>ERZ778017.385-NODE-385-length-63323-cov-8.180281_pt1 | contig 63323 bp, 54 predicted proteins | sample MGYA00375747_ERZ778017 | MGnify/ENA primary metagenome ERZ778017 (study PRJEB29350, sample SAMN05509838) | bioreactor metagenome | biome: bioreactor; material: wastewater | place: South Africa: University of Cape Town | collected 2014-03-17 ...
CCATTGAATCAATCACTCAACATATCTGCAAGAGTTTAATGGGTCCTGAACCTAAGCCACTCTCAAACCGTTTAAGGCTTTGAATACCAACACCCCTGCCGGAGAAGCGGCGGGGGTGTTTTGATTCCGGTCTTCTTAAGACTTGCCATTTCTAGTAGCGCGACCGCCCGGAAACCTCGAGGAGAGGTTCATGAAGACTCTGTATGCCCTGTTCATTATTGCGGCCGTCTCAGGCTCGTTCGCCGATGTGATTCCGGCCATCGCCGCCGACCTTCCGGACAATCGCGTACCGGTTTATGTGCCGCCCCCGCGGGTTTATGTCGTGCCAGGGTGCCGCCTCGGTACCGAGCGCTGGTGGGACGGCTACGGCTGGCATGTGCGCAGCATTCAGATCTGCTATTGACCGCGCGGCGTAAGGATCAGCGTCCCGCCTGCATCGCCCGCAGCACGCCCTCGCTCGGCCAGCAATCGACCTTCAACCCTGCGCGCTTCTGATAGGCGCCGAGTGCCGCGCGCGTCAGCATGCCCGCCTTGCCGTCGATCTTGTCACCGTACAGGCCGATCTCGGTGAGCTTGCGCTGCATTGCCTCAACGTCAGTGGTGCGCAATTGCGATGACGCCGACCACGGCGTTGCAAATGGCTGACCGTCGTTTATCCGGTCGCTAAGGTGGCCGACGAACAACACGTAGAGATCGGAGAAATTGTATTCCTTGATGACGAAATAGTTCTTCGTCACCAGGAAGGACGGGCCGTAAATTCCTTCGACCTGCAACAATGAGGCAGGCGTCGCTTTCTCCGCCGCGCTTAGCTGCTGGCCGCGGACCGGCACGAAGCCCTCGCGCAGCCACTCGCCGAGCGGCTTGGTCACCTCTGGTACACCTTCGGTGCAATCCGCGCGCGGCGGCGCCTTCACCTCGTAGGCCCAGCGGATGCCGCGCCGCCAGCCCTTGTTGACGAGCTGCTGCGCGGCGGAGGCCAGCGCATCAGGCACCGAGGTCCAGATGTTAATGTGCCCGTCCCTGTCGAAATCAACGCCGTGCTTGGCGAGTTCTGACGGCAGGAACTGGGTCAACCCGGTCGCACCGCCCCATGAGGTCCGTAGTCCCTTACGGGTCACGTCACCGTGCTGGATCAGCTTCAGCGCCTCAATGAACTCATTCCGGTATTGATCCTTGCGGCGGCCGACATAGGCCTGCGTCGCCAGCACCGTCAGCCCGTCATAAGGCAACTGGTAACGGCCATAATCGGTCTCGCGGCCCCAGATCGCGAGGATAACGGTGCCCGGCACGCCAAAACGGCGCTCGATGGCGGCGAGCGTGTCATGATACTTCGCGGCCAATTGCTGGCCGGCGACGGCCAGCCGCGCGATCCGCGCCTCCTTCAGATAATCGGCGGGCACCTGAACGAATTCGGCCTGCGACGGCGCGCCGGTCTTGGGCCGGCCCGGCAGCATCAGATCCGGCAATTTGTAATCAGGCTTGAGATTGCGCGTCTGCGTCTCAAACGTCGCGCGCGTCACGCCCGCCTTTTCAGCTTCCGGCCAGAGCGAGGCGATGAAGCGTGTGAAGCCTTCATCGGCGGCGCGGACCGATCCCGGCCCGCCGAAACAAAGGGCGAGGCCAAGATAAAGTGCGCATGCAAGACCGCGCCGATTGATGGTCCTTGCGACCAAGCCTGATCTCCTTAGTGCGCGGCGTGGCCGGCTGCTTCGCCGACGCCCTCGATCCCAGCCGAAATGCGGTCCACCCAGGCGATGCCGAGCGCCGAGAGGACGAACACGACATGGATGATGGTCTGCCACATCACGCCTTCGGTCGTGTAGTTGGTGGTGCGTCCGACCCCGCCGAGGTTGCCCGCCTCGATGAAGGTACGCAACAGATGGATGGAGGAAATGCCGATGATCGCCATCGCGAGCTTGATCTTAAGCACGCTGGCATTGACGTGGCTCAGCCATTCCGGCTCGTCGGGGTGTCCTTGAAGATTGAGGCGCGACACGAACGTCTCGTAGCCTCCGACGATCACCATAACCAGAAGGTTCGAGATCATCACCACGTCGATCAAGCTCAGCACCACCAGCATGATCTGCTGCTCGCTGAAATCGAACGAGTGATTGATCAGATGCCAAAGCTCCTTGAGAAAGAGAATGGCATAGACGCACTGCGCGACAATCAGCCCGACATAGAGCGGCAATTGCAGCCAGCGTGAACTGAAGATCAGCAGCGGGATCGGACGCAGGCCTACCCCTTTCGGCGGCAGCGGCGTCTCTGGGGTCAACGACATGGTCGAGGCAGCTCCGGCAGGTTCACAACAAATCGCGAGCGGGAATCATGCCAGATTCGCCCTCTCCGCGCCCCGCCGACCTCTCGCCGCAACGGACTTTTCCGCCGCTCGAACGTCTCAGCGCACCGCGACCAGGAACAGACGCGGAAAATGCAGCAGCACTTTGCCATCCTGCTGCGGCAAATAGCTTGCCGCCACGCGCGCGGTATATTGTGCGAGGAATTCCTTCCGCTGGGGCATTTCCAGCGGATCGAGAAACGGCCGCAGTCCCGTTCCCTTGACCCATTCGACGATCTCGGTCGCATCAGCGAGGGCGTGATTGTAGCCGGTGTGCCAGATCTCGAATCGCAGGCATAGCGGCTTCAAGACATCGTAATAAACGCGCGGCGGCGGGAGCACGTCGCGCAACCGGATGGCATCGGAAAGAACATCGCGCCAGGGTCCGTCCATCGCCACCTCGCGCATCAGCACATGCGTCGGTTCGGCGAGATTGTCCGGCATCTGTATCGCGAGGACCCCACCCTGTGGCAACGCCGAGAGCAGCCGTTTCAGTTGTCCAAGATGATCCGGCACCCACTGGAAGATCGCGTTAGCGAATAAAACGTCGGCATCCGCCGGCGGTCTCCAGTGCGAAACGTTGGTCTCGATGAATTCGACGTTCGGCAACCGCTCGCGCGCCTGTCGCAACATGTCGGCAGACGTGTCGATGCCGGTGATCGTCGCATTGGGCCACCGTTGCACCAGAAGCTCTGTGGAGTTTCCCGGCCCGCAGCCGATGTCAACCACATGCCGCGGCGCGGTCAATGGAATCTGCGCGAGCAGATCGCGCGAAGGGCGCGTACGCTCATCCTCGAATTTGAGATATTGGCGCGCGTCCCAGTCAGCCATGGCCATTCCTATCGCGTCAGCTTCTTGTACTTCACCCGATGCGGGATCGCAGCGTCCTGGCCGAGACGGCGCAGCTTGTCCTTCTCGTAATCCTGGAAGTTGCCTTCAAACCATTCGACATGGCTATCACCCTCGAACGCCAGCATATGGGTCGCGATACGGTCGAGGAACCAGCGATCATGGCTGATGATGACGGCGCAGCCGGCGAAATCCTCCAGCGCTTCTTCCAGCGCGCGCAGCGTATCGACGTCGAGATCGTTGGTCGGCTCGTCGAGCAGCAGTACGTTGGCACCGGATTTGAGCATCTTGGCAAGATGCACGCGGTTGCGCTCACCACCCGACAATGAGCCGACCTTCTTCTGCTGGTCTGCGCCCTTGAAGTTGAACGCCGAGCAATAGCCGCGTGAATTCACTTCCTTTTTGCCAAGCAGAATCTGGTCGTTGCCGCCGGAGATTTCCTCCCACACGGTCTTCTTGCCGTCGAGCGCATCACGCGACTGATCAACATAACCGAGATGCACCGATTCACCAATGGTGATGGTGCCGGCGTCCGGCTTCTCCTGCCCGGTGATCATCCGAAACAGCGTGGACTTGCCTGCACCGTTGGCGCCGATCACACCAACGATGCCGCCCGGCGGCAGCTTGAAGGTGAGATTGTCGATCAACAGGCGATCGCCAAAACCTTTAGTGAGTCCCTCGAAATCAATGACGTTGTTGCCGAGACGCTCCGCCACCGGAATGACGATCTGTGCGGTCTGGGTCTGCTTCTCGTTCGCCTGCTTGAGCAGGTCCTCGTAACGCTGATAGCGCGCCTTGGACTTGGCCTGGCGTGCCTTGGGCGAGGACGCGATCCATTCCTGCTCGCGCGCCAGCGTCTTCTGGTGGGCGGCGTCCTCGCGGCCTTCCTGCTCGAGGCGTTTCTGCTTTTGAACAAGCCACGAGGAGTAATTGCCCTCGTAGGGAATGCCCTTGCCGCGATCAAGTTCGAGAATCCAGCCTGTCACGTTGTCGAGGAAGTAGCGGTCGTGGGTCACGATCAGGATCGCGCCGGGGTAATTGCGCAGGTGGCCTTCCAGCCACGACACGGATTCGGCGTCGAGATGGTTGGTCGGCTCGTCGAGCAGCAACAGTTCCGGCGCGTCGAGCAGCAGCCGGCACAGCGCGACGCGACGGCGCTCACCGCCCGAGAGTTTCGTCACATCGGCATCGTCCGGCGGACAGCGCAGCGCATCCATCGCCTGATCGACCTTGCTGTCGAGATCCCACAGGCCCTGCGCCTCGATCTCGTCCTGCAATTTTGTCATCTCGTCGGCGGTTTCGTCCGAATAATTCACCGCGAGGTCGTTGTAACGGTCGAGAATCGCCTTCTGCTTGGCGACGCCTTCCATCACGTTCTCGCGGACCGACTTGTTCGGGTCGAGTTGCGGTTCCTGCTCGAGGTAACCGACGCGCGCGCCTTCGGCGACCCAGGCCTCGCCGTTATAATCCTTGTCGATGCCCGCCATGATGCGCAGCAATGTCGATTTGCCGGCGCCGTTGACGCCAAGCACGCCAATCTTGGCGTCGGGGTAAAACGACAGATGAACATTATCGAGAATCTTGCGATTGCCGGGATAGGTCTTGGACAGACCCTGCATAAAATAGACGAACTGGCGCGCCATCGTGATCCTTCAGAGCTTCTCGGGAAGCCACCCCACGCGGGAACTTTGCTCGCTGCTGATGTAATGGGATGGGATCAAAAGGGCAACCATCGGCCGTCTTTGGCCGCCCTTGCAGGGGTTCGAACGTGAGGCTTTTCAGTACTTTCCCACCGCAAATAGCACTTCAGCCAATCCCGCGGCATTGCTTGCGCGCATGTCGTACACGCGCACACCAATGACGAAGTTCCGCCCCACTCAAATCAGTTCGGAACGGAAACGGCCAAGAGCAGCGGCCTTGCCGCTCCGGACAACGAGGCGGGCGTCAAGCGCACAGAATGTCGCACATGTCTTTTCAGTGATTGACGCTGCTCGGGCCGGCACTTACCACGGCTTGTGCGCGCCGGGCGCAAACGACAGCATCCAACCATCGCGAGCCTGCTTTCGAGAGCAGTTGCATGTTGCCGTGTCTGAGAACTCACAGGTGAAGGATTAAATGCTCGACGAAAAACTCCAGCCGATTTTTACCGATGTCCTGCGCCGCAATCCGGGCGAAGAAGAATTCCATCAAGCGGTCCGTGAAGTGCTCGACAGCCTGGGCGCCGTCATCGCCAAACATCCGCATTACGCCGAGGACGCCCTGATCGAACGGATCTGCGAGCCTGAGCGGCAGATCATTTTCCGCGTGCCGTGGACCGATGACAAAGGCAAGATTCATATCAATCGCGGCTTCCGCGTTCAGTTCAATTCGGCGCTTGGCCCGTTCAAGGGAGGCATTCGTTTTCATCCGACGGTCTATCTCGGCACGATCAAGTTTCTCGGCTTCGAGCAGACGTTCAAAAATGCTCTCACCGGCATGCCGATCGGTGGCGGCAAGGGCGGCTCCGATTTCGACCCGAAAGGACGATCCGACCGCGAGATCATGCGCTTCTGCCAGTCCTTCGTTACGGAATTGTATCGCCACCTCGGTGAATACACCGATGTGCCCGCCGGCGACATCGGCGTGGGCCAGCGCGAGATCGGCTACATGTTCGGTCACTACAAGCGCATCACCAATCGTTACGAATCCGGCGTGTTCACCGGCAAGGGCATGACCTGGGGCGGCTCGCAGGTCCGCACCGAGGCGACCGGCTACGGCGCAACCTATTTCGTCGAGCGCATGCTGCGCACGCGCAAGCAGAGCTTCGACGGCAAGAAGGTGATCGTCTCGGGCGCGGGCAACGTCGCTATCTACACGATCGAGAAGGTGAATGAACTTGGCGGCCGCGTGATCGCGTGTTCGGATTCCGGCGGCTATGTCGTCGATGAAGCCGGCATCGATCTCGCGTTGCTCAAGGAGATCAAGGAAACCAAGCGCGGCCGCATCTCCGACTATGCAAAGGCGCGCGGCCGCAGCGCGACGTTCATGCCCGAAGGGCGGATCTGGGACGTATCCGCAGATGTCGCAATGCCATCGGCGACACAGAACGAGCTCAACGGGCAGGATGCCCGCACGCTCCTGAAGAACGGCCTGATCGCGGTCGGCGAAGGCGCCAACATGCCTTCCACGCCGGAAGCAGTGCGCGCATTCCTCGACGCCGGAATCCTGTTCGCGCCGGGCAAGGCCGCAAACGCCGGTGGCGTGGCGACCAGCGCGCTCGAGATGCAGCAGAACGCATCGCGCGATTCATGGACCTTCGAAGCCACCGAAACCCGGCTCGCCACCATCATGCACAACATCCACGACCGTTGTGCCGAGATGGCCGACACCTATGGTGCGCCCGGCAATTACGTGCTTGGCGCCAATGTCGCGGGCTTCATCCGCGTGGCGGAAGCCATGCGCGCGCTCGGCATCGTCTGAGGCCAATTCGGATTATCCGGAATCGTCATGCGCGGGCTTGACCCGCGCATCCATCTAAAAAGAGCATTCCCAAGAAGGTGGATTGCCGGGGCATAGCGGCCTTCACGCCCGTCTGCGACGGGCTATGCCCGGCAATGACAGATCTCGTTTTCAACAAAACCGAAATGACTCGGCCATCATAAAACATAACACAAACAGAAAAAGGGGCTGACTCGACATCGAGCCAGCCCCTTTTTTTCAGATTTCACAAGATGTGCTCAGCGCACCGTGACCGGGCTCGGCAACGGCGGCACCACGGTCGGCCCCTGATTGGGAACGCCGAAATTGGCGTTGGCCTGACCACCGGCCGCGTTACCAACCGAGCCTTGCCGCGCTGCATTGGCGGATGGGCCATAACCGGCCGTATCAGCGGCAGGCTGAGCCGTGGCAACCGCCGGAGGCGGGCTGCCCGGCAACACCACGACGCGGGTGCCGACCTTGACGCGATTGAACAGGTCTTCAACGTCCTCGTTCAGCATGCCGATGCACCCCGAGGAGACGAACTTGCCAATCGTCGACGGCTGGTTGGTGCCGTGAATGCGGTACAGCGTGTTGCCAAGATACATGGCGCGCGCACCAAGCGGGTTGCCGTCGCCACCCGCCATAAAGCGGGGCAGATAGGGCTGACGCTCGATCATCTCTGGCGGCGGATGCCAATCGGGCCACTCGGCCTTGCGGGTGATCTTCTGCACGCCGGTCCAGGTGAAGCCGTCACGTCCCACGCGCACGCCGTAGCGGATCGCCCGACCATGACCGAGGATGTAATAGAGTTGCGTGTTCGCGGTATCGACGATGATCGTCCCCGCCGGCTCCTTGGTCTGATAGTTGACCTCCTGGCGGCGCAGGCGGGGCGGCAATTCCTGACGAGGCCCAGTTTCCGGCTGATCCTCTGCCGGCAAGACGGCAACCGTCATCGGCCGGCCTTGCGAATCAACGGCCGGCCGAGGCGCGCCGGACGCATCGACGTTGCCGGGCGGACGCGGATTGTCATAACCCGAAGCGTTCTGCGGCTGCGGTGCCGCCTGCTGCCCGTTGTTGGAATAATTCAGCGGTGGCGCATCCGGCGGACGACCGTAGCGCGGATCATCCGGCGACAGGATCGGCCCCTGCGGATAGGCCGGCTGTTGTGCGGAGGATGACTGATAACCAGGCTGCGGCGGCCCGGGTTGCTGGAAGCCGGGCGGTGAGAGCGAGCCGTCACCGCGATCACCGACGCGGTCGAAATCCGGCGCGCGGTTCTGCTGGTAGGGATCGGGCTGCTGCCCGTAATAGCCAGGCTGCTGATAGGTCTGGGCCTGCGCGGCTGGAACTCCGGCCATGCTTGCGGCCAGCACCAGAAGGCTCGTCGAAAGGCGATTGAACATCATGCCCCTATGATAGTGCGAAGCGAACACCGTATCGTTAATGCAATCGCTCACGATAGCGGCACATTCAAGACATGAACCAAAAAAGCCTTCCTGTGCTGACTTTTTTGCGACACCTCGAAACACAAAATCGCTATCCACCGTGAATTCGGGCCCCACAGGGGTTTTCGGCGGCGCGCCCGCCGATCCGGGGCTATCCTTGGATCATCCTGATTCGATGGTAGTTTTTCGGCCACAGACGGTATGGCCGTTGTCCATCGCGCAGGCAGGAACTTTGGTTCTCGATTTTATCCTCTGCAGGCAGGACACGATTGCACCATGCTTCCCGGGTTCCGGTTCTTGGCGATCACAGTGGCCCTTGCGGCGTCCGTGCTGGTTTTCGGGCTGGGCGCAGCAGCATTTCTGCGCGCAACTTATGAGGAATTCGCCGCCGTTCCATTACGGAATCTGCAGACACCTGCCTCCAGCTTCGTCGCCGAGACGCCGACCCTTGCGGTATTGCAGGTCGAGCCACCCGCGGCCGAGACGCCGGCTTCTCAGCCGGCAGACCCCGCTCCGGCGCCTGCACCCACTCCGCTTACGGAAGCCGAACCAGCCACGCCTGACGACGACCCGGCTATCCCGCGCATCGTCATTCCTGACCCATCGCCGATTCCTTTGACCGATGCCACCACCACAGCCAGCGTCGAGCCCCTGCCACAACCCGTAGCCAAGCCTGCGGCAGCACCGGCATCAGCCATCAAGACCAGAGTCATCGCGAGGAAGCGCGCCGCGATACGCGCCAAGGCCCGTGCCCGCGCCCGTGCGCATCATCATTACCGCCGCCGCGTTGTTCGCCCGGCTCCACCCCCACCCGTGGAGCAAGGCTTTTTCCCGCTGTTCGCCCCCGCGTTCACGACCGCAGCAGCGCCTGCGCCAGCCGTTGCCAGCACCCTGCCGCCGCGCCGATAGAACATTTCACATTTTGATCGAAGCAGTTTCGATGTGTCATTGTCGGGCATAGCCCGTCGCAGACGGGCGTGAACGCCCTTGTGACCCGGCAATCCATCTTTTTTTGCCAAGATGGATGCGCGGATTAAGTTCGCGCATGACGAATGAGAAATTCGGCGGACGCTCAAACGGCCATCAAGGCTTCAATTCTCAAGGCTTGCCGGTTGCGACCGGCGGACCGTTGGGTAACCCCCACTCCGCCCATGAACCGTCATAGAGCGCGCTGTCCACGCCAAGACGCGCCAGCGCCAGCGACAGGACGCCAGCCGTTACGCCCGAACCGCAGGACGTAACGATCGGGCGCGCGAGATCGGCATGAGCCGCGCTGAAAATCCTTTGCAGTTCGCTCGCGCGACGCATCTCGCCCGTCGCCGGATCGATCAGGTCGGTGAATGGCACATTGAGACTGCCGGGGATGCGGCCCGAGCGGCGGCCCGGCCAAGGCTCCGGCGCGGTGCCTTCATAGCGCTCGCGCGAGCGCGCATCGATCACTTGCTCGGCGCGAGCCTCAACATTCTTCCGGATGTCTTCAAGACCACGCACGCGCTTCTCATCGAACCGTGCGTGAAAGACTTTCGGTACAGGCGTGACGGAAGCACTCTCGGTCGCGCCGCTTTCAGCGATCCATTTCTTCAATCCGCCATCCAACACCTTGACGCGATCATGGCCGAACACGCTGAACATCCACCACGCACGAGGCGCGCCCATGTAGTCGCCGCGATCATAGATCACCACGAGATCGCCGTTGCCGATGCCGAGCCCACCGACATCGCGGGCAAACTGATCAGCTTGCGGCAACATGTGCGGCAACGAACTGTTGCGATCCGCGATCACATCGACATCGAAGAACACCGCGCCAGGGATATGGCGCGCGGCATGTTCCTCCGCTGCCACCGGCGGTCGCATCGCCGGCATCCGGTAGGACGCGTCAACGATCCTGACGTCGGAATCAATCAGATGCTCACGCAGCCATGACGTCGAAACCAGCGGGTCACTCATGATCAATCCTCACGTCTTGGGCTTGTGCGGCTCGACGCGCTCGATCGGACCGCCGGCCTCGCGCCACGCCGTGAAGCCGCCGTCGAGATGCGCGACGGGTTTCAACCCCATGTCTTGTGCGGTCTTGGCCGCCAGCGCCGAGCGCCATCCCGACGCACAGTGAAAGACGAACTTCTTGTCCTGCTGAAAGGCAGGTTTCGCATAGGGACTTGCGGGGTCGAGCCAGAATTCCAGCATTCCGCGCGGACAATGAAACGCACCGGGGATACGGCCCTCGCGCTCGATCTCACGGGGATCACGAAGGTCGACAATGAGAATGTTCTCGTCGTTGGCCGATACGATCAGGTCGCGCGCCTTGATCGCCTCGACCTCGCGGTTGGCTTCGTCGAGCAGCGTCTTGATGCCGCGGTGAATTGTCTGAACCATGAGACCTCCTTGATGATTATGTGGCTATCGCGCCAGCTCGCGAATGGCGTGCTCAAGGCCTTCAAGCGTCAGCGCATACATTCTGTTCTCGAACAGCTTGCGGATCATCGCCGTGGATTCCGAATAGTCCCAATAGCGCTGCTGCTCGGGATTGAGCCAGACGACATTCGGATAGGTCCGGATCACCCGTTGCAGCCACACCGCGCCCGGCTCAGCATTGACATGCTCGACTGAGCCGCCTGGCACCGCGATCTCGTAGGGGCTCATCGCCGCATCGCCAACGAAGATCACTTTATAGTCGGACGGATACTTATGCAGCACGTCCCAGGTCGGGGTCCGCTCATTGAAGCGGCGGCGATTGTTCTTCCAGACGCTCTCATAGAGGCAGTTGTGGAAGTAGAAATATTCCATATGCTTGAATTCAGTGCGCGCTGCCGAGAATAATTCCTCGACCTGTGCGATGTACGAATCCATCGACCCACCGACATCGAAAAAGATCAGCACCTTGACCGCATTGTGACGCTCGGGCCGCAGATGCACATCGAGATAGCCGCGACTGGCCGACTGCTTGATGGTGGTGTCAAGATCGAGTTCGTCGGCGGCCCCGGTGCGGGCGAATTTCCGCAACCGTCGCAGCGCGACCTTGATGTTGCGCACGCCGAGTTCGACATTGCCATCGAGGTCCTTGAACTCGCGGCGGTCCCAGACCTTCACGGCACGAAAATTCCGGTTTCCGTCCTGCCCGATGCGGATGCCCGCAGGGTTATAGCCATAAGCGCCAAACGGCGAGGTGCCGCCTGTGCCGATCCATTTGGTGCCGCCCTGATGGCGCTTCTTCTGCTCCTCGATCCGCTTGCGCAGCGTGTCCATCAGTCTGTTCCAGTCGAGCGCCTCGAGCTTCTTCTTCTCTTCCTCGGTGAGATACTTCTCGGTGAGCTTCCTCAGCCATTCCGCCGGAATAGCAGTTTCCCCGACCACCTCCGACAGAGACTCCAGCCCCTTGAACGTCTCGCCGAACACACGATCGAACTTGTCGAGATTGCGTTCGTCTTTCACCAGCGCCGCGCGTGCCAGATAGTAGAAATTTTCCACATTATGCTCGGGCAGACCCGCGTCGAGCGCCTCCATCAAAGTGAGGTACTCGCGTAGCGTGACTGGCACATTGGCCTGCCGCAGCGATGTGAAGAACTGCAGAAACATCGTGCGACGTTCGCGCAAGGGGGGCGGCCCGTCAAGCACGCGGCCATGCAGGTTTGCGCTTTACCGGAGCGGCTTTTTGCCTACATTGAGAGGGCCTTGCGCGGCTTTTTCGGAAAGCATCTTCATATCCGTCCGTGAAAACCTGCCGTCTCCTCAATCCAAGAATGACCTCATGAAATTCACCGGCACCGAGAATTACGTTGCAACCGACGACCTCAAGATCGCGGTCAACGCGGCAATCTACCTGCAACGCCCGCTGCTGGTGAAAGGCGAGCCGGGCACCGGCAAGACCGTGCTCGCGGAAGAAATCGCGCAAGGGCTCGGCGCGCCACTGCTGACATGGCACATCAAGTCCACCACCAAGGCGCAGCAAGGCCTCTATGAATACGATGCGGTGTCGCGCCTGCGCGACAGCCAGCTCGGTGACCCGCGCGTGTCGGAGATCGCCAACTACATCAGGCGCGGCAAATTATGGGAGGCCTTCAGTCACTCCACCCGCCCGGTGCTTCTGATCGACGAAATCGACAAGGCCGACATCGAATTCCCGAACGACCTCCTGCTCGAACTCGATCGCATGGAATTCCATGTCTACGAGACCGGCGAGACCATCAAGGCGCTCCAGCGGCCGATCATCGTCATCACCTCCAATAACGAGAAGGAATTACCCGACGCGTTCCTGCGCCGCTGCTTCTTCCACTACATCAAGTTTCCGGATGTCGAGACGATGAAGGCGATCGTCGAGGTCCATTTTCCGGGCATCAAGCAACGGCTGGTCGACGAGGCGCTGCGGCTGTTCTTTGACCTGCGCGACATGCCGGGCCTGAAGAAAAAGCCCTCAACCTCCGAGTTGCTGGACTGGCTGAAACTCTTGCTCAACGAGGACGTCACGCCCGAAGTTCTGCGCGAGAGCGATCCGCGCAAGATGATCCCGCCGCTGCACGGCGCGCTGTTGAAAAACGAGCAGGACGTGCACCTGTTTGAGCGTGTCGCATTCCTGAACCGTCGCGAGAAATAACTCGCCTCAACCGGACGCGATCTTTTGCGCCAACCGCTTGCGGAACGCGCGGTCGCGCTTGAGATACCATTCGCGGCTCATCGCCTCGCTGCGCGTCGCGAACGTCTCCACATGCAGCAGCATCCATGAGCGCCCGCGCGTCGAGCGCGCGCCGCTGCCGGCGTTATGTTGCGCAAGCCGCCGCTCGACATCATTGGTCCAGCCGACATAGGTGGTGGTACGGCCTTTGTGCAGGCAGCCGAGCACATAGACGAAACAAGTCTCGGGCTGCGCGTCGCTCATTATTTTGCGGATGGTTCTTTCGCCTTGTCATTCGGCTTGGCCGGATGCGGCGCGGCCTTCGCAGCCTGCAATTCGCCGACCTTCGCCTGAAGACTGACAACGGAGGCCTTCAGGGCATCGATCTGCCGGTTGGCCGCATCGATCTTCTGCTGATGATCCTGCGTCAGCTTCGCGATGGTGCGCATCAGGAAATTGACGTTGCTTTGCAGGCAACTCGTCCGCCGCTCCATGCTTTTCTCGGCCGTGCAGATCTCGATGCCCGGCACGTCCTGCGCGGCGGCCTGCCCGATCCATGTCAGTGCCATCATGAACACAGCAGCCCATTTCCACATCCGGCTCTCCCGATCCAACTTTTCGGCGCAGTGCCCCATTTTGTGACGAGGATTCCAGCGCGCCTTAACCTTTGGAACACGCGCGGAACGAAACGCGCCCGAATCGGCGATTCATAGCACGACCGGATTCGTTCGCGACAAGATGTGGTGTCGCGCGCCCCCCACGCACCTATTTTGACCCCATTATGACCCTGTTTTTCCGCCTGCAACGGCGGGAAAGTCTTAACGTCATACCCATTGAGGCTCGCCGGTGGACTCCCATCTGTTCTGTAAGGCTGGGTTCCGCGCGAACCCGGAACCGGGTTTGGGCGTTGAGTGCCGAAAACGACCCAACGATAAAATAAAGGGCGATGACATGACCAAGGTCGTCTACCAGATCGTCGAACACGACGGAGGCTGGGCCTACAAGTTCAACGGCGTCTTTTCGGAGACCTATCCCACCCGCAAGGCAGCCTTTGACGCGGCGAACGCGGCCGCGCTGGAGCAACGGGTGCCCGGACGCACTGAGGTCATCCAATATGAAGACCCTGACGGCAAATGGCACGAGGAGACGGCAAGTGGCAGCGACCGGCCTTCGACGGAAGTCACTGACGAATAGATCCGCTCAGGCCGGCCTCATCTGCCTGGCCTCCACGCGACGGCCGACCTCCTGGTGAAGTACTCATTTAGCAACTGCGTGATCAGTCCGGACTGCCACGCTCAAGCCAGAACCTTGTACTTCCTGAACCAGGCCTGCATCTCGCTCCATGCCTGCTCAGCCTGCTCCTTGCGGTAGCTCGGCCGGTAATCGGCATGGAAGCCGTGCGGCGCGCCGGGGAAAATGTGGAATTCCGCTGTCTTTCCAGCGGCCGCCAGCGCCGCCTTCATCTGCTCGACCTGGGCAGGTGGAATGCCCTGATCATCCGCACCGTAAAGACCAAGCACCGGGGCTTTCATATCACCCGCAAGTTGCATCGGGCTTTTCGGCCAGAGCGGGTTCGGCGGGTCGATCAGCGAACCATAGAAGGCGACACCGGCTTTCAGCTGGCTGCTGTGGGCGGCATACTCCCACACGCTGCGCCCGCCCCGGCAGAATCCAATCATGCCGAGCCGGTTGATGTCGCCGCCCTGCGATTTCGCCCATGAAACCGTGGCGTCGAGGTCGGAGAGCAATTCGCTGTCCGGCTTGGCGTTGACGATCGGCATCAGCTTCGGGATTTCGGTAATCTTGGTGAGATCGACGCCTGCGCGATAGTAATAATCCGGTGCCACCGCGAAAGCGCCAAGCTTGGCGAGGCGGCGTGTGACGTCCTTGATGTATTCGTGCAGCCCGAACACCTCCATCGCCACCAGAATGACGGGTGGATTTTTCGCGCCGGCAGGCCGCGCGAAATAGCCGGGCATCTCGCCGTCCGTAACCTTGATGGCGGCAGTACCGGTTTCAAGCCCCGCGGTGTCAGTCTTGATGACATCCGCCCGCACCGGACCGGCGGCCAGCGTATAGCCCGCCGCCGCTGCGGCGGAGGCCGTCATAAATCCCCGCCGCGTCAAAGGCGCGACCCTGGTCAAACCGATTTCATCCGAAGCCAATGCCGATTTCGAAGTCATTCTATGCTTCCTCTGGGCTGAGACCGGACCGATCGTTGATCTTATGTCACCTGCATTGATGCGGTAAATCAACCACCTGAAATCGCTCAGGCCAAATCAACAGCCGGAGAGCAGCCAAAGATGCGGCATTGTGCGCACCCGAAAAAACCCGCCGGACCGGCGGGTTTCAAATCCGATGGAGGTCAGATGCGCCCCATCAACAGCAGAATCACAAGAATAAGGATAATGAGGCCTAAGCCGCTGCCGCCGTAATAACCGGTGCCATAGAACGGGCCGCCGCCAACGCCGCTAAACCCGCCAAGCAATGCAATAATCAGAATGATCAGAATAATCGTGCCGAGCGACATGCGGTTCTCCTCAGTCCCGTCATGCCACCCCAACAGGTCATGAAAAATTACGTTCCCGCAAACCCAACCGCATCCGTATATCCTCATTCAATCAATGCGATACAACCCGTAACAACAACGCTTCCCGGAGCCCGTCGATATCGATATGAGCGTCCCACGCCTCTATCAGCCACGGCAGCTTGCGTCGCCAGTTAGGATGTTCGACAGTCGTGCCTGGCACATTCGACTGATCCAGCACGCCGAGCAGATCGTCGATCGCAACACCGAGGAGGCGCGATGGTGTTTTGGCCAGATAGGACAACACCGACTCAAACTCGTTCGCCTGACCACTCTTTATATCCAGCACTCGTTCAAGCTGATGCACCGCATTTTCGCGGTCGACAGGGCTTTCGCCCGGATCGATATGCAGCGATTGCTTGAGGGCGATGTCGTGCCCGCACCGCCAGCCCGCGAACGTCGCAAGGTCATGCGTGCCGAACGTGACCAACGCGCGCGCGGGATAGCTGTCCGGCCCGTTAAACTCACCGCCTTCGCCACGCTCAAAAACCAGCACCCGGTACGACCAGACCGCCCAGTCCGCCAGCCTTTCACGAAAGCCATCCGGCACCGTGCCGAGATCTTCCCCGATCATGATGCAGCAATGCGCGACACTTTCGATTGCGACGCTCGCCAGCATCGCCTCGAACGGCATGCGGATGTAGACACCGCGGTTCGGTGGAAAACCTGACGGCACCACATAGATCCGGTTGAGCCCGAGCACGTGGTCCAGCCGTACGGCGCCCGCATAGCACATGGAAGCGGCGAGCATGTCGCGAAACGGCGCAAAACTCCGCGCCTCCAAACCGGACGTATTAAAGCCGGCAAGGCCCCAATCCTGCCCTCCGGTGTTGAGTTGGTCCGGCGGCGCGCCGACCGACAACCGCCGCGAAATTGCGGCCTGCTCATTCCACGCATCGAAGCCGCCAGACTTCACGCCCACAGCAATATCGAGATAAAGCCCGACCGGAAGGCCAAGTTCTTCGCCAAGCACAACGCAGGTCTGCAATTGTTCGTGCGCGCACCATTGCACGAATTCGGTGAATACGATGTCGTCCGCATCCGGGCCACGGCGAAATTCCGCGAGTGCGCCCTCGTCCGGCTGACGCCACGGCTCCGGCCACTCCCACCATGGTCCCTGATACCTTCGCCGCAACGCTTCAAAGCAGGCGAAGCGTGACAGTGTTGACACGCGCTGTTTGCGAAACGCCTCGAAAGATGCCCTGCGCTTGAGCGTGGTGCACGCCTTGAACTGAGTAAAGACCAGTCTCAATGCCCGCTGCTTCAAGGCGGCGACGCCCGCATAATCCACCAGTTCTGAATTCCGCAACCGCTCGATTTCTGTCCAGTTCTCCGCCTCGAAATATTCCGGCAATTCTGGCAACGCAGCGACATCGATGTAGATGGAATTCAGAAACAGGCGGCTGTTTGGCGAATAGGGACTGCAATCCTCGGCCTCATCATCAAATAAAGCATGCAACGGATTAAGGCCGACGCCGGCCGCGCCCAGGCCCGCTCCCCATCGCATCACAGCCTGCAGGTCGGAGAAGTCCCCAATCCCCCAATTAGTCCCTGAGCGGATGCCATAGAGTTGTATCGCCAGAAGCCATCGGCGAGCGAACTCGCCTTCATAGGCTTGCTCCGGCGCGACAATGAGAGATGTTTCCGCCACCTCGCTGTGCTGCCCGCGCAAACGATAAGTCCCGAAGGGAAGCTGTACCTTGCGCGGATCACCGGACCACAAAACCACCTGGCCATCGGCGTCGAGGATCTCCCAGCTCTGCAGATGCGGCAGTCGCGCGACAAGATGATCGATATCGACGCCGTCCACGCAGCGAATGACGATTGGCGTCGACAGTGAAGGAGGCTGCCCCAGCGCCTCTGCGACATGATGGAAAGTTTGTTCGTCGATCGTATGAGTTTGTCCGGTGCCGTCGATAAAGCTTGCTTCAATCCCGTATCGGGACACTTTTTCGGGCAAATCCATTCTGTCGCACCGGGAGTGAGGCAAGCCTGACACACAACTCAAGCTTACAGCTAACCTGCCACACTTAAATCCGTTCCAGGGGAACCATTCGTGACCTACGCCATTGGTAAGAAACACTTCCCCTGATCTGCGACAAGGCACCCCGGATGTCCGTGCTTCCGCCCATTAAAAAAGTTGAACAACAATCGGGCATCTTTCCGGCAATACCCCCCGATCACGACGTTTTTCACATTGAGGACGTTTATCCCTGCGTCGACGGCGGTCGCTTCCCCGTCAAGCGCATAGCCGGCGAGCCTGTTGAGGTCTGGGCCGATATTTTCCGCGGCGGGCATGACATTGCGGCCGCCGCGATCTGTTGGCGGCTGGAAACGGACAATGAGTGGCGGCGCGCACCGATGCGACTGCATGGCAACGACCGCTGGACCGGCGTGTTCACGCCACAAGCCCTCGGCCGTTATCTCTATATCATCGAGGCCTGGACCGACGCTTTCGCGACGTGGCGACATGGCGTGACGGCGAAGATGGATGCCGGCCAGGATGTGTCACTCGATGCGCTGGAAGGCGCCGCGATGATGACGCGTGCAGATCCGCATGACAGGGTGAGCGCGCTGACGATTACGACGGCTTGCGAGGCTTTCCTGCAAAATGGCGATATCGCCTCTTTGCTCACCGAAGAGGTCGAACAGGCGATGGCGAAAAGCCAGACCCGTACTGACCTGACGCAATCCAAACCTTTCCCGCTGATGGCGGATCGCGCCCGCGCCGTGGCTGGCGCTTGGTACGAGATGTTCCCTCGCAGCCAGAGCACGGTGCCGGGTCAGCACGGTACTTTCCGCGACTGCATCGCCCGTCTGCCCGACATCGCCGCGATGGGATTCGACGTCCTTTACTTTACGCCGGTCCATCCCATCGGTCACACCAATCGCAAGGGCCGCAACAACGCACTCAAAGCCGAACACGGCGATCCCGGTTCGCCGTATGCGATCGGCGACGAAAGCGGCGGTCACGATGCCATACATTCCGAACTCGGCACGCTCGACGATTTTCACGATCTCGTGCGCGAAGCCAAAAATCACGGGCTCGAAATCGCACTCGACTTCGCCATTCAGTGTTCGCCCGATCATCCATGGCTGAAGCAGCACCCGAACTGGTTCAAGCGCCGACCTGACGGCTCGATGCGATATGCGGAAAATCCGCCGAAAAGGTATGAAGACATCCACAACCCCGATTTTGAATCTGACGACGCCCAGGCACTGTGGCATGCGCTGCGTGACGTCATCCGATTCTGGATCGATCAGGGCATCGAGATTTTTCGCGTCGACAACCCTCACACCAAACCGTTTCCGTTCTGGGAGTGGTTGATCAAGGACGTCCAGATCCAAAATCCGAGCGTGATTTTCCTCGCCGAAGCGTTCACACGGCCGAAACTGATGAAGGGCCTGGCCAAGCTCGGTTTCTCGCAATCTTACACCTACTTCACATGGCGCACGTCGAAGTGGGAGATGCAGGACTACTTGCGTGAACTCACCGGCTACCCCGAGCGGGAATATTACCGGCCTAATTTTTTCGTCAACACGCCAGACATTCTGCCATTTCATTTGCAGGGTGGCGAGCCATGGATGTTCAAGTCACGGATCGCGCTCGCGGCGATGCTGTCGGCAAGCTATGGCGTCTACAACGGCTTCGAACTTCTCGAGCACCAGCCCATTCCGGGAAGGGAGGAATACCTCCACTCGGAAAAATACGAGATCAAGGTACGAGACTGGAATGCGCCTGGCAATATCAAGGATTACATCGGCGGTATCAACCGGGCACGCCGTGCGAACCCGGCGCTGCGCCAGACCGCACGTTTGAGATTTATCGATATCGACGACGGCAACGTCACCGCCTTCTGTAAATCGACAGCCGATGAAACAAATGTGGTGGTCGGTGCTATCGCGATGTCGCGCGACCCGCACCACGTCTGGCTACCATTGGGGGGCATCAATGTGCGCCACGATACACAATTGCGGCCGGTGGCGGCACTTGAGAACATCATCACCGGCGAACGGCACGGCGTTGAATGGGGCGGCGTTCATTTGCGCATTGACCCCGCGCACGATCCGGCCGCCCTCTTTCGTTGCCTGGCATGAGGCAGCGCCATGAACATCATGTCCACCCTTGCCGAGATGCCACGAACCGACGCTGAATCCGACGAGCTTTGGTACAAGGACGCTGTCATCTACCAATTACACGTCAAGGCGTTCGCCGACAGCAACAATGACGGCATCGGCGACTTTCCGGGGTTGACCGAGAAGCTGGATTACCTGCAGGAACTCGGGGTTACCTGCCTATGGCTGCTGCCGTTCTATCCTTCGCCTGGGCGTGACGACGGCTACGACATCGCGGACTACGGCGCGATCAACCCTGATTTCGGCACGATGAAGGAATTCCGCCGCTTCATCACCGAGGCCAAGCGCCGTGGCCTGCGCGTTATCACCGAACTCGTCATCAACCACACCTCCGACCAGCACGACTGGTTCAAGCGCGCACGCCGCTCACCGCGCGGATCGAGCGCCCGCAACTGGTATGTGTGGAGCGACACCGACCAGAAATATCTCGATACTCGTATCATCTTCACCGACACCGAGAAGTCGAACTGGGCATGGGACGCGGAAGCCGGCGCCTATTACTGGCACCGGTTCTTCTCACATCAACCGGATTTGAATTTTGACAACCCGCGTGTGGTCAGCGCTGTCGTGCAGGTGATGAAGCGCTGGCTCGATGCCGGCGTCGACGGCTTCCGGCTCGACGCTATTCCCTATCTCTGCGAGCGCGAGGGCACCAACAACGAAAATCTTCCTGAGACACACGCTGTCATCAAACGCTTGCGCGCCGAACTCGATGCCTACGCCAAGGGCAAGGTGCTGCTTGCCGAGGCCAACCAGTGGCCGGAAGATGTGCAGCACTATTTCGGCGACGGCGACGAATGCCACATGGCCTATCACTTCCCGCTGATGCCGCGCTTTTACATGGCGATCGCGCAGGAGGACCGCTTTCCCGTCACCGACATCCTGCGGCAGACACCGGACATCCCCGACAACTGCCAATGGGCGCTGTTCCTGCGCAACCATGACGAGTTGACGCTCGAAATGGTGACCGATGTCGAGCGCGACTATCTGTGGTCCACCTACGCCAACGACCCGCGCGCGCGCATCAATGTTGGCATTCGCCGCCGCCTCGCGCCACTGATGGACAACGACCGGCGCAAGATCGAGTTGATGAACTCGCTATTGATGTCGTTTCCGGGCACGCCGATCATCTATTACGGCGACGAGATCGGCATGGGCGACAACATCTATCTCGGCGACCGCAACGGCGTGCGCACGCCGATGCAGTGGACGCCGGATCGCAATGGCGGCTTTTCGCGCTCCGACACCGCGCGACTCTACGCGCCACCAATCATGGACCCCGTCTATGGCTATGAATCCGTCAACGTCGAAGCGCAGTCGCGCAGCCTGTCGTCGCTGCTAAGCTGGACCAAGCGGCTGATCTCGGTACGCAAGACCAGCAAGGCTTTCGGGCGTGGCAGTATCACCTTCATCCGGCCGACCAACCGCGCCACCGTCGCCTACGTTCGTCAGTATCAGGACGAAACCATCCTGTGCATCGCCAATCTGTCGCGCTCCGCACAGGCGACCGAGTTGAACCTCGCGCCGTGGAAGGATCGCGTCCCGCTTGAAATGCTGGGCCGAACAACTTTCCCAGCCATCGGCGAACTGCCATACCTCATCACGCTCGGACCTCACGGATTCTATTGGTTCAAGCTGGAGGAAAAGCCGCCCGAGCCGTCCAAGCACGAGCCGTTCCCTGAGTTCGAAACACTCGTGGTGCCGGCGGGCTCCACATGGGTCACGCTGGAGCGGACCAGGCACATCTTCGAACGCGACGTGCTCCCCGCACATCTGGCACGCACCCGCTGGTTTCCCCAGCGTTCCGCCTACGCGATCAACACCAAGGTCACGTCCGCGATTCCGGTGACAGAGGACGCCGCATCCCGTTCATGGCTCGCGATTTTCGAATCCATGCAACACGGCAAGATGCAGCGCTACACCTTGCCGATCCGCGTCGACTGGGTACGCTTCGACCGCGAACGCTACAACCCGATCGCGCTTGCCGCAGTCCGCCAGGCCGCGCGCGAAGGCACGCTATTCGATGTCGCAACCGACAAGGAATTCATCAAGCTCGTGCTCGACAACGTGCGCCACAATCGTGTTACCACCAACGGCGTTGATGAGTTGTGGTTTGAGCCGACGACAAGGCTTCTCCGGGAGCCGGAAGTCAAGATCGAGCACGTCCACGCGGTCGCAACCGAGCAATCCAACAGCACCAGTCTTGTCGACGAGTCTTTTGTCGTAAAGATCTATCGGCGGATCGAGGCGGGCATTAATCCAGAGATCGAGATGGGCCGCTTCCTCACCGATGTCGTGGGCTTCGCCAACACACCTGACCTGCTCGGCAGCGTCGAGCTTGTGGAAGGAGACAGGCGATCGGCTATCGCCATCATCCACCGTCTGGTTCCGAACCAGGGCGATGCCTGGACGGTCGCGGCGAGCTATCTCGACCGCTTTGTGGAGGAACGCCGCCTGCTCAGTGCCGAAGAGAAGAGGTCCGAGAGCTCCGAGCAGATCAATTCGCTGCGCTACATGACCCAGATCGGCAGGCGCGTCGCCGAGATGCAGATAGCGCTGGCAAGCCGGCCCGACATTCCCGACTTTGCTCCTGAGCCTGCGACTGCCGATGATCTGATCATGTGGCACGAGAATCTCAACGCCAGCGTTGCGCGTGTTTTCGAGGGTCTTCAGCAACATCGCGCGTCGGCCACGGAGAGTGACCGCAAGCTGATCGACGCCTTGCTGCATTATCGCGGAGATCTGCCCGATCTGGTCGCGTCGTTTCTCGCCGAACCGCAGCAAATTCTGAAAGCGCGGCATCACGGTGACCTTCATCTCGGCCAATTGCTGATCGCCAAGGATGACATCCTGATCATCGATTTCGAGGGCGAGCCACGCCGGTCACTCGCGGAGCGCCGCCGCAAGGCTCCCGCCGCGCGCGATGTCGCCGGACTCCTGCGCTCGATCGATTATGCCGCCGGCGCAGCCATAATGAGGGCACATGCCGCAGTTCCCGACGATGGAGGCACAACACTTTCTGCCGATCTCGAAACCTGGCGCGACGTCGCGGCGGAGACATTCCTGTTCGCCTACCGCGAGAGCGTGACCGACACCCGGCTGTGGCCACAGGATTCACTGGCGGCGGAACGGCTGTTAAAATTCTTCCTGCTGGAAAAAGTGTTCTACGAGATCGGGTACGAACTCGCGCATCGCCCCAACTGGCTGAGCGTTCCGCTTGACGGTGCGTTGCGCATCCTTGCGAGTGAAACGGAAGTGACCACATGACTCTGTCCGCCGAGGCCTATGCAATCCTTGAGGGCCGTCATTCAGACCCATTCCGCTATCTGGGGCTGCACCCGGAGAACGGGCATAATGTCGTGCGCGCTTTTCTGCCTCACGCCTCGCAAGTCGAAGCCATTGACGAGCAGGGACATTGCGCCGAGTTGTCGCGGCTTCACGATGCTGGTCTGTTTGAAGGCGAACTGCCGAAGGACGTTGGCGCCTATCGCCTGCGCGCCAATTACGGTGACAACGTCGTCGAGTTGCACGATCCCTATCGCTTTCCGCCGGTGCTAAGCGATTTCGATCTCTATCTGCTCGGCGAAGGTCGCCATCAGCAGCTTTATGACAAGCTCGGCGCTCATCCGATGGTTATGGAGGGTGTGCGTGGCGTCGCCTTCGTCGTGTTTGCACCGAACGCCAAGCGTGTCAGCGTGGTCGGCGACTTCAATTACTGGGACAACCGTCCCCATGCCATGCGCGTCCGCGGCAACGGCTATTGGGAGATCTTCATTCCTGGCGTCGCTGTCGGGAGCCGCTACAAGTTCGATATCGCCGGCCCGCATGGCGAGCGGTTGCCTCTGAAAGCCGACCCGCTCGCATTTCAGGCGGAGCTTCGCCCCAACACCGCATCCATCATTTTCGACGAGAGCAAACTGTCTCCCAAAAAAGCCTCTACTGCGAATGTCAATGCTCTTGGCTCGCCGATGTCGATCTACGAAGTTCACCTTGGCTCATGGCGGCGGAAGGACGGTAACGAATGGCTAACCTATCGAGAGTTGGCCGAGACGCTGCCAAAATATGCACGCGACATGGGCTTCACCCATATCGAACTGCTGCCGATCAGCGAGCACCCGTTCGACGGCTCATGGGGCTATCAGCCGACCGGCCTGTTCGCGCCGACAAGCCGTTTCGGCTCGCCGGAGGACTTCGCCGCTTTTGTCGAAGCCTGCCACGCCGAAGGACTTGCGCTGCTGCTCGACTGGGTACCGGGACACTTCCCCGATGACCGCCACGGCCTCGCGTATTTCGACGGCACCGCGCTTTACGAGCACGCCAACCCGCTACAGGGCCGCCATCTCGACTGGGGCACACTGATCTACAATTACGGACGCACGGAAGTGACCAACTTCCTCGTGTCGAATGCGCTGTTCTGGCTGGAGCGTTACGGCATCGACGGTTTGCGCGTCGACGCCGTTGCCTCCATGCTTTATCTCGATTACAGCCGCCCGCCCGGCGGATGGATTCCCAACAAGTATGGCGGCCGTGAAAACATCGAAGCCATCGAATTCCTGCGCCGCTTCAACACCGAAGTGTTCGCGAAATTCCCGCACGCGACGACCGCCGCCGAGGAATCCACCGCATGGCCGCAGGTATCACGCCCTGTCGAGTTCGGCGGACTTGGCTTCGGCTATAAATGGAATATGGGTTGGATGCACGACACGCTGAATTACATCAGCAAGGACCCGATCCATCGCAAATATCATCACGACCAGATTCTGTTCGGTCTGCATTACGCCTTCTCGGAAAACTTCATCCTGCCGCTGTCACACGACGAAGTAGTTCATGGCAAGCACTCGATCCTCGGCCGCATGCCCGGCGACGACTGGCAGCGCTTTGCGAACCTGCGCGCCTATTACGCCTTCATGTTTGCCCATCCGGGCAAGAAACTGATGTTCATGGGCTCCGAATTCGGCCAGGAGCGCGAATGGGACCACGACCATTCGCTGGACTGGCACCTGCTCGAACAGGATCGTCACCGCGGCATCCATGCGCTGGTGCGCGACCTCAACAATCTCTACCGCCAGCTTCCTGCGCTGCACGAACTGGATTGCGATCCTGCCGGGTTCGAATGGATCATCACGAACGATGCCGACCACAACGTGTTCGCCTGGGTGCGGAAGGGCCATGCGCCGCGCCAGCGCTGCCTCGTCGTCGTGAACTTCTCGCCTAACCTCTATGAGAATTATCGCGTCCAGGTGCCGTTTACCGGCAGATGGCGCGAGGTATTCAATTCGGATTCCGCGTACTACGGCGGCAGCAATAAAGGCAATGTCGGGGAGCGTGAAACGCTGGAAGGCCTGGTGCCGCATCTCGATCTCACCATTCCACCACTCGCAGCCATCTATCTCGTGCCGGACAGCGAATGATGCGCCTGTCCGCCGGCACGCATACCCGTCTTGGTTCGACCTGGGACGGCCGCGGCACAAATTTCGCGCTGTTCTCCGCCAACGCTCAAAAGGTCGAGCTTTGCTTGTTTGATAATCACGGTCGCCGCGAGATCGAGCGCATTACCCTTCCGGAGCGTACGGAGGATATCTGGCATGGCTATCTTAACGACGTATCGCCGGAACAGATCTACGGCTATCGCGTCCACGGCCCCTATGCGCCAGAGCAAGGCCATCGCTTCAACGCTCACAAGCTCCTGCTTGACCCCTATGCAAGGCGTCTTGCCGGGCGTCTCGTCTGGAGCGATGCGCATTTCGGCTATCGCACCGGGAGTCCGCGCGAAGACCTGTCGTTCGATCGTCGCGATAACGCCCGCGGCATGCCGAAGGCCGTCGTTATCGATGAAATGTTTAACTGGGGACGTCTCGAAAACCGGCCAAACGTGGCGTGGGCCGACACCATCATCTATGAGGCACATGTCAAGGGACTGACCCAGACTCGCAAGGACGTTCCCGCGCATCTGCGCGGTACCTTCGCGGCACTCTCCTGCCCCGCAATCGTTGAGCACCTCAAGCGCCTTGGCGTTACCACGATCGAACTCCTACCAATTCACGGTTTTGTCGATGACCGCTATCTGGTGGAGCGAAGGCTTGTCAATTACTGGGGTTACAACTCCATCGCGTTCTTCGCGCCAGAACCACGCTATACCAACAACGAAGCGCTCAATGCCTTCCGCACTGCCGTAGCGCGGCTGCACGACGCGGGGATCGAGGTGATGCTAGACGTGGTCTACAATCACACCGCCGAGGGCAACCATCTCGGCCCGACGCTGTCGTTCCGCGGCATCGACAACTTGTCCTATTACTGGCTGATGCCGGACAATCCGCGTTACTATGACGACTTCACCGGCACCGGAAATTCGCTCAACCTTTCTCATCCGCGCGTCCTGCAGATGGTGATGGATTCGCTGCGCTACTGGGTCGAGGTTTGTCATGTTGATGGCTTCCGGTTCGATCTCGCCAGCACGTTGGCGCGCGGACCAAACGGTTTCGACCGTGGCGGCGCATTTCTCACCGCGGTGCGGCAAGACCCGGTTCTGGCTGCAACCAAGCTCGTTGCGGAGCCCTGGGATATCGGGCTCGGCGGTTACCAGGTTGGCGCGTATCCTTCACAATGGTCGGAGTGGAATGACCGCTATCGCTCCACGTTGCGCCGCTACTGGGCGGGTCATGGCAACTTGCTCGGTGACCTCGGCCGCCGCATGACAGGCTCATCCGATCTCTTCAATCATGATGGCCGTACGCCGCAGGCGAGCATCAACCACATCACGGTGCATGACGGCTTCACTCTGATGGACCTGTTCAGCTACAACGAGAAACACAATGAAGCCAACGGTGAAGACAACCGCGACGGCTCGAACGACAATCATAGCAACAATTGCGGCCACGAAGGCACGACAGACGATAAGGCTATCGTCGCGCTGCGCCAGCAATTGCGGAAGAACCAGCTCGCCTGCCTGTTCCTCGCACAAGGTGTTCCGCTGCTGCTGGCCGGCGATGAAGCCGGCAACAGCCAGCAGGGCAACAATAACGCCTATTGCCAGGACAATGAGATTGGCTGGGTCAATTGGAACGGCCTCGGGCAGAGTGGCGACGATCTCACCGATTTCATTGGCAAGATGACCGCGCTGCGCAGCCGTTTTCCGCAACTGCGCTCCCGCCAATGGATTGACGGCTTGAAGGCGGACGGCACCTACGGCGTATTGTGGCTGACACCACAGGCCGACGAAATGGAGGAAGGCGACTGGAATTTTCCGGAAGGGCGGTTTCTCTCTTACATGCTTGGCCCCAAGGAACAAGGTGAGCCGCCACTGTTTATCGTGCTGAACGCCGCGCCAGAACCGATCGAGTTTATCCTGCCAAAATTGCCCGAATACGCCAAATGGTCATGCGTGCTTGACACCACGGCACCGGAAGCGACCGGCACCGTTGCATCTGGCAGGCCCGCAACCGCGCCCCCGCGCTCTGTCTTGGCCTTTGCGGGGGCCGCATGAATGGCTTCTCGTTTGGTCCACGGCTAACTCCCGACGGCGTTACATTCCGGCTCTGGGCGCCCGCCGCAAGACAGGTTGCTGTTCTGCTCGATGGTACGGCACATGCGATGCAACCTGAAACCGAGGGATGGTTCACGTGCGACATCGCGGATGCCGGCGCTGGCGCGCGCTACCGGTTTTTGATCAATGGCGAGGCGGAGGTACCCGACCCCGCGTCACCATTCCAGCCGGAGGACATCGCTCGCCCAAGCGAAGTGATCGACCATCAAAGCTATGCCTGGCGCGCCACCGGCTGGCGTGGGCGGCCGTGGGAAGACGCTGTCTTTCTTGAGGCTCATATCGGCACGTTCACGCCGGAAGGCACTTATCGTGCGATGATCGGCAAGCTCGACCATCTGGCCGAAACCGGCATCACAGCGCTGGAATTGATGCCGGTTGCAGATTTTCCTGGCCGCTGGAACTGGGGCTATGACGGCGCATTGTGGTACGCACCGGATTCCAGCTACGGTCGTCCCGAGGATCTGAAAGCGCTGATCGACGAGGCCCACCTGCGCGGGCTGATGGTGTTTCTTGATGTCGTTTACAACCACTTCGGGCCGGAAGGAAATTATCTCGGCCTCTACGCGCCATCCTTCTTCTCAAGCGCACAGACGCCGTGGGGCAATGCCATCGACTATCGCGTGCCGCAAGTCCGTCGCTTCGCGGTCGAGAACGCACTGTACTGGCTGCGCAACTACCGGTTCGACGGGCTGCGTCTGGATGCTGTGCATGCGATCGAGACGGCGGAGGGTTTGCTTCTGCGCGATATCAGCATCGCCGCAGGCACATTCGCCCGCAGCAGCGGCCGTCATGTCCATCTCGTGCTGGAGAATGACGATAATCGCGCCAGCCTGCTTGACCCATTTGCCGACCCATCTGCCGGGAAGTACCGGGCTCAATGGAATGATGATTACCATCATGCCTGGCACGTGCTGCTAACAAGCGAGACATCCGGCTACTATCAGGACTACCAGCCGCCGCTGCCTCATCTCGCACGTGCGCTTGAATCAGGTTTCGCTTATCAGGGCGAGCCATCGGCCTATCGCAACAATGCTCCACGCGGCGAACCGAGCGGCAATCTCTCACCTGCCGCCTTTGTTAATTTTATTCAGAACCATGACCAGATCGGGAACCGTGCACTCGGCGATCGGCTTGCGGCTCCACTCGCGGCGATCGAGGCTGCGCTGTCGATTACCCTGCTAGCACCTATGCCGCCAATGATGTTCATGGGCGAGGAATGGGGTGCAACGACACCCTTCCCGTTCTTCTGCGATTTTCAGGGCAGTCTTGCTCAGGCCGTGCGCGACGGCCGACGCCGCGAATACAGCGAGGCCTATGAAGCTTTGACCGATGACGTTCCGGATCCGGTCGACCAGGCGACTTTTCTGCACGCCAAGCTTGGCTGGCAGGAGTTACAAAGCGTCACCGGACAGCGGCGGCACGAACTCGTGCGGAGACTGTTGGCTATACGCCGCCAGCATATCGTTCCGCGTTTGCGCGGAGCGTCTTTCGAAGAGGCTCATATCGGAGCCGATGGCGCTCTGTTCGCATCATGGAACCTGGCTGGCTCGCTTCTGACGCTGACGGCCAACCTGTCGTCCGCGCCGGGCACCAAGGAAACACCGCGCGGCGTACACGTGATCTGGGGCGAACCCGGCCTCTTTGCGCCATGGGGCGTCTGCTGGACAATGGAGTCCGCGTGATGTCATCCGGAATCCCGCGCGCCACCTACCGGCTGCAGCTCAACGAAAATTTCACTTTCGACCATGCCGCCGCCCTCGCTCCTTATCTGATGGCACTTGGCATCAGCCACGTCTATGCCTCTCCCTTTCTCAAGGCTCGCGCGCACAGCCAGCACGGCTATGACATTATTGATCATAACGTCCTCAATCCCGAACTGGGGGGCGAAGCCGCCTTCGAGCGATTCAGCGCCGCGCTGAAACAAAACGATCTCGGCCTGATCCTCGATTTCGTGCCTAACCATATGGGCGTGCACTTTGCCGACAATCCATGGTGGCTCGATGTGCTGGAATGGGGTGAGACCTCACCCTATGCGGATTTTTTCGATATCGATTGGGATCTGTTGCCCTATCGCACCAATGGCGGAGTGCTGCTGCCGATCCTCGGCACATCTTACGGCGAGGCGCTGGATAGCGGCAAGATCGAGCTGCGCTACAGCGTACAGGAAGGCAGTTTCTCCGCCTGGTACTACGAGCACCGGCTTCCCATCGCACCCGAGCGCTACAGCGAAATCCTGCGTGTCGTTGTCGGCGAAGCGCAGGCCGAACACGACATTGCCGGACGCGCCATTCTCGACCTGGCTGCCCGCTACACTGAACTGCGCCGCCCAAATCGCGCCGAAGCGCCCTCCTTCAAGGCTGCGCTACGGACGATCGACGGTGCTGAACTGGTCATGGCTCGCGGTCTTGATGCCTATCACGCGGGCGCCGGACGCGACACCCAGACCAGGGCGTTGCATTATCTGCTCGAGCGGCAGCACTACAGGCTTGCCCATTGGCGGCTCGCAACCAGCGAGATCAACTATCGCCGCTTCTTCGATATCAATACACTCGCCGGGTTGCGGGTTGAAAACCTGAAAACGTTCAAGGCCATTCATGGCCTGGTCCGGCGATTGATTGCTGGAGGGAAACTGCAGGGTATCCGTCTCGATCACATCGACGGCTTGCGCGACCCCGCCCAATACTGCCGGCGCCTGCATCGTCTTATCCGCGAGGCGCAGGGAGGACGACGCGAACCATTCTATCTGGTGATGGAAAAGATTCTCGGCAAGGGTGAAATCCTGCCGAAGTTTTCCGGCGTGCATGGCACTACCGGCTACGAATGGCTCAACCTGATCTCCCGCACGCTGCTGGACGAAAAAGGTCTCAATACCCTCGACGAGACGTGGCGGCAGGCGAGCAACACCTCACCCGATTTTGCTCCCGTGCTCATGGCCACCAAACAGCGCATGATGAACACATTACTGGCGAGCGAATTCACGGTGCTTGCACGGCTGCTGGCGCGCATCGCCAGCGGCCATTATACCACGCGGGATTTTTCTGCTGACAGTCTGCGGCAGGCACTGGAATTGTACGTCCTGCATTTTCCGGTTTATCGGACCTACAGCACGGCCGACGGCCCTTCCCAGAATGACCGCGCGCTAATCGCGGAAACCATCAACAAGGCGAGAGCCAGCTGGTTTGGCGCCGATGAAGGGCTCTTCGATTTCCTGCAGAATGTCCTCACGTTCGATTTAGCCGCAGCCAATCGCGCGACACGTGGCCGAAACCGGGTCCGCCGCTTCGCGTTGAAACTGCAGCAGTTCACCGGATCGATGATGGCGAAGTCACTCGAAGATACCGCCTTCTATCGTTACCATCGGCTGCTGGCGCTGAACGAGGTCGGCGGCTATGCCGCCGCGTCATCTGTTCCTGTTCAGGAGTTTCACGACGCCATGCAGGCGCGGGTCAAGGATTCTCCTTACGGCATGACGGCAACGGCGACGCATGACACCAAGCGTGGAGAGGATGCGCGAACCCGCCTGCTGGCTCTGTCAGAACTTTCCGGTGAATGGGCAAGCCTGGTGGGACGCTGGAAATCGGTCAACGCCCCCCATGTCGTCATCAATGGCGATATGCGTGCCCCCTCGCTCGCGTTCGAGTACATGCTCTATCAATCGTTGATCGGTGCATGGCCGCAAACCGTTGACGCAGACTTTCTCGGCCGCATGAAAGCCTATGCGATCAAGGCCGCGCGCGAGGCGAAGGTCGAGACCAGCTGGCTCAATCCACAACCTGCCTATGAACGCGGTGTGGAGATTTTTCTTGAACGGATTTTAGATGAAAAACAGGCGCCTGAGTTCCTGTTGTCGTTCGATGGCTTTGCCCGGCGCACATCCCTGATCGGCATTCTCAATTCGCTATCGCAGCTCACGCTCAAGGCGATGATGCCCGGCGTGCCGGATTTCTATCAGGGAACGGAATTTTGGGATTATTCGCTGGTCGATCCTGACAACCGCCGCCCTGTCGATTTCGAAGCGCGCGAGGCAGCACTTGCCGACGTCGTAACAGAGCCGCGCTGGAGTGATTTGATCTCCAGCACCACCGATGGCCGTATCAAACTTGCATGGATGCGGCATTTGCTGGCACTGCGAAATGCCCATCCCAGCCTGTTCGAGAACGGCAGTTATCTGCCGCTGGTGGTCACCGGCCCGCATCGCGATCGCATCATCGCGTTTGCACGCGTTCACCGCACGGAGGCCGTGATCGTCGCAGCGATGCGCTGGTTTGCGCCCTTCACCAGCGGAGGGCGCTCATGGCCGAACGGCGCCATCGATGGCACCATTCGAATCGACGGCTTTCACATTGACGGCGCGCGCCGCACTGAGCTGCCTCTCAGCGAGTTGTTCGCGCGCCTCCCCGTCGCAACGCGCGAGGCCACGCCCAAACGCCCGCATAAAAAAGCCGCCCGGGATCTTGGCCGGGCGGCCTAGCGGACGTCGTGCCGACTCAAAGGTCTGGTTCCCTTCCCCCGCGGTCGGGATTATTTGCAAGCACGGACGAAATTCAATCACTCGAAAGACCAATAGCCCAGCATCTTCAAAGCTTTCCGGCCTCACGGTGCTGTTCCGCAGCAGCGCATGAGCTTGCAGTTTCGGATATCGGGAATATTTCAATTACAAATCAGGAGATTTGCGAACGTGTCAAAGCCGCTTGTCGTTTCAATTCCTCACAATCTCGGCCGCGAGGAGGCCATCCGCCGCATGAAAAATGGCCTCGCGGGTGTGCGCACGCAATACAGCCATCTGCTGACCGTCAGTGAGGAAACCTGGAACGACAGCCAGTTGACCTTCCGCGTCACCGCGCTCGCGCAGGCCGTCAGCGGCAGTATCGACGTCGCCGACGATCATGTGCGGCTTGAAGTGATGCTGCCGTGGCTGCTGGCAAAACTCGCCGAGCGCGCGCAGGCCATGATTGGCGACACGGGCCGCCTGATGCTGGAAAGGAAATAACGCGGCTTTCGCTTTAATAGAAACACACTGCCGGTCATGGCCGGACTTGTTCCGGCCATCCACGTCTTTCTTCTATGAGAGTTTCAACGGGGATGCCCGGCATAAAGCCGGGCATGACGAGTGGATGATTCCGTTTAAATGAAAATGTCCTGGCGCGAACAAAAAAGCCGACCGCATGTGCAGCCGGCTTTTCAGTCATCACTCAATTCTTCATTGGTACGTGGCCGCCAGATAATCCACGATCTTCGGAATATCATCGGCGTTGATTGGCGCTCCGTAAACCTTGATCATCTTGTTGACCTCGGCAGTCCAGAAGTCCTTACCGAATTTCGGGCCACGCGGCTGGGTCTGAACGTAGTCGGCCGAGTGGCAACCGGTACAATTGGCCTTGACCAGGTCGAGATTCGGCCCCGGTTTGAATTGCGACTTGTCCGGCGGCAACTTGTAAGTCACCGGCTTGGCCTGCAAGCCGCCCACGGCCATCACAAGTCCTGCAGCTGCGCCGATCGCAGCAATGCGGCCAGCCATCCTGAACATGCTCATGATGCTCTCCCTCAAGCCACTGTCACGGATGTGGTTTCAATGACGTTGCGCATGTAGCCCGCCGGATTGAAAACGGCCCTCTCGGGCTGCACCTTGCCGCCATTGCTGGTGGCGCGCACCTTCAGTTCATGCACTCCCGCCGACAGCTTCACCGGCAAGGTCCACTCCCGGAAGGAATACTTGCCGAGGTCCTTGCCGAGGTCAGCCGCCTTCCAGGTTTTGCCGCCATCGGTGGAAACATCAACCTGCTTGATGCCGGTGCCACCGTCGAAAGCAATGCCCTTGAGGGTCACGTTGCCGGATTTGAGCTTCTGTCCATCCATTACGCTCGTGATGAATGACCGGACATTGAGACGATTGATCGGTATCGTTGCCTTGGGCGCGGTGCCAGGCTCCACACATGCGCAATCATTGTCGGGGATGCGGTAGGCCGTCTTCATCCAGAAATTATCGTACACCTTGTCGATGACGGTAATCTCGTTGACGTGCTTGACCCAGTAGGTGCCGTAATAGCCGGGGACGACGAGACGCAGCGGAAATCCATTGAGCATCGGCAGATCTTCACCGTTCATGGAATAACCCAGCATCACCTCGCCGTCGCGTGCATGGTCAAGATCGAGCGCCTTGGCGAAATCCGGCGTGGTGTCCATCACCGGACCGTCGAGGCCGTTAAACACTACCTGCTTGGCACCGGCCTGGATGCCAGCCTTTTCCAGCACGGCCTTGAGCGGCACGCCCTTCCAGCGGGCATTGCCCATTGCGCCGTTGCCGGACTGGCCACCTGCGACGCGCGGATCGGAGAAGGCGCGGCTATTGCCCGAACATTGCGTCACCGCGACGATAGTTTTTGAAGGCATCTTCTTGAGGTCCGCCAGCGACAGCTTCAGCGGCTTGTCGACCTTGCCCTTGACCTCCACCGTGAACTTGGCGGGATCGATCTCCAGCGGGATTCCGGCCAGATGATAACGCACGAAGAATGCATCGTTCGGCGTGATCACTCCCTCATTAAACACCGAGAACGGCGTCTCGAGCTGCGGCGGGCGGCTGGTCTGCACAATCATAGTGCGTTTTTGAGGAAACTTGCCGAGCGGTCTGGTGCCATTACCGAATGGCAGCGTGACGGTTTCTTCCGCGAAAGCGAGCGTCGTCTTCCCCAGCAAGCTCGTGCTTGCCAGCAATGCGACGCCGCCCTGGAGCGCAGAGCGTCGATCGATCATTGTCTTTCTCCCGAGGGACACATTCCCTCGGGAACAATTGAGACACGGATCGCTGAACTATTCCAGATTTATTCGCATCGAACATTCCGCAAACCGAAATTCCAGCGAGCCGACATTTGTCGCGCCAGAACCGCGGCGGATTTTGCCGGAGCTATATCGCCTGCGTCACCAGCTTGGTATTCAGATAGGCCTCGACGGCTTCAATGCCGCCTTCGGAGCCATAACCGGAGTCCTTCACGCCGCCGAATGGCAGCTCTGGCAAGGCGATGCCGTGATGGTTGATGCTGACCATGCCGCTTTCGATGTCGCGGCCAAGACCTGCCATGGTCTTCGCCGAGGTCGTGTAGGCATAGGCCGCCAGTCCGTACGGCAGACGGTTGGCCTCGGCGATCACTTCATCATAATCGGAGAAGCGGTTGATCATGGCGACGGGACCGAACGGCTCCTCGGTCATCATGCGCGCCGAAAGCGGGACATCGGTCAGCACAGTCGGCTGGAAGAAATAGCCGCGATTGCCAATCCGCTCACCACCAGTCGCCACCTTGGCGCCGCGCGAGGTGGCATCGGCAACCATGGTTTCCATCGCCTCGATCCGCCGGCTGTTGGCGAGCGGCCCCATCCGCACGCCCTTCTCCATTCCATTGCCAACCTTGAGGTCCTCAGCCGCCTCCACAAAGCCATCGAGGAATTGCTGATAAACCTTCTCCTGTACCAAGAGGCGCGTCGGCGCGACACAGACCTGGCCGGCATTACGAAACTTGTTGGCGGACAGGATTTTTACCGCCTGCGCTACGTCGGCATCGTCGAACACCAGCGCGGGCGCGTGTCCGCCCAATTCCATCGTCACGCGCTTCATGTGGCTGCCAGCCATCGCCGCCAGTTGCTTGCCGACGACAGTTGAACCGGTGAACGAGATTTTCTTGATGACCGGATGCGGGATCAAATAGGAGGAGATTTCGGCCGGAACGCCAAACACGATATTGACGACGCCCGCCGGAATGCCGGCATCGGCAAATACGCCAATCAAGGCGGCGCAGCTCGCCGGAGTCTCCTCCGGCCCCTTCAGAATGACCGAACAACCCGCCGCCAGTGCCGCCGATACCTTGCGGACGGCCTGATTGAGCGGAAAATTCCAGGGCGTGAACGCGGCTGCAACGCCGACTGGTTCCTTCACCACCATCTGGGTCACGTTCGTTGTCCGTGCCGGGACGAGGCGCCCATAGGTGCGGCGCGCTTCCTCCGCGAACCATTCGATCGTGTCGGCAGCGCCCGCTGTCTCACCCCGGGATTCGACCAGCGGCTTGCCTTGCTCGAGGGTCATCAGGGTGGCGACGGTGTCGGCCCGCTCGCGCAGCAACCCGGCGGCGCGGCGGATTAGTTTCGAGCGCTCAAACGCACCGACCTTGCGCCACACCTCGAATCCGCGCTGCGCCGCGGCCAGCGCCTCATCGAGATCCGCCTGCCCGGCATGGGCAAGCGTGCCAATTATCTCCTCCGTGGCCGGGTTCAGTACCGGCAGGCGCGGCTTGCTTCCGTCGCGCCAGCGTCCGTCGATGAAAAGCTGCGTGTCAGGGTATGAGGTCATCGGCAAAGTCCTTGTACGGAAGGAAACAGAGCGTGCCGTAGCACGAAAAGGATGCAGACGCTTAAACTAAGGACGCGTCCGCGACAAACCACTCCCGAAATGACAGACGGGCCATGCGCCGCCCTCTTTTCCAGGTGCTTGATGTCCGGCGCTGTGACGTTCTCCGGTGCTGAGATTCAGGATAGACTGAACGTAACCGCCTTGCAGCGCATGCGGAAAACCGGCAGGTTTAAGGTACTAAAGAACCTTCGATTCTCTCAAAACCGCGGGGCGCGCAGTCTCGGGTTCGACGTAAAAACAGGTCATTGAAACCGGCTTGTATTTCTCTGTTGCGCAGCATCCTGAACGGATGCAGGTGGGGGCGCGCTTTATAGGGATTCGGTCTTGGTCATCCTGGGCTACATCTATCGCTTCGCCTCGAACTTCGCGTTCCTGGCGCTGGTTTATCTCACCCTGAATTTTTTGAGCAAATACAGCGAGCGATCGATCATCGCCTTCCTGGTGCTGGTTTATTCTTCCATGCGGATCGTCTCCACGATCCGGCAATTCATGTTTTTTCAAAAGATCGAGCGCCTCGAAAACGATGCGAAGGCCGGCACCGCGGAAGGATCGGCGCGCAGGCAATCCGTGCGGGAGATTGCGCGCCTGCGCCACGAAGGCGAGCTCAAGTCCTATATGGACTTGCTGTTCCTGACTCTGATTGTTCTGCTCTGCGCGTCAAAAATCCTGACGAACTGATCGCAGCGCTATCGCAGGATTTAGCTCGTCAGCGAAGCCCGCGGCCGCTCACGGCCGTGATTGAGGAACAGGATCTCCACCTCAACCGCCTGGCGCGACAGGCTTGTTCCGGAGGACAGGAAAGATTGCCTGACCTTGTAGAGCGGATCATCGTCTGGCGGCGGAAGATAAGCCTTGATGGCAAAATAACCGGCCGCAATGACCAAAGCGCCGGCCATCATGCCGCCTACCAGTCCAAGCCAGAATGTCCGATTATCCATTATCGTCCCCGCCCGCAGACGGTAGTCAGCGCTGCGCACGATGTAAATACGCGGGTAGACCGATATATTTTAACGAAACATATCCTGTGTTAATTGCCGCCGGGCTCGAACTGTTGCAGCGGAGGCATCATGCCCCTAGTCGACTGCCTTCGGCACCACGCTCGCGACGATGGACGCATCGAGCGCCTCGTAGTCATGCAGGCGGATCGTGGCGTAAAGTTCGGCACGGGTCTGCATGTCCGGCACCATCGCCTTGGTCATGCCGTCGCGCTTCAGCGTCGCGTATAGCCGCTCCTGCGCCTTGTTGGCCACCCGCAGCGACGACACCGGCCAGATCACCATCCTGTAGCCCATCGCCTCAAACTCTGGCGCGGTGAAGAACGGCGTCCGGCCGAACTCGGTCATGTTGGCCAAAAGCGGCACGCCGGGCATCCGCTTGGCGAATTCCGTAAACATCTCGCGCGAATTCAGCGCTTCCGGGAAGATCGCGTCCGCGCCGGCTTCCATATAAAGTTTCGCCCGCGCCACCGCGCCGTCGATGCCCTCGCTCGCCGCCGCATCGGTGCGCGCGATCAGATAAAGATGACGCCGCGCCTTGGCGGCCGAAGCCACCTTCGCCGCCATGTCGCGCGCGTCTGCGAGCTTCTTGTCGTTGAGATGACCGCACTTCTTGGGCAGCAACTGGTCCTCGATATGGACCGCGCCCGCCCCCGCATCCTCAAACGTCCGCACCATATGCATGACGTTGAGCGCCTCGCCATAACCCGTATCACCGTCGACCAGCACCGGCAGACTTGATGCACGCGCCACCTGCTTCACGAAGAACGACACCTCGTCAACGGTGATCATGCCGAGATCCGGCAATCCCATCGACGCGGTCATCGCGGCACCGGAGAGATACAGCGCCTCGAAGCCGGCATCCTTCGCCTGCAACGCCGCCTGACCGTTATGCGCCCCCGGAATCCCCAGGATCTGCGGGCGATTGACCAATGCGCGGAACCGCTCGCCTGCGGGACGATCGGACAGTTCGGCACCGACGAGATAGGTCATGCTGTCTCCTTACGCTGCCTTGGTCTTGGCGGCTTTCTTGCCGCGCTGACCGATCGGCACGAACTTCAGATTTTCCGGGCCGACATAATTCGCCGACGGGCGGATGATCTTGTTGTCGATGCGCTGCTCGATGATGTGCGCCGACCAGCCCGAGGTGCGCGAGATCACGAACAACGGCGTGAACATCGCCGTCGGCACGCCCATGGCGTAATAGGACGCCGCGCTGAACCAGTCGAGATTGGCGAACATCTTCTTGGTCTCCGCCATCACCGCCTCGATGCGGTCGGCGATTTCGAACATCCGCATGTCGCCGCGCTCGGCGGAGAGCTGACGGGCAACTTCCTTGATGACCTTGTTGCGCGGATCGGCCACTGTATAGACCGGATGGCCGAAGCCGATCACCACTTCCTTGGCCTCTACACGACGGCGGATGTCGGCTTCCGCCTCATCAGCATCGCGATAACGCTGCTGGATTTCAAAGGCGACCTCGTTGGCGCCGCCATGTTTGGGACCGCGCAGCGCGCCGATGCCGCCGGTGATCGCCGAATACATGTCCGAGCCCGTGCCCGCGATGACGCGCGCGGTGAAGGTCGAGGCGTTGAATTCATGCTCGGCGTAAAGAATAAGCGAGGTGTGCATCGCGCGCTCATGCGACACCGATGGCTTCTTGCCGTGCAGCAGATGCAGGAAGTGCGCACCGATCGAATCGTCGTCGGTTTCGACGTCGATCCGCTTGCCGTTGTGCGAGAAGTGATACCAGTACAACAGCATCGAACCCAGTGACGCCATCAGCCGGTCGGCGATATCCTTGGCGCCGGGCTGGTTGTGGTCGTGAGCCTCCGGCAGCACGCAGCCGAGCGCGGAGACGCCGGAGCGCATCACATCCATCGGATGTGCCGCCGCCGGAATCTGCTCCAGCGTATTCTTCACCGCCGCAGGCAAGCCGCGCATCGCCTTCAGCTTTGCCTTGTAGGAGGCAAGCTCGGCCACGGTCGGCAGCACGCCATGCACCAGGAGATAGGCGATTTCCTCGAATTCGCAGGTCTCCGCCACGTCCAGAATATCATAGCCGCGATAATGCAGATCATTGCCGGTGCGGCCGACGGTGCACAGCGCGGTGTTGCCAGCCAGTACACCGGACAGCGCCACGGATTTCTTCGGCTTCGGTGCGGAGTTCGTTTCCATCGCATGTCCTCTCTTTTATTGCTGGCGTCCCCGGCAGGCCGCAACGCGGCCTGAGGCGCCGTTATTTTGAATCCGCCCCGGCGGGCGAGCGCCTGCGCGCTACTTCGCGCGCCAGTCGAAAATGCCGCGAGGCGACGGCTTGCCTAGCCGCGCAGCTTCAACGGTGAACGACAGTTGCGACAGATCCTTCAGCGAGGGCAACTGCTCGACGGCGGCGATGAAGCGATCCTGCTCCTTCGCGGGCACAATGGCCTCGGCCAGCGTGCGGAATTTCTTCACATAGTCGGGCCGCGTGAACGGACGCGCGCCGAGCGGATTCGCGTCGGCAATGGCGAGCTCATCCTCGATCACCTTGCCGTCGTTGAGCGTGACAACGACCCTGCCGCCGAACGCCTTCTCCTTCGGATCCTGGCTGTGGTAGCGCCGCGTCCACTCCTTGTCCTCGACGGTGGAGATCTTGTGCCACAACTCCACGGTGTCCTTGCGCTGCGCGCGCTCCGGCGCATAGGAGCGCTCGTGATGCCAGCCGCCATCCTCGAGCGCGACGGCGAAGATGTACATGATGGAGTGATCGAGCGTCTCGCGGCTCGCATGCGGGTCCATCTTCTGCGGATCGTTGGCGCCGGTGCCGATCACATAATGGGTGTGATGGCTGGTGTGAATGACGATGCTCTTGACCTTCGACAGATCGCCGATCTTCGGACCCATCCGGCGGGCAAGATCGATCAGCGCCTGACTCTGGTATTCGGCGGAATGTTCCTTGGTGTAGGTCTCGAGAATGGCGCGCTTGGGCTCGCCCTTCTCCGGCAGCGGCACGATGTATTCCGCCTTCGGGCCGGACAGCAGCCACGCGATAAACCCGTCCTCACCCTCCCATGCAGGCGATGGCGCACCCTCGCCGCGCATCACGCGGTCAACGGCCTCAATCGCCATCTTGCCCGCGAACGCCGGAGCATAGGCCTTCCAGCTCGAGATCTCGCCCTTGCGCGACTGCCGCGTGGTGGTGGTGACATGCAGCGCCTGCTGCACAGCCTGATAGATCGTCTCGGTCGGCAGCTTCAACAGCGTGCCAATGCCTGCGGCGGCAGAGGGGCCGAGATGGGCGATGTGATCAATCTTGTGTTCGTGCAGGCAGATGCCTTTCACGAGGTTGACCTGAATCTCGTAGCCAGTGGCGATGCCGCGGATGAGGTCGGCACCGGACAGGCCGACATGCTGCGCAACTGCCAAAATCGGCGGGATGTTATCGCCGGGATGTGAATAATCGGCGGCAAGAAAAGTATCGTGGAAATCGAGTTCGCGCACTGCGACGCCGTTCGCCCAGGCTGCCCACTCCGGGGACACGCGCTTGTCGGTCGCAAGACCAAAGATCGTTGCGCCCGGCTGATACGGATGCGCCTCGGCCTGCGCCCGCGCACTCACCACCGGATGCCGCGCGAGCGAGGCTGCAGCGACGGAGGCGTTGTCGATGATGCGATTGCCGATCATCTCGACGACGGCGGGCTCGACGGCAACTGGATCGGCAGCGACTTCGGCGATCTTCCAGGCCAACTGGTCTGCACGCTGGAGACGTTCGGCGGACTTGTAGGTACGGACGGAGTGCTGCTTCACGTGTCGTTATCCTTAGGTTGCGTTATTCTGATTCGTCGGGATCAATCCGAACCGGGCGTCCTTGCTCATTGACCGCAACCATCTCGAACTGCCCGCGCACCGCCGTCCGGTGCTGCCTGGTTGCGAGATCCTCGCGGACGATTTCGACTGAGACCGTCATTGAGCTTGTACCCGCGCGTGTGACGCGCGCCACGATCTCGATCAATTCACCGACCTTGACCGGCTGGAGAAAGTCGACCTTCTCCGCCGTCGCCATCACCACATTGCAGCCGGCGCGGCGCGCGCCCGCAACGAAAGCCGCTTTTGCCATCAGGCTGAGCGCGCTGCCCGCAAACAGAGTGCCGTAATGATTGGAATGCTCAGGAAAGACCAACTCAAGCAGCCGCGTCTCGCCCGAGGCGGACGCGTCGGCTGACGGTTGCGGATGGTGGCTGGAATCCCGGTTACTCATGATGCGGGGACACTAGCCACACCTTCCGCCATTTGAAAACGACGAAGAAAGTCTAGGCTAGGCTTGGCCACGCCCAATCTGCCTGTGTTTTCAATGCAACAGCCGAGATCTCCGACTTTTTCAGCACACCCATGCCGAACCGTGGAGTGAGAATTCCTCTGATCCCGGCCCTTTCCGTCCGATGTTTCAGATCACGAGATTTCCACACATGCGAAAGGCCGGAGGGTTGCTCCCCCCGCCCTTCATTTCTGCAAATCAGCGGTCTCGCCATACCGCCGTCACGCCATGGTCCTCAGGCGCTCAATCGCCTGCTTGACGTCCGGCTTGAGACCGTCACCGCCGACGTCGAGCCGCTGAGGGATTTCCGCACGCATCCGAGGTTCCCAGAATTTGCGGATATGGTCCGACACGCCAGGGACAACCTTTTCCGGGCCAAGGGTGCGGAAGAAGGAGTCAATCTGGCTGGCCATGGTGATCAGGCGCTCTCCTGTCGACTTTGACATCGCCTGCTCCGCCGCGTCGACGTGGGGAGCAATGCGCCGCGAGGTGCGGGCGTGCTCGTCATATTCGCGCGGCCAATCGGACGGGCCGTTGGATGGCGAAATCCTGGCTGCGGTGACCTCGGCAATGCTGCGATAGCAAAAGCCAATCGCATCAGAAAGCTTCTAGGCTCGCCGAGGAGTCCCCCGTGACGTCGGAAGTGTGCTGGCGAGATGCCGGGCCATATCGCGCAAAGCCGCGGTGAGAGGACTCAAGGGATCTCGATGGACCGTGACGAGACCAATCGAATGGACATTCTCAGGCTCCACAATCGGGATCGCCCGCACCCGGTCGGTGAGGCCGAGTGTTTCCACCAGAAGCGCCGGCATGATGCTTGCCCAGCGCCCGGAACGGACATGGGCGTAAAGCACGATCATCGAGTTGGATTCCAGCGTAGTGGACACCATCACCCCTGCCTTGAACAGCATTTGATCGATGATCCGCCGGTTCTGCATGTCCGGCGTCAGCAGGCACAGTGGGATCTTGCCAACCTCCGCCCAGGAGACCGTCTCGCGATCGCCCAGTTCGCTGTCCGGCGACGTCAACAAGCGGTACTGTTCAAAATATAACGGCTCGCTATCGAGCTTTCCAAGCGGCTCGTTGTCGAGATAAGTCAGCCCGGCATCGGCCTCCAGATTCTCCAGCATTCGCAAAATATCGATCGAGGTGCACGACAGGACGGAGAATCTGACGCCCGGATGGCGGGCGCGGAATGGCGTGGTCAGCGCCGCCGTCACCGCGAGCGCGGTAGGGATCACAGCCAGACGCACATGGCCGCTCAGACCGTGCTTGACGGTTTCAATGTCCTCGCGCATTGCGCGCACATCGCCGACGATCCGGCGTGCCCACGCCAGCACGCGCTCGCCCTCCGGGGTAAGGCCCTGAAAACGCGAGCCGCGATTGACAAGCAGCGTGCCGAAGGAATCCTCAAGCTGCTTGATCGCGGCCGATAGCGTCGGCTGGCTGACATTGCTGATCTCCGCCGCCCGGCCAAAGTGCCGCTCACTCGCAAGCGCAATCAGGAATTCGAGCTTGTCGATCATCAGGTCGGCTGCCCCGCTCCACCATCCGCCATCGAAATGGCTGATATATTTGAGAAACTTATGATGATCGGCTAGCACCAAGCCACTCGATCACCTTTTCAAATTATGCGATTTGCGACGACGTCCGCTCAATATGAATTCTTGGACCTAACTCCCGGAGAGTGCGCAGAATTTGCGGACATTTCCAGCAATGTGACGTATCGGATCCCGGCGCCGGCAGGCCCACGTGCATCTGATATCTTGTGCGCGGTCAACGTTCCGTACGAACATCCATCGCTTCGACCTCAACACGGACTGCCCAACCATGAAGGCCATCATCAAGCAACTCGGTCCGTCGCGCTTTCTCGATGGTTTTCATGACATCGACGCCGACCTCGACGAGGGGGTCACCATTCACGCCGCCATCGCCGGCAGCGGTCCTCCTCTCCTGTTGTTGCACGGCCACCCTCACACGCACATCACCTGGCGGAAGATCGCCCCGCGGCTCGCGCGACACTTCAGCGTGGTCGCCGCCGATCTTCGTGGCTACGGCGACAGCAGCAAGCCTGCGAGCAGCGCCAGTCACATCGAATATTCAAAGCGCATCATGGCCCAGGACCAGATCAGCCTGATGCGGGCACTGGGCCATTCGCAGTTTTCGGTCGCAGGCCACGACCGCGGCGGGCGTGTCGTCCACCGCATGGCGCTCGACCATCCCAACGCAGTGACGCGCATGGCCGTGATGGACATCGCGCCGACCGCCACGATGTACGCCATGACCGACATGGAATTCGCCAGACGATACTTCTGGTGGTTCTTCCTGATCCAGCCAGAGCCGTTGCCGGAGCGGCTGATTGCCGCTGACCCGGAATATTTCCTGCGCACCCATCTCGACGCGCAAACGAAATTGGCAGGCGCTACGGAGCCCGAAGCCTTTGCCGAGTATCTGCGCTGCTACAGTGATACGAATTCCCGCCACGCCATCTGCGAAGATTACCGTGCAGCCGCGACCATCGACCTGCAACACGATGCGGCGGATTCCGACAAACGCATCACCGTGCCGTTGCTCGCACTCTGGGGCGGACGCGGCACGGTCGGTACGCTCTACGATGTGCTTGCGACATGGCGCGACAAGGCCACCGATGTCGAGGGTCGCGCACTTGATTGCGGCCATACCTTGCAGGAAGAATTACCGGACGAGACCTTCGCCGAGCTTAACCGCTTCTTCGCGTTCTAGATCGCGGTCGCTACATAGACCGACACCGTCACAATCGACAGGATCGTCGAGACCAGAATTGTGGTGGATGTGATGCCGGCTTCCCGCTGGTACAACTCCGCAAGCATGAAAGGACCGGTTCCGGTCGGCAATGCTGCCAGCAGCACCGCGGCATGGGTGAGAAACGGCGACAGCTTGAAGACCTGCGTCGCCAGCAGCCAGGCAATCACTGGATGAACCAGCAATTTGAGAACAACAAACAATGTCGCCGCGCGCGCATCGGCTCCCGCGCCTTCACGCTTTTCCGCCAGAAACAGGCCGAGCGTCACCAGCGCGCAAGGCGCTGCAGTCGCGGCAAGCAGCTTGACGAAATGATCGAGCGGCTCCGCGATCGTCACGCCGGTAATCGGAACCAGTGCCCCGAGCGCTGGCGCAACCAGCAGCGGATTACAGATCAGCGAGCGACCAACCTTCAGCGCCACCAGATGTGGTCTGCCTTGCGGCTGCAATCCGATCTCGATCAGAACAATAGCAACAGCAAACACCACGCAAACGGTAATGATACAGGCGATGGTGGTCGGCGCCATCGCCTCCTGCCCGAGCACAAGAAGCGCCAGCGGAAATCCCATGAAGCCGGTATTGGCATAACCCGCATTGAGACCGTCAATCGCGGCATCGGCCAGATGACGAGGCTTGCGATAGCGCACTGCCACCGCTAACCCGAACACGATCAAGCTACTCAACCCGAATACGCCGATGAAGCCTGGCTTCCAGATGTCACCCCAGCCCGCATGCGCGATCACATCGAACAGCAGCGCAGGCAGTGCGAGATAGACCACGAAGCGGTTGAGTTCCGAAGTCGATTGCGGACCCAGCACGCCGAGGCGGCGCACCAGCCATCCCGTGAAGATCAGCGCAAAAACAGGAAAAACAACGACAAGTGCGGACAGCATGCTCAACCCGTCAACAGCACCGCATCCGATTTGCGGCGGGGGATAAGACCATATTTCGCGCTCCCTTCAACACAGCCGCCGGTCTTCCCCATAAGACTTTCGTGAACTGACACGCCCTCGCCCGCGTAAAGCCGCGGTAGCCATGCAGATGATCCGTTGCCACCCTCCTTGCACGCATAGGAAACCTTCGTCCGCGTTGTTGAAAGCTGCACGATATGCTTGAGCTAGTGTCCTGATGGACAAATCCACGCCTGGTTTGACAACCGATACCGCACCCGCCATGACATGGACCGAGCGTGGCACCAGCACGTATCGCCGGACATCGATCGCGCTATTCCTCGCTGGCTTCGTCACCTTCACGCTCGTTTATGACGTGCAGCCGCTGCTGCCGGAATTCGCCACCGATTTCCAGGTCAGCGCCGCTACAAGTTCGCTGGCCCTGTCGGTTACGACGGCTGCGCTCGCCATCGCCATTCTGTGCGCGGGCGCCGGTTCCGAGATGTTCGGCCGGCGCGGCTTGATGTTCGCCTCAATGTGTGTCGCCTCGCTCTTGAACATCGCCCAGGCGATCGTGCCGGACTGGCACGGCCTGCTCGTGATTCGCGCGCTGGAGGGAATCGTGCTCGGCGGCGTTCCGGCAGTGGCGATGGCCTATCTCGCCGAGGAGATCCATCCCAAGGGACTCGGGCTGACGATGGGCCTCTATGTCGGCGGCACGGCTTTCGGCGGCATGGCAGGGCGTGTGCTCAGCGGCATCATCGCGGAATATACATCCTGGCGCTGGTCGCTCGGCATCATCGGTGCCATCGATCTTCTGATGACCTTCGCCTTTATCGCCCTGCTGCCACCGTCGCGCAACTTCGAGCGCCAATTGAAGTTCGACGCCGGCTATCACCTGCAGGCGTGGGCGGGCCATTTGCGGCACTCCGGCCTGCCCTTCTTGTTCATCATCGGCGGCCTCTCCATGGGCGCTTTCGTCACGGTCTACAATTACGCCGCATTCCGGCTGGTGGGCCCGCCCTATGAACTCAATCAGACGCAACTCGGCGCGATTTTTGCTGTGTATCTGCTCGGCATCGTCGCCTCCTCGACGGCCGGTGCGATGGTCGATCGCGTCGGGCGCGGCCCCGTCCTTATCACCGGCCTGGCCATCATGCTGACCGGGATCGCCGCCACGCTCCTGCATCCCCTGTTCTGGGTGATTGCAGGCATCGCGCTCGTCACCATCGGATTTTTCGTGTCGCATTCCGTGGCGAGTGGCTGGGTCGGGCGCATGGCGGCCAACACCAAGGGACACGCCGCATCGCTGTATCTTCTTGCATACTACACGGGCTCAAGCATCGCCGGCTGGGTGGGCGGATGGTTCTGGGCCGCCGAGGGCTGGCTTGCCGTCGCGGCCTTTACGGGGCTACTGATCGCGGGCGCCCTTGCGGCAGGACTCCATCTGGCGCGGACACACCCTGGCTAGGGCTTTCGCACCAAATGTTACTGGCGCAGTTTGGCTATGCTCTCGGACTTCGATGCAACCACCTTGTCGGACGGCGCGAGGCTCGTATCCTCGGAATACAGCAGCACATGGTTGCGGCCGGAGCGTTTCGCATCGTAGAGAGCCGTATCGGCCTGCCGCAACAAAGCGATGATATCGGTCTCGCTGTCGCCGCCGGCGACTCCCGCGCTCACTGTGACAGCGAAACTTCCGGATGACGAAATGAACTGCTGGGCGGCAAAACCCTCCCGAATTCGCTCGGCGACCTGCATTGCCCGATCCATCGTCGTCTCCGACAATATGACCACAAACTCCTCGCCGCCAAGCCGCGCAGCCAAATCCTTATCCCGGACATTGGCGGCAAGCAGGCACGCAAATGTCTGCAATACCGTGTCGCCGGCCTGATGACCATGACGGTCATTGACCTGCTTGAAATGGTCGATATCGAAAGCCACGACGGCGACAAAACCACGCAGATGCAGCGAGCGCTCAAATAGAGCGCGGCGATTGAACAACGATGTCAGAGCATCCGTTTCGGCTTCGCGTTGATGGTGCCGGGTGATCCGGACCTGATTCAACGCCAGCGATAGAGCGCCCAGCCCGCCGATACTGGTGATTGACATCACGAGATTGATATTCTCCGCCCAACCGGATGGCGCGCGGTGCATGATCCATTCACCGTGATAGAGCAGCACCACCGCGCACAGCGCGAAGGACAATCCGGTCAGGGCATACAACACTGAGAGAAGGAGGATCAGCAACGGTGCCTCCGCCCGCCAGCGCCAGTACTCCCACGCTGTAAGCAGCATCATCGCGGCAGCGCAGAGGTTGAACGCGATGTACGAGATGCCGTCATATCCCTGAAGCATCGGAACGGACATGAACGCGATCGAGACGCCGGCAGCAGAAGCAATCTGCCGCACAGGCAGCTTGCCCGTCTGGAATTGATAGGCCGATCCCAGAAACAGCGCCAATCCGACCAGCAACGCTGAAAAGGCGATCACGCCGACGACCGGCGAAAATTCCAGCACGAAATTCCGGTAGAAAAACAGACTGAGCGCGAGACAGGAAACTCCGACACCCCACGTCATCAATTCGCGATCAGCACGCGACACAACCCAGCTCACAAAAAACGTGAAGGCCAGTCCGGTGCTGCAAAAAATCAGTGCGACAAGAAGGGAATTGTAATCGAGCACAACGGTTCCGCGTCCAGAGAAAGGCCCCTGGGAACAGTCATGGCGGGTCGTGATTAAGGGAACACTTCATGCAGTGCAGCACCTGCAGGCAGGCCTAACGGAAACTGAATCCGGCCATTGAAATGGTAACCAGTAAGTTTCAGAGCAACCTGCCCGCCCGCACCGCGGCTTACACGCCCTTCGCACCGCGCGCGGGCCTGCGGCGCTCGTGGAACCACGGTCGATACTTCATCATCTTGGCGCGTTGTGCCTCCGGTGCGTGCCGCTTGCAGGTTGATGCCTCCTCGCTGTTCGCCGGCGCGCCCCATCGCAATTCGACGCAATCGTTCAGATTGTAGGCCATCTCCAGTTCCGGAGCGCGATCGACGACTTCCTTCACCGTCAGCGTCCATGGCGAGCCATCGCTGCGGGTGTATGTGAACTTGCGCGATGCGAGCTCCGTCGCCAGCGCACTCTGCAGCTCGGCCTTCACCTGCGCAACGGTTTTGTCTTTCGGCATGGCGTATCGTTCGGGCCGCCGTGCGACATGATCCGGGAATCCGCGCGCCACATCAATGGCGATCAGCATCCGCAGATCGCGCGACGGCGTGGCGAAGTCTTCCCAGGCGCCGGACGTCTCGAAGATCGACGCGCCATCCGGCATCGCCCCGACGCCGCGACCGCTATCCAGAAACTTACGGCCGTTCTCCACCGAGATCACGCGCGCCTGCGCCTGTTCATCAAGCGCCGTGACGACTTCCTTCATCGCGCGCAGAGGATCGAGCGGCGCGGGCGACATCACGTCGTCCATGCGATCGTAGAACGCATCGACCGCCAACTTCGACGGGTCGGAAGAATAATTGCCATATTGCGGGTTGCTCGCGATCTCGCTGTTTGTCAAGCGGCGCAGACTGCCGTTGCGCTCGCGCACAATGGGACGAAACCGCTTGAAGCCTGGCCCCGCGGTGTGATCCTGCGCATACAGGAAATTGCCACGCCAGAACCGCTTGATCGCAACGGTCCCGTCCGGCTGGGCGTCGGCCGCAAGCAGGACGCCCGCCGTATCGCTGGTCTGCGCGACACGCTTGGTCAGCATCAGGATATGCCCGAACGGATCGGCGTAGATCGTACCCGGACGGAGTGCATCCTGCGTCAGCGGCACGGGATAGTAGTCGGTGTTGTTGTCGGTCGCTGCGGTCCGGCTCGATCCCGAATGTACTGCATCGCCGATCACCGTGATGTACTTGCCGAACGATGCCACCAGGCCAAGCCGCTTCGGTAGCTCAGCCGCAGGCGCACCAGCCGCCGGTTCACCGGCTGCGGCCTGCTGGCCGGCATTCGGCTGCTTGGCCGCTTCGAGGTTCTGGATATTGAACCATTGCGTACAGGTCGGTGCCTTGGTCGCGGTGCCACGCGAGCAGCGCGAATAGCCGAACGGTAATCCCAGCTTGAAAGCGAAATAGGCACGCAGGAAATACGGCATGTCGGCGCAATCGGGATGGAACACCATCCCCATTTCGTCCTCTCCAAGGTCGAGATAGTCGAACAGCATATTCCGCGAGCGGTCGCGCAGCACCTCATGCAGCGCCTTCCATGACGGCGGCGAATCCAGCGGAGCATCGAACAGTTTTTCGATCCAGGCCGAGTACAGGTTTTCCGTTCCGCGATTCCATGCGTCATGAATCGGCCAGATGCTTCCCGCCGCCACGCTCGGCCGTGGTGGCCGCTCGGACCGAACCGTGATGTCGCGCGTGACCGTTTCGCAGCCGGGTGACGCGTGGTCGCGAACGAGTTTCGCATGCCACGTTCCCGCAACCGGCGTCGTAACTTCCGCGATCCAGAAATAAGGCGGTCCGCCCTGTTGCGGCCCGGATTTAGCCGCGACGCTGCCGTCCGGCGCAATCAACGACAACTCGCCCCTGGTCTGCTTCTCCGCGGCGAACATCACCCGCAGCGGCATGCCTCTCCATGGTGCGGCAGGCGCCGCCAGCACCGCAAGGTTGGTGCCCTCGTTGCACGCACCGGCTATTTGAGCATGCGCTTGTGTCGGCGAAAAAAAAGAGATGAGGCAGGTACCCGCAACCAGCAGGGACGCGATCGCAGCAGTAGCTATCCGGCGGTGCGCAAACATCGAGCCTCCCTGCACGCTGTCAGCATGGTGGCGCGATATTGCGAAAAGCCCGCAGTCAAATCCACCCTTTAATATGCGGGCAGCCGCCACTCACCGTTCCATTGAGGGAACTGGCAAGGCTGGCCGGGTGGAAATTATCCATTTCGGATCAACGCGATGCCGGGAAACTCTCCGTTGCGTGAAGCCTCGCGCAACCAACGCCAGCCGACCGTTGAATAAAACAAATACGGGCGGCTTCGAGGAGCCGTCCGTATTTCAAGAAGCAGCGGATCGACACTCAGTACGTATCAACCTCGAGAACCTTCTCCTCAGGGAATGTCGGATAAATGCCCCTCACCCGCCCCATCTGCTTGGCAAGCGCCAGCACGGCATTGATGTGAGGCGTCGGCACTTCGGTCAGGCGGCCCAATTCCTGAACCGAGGTCAGCAGCGCGTCGAGTTCGATAGGCCGGTTCTTGTCGACATCCTGCAGCATCGAGGTGCGATGAGCGCCGACACGCGCCGCGCCGTTGATGCGCCGCTCGATGTCCACCCGGAAGTGCACGCCGATGCGGCGCGCGATGCGCTCGGCCTCCTCCATCATGTTGCGGGAGAGTTCGCGCGTGCCAGGATCAGTCGCAACCACATCTAGTGTCGCATGCGTCAAAGCCGAGATCGGATTGAAACAGAGGTTACCCCACAGTTTCAGCCAGATATCATTCCTGATTTCGGGCAGGATCGGCGCCTTCAACCCGGCATTCTCAAACAGTTGCGATAACTTCTGCACGCGCTCGGTCACGTTCCGCTTGGGCTCGCCGAGCCCGAACTTGTCGCCCGAGATGTGATGGATCACGCCCGGTGCCTCGACCTCTGCCGCCGGATAGACGGTACAGCCGATGACGCGCTCCGGGCCGATCGCATTCCACTGTCTCGATCCGGGATCGACGCTCTCGATGCGCCGGTCCGCATACTGGCCTTCGAAGCCATGGAAGTACCACCACGGCAGGCCGTTCTGCGCGGTAACGACCGCAGTCCTCGGACCCAGCAGCGGCTTCATCTGCTCCGCCACTTCCCAGGCCTGATGGGCCTTCAAGGCCACGATGACGTAGTCCTGGTGACCAAGTTCCGCGGGATCGGCCGTCGCGGTCATCCGCGCATGTTTTTCCTCGCCGCCGATGTGGAGCTTGAGGCCATCCTCCTTGATAGCTTTCAAATGAGCGCCGCGCGCAACCAGCGATACATTCGCGCCGGCGAGTTTCATCAAGACGCCAACATAGCCACCAATCGCTCCCGCGCCGTAGATACAAACCTTCATGGAAATGCCTTGCTGTTGCGAACGACGCGACCTGCGCCGCCATAAGCGGCATTTACAGATTCGACAGTCCAGGCGCCACGAATGCCGTGTCGAGTGTCAAAGTTAGTCAATTTACAAATTGACTAACAAGGCACAAGATCTGTGACTCATGAGACTCTGGTCGAGGCGCGACCGAATAAGCGTGCTTTGTCCATCCCGTAGCGGCCTAATTGGAGTCGAGAGGGGCAATCCGGCAACCCCTTCAAATCATTCAATAACAGCTTGTAAACACCTCAAACCCCGCCACAATCGGCGAAAAGCTGATCCTGCCTTTAAACTGCAGGCCATCTCAACCCCGTTCCAACGACCCGGACATACAGAACCCTCGGCTTGATGAAATGAAGACTTATTCCATCCCATTCTGACTGCGACTCACTATCGTCATCAGTGTCGTCTGCACCGTAATCGGCGGCGTGCTGGCTGCATACCGGATCTATATGCGTCCAACCGTCCTGACCATCGCCGTCGGGTCTCTGGACAGAGAAACGAACAAGATCGCCTCGCTCCTCGCAGGCCATATTGCAGCCAGCAGTACAGCTTCGGTCCACCTCAAGATTATCAACAAACCGGATATTCTCGCAGCCGCGGACGGGTTTCACGAAGGCAAAGCCGACCTCGCGGTTGTCCGGGCCGACACCGAAAATCCCCCGAAGGCCAGAACGGTCGCGCAAGTTGCTCGCGCTGCCGCCGTGATCGTGACGCCGGCAGAATCGAATTATACAAAATTCAGGGAGCTCGCCGGCAAAACCATCGGAGTGGTGGGTGCCGAGATCAACAGCGGCCTGGTGACGGCATTATTCAACGAATACGATACCGCCCGTTTGAAAATCGCATTCAAGGATATTTCGATCAACGAAGCCTGGCAGGCCGTCGTCTCGAATGAGGTCGCAGCGCTGCTGATGGTGCTCCCGATTGCGCGACGCTACATCGCTTATATCGACAAGATTTTCCAGAGCGACTCGAGCCTCGCGCCCAACGTCCTCTCAATCGATGGAGCCGAGGCGATCGCGAACATCGAACGCGCCTACAATATCTTCGTTGTGCCGCAAGGCTCGCTTCAGGGTTCACCGCAAATTCCCCCCGATAGCCGGATCACACTGGCCACGAACATCTATCTCGTTGCGCGGGACGACCTCGACCCGGATCTCCTCGCCAATCTGACTCGCGAAATCATGATCGCGAAGCGCGATCTCGGCGTCGAGCAACCCGCTCTCGCCCAGATCATCGCTCCCGAATTGGATTCAGCCGCTTGCATTCCCGTACACCCCGGCGCTGCGGAATATTACAACAACACCCAAAGGGATTGGCCCGACAAATACGCGAACCGGATTTTTCTACTGCCTATTGTCTTCGGTATCGGCGCCACGACATTTGCCGCAACGTGGAAATTTCTCGAATTCGAGAACAATCGCTTTCAGGAAACCATGATGGCTGCGAACTATCATTTACCCAGGAAGATTCGCAGCGCGGCCTCGGAAACAGAGCTGCAACAGATCGAAGAGGAAATCGATTCCCTGCTCCACGTGCATTTGACGCATACGCGTTCGGGAAAGGAATCCGATTCCAACATGCTTATTCTGCATGCGGCCGCGCAGCGGCTGGATAATCTGATCCATCACCAGCGCAGCCGCATCGCAATGGGCAGCTGATATGATCGCGGCTTAGCCTGAGCGCTGCTTCGCGCCGAACAGCCATTCGATGCCGACCAGCCGGTCGCATATGAAGACCGCTCCGCACGCCAGCAGAACCAGCAAGGATGCCGCCGCGGCTCCCAACGAGTCCGCGTTCTGCTCGATGTAGCTGAACAACTGCACCGGGAGTGGCGTGGTGTGAACGTCGGAGAGAAAAAGCGCGATATTCACGTCATCCAGCGATACGATGAAACTGAACAGAAAGCCTGCCAGCACCCCGTGCCGGATCAACGGAAAAGTCACGTGCCAGAACACACGAATGGGGTTGGCGCCCAGAATCGACGCCGCCCGCTCCAGCCGCGGGTCGATGCCGTTGAAACTTGCGAGGACGAGGCGGATCACGTAGGGGCATGCGATCAGAAGCTGGCCGAGGGTAACTGTCAGCACCGAAGCCCGAATGCCAAGCGACTGATAAAGCTGCATCAGCGACAACCCAATCAGTACCGTCGGCAGCATCAATGGCGACAGGAAGAAGGTTTGCAGCACGGCGGACCACGTGTCGCTCACTGCACGCAAGCCCAGCGCTGCCGCGACACCAAGCACGGTCGATAACATAGAGACTGCCATACCGATCTTCAGCGTCAGCCACAGCGAACCGCTCCAGGTTGGGTCAGTCAGCACCTCCTTGTACCAGATGGTGCTAAAGCCGGCAGGCGGAAATGAGAGATAGGCCGCTGAGTTGATTGACGCCGCAATCACGATCGCGATTGGCAAAATCATCAAAGCCGATATGAACGCCACATAGGCTGTGAGAATGCGATTCATCATCGCACGACGCTCCTTCTGCTGGCTGCGTCACGAATCGCGAATGTGTAGATCGCTGTGACAAGTGCCGTTGCGGCTAGCAGGATCAACGCGACTGCCGATGCAAACGGCCAGTTCAGCACCAGCAAGCCTTCCTTATACACGAGATATGGCATTACCGGCACCGCGGCACCGCCGACAAGTGCTGGCGTCACAAAACCGCTCGCTGCGAGACAAAACACGATGACCGACCCGGCGGAAATGCCCGGCAATGTCAGCGGGAGGATCACCCGCACGAATACCTGAAATCTGTTGGCACCGAGAATCTGCGCGGCGCGCGCCAGTGAGGGATCGATCTGTTGCAGCGAGCCCGCAAGTGCGATCACCATGAAGGGCAGGAATACATGCGTCAGTGCGATAATAACGCCTGCTTCGCTGTACAGAAGATGCCCCATTGGCAGGCCAATGGCCTTGGTGAAAGAACTCAAGAGTCCGTTTGGCCCCAGGATGATGATCCAGCCATAGGAACGGACCACCGCGCTCACGAACATCGGGGCAATGACAAGAAACACCACCAGCGAGCGACCCTTGCGCCAGCTTTGCGACAGATAGACCGCAATTGGATAGCCTATAATTAGCGTCATCAGGGTCGTGATGGCGCTGATCCGGAGGGAGCGCCACAACACGGAACGATAGAACTCGTCCGCGAAAAACTGCGTATAGGTTTGGAGGGAGAGTTTCCCCGTGGGCGTGAAACTTCCCCATGTCGAGATGATGAGAGGCCAGACAAACAATACTGCATAGAACAAAACCGCAGGCACCAGAAGAAGGCCGGCATGCAACTTCATCGATGTTAGCCTTGTCGACGGAAGCCCTCCTTTCTCGACAAGCGCGCTCATTGCAGCATGCTCTCGATATTCTTGTCGTCGGGTACAGTGTACCCTTGACCCGGCAACAGCCGCGTATCATCCGCAGGCCATGAGACAGACAGCCTGTCCCCCACCTTGCTCAGGCAGCGCTTCACCGGAATGTCGGCAATCAGCCTGGCGCCATTGGCCTGAATCTCTACCCGTCGCACAGGCCCATGGTAGCTGCTTGAAACGACCTCTCCGGTGACGTGGTTTTCGCCCGCCTCATCGCCCTTGGCGATGTTCTCGGGTCGCACCGCCACCGTAACCTTCGCGCCGATCGTACAGTTATCGGCCTCGGCCCGTAGTTTGCCAAAGGCTGTATCGATCACCGCATGACCCTGCTCATGACCGATCACAGTGCCGTCGAGGAAATTGGTAACGTCCATGAAACGAGCACTGAAGATGGTACTCGGCCGCTCATACAGTTCGTTTGGCGTCGAGCGCTGTTCAACCCGGCCGGACGCCAGCAAAACAATGCTGTCGGCAGAGACCAGCGCCTCTTCCTGATCGTGCGTAACCACGACCGTCGTGATGTTCGCCGCCTTGAGGATCCGTCGCATCTCCTCGCGCATCCGCTTACGCAGAAGTGCGTCGAGATTCGACAAGGGCTCGTCCAGCAGAAGAACCGACGGGCGGACCACCAATGCGCGCGCAAGCGCCACGCGCTGTTGCTGCCCGCCCGAAAGTTCCTTCGGATAACGCTTGCCAAGGCCGCCAAGTTGCACCAGTTCGAGCGCCTCCTGGACGCGCTTGGTCACCTCGCCAGACGCGACGCTCCGCATCTTGAGCCCGAACGCGACGTTGCGTTCGACACTCATATGCGGAAACAACGCATAATTCTGGAACACCATCGCCATGTCCCGCTTGTGCGGAGCCACGTTGACGATGTCACGTCCACCAACGATGACGGAGCCTCCATCGGGGGTCAGAAACCCCGCAACCAGGTTGAGCAACGTCGTCTTGCCGCAGCCGGACGGACCGAGCAAAGCAACGATCTCCCCTGATGTCGCCGTAAACGACACGTCATCGAGCGCCGTGAAAGTCCCGTAGGACTTTCGCAAGTGGCGGACGTCGAGATGCGTTTGCATCAGTGGCCTCCCACCATCGCCGTCCAGCGCGCCGTCAGGGCTTGCAGGTTCTGGTTGATCGGAGCGATATCGAGGTTGAGCAGCGCGTTCACCTCCTTCTCGCCGTACGGTACCTTGGCTGCGGCCTTGTCATCGAGCTTGACGGTCTTGTTCACCGGACCAAGCAGAAGGTTCTCCGCAATCATCTTCTGCGCCTCGGCGCTGATGGTGAAATTAATGAACTTTTGCGCAAGATCAGGATGCGGCGCGCCTGCGACGATATCGAACTGCTGCGGATACAGAATGCCGCCTTCCTTCGGCAGCACCATCGCCACTGGCGCGCCAGTTCCGGCGAAGTCATGCACCCGCGCACTGCCATTGTAGCCGATCCAGGCACTGCCCGTTCCGAACAACGCATCGACCTGCGCGGGCGGATCAATGAAGGCCAACACGTTCGGCTTGAGTTCCTTCATCTTATTCCATGCCGGCTCGAGATTGGTGACAGAGCCGCCATTCATCTCGGCAATCTTGGCGAACAGCAGGTTCGCGTAGCCGATCGGCATATTATAGAAGACGACATGGCCCTTATATTTCGGGTCCCAGAAGTCCATCCATGAGCTCGGCGGTGCCCAGCCCTTCTCCTTGAAAACCTGGGTGTTGTACTCGATGCCGAGCGCCTGAATCCCCATCACGACGCCGATGCCGTCGCGGTCCTTCGCGAAGTCATAAACCTGAGACAGGTTCGTTACCTTTGCGGGATCAAGCTTGGCGTACAGCTTCTCCATCTTGCCTTGATAGTGCGTGGTGTCGTTCGCCCAGATCACGTCGATCTGCGGGCTGCCCTTCTGCGCCTTCACCTTGGCAAGGATCTGGTTCGACGTGCCAGTGACGTAGACGACCTTCACGCCGTACTTCTTCTCGAAGGCAGGAATCACCGTTGCCTGAAGCGATTTCTGAAGCGAGCCGCCGAAACCGGCGAAGACCAGCTCTTTCTCGTCCGCGGCTTGTGCGGAGTTTCCAATACCGGACAGCACCGCGAGAAATCCACCGGCAGCAAGAACGATTCCACAGGCCTTCCGAGCGTGACGTAACGTTGCAGCAAGTCTCATAGTCATCCTCCTTGAAATATGCGGCCCGTTCTTTTTGCAGGATTCGCAAATTGGTTTATTGCAAACCGAACTCCACTCTTCTCACGTTATCGGGGTCGATCTCGCGAATGATCGCGAGCTCCTCGGCAGTCGGCTCCGGCGTCACCGGCGCATCGTCGAGATTTGGAATCCGAAAACCGGTCTTCTCCGCGAGCTCCGCGCGCGTCACGCCGGGATGAATGCTGTCCAGCACGAGACGTCCGTCTTCCTTGCGGAAGATGCACAGCGGCGTCACGATCCGGTCGAGGTTGCCGTCGGAGGTCGTGAACTTCACTTCCTCGACAAAGATCTTTGGCGAATGTCCCGCACGCCACAGCACCGCGCGCTTCGACATCGGCAGGATCGCCGGTCCACCGCCGCCGCCGGGAAAACGCACCTTGGGCTTCTCGCGATCACCGATAAAGCTGGAGTTCACTCGGCCCTTTGCGTCCACCTGCGCCATGCCGAGGAAAGTCAGGTCAAATCCGCCACGGCCGTTCATCCCGTAGATTTCCTGATTGTCGAAGATAGAGGCCGAGCCACGGCCGAGATCGGCCGTGCTTGTTGCTGCCATGATCTTATCGACCGTCGGATTGATCCCACCACCGACGCTGATGAACGTGCAATTCGGCGCGTTGTGACGGCGGGCCAACGTCGCCGCCGCGAGTGGCAGCGGCGAATTGACGCCGACAAAAACCACCTCGCCATCTCGGATCAGCCGTGCCATTGACACGGCCATCATGTCAGCCGAGCTGTAAGACTCGCTCATGCCGCAACTCCCAATGCGCGGCGATCGTGAGAAGCCGTCTCCTCGAGATACTTGCGGAAACCTTCCGGCGTCCGGCTGAGTTCCAGATAGTAGCGCATCGCCGGCTCATCGATGTCGTAGCGATCGAATACGGCGGTCGGCCAGGCACCGTTTGGCGCATGAACGACAGCCTCGACGAAAATTTCGGGAACGATCGTCATTTCCGGCTGCGCCACGAAATGCGACGTATCGACGATCTCCTCCGTAGTGAGGATCACGCGCTTCGCTGCGCGGCTCATCAGGCGATCCCAAACCGGCGTGCCGTAGATGCGTGCATTACCGCGAACGTCTGCTTCATGGACATGAAGAATGGCCCAATCTGGCCGAATCGCGGGCACCACCAGCGTATCGGTCCCCGTGAACGGATCCTTCACGGTCGCGAATGGCGCGATGCTCGGCACGTCGCTGCCGGCGAAGCCTGCGACGGCCTGGAACGGTAGACCGAATGCCGCAGCCTGCAGGCTCGCCATCACCGCCGGACAGGCGTTCTCGATCACTTCCAATTCGCCGTGTTCGGCAGCCTTGCGGAAATTCGGCGCCATGCCGAACGGTTGCTCGAGCGTCACCATGCCGGCGCGCACGCTGGCGAGACACCCGCCTGCCGCAAGCACGTCGGCGTCGAAGCCGGGCGACGCCTTAACGAGATGCAACCCCTTGACGCCCTGGCGCGCGAGTTCGCGCACCATAGCGGCGGGGATGCGCTGCGACAGCGTACCGCCGATGGTAACGATCTGGTCGTTGCTGACCAGCTTTGCGGCCTGTTCAAGCGTGGTCTGTTTCATGATGCCATCTCCTTCGCTTCAGGCTGAAAGAATTGCGCAAGATTGCGCCGGAGGATTTTTCCGGTGGCATTGCGCGGGAGTTCATCGACGATGGCGATCTTAGCCGGAACCTTGAAATCCGCGAGATTCTCGCGACAGTAAGCGACCAGCTCCTGCTCGGATGCCGATCCATTCGAGACCACACAGGCGACGACGACCTCACCCCAGATCCTGTCGGGAAGCCCACCAACCGCAACATCCCGCACTGACGGATGACGACAGAGCACTTCCTCGATCTCGAGCGGCGAGACGTTCTCACCGCCACGGATGATGATTTCCTTCTTGCGGCCAACAAGGAAGACGTAGCCTTCCCGATCCATCCGGCCGAGATCGCCGGTATGAAGCCAGCCATTCACGATAGTCCTTCGTGTCGCCTCCTCGTCCCGGAAGTAGCCGAGCATCATCGTCGGCGATCGGATCACCAGTTCCCCCGTGCTCTCAGGCGGCAGGAAGTTGCCCCGCTCATCGACGACGGCGATCTCCTGTCCGGCCAGAGCCTGCCCGACCGAACCAATCTTGCGTCGACCGCCAGCAAAAAGCGGATTGAGCGTGCTCGTCGCCGTGCATTCCGTCAGGCCCCATCCTTCGATCAGGATATCCTTGCCGAACCTGTTCTCGAAGCGTGTCGCGAGTTCGACCGTCAACGGTGCTGAACCCGTCTTGACGAAATCGAGCTTGATCGCGGCATGACGCGCTTCCGCCTCACGCTCCAGAAGAATGGCGAGCACAGTCGGCGGTGCGCTGAAGCTGTTGACGTTGTGATCCGCTACGAGCCGCCAGTGCTCGCGCGCGCTGAACTTGCGGCACAGCACGATGGTGCCGTGGCCGATGAAGGCGCTAATGTGACTGACGATCAGCGCATTGCAATGGAACAGCGGCATGAAGCACAGGGCGACGTGATCCGGCCCCATGCGGAACCCTTGCGAGAGCGCGATGCCATCGGCCCAGACGTTGGCATGACTGAGCAGAACGCCTTTCGGCCGGCCGGTGGTGCCCGACGTATAGATCAGCAGGATCGGAAGCTGCTCCATGATCCCATCGACAGCACGTGGCGTGCGCTTTTGCCGATACAAATCGAGTTCGGAAAACACATCAACCGGCAAGACAGCGCCCTCAGCCGCGCCCAGCAACACAATGCGAGGTTGATGCGTCAGGCCCGCGATGGCCTCCTGCGCCAAAGCCAGATACTCAGGCGTCGTGATGAGAACGCGCGCCTGCGAATGTTCGAGAACAAAAGTGACCTCGTGCGCGGTGAGACGGTTGTTGATCGGGTTGGCGATCAAGCCTGTCTTGAACAAACCGAAATAGGCCGCCACCACCAGCGGTTCGTTGCCGATCAACAGGCTGACGCGATCGCCCACGTCGAGCCTCAATTCGCCGAACAGATGAGCGAACTGGTTCGCAAGATCGTCCAGCTCCGCATAGGAAAGCGTCTGGCCCTCGAAAATGATCGCAGGCCTTGAATCCCTAGCATCCTGCAAAAGTTGATGGATCAGCATGCGCGACTGTCCCGGGCACGACGTTTTTGGAGAAAATGCTGGCCGAATTCACGCGACACAGCTTCGGATGCCTCGATCACAGCCGGAGCGATCGCGGTCGCGTGTTTCACGGTGAAGCGATATTCGGGCCCCGATACGCTCATCGCCGCAATCACATTGCCCTGATGATCGCGGATAGGCGCAGCCACGCCGACGATTTCGCCGCGATACTCACCATGGTTGATCGCGTAACCACGCTGGCGAACAAGTTCGAGCTCGCGGCGCAGTTTCGCTGGCTTGACGATGGTCTTCTTGGTGAAGCTTTGCAGCGGCCCGTCACACACCCTGTCGATTTCGCTCTTGGGCTGGAACGCGAGAAGCGCGCGGCCCGTCGCCACGCAATAAGCTGGCGCGCGGCGGCCGACATGAATGTTGGCGCGTACCGGATTCGGGCTATCGACGCGATCAAGATAAACCACCTCGCCCGGCGCACAATACTCGGCAAGCTGCGAACTCTCCGAACTCAGTTCGACCAGCCGTTCGAGATAACGATGGGCGACCTTCGGCAGTTCGATCGTCTCGGACGCCACAAGACCCAGCTCCCACAGCCGGTGGCCAAGCCGATAACCCTGACGATCCGGCGTCCGCTCGACATATCGCCGCGCCTCGAGGTTCGAGAGCACGCCATGAACGGCAGCCTTGCTCACTTCCAGTTTCGCCGCGATGTCGCCGAGCGACAGCGGAACATGCGACGACGCCAGCAACTCAACCACATCAAGCGACATGTTGAGCGAATGCAGGTGGCGCCGGGGCCCAAGAGGTTCGATATTATTATTCACGAGCGGTGAATACCATTTCCGTTACGTGAATTGAGGCTAGGCTCCCTCATTTTTCGAGTCAAATGAAAGACGCCGGAAACATCGAAAATGATGTCTCAATACCTGCGACAGATTGAGCCTAGAAATGGATGTGATGAAGCGATGCGACGCTTACACAGAAGCTCGCGCGCAACCTCGTATCAGGACACCGATCACACGCGACGCAGACGCAGATGCACTTTCAATATCACCATCCGCATGGTCACGCGGATGGCGAGCATGTTTCGCGTCTCAATGTCCGGCGCGATACTGCGCGATCCGCTCACGGAGGCCGGGGGCACTGACCGACCGAACCAGTTCGGCCATATCGCCATCGTCGCTCTGCGGCAAAGTCAGATGCGAAATACGGTTACGCGCCTTCAGGCTCAGCGCGCCGATCTGCCCGATCAGTTCGTCTGCCTTCTGACGCAGGCCATCGACATTGGTCAGATGCGTCAGCAAGCCAATATCGAACGCGGCCGCCGCGTCAAGCGTCGCATTGGTCAGCAGAATATTGCGCGCACGCTGCATGCCGACCAGTTGCGCCAGATGCCGCGTGCCAAGCGCCACGCCGAAGCGGAAACCCGGGAAACGAAATTTGGAAGCCTCTGTGCCGATCCGGTAGGTGCATGAGGCGACGATGTCCGCACCTGCGCCCATCGCAGCACCATGGACCAGTGCGATGCTGACGAACGACGAACGGCGCAGCCGCTGCAACAATTCCTCGATTCGGACGAAGCGCAACAGCAGGTCTCCCGACGTCATCTCCTCGTAGCCGCCGAAATCGAAGCCGCCACAAAATGCCTTGCCGTTCGCGGATATGATCAGCGCGCGGCAGCCTTCGCTCTCCGCCTGGGTGACGCAGGCGAGAAATTCGTCGACAATTTTGGCATTCAAGGCGTTCGCCTTGGCGGAACGATCCAGGGTAAGAATCCGAACGCCGTCAGCGAGCGGCGAGAAGCTCACGAATTCGTTGCGCCCTTGGTCCATTCTGCAAATACCTCATCATTATGAGCACCGAGTCGCGGCGGGGCTCGTTCGATGTCGAACGTAAAACCGGATACGCTGATTGGAAAACCAACCGTCTTCGTGGTCGCACCGTTCGACAGCTTCATGTCCCGCACGAGTTCCATATGCGCGACCTGTTCGTTGGACAGGATTTCACGATAATCCAGAACGATGGCACAGGGAATCCCCCTGGCGTCGAGTGCTGCGATCCATTCCGCAGCATTTTTGGTCAAGAAAATCGGCTTCACGATTGCCGCCAACTCGTTCTGATTACGCGCACGATCGAATTGCGTCGTAAAGCGCGGATCGTTCGGCAGGTCCGGCAGGCCGACCACACTGCAGAAGTCGCGCCACAGCTTATCGTTGCCGGCAGCCACGGTGAAAGGGCGATCCTTGGCATCGAACCCCTGATAGGGCGCATTGCGTGGATGCTCCGAGCCGAGCCGCTTCGGTGGCTTGTTTGTTCCGAAGAATTCGCTAGTCTGCAGCGCGGCCATTCCAAGCAAGCTGCCAAGCATCGAACAATCGATATAGGCGCCCTGCCCGGTTTCGCGCGCTTTCATCACCGCCGCGAGCGAGGTGAACGCGCCATAAAGTCCGGCGCCAAAATCGCCGATCGGCACGCCGCACTTCACCGGGGGGCCCGATTCCTCACCCGTAACGCTCATCACGCCGCTGATCGCCTGCACGGTGACGTCGAACGCACCTTTCTCGGAGTAAGGGCCGGTCTGGCCGTAACCGGAGATCGAGCAATAAACCAGACGCGGATTGTGTTTGCGCAAATCGTCGTAGCCGAGGCCAAGCCGCTTCGGCACGCCGGGCCTATAATTCTCGATGAACAGATCAGCCTCGGCGACAAGTGCAAAAAAGCGCTTCATCTCCTCGGGATTTTTCACATCAACGGTGATACTGCGCTTGTTGCGGTTGACGGACGCGAAGTTGCCACTTTCCACCGGGCCTTCCGCACCTTGGATGGCGGGCGGCCAGCTGCGCATGCCGTCCCCCCCATCAGGCCGCTCCACCTTGACGACATCCGCGCCGAGATCTGCAAACAAACTTCCTGCAAAGGGCCCCGCCGCGATCTGCGCAAACTCCAGAACCTTGATGCCGCTAAGAGGGCCTTTCATGCTTTCATCCGTCTATCTTGGAAATGATCGATCAAGCGATCTTGCGGTAGGCGACCGTCTCGCCTGGATAACCGAGCGCCTTTGATATCAGGCTCGCAGTTTGAACAACGAGTGGCGCCTGTTCGCGCATGAACGTCGGCTTCATGCGACCTTCAGGTCCCGAAATGCCCACAGCAGCGATCACCTGCCGCGAAGCATCGCGGATCGGCGCGCCAACACCGCAGACACCCTCGCGCCATTCGCCACGATTGATTGCATAACCAAGCTGACGAACCCGCGCCATTTCGCGCCTGAATTCCTCAGGATCGGCAATCGTGCGCGATGTGTGGGCCTCCAGCTCCATACCAATACGTGTGATGGCGTCCTCACCTTGGAATGCCAGCAGCGCTTTCCCGGTTGCGACACAATAGGCTGGCGCGCCCTTTCCAATCTGGCTGTAGGCACGCACAGGCTGAGCACTATCGATCTTGTCGATATAGACGACGGAATTTTCTACCAGCAACGAAAGGTGGACCGACTCTCCGGTCTTATCCGCCAGCAGTTGTAAATAAGCGCCTGCGGCGCTTTTGACGTCGATCTTCGACAGGACATGAGAGCCAAGTTCCCACACCTTCAGTGTCGCACTGTATTTCGCCGTCTCGGAATTATTCTGCGCATATCCCGCGTGCACCAGCGTTTTCAGAAGCCGATGCGAATTGCTTTTGGTCAGGCCAAGTTCGCGCGCAAGCTCGGTCACGCCACGTGGCCTGTCTGACAGCGACAAGGCCTGAAGCATTCGCAGTCCTTTCAAAAATGTCGTATCCATTATTGTCCTACATATTGATACGGCGTACTGAATCCTGAGCTGAAAGAAGGGAGGAGTCAACTGCAACTCCGCCATGCAGCGACAAGATGCGTTTTCAGCATCCAGACCGAAGAGACAATCTGCTCTGGCGGCGGACCGCGCTACACTGCAAACACCGGGAGACGCGTCTCGCCCGATGCAGCCCCGACCGATAAGCGGTCGTGTTCATATTATAGGGATCGTTCTGGGGGGAGACGTCAAGATCGCTGCGTATGCGGCGGCGATCATCATATCAAAGACTCTGCAGAATAGCCCCTGCACCGACCAACACGACATTGGGGTTGAGCCCCGATGCCGTGTTGGGCGTTACTATCCAGACTTAGCTGTTAGCTCAGGACTGCATGCCCCAACGATCGACGGTATTGGCTTCGATCGCCCGGAAGATCACGT
>ERZ778017.387-NODE-387-length-62658-cov-103.267399_pt1 | contig 62658 bp, 59 predicted proteins | sample MGYA00375747_ERZ778017 | MGnify/ENA primary metagenome ERZ778017 (study PRJEB29350, sample SAMN05509838) | bioreactor metagenome | biome: bioreactor; material: wastewater | place: South Africa: University of Cape Town | collected 2014-03-17 ...
GGCGGGAGCCGGGTCTCGCCCCGGCGGGCGACTCACTTTCTTTTGCTTCGCCAAAAGAAAGTAAGCCAAGAAAAGGCGACCCTGTTGTCCGTGTCCCTTCGCTGCGCTACGGGCAACCTGCGATGCTCGCGCGCGGGGCGTGCCGCGAAACTCACTGCGCGCTCTTCGAGCGCTCCGTTCGGACAGACGCGGCAAGTCAGTTTACGAAGCGTGCGTCCTGCGGCGCACGCTCGCCCCACGCGCTGCGCTTCTCGGCACGGCCAGAAGGGAGTTGGAACCGGGAGCGGGTACGGGATCGGGTGCGGGAACCGGGGACGCGAGGCCGAGCGCAGCGATGGCCCGTGTCCGGTCCCCCATCCCCTTGGGCTGCGCCTGTGTTGGGGTGTTTGCGGCGGGCGCATGCGCGCAAGTGCGCGCATGCATCGTCATCTGACTTGCCGCTTCTGTCTGAACGGAGCGCGTCAGCGCGAAGTGAGTTATGCGGCACCCGCCGCAAGCGCCCCGACACAGGTTGCCCCGAAGCGAAGCTGAGGGATCGCAGACCGTGGGGTCGCCTTTCTTTTGGGTACTTTTCTTTGGCGAAGCAAAGAAAAGTGCCTCGCCCGCCGGGGCGAGACCCGGCCTCGACTCTTCCCAAAGGCAGGCTTACGCGAAAGCTACCCCCCTCTCAGCACCCGCTGAAATCCGGCTTCCTCTTCTCCATAAACGCCGAAAACGCCTCCTTCGCCGCCGGCGAGCGCATCAACTTCGAGAAGGACTGCCCCTCCTCCAGCATGCGATCGAGCACCTGCTGCGTCTGCGCGCCCTTCATCAGCCGCTTGGTCTCCATCAGCGCCGACAGCGGCTTGGCCGCGAGCTTTCTCGCCTGCGCCTGGGCCACCGCGTTGCATTCGGTCGGCGGCACCACGCGGTTGACCAGCCCCACCTCCAGCGCCGCCTCGGCCATGAAGGGCTCGCCCAGCATCAGCGCCTCGGCCGCGCGGTGCATGCCGAACATCTTCGGCAGCAGCAGGCTGGACGCCGCCTCGGGGCACAGCCCCAGGTTCACGAAGGGCAGCGCGAACGCCGCGTTGTCGCCCGCGTAGACCAGGTCGCAGTGCAGCAGCAGCGTCGTGCCCACGCCCACGGCCGGGCCGCAGACCGCCGCGACAAGCGGTTTGGGGAAGGTGGCGATGGCGTTCAGAAAGCGCCACACGGCGCGGCCCGTGAGATCGGAGGACTGCGCCTGCGCGCCCTGGCGCAGGAAGTCGCCGATGTCGTTGCCGGCGGAAAACACCGTCGCATCGCCCTGGAACACGACGCAGCGCACGCCCGCATCCTCGGCGGCGGCGTTCAGCACGTCGGCCATCGCGCCGTACATGGCCTCGGTGAACGAATTCTTCTTGTCCACGCGGTTGAAGGTGATCGTGGTCACGCCCGCCTCATGGTGCACCAGGATGTCCGGCTCGCTCATGTGTTCACTCCTTGTAGTAGACGATCTGATGGGACGTCGCGAGCATCTGCCCCGCCTCGTTCCACAGCTGTGCCGTCTGATCGAAAAATCCGTTGCGAAACTCCTGTCCGTGCGCCTGCGCCAACAGCCAGCCCGACCCGGTCTGCGTCAGCAGCTCGCTGCCCGCATGGAAGTACGCCGTCATCGACACCGTGCCCGCCGGCACCCGCAGCGCGCGGCGACGCCACACGCGCGGGTAGAACACGTCGCAAAGCGCCGCCAGCGCCGGAAAGTCCAGCGCCCGACCGGGCGTGTCACGCACCCAGAGCTGGCTCAGGCTGTCGCCCTCGGCGCCGTCCCAGCGCTCGGGCGGCATGCCGGTCACGGGCCGCATCGCGTAGCGGTTGACCCATTGCACGGGAATCGCCTGGTCCACCTGCGCGCAGGCCTCGGGCCCAGGCACGTCCGGCATGGGCAGGTCGGTCGCGCTCCAGGTGTCGCGACGCACCGCCGTCACCACGGTGGCGCTGGTCGTCACCTGCGCCGCCCCGTCCTGGCCCGTCTGCTCCAGCGTGATCCACCAGTGCTGGGTCGACCGGTTGGTGCGCAGCGGCAGCGCACGCACGGTGAACGGCCCCTCGGCCACGGCGCTGGCGTAGTTCACGGTCAGGGAAAGCGGCTCGCCCAGGCGCGCGGGGTGCTGCATCACCGCCTGCAGCAGGGCGGCGGCGGTGATGCCGCCGAACGGCCCCACCATGTTCCAGTAGGGTGCGGTGGTGCGGCCGGTGAAGATATCGGCCGCACCCGGCGTAAGCACCACCGCATCGTCGAGCGGATGAAGAGAAGTCGTAGCAGTCATGAAGCCGTAGTGTGCCCACAATCGGCCGCCGCCCCGGTCGTCTGCGCGACGGCGCACCAGCGGCCGAGCACCGCCTCGGCGCTCGGCCACAGCAGCGGCTCGAAGCGCGCCTTGAAAAAACCCAGGTGGCCGATGCGCTGGCCCTGCGCTTCCTCGCGGCCCAGGGTCTGCATCGCCTGCGCGGCGCCAGGGTACATCGCCAGCAGGTCGTGGTTGGCCTGCTCGCTCATCATTTCGTCGTCGTGCATGCGCAGCAGATGAATCGGGAAACGCACCCGCGCGTAGCGCTCCTGCGCCCGCTCCGCACCCATGCCGTACAAGGAGTTCAGGCACCAGCGGCGCCACTGCCAGGCAATGCCGGCGGGCAGGTCGCCGATCATCCCCAGGCGCGCGCCAGGAAAGTAGCCGCACACCGCGGTGGTGATCGGCATCACCACGTACCAGAACGGCAGGATGGTGCGCCTGAGCTGCGGCGCATTCACGCGCCAGTAGCCGCTGCCCGCAGCCACGGCGAGCAAGCCATCCACGCGCTCGGGATGGGCAAACAGGCCCGGCAGCTGCGCGCCCAGGCTGTGGCCGACGAGCAGCAGCGGCTGCTCCGGCAGCGCCTCGCGCGCATGGGCAATCACCGTCTCGTAGTCCGCCACCCAATCCTGCAGCGTCGCACGCGCCGAGCGCATCGGCCCCTGCAGCGACTGCCCCTGCCCGCGCCAGTCGAAGGTGGTGACATGAAAGCCCTGGCGCGCGAGCCAGGCCGCGAATTCCTGGTAGTAGCGCTGCGGCACGCCGATGGCGCCGCCGATGACCACGCTGGCGCGCGCGGGTCCGCTGCTTTCATGCAGCGTGACGGCCAGCGGCGCGCCGCCGTGCGTGAGCGTGAACGCCTGCATGCCGCGCCAGTCCTGCGGATCAGACGCGCTCGAAGATGCCGGCCGCGCCCTGCCCCATGCCCACGCACATCGTGACCATGCCGTACCTGAGGTTCTCGCGCTGCAGCGCATGCACCACCGTGGCCGAACGGATCGCGCCGGTCGCGCCCAGCGGGTGGCCCAGGGCGATCGCGCCGCCCATGGGGTTGACCACATCGGTGTTCAGCCCCAGCGTGCGGATCACGGCGAGCGACTGCGCAGCGAACGCCTCGTTGAGCTCGATCCAGCCCATGTCCTCGTGCTTGAGGCCCGCAAGCCTGAGCGCGGCCGGAATCGCCTCGATCGGCCCCACGCCCATGATCTCGGGGCGCACGCCACGGCTGGCGAAGGAGACGAAGCGCGCCAGAGGCTTCAAGTTGAAGCGCTTCACGGCCGCCTCGCTCGCCAGGATCAGCACGCCCGCGCCGTCGCTCGTCTGGCTGCTGTTGCCCGCCGTCACCGTGCCGCGCGCGGCAAACACCGTGCGCAGCTTGGCCAGGCCTTCGAGCGTGGTGTCGGGGCGCGCGCCCTCGTCCAGATTCACGGTGCGCGTCTTCGCGACCGGCTCGCCCGTGGCCAGATCGACACCGCGATCGGTCACCTCGATGGGCGTGATCTCGTTGGCGAAGCGCCCCGCCTGCTGCGCTGCGATCGCGCGCCGGTGCGATTCGAGCGCGAACGCATCCTGCGCCTCGCGCGTCACCTTCCACTGCTGCGCGACCTTCTCGGCCGTGAGCCCCATGCCGTAGGCGATGCCCACGTCCTCGTCGCCGCCCGCGAAGATGGTGGGCGACAGGCTGGGGCTGTTGCCCATCATGGGCACCATGCTCATGCTCTCCACGCCCGCGGCGATCATCACCTCGGCCTCGCCCACGCGGATGCGATCGGCCGCCATCTGCACCGCCGACAGGCCCGAGGCACAGAAGCGGTTCACGGTGATGCCGCCCACGCTCTTGGGCAGGCCCGCGAGCACGGCGGCGATGCGCGCCACGTTCAGCCCCTGCTGCGCCTCGGGAATGGCGCAGCCGGAGATCACGTCTTCCACGGCCTTGGGGTCGAGCCCCGGCACCTGCGCGAGCGCCGCGCGGATGGTGGTTGCCAGCAGATCGTCGGGCCGCATGTTGCGGAAAAAGCCCTTGTGCGATTTGCCGATCGGCGTGCGCGTGGCGGCGACGATGTAGGCGTCCTGGATTTGTTTCATGATGAATATCCTTCTCGGTTTTCCCAGGCGTTCACGCGCCTATCCCGGTGCAGGCCGCTGGCGCAACCCACGCCAGCAGACGCCGTGGAGCTGGCTTTGCCAGGCCACTGGCGGCGTCCCCCTTCCCGCAGGAGAAGGGGGAAGGCGCGAAGCGACTCAGGGGGATGGTCATTAATTCCTCACCGGCTTGCCGGTGTTGAGCATCCCCAGAATCCGCTCCTGCGTCTTCGGGTGCTGGATCAGCGCGCAGAATGCCTTGCGCTCAAGGCTCATCAGGTAGCGTTCGTCCACCAGCGTGCCCGCATCCACGTCGCCGCCGCAGACCACCTCGGCAATCAGCGTGGCGATGTGCTGGTCGTGGTCGCTGATGAAGCCGCCGCCGCGCATGTTCACGAGCGAACCCTTGATCGTCGCGATGCCGCTCCTGCCCGCCACCGGGAACAAACGCCGGTGAGGCGCACGCCAGCCGCCGCGCGCCATCGCACGCGCCTCGTTGATCGCGACGAACAGCAACTCGTCCTTGTGCGGCACGATGAGGTCGGAGTCGAGCAGGTAGCCAAGCGCGCGCGACTCGATCGCGCTCGTGCCCACCTTGGCCATGGCCGCAGCCGTGAAGCCTTCGGTGAGGAAGGGAAGCAGGTCCTTGCCGGTGGATTTTTCGGCGTTCTCGGCAGCGCGGCGCGCGATGTAGGTCAGGCCCCCGGCGCCCGGCACCAGGCCTACGCCCACCTCGACGAGGCCGATGTAGCTCTCCATGTGCGCCACGCGCCGCGCACTGTGCACCGCCAGTTCGCAGCCACCGCCCAGCGCCATGCCGTGAATGGCCGAGACCACCGGCACCTGCGCGTAGCGAATGCGCAGCATCAGGCCATGCAGCTCCTGCTGCAGGCCGTCAATGGCATCGATGCCCGCGGCGATGAAGGCCGGCATGGCCGCCTGCAGGTCCGCGCCCACGCTGAACGGCGCATCGCCCGACCAGATGACGAGGCCCGCATAGTCGCGCTCGGCCAGATCCAGCGCCTCGCCCAGTTCCTCGATCACCGCCGGGCTGATCGCGTGCATCTTGCTCTTGAGCGAGGCGATCAGCACGCGCTCGTCATCCTGGCAGTTCTGGTCCAGCGTCCACACGCGCACGCCGTCTCCGTCGCTGATCGTCGTGCCCGCCACGCGCCAGTCGGGCAGGTTGTCTTCGCCGAGCAGTTTCTCGGGGAAATACTGCCTTTCGTAGACGGGGAGCGCGCGGCGCGCCATGAATTTTCCGGCCTTCGGGCTCCACGAACCCTGCGCCGTGTGCACGCCGCCCGCATCAGGCACCGGCCCCTTGAAGACCCACTCGGGCAGCGGCGCCTGGCACAGCGCCTTGCCCGCCGCAATGTCCTCCTGCACCATCTTCGCCACTTCGAGCCAGCCCGCTTCCTGCCAGAGCTCGAACGGCCCCTGCTTCATGCCAAAGCCCCAGCGCATCGCCTGATCGACGTCGCGCGCGGTCTCGGCGATGTGTTCCAGATGCACGGCGGCGTAGTGAAAGCCGTTGCGCAGAATCGCCCAGAGGAACTGCCCCTCGGCGCCCCTGGCCTCGCGCAGCAACTTGAGCCGCTCGGCTGCGGGGCGCTTGAGCATGCGCGCGTACACGTCGTCGGCCTTGGCCCCGGCAGGCACGTAGTCTTCGCTCTCCAGCTCGAAGCGCAGGATGTCCCGCCCCACCTTCTTGAAGAAGCCCGCCTTGGTCTTCTGACCCAGGTGGCCCAGTTCGATCAGCTTGGCCAGCACCGCCGGGGTCTTGAAGCTGTCGTAGAACGGATCGCTCGCCAGACTCAGGTTGTCCTGCATGGTCTTGATGACGTGCGCCAGCGTGTCCAGCCCCACCACGTCGGCGGTGCGAAACGTGCCGCTGCTCGCGCGCCCGAGCTTCTTGCCCGTGAGGTCATCGACCACGTCGAACGTCAGGCCATATTTCTCGACCTCCTGCAGCGTCGAGAGGATGCCGGCGATGCCGATGCGGTTGGCGATGAAGTTGGGCGTGTCGTGCGCGCGCACCACGCCCTTGCCCAGGCCGCTGGTGACGAAGGCTTCGAGCGCGTCGAGCACATGCGCCTCGGTCGTCGGCGTGTTGATCAGCTCCACCAGCGGCATGTAGCGCGGTGGGTTGAAGAAATGGATGCCGCAGAAGCGTGGGCGCAGCTGCTGGGGCAGGGCCTCCGAAAGCCGGGTGATCGACAAGCCCGAGGTGTTGCTCGCGAGCAGCGCATGCCCCGCCACGTGCGGCGCGATCTTGTGGTACAGATCCTGCTTCCAGTCCATGCGCTCGGCGATCGCTTCGATCACCAGGTCGCACTCGCCGAGCAGCGCCATGTGCTCCTCGTAGTTGGCCGGTTCGATCAGGTCGGCGTCCGCCGCCACGCCGATCGGCGAGGGCTTGAGCTTCTTGAGGTTGGCGATCGCCTTGAGCGCGATCGCGCTCTTGGGCCCCTCCTTGGCGGGCAGGTCGAACAGGACCACCGGCACCTTCACATTGACGAGATGCGCCGCAATCTGCGCGCCCATCACGCCCGCGCCGAGCACGGCGACTTTTTTAACGTTGAATCGGCTCATGGCTTTCTCTGAAAAGCTGAATCACTGCACGCGCTTCCACACCTGCGTGCGGAAGAACGGCCCGATGAAACCACGCACCTGCAACTGCTTGCCGCCGTCGATCGGGGTGAACGTCGCGCGGTAGTCCTTGCCGTTCTCGGGGTCGAGAATCCTGCCGCCCTCCCAGACGTCACCGCCCTCGGCCTGCTTGCCGCCGCGGATGATTTCCATGCCGATCTTGGGCTGGTCCTTGCGGTCGTCCGTGCACTCGGTGCACAGCGGCTCGTTGCTGGGCTGCAGACTCTTGATGACGCGCCCGCTGAGCGCCCCATCCTTGTCCACGATCTGGATTTCGGCCTTGGGCTGGCCGGTCTTGTCATCGATGCTGTTCCAGGTGCCCAGAGGGGTCATCTGGGCCCAGGCCGGGAACGAGAGCGCTATCACGGATAGAGCTGCAAGCGCTTGTCTCATATGCGTTTCCTCGTGTTTTTGCTTGAATTCACCGAAAGGCCACTTCAGGCCAGCACGGCGTCGGTGTCCATCAGCGACTTGCCGCCCGCGCGCGCCGTACGCATCAGCGAGTGGATCTCGGGGAACAGCTTGGCGAAGTAAAAGCGCGCCGTCTGCAGCTTGGCCGTGTAGAACGGGTCCTGGCTGCCCTCGGCAATCTTGCGCAGCGCCACCTGCGCCATGCGCGCGAACAGGTAGCCGAACACCAGGTGCCCGGCCACGCGCAGGTAGTCCACGGCGGCCGCGCCCACCTCGTCGGGGTTTTGGAAACCCTTGAAGCCGATCTCGGTCGTGAACTTGGTCATCTGATCGCCCAGGGTGGCAATGGGGTTGATGAACTCGGCCATGGCCTCGTTCACGCCCTCTTCCTGCACCAGCTGGCCCACGAGCTTGCCCAGTTTCTTCAGCACTGCACCCTGGTCGCCCAGCACCTTGCGCCCGAGCAGGTCCAGCGACTGCACGGTGTTCGTGCCCTCGTAGATCATGTTGATGCGGGCATCGCGCACGAACTGCTCCATGCCCCATTCCTTGATGTAGCCGTGGCCGCCGAACACCTGCATGCAGGCGTTGGTCGCGGCAAAGCCGTTGTCGGTCACGAAGGCCTTGACGATGGGCGTGAGCAGCGCGACCAGCGCGTCGCTGTCCTTGCGCACCTTCTCGTCGGGGTGATGGTGCGCCTTGTCCACCAGCACCGAGCAGAACACCTGCAACGCGCGCGCGCCGTCGGCATAGGCCCGCGCCGTGAGCAGCATCTTGCGCACGTCGGGATGGAAGATGATGGGATCGGCTTCCTTGTCCTTGGCCTTCTTGCCCGAGAGGCTGCGCATCTGGATGCGGTCCTTGGCGTAGGCGAGCGCGTTCTGGAACGCCACCTCCGTGAGGCCCAGCGACTGGTTGCCCACGCCCAGGCGCGCCGTGTTCATCATCACGAACATCGCCGCCAGCCCCTTGTTGGGCTCGCCGACCAGGGTACCGACGGCGCCGTCCAGGCTGAGCGCGCAGGTCGCGTTGCCGTGGATGCCCATCTTGTGCTCCAGCGCCGTGCAGTAGATGGGGTTGCGCTCGCCCAGGCTGCCATCGGGCTTGACCTTGAACTTGGGCACGACGAAGAGGCTGATCCCCTTGCTGCCCTTGGGTGCATCGGGCAGGCGCGCGAGCACCAGGTGCACGATGTTGCTGGTGAAGCCGTGCTCGCCCGCGCTGATGAAGATCTTGTTGCCGGTGATCCTGTAGGTGCCGTCGCCCACGGGCTCGGCCTTGGTGCGCAGCAGACCCAGGTCGGTGCCGCAATGCGGCTCGGTCAGGCACATCGTGCCCGTCCACTCGCCGCTCGTGAGCTTGGGCAGGTAGGTCTTTTTCTGCTCATCCGTGCCATGCGCATGCAGCGCCTCGTACGCGCCGTGCGACAGGCCGGGGTACATCGTCCACGCCTGATTGGCGCTGTTGAGCATCTCGTACAGGCACTGGTTCACCGCATACGGCAAGCCCTGCCCGCCATACTCGGGCTCGCACGAGAGTGCCGCCCAGCCGCCTTCCACATACTGCTGGTAGGCTTCCTTGAAGCCCTTGGGGGTCGCCACCTCGTGCGTCGTGGGGTCGAGCCGGCAGCCCTCGGTGTCGCCGCTGATGTTCAGCGGAAACGCCACCTCGGCAGCGAACTTGCCCGCCTCTTCCAGCACCGCATTGACCGTATCGGCATCGACCTCGGCATAGCGCGGCATGGCCTTGAACTCGTCGGTCACGTGAAACACCTCGTGCATCACGAATTGCATGTCGCGCAGCGGCGGCGTGTAAGTGGGCATGTGGATTCTCCTGGGTGGTTGCTGTGGTTGAGGATTTACACGGCGTAGCGTGCAAGGATGTTGTCGAAACCCTGGTGCGCGCGTGCGATCGCGCCCGGCACCTTCAAAAAGCGCGCTTCGTAATGCAGGGCCAGGATCAGGCCGTGGATGCCGAAGAGCATCAGCGCCTCATCGGTGTCGGCGCGCAGCTGCCCGCATTCCTTGCACTGCACGATGGCGCGACGCATCGCCGCGAGCCAGACGCGCACCGACTCGGCCAGCGCATCGCGCACCGGGCCGGGCCGGTCGTCGAAATCCGACGCGCCGCTGATGTAGATGCAGCCCGAATCAAGTTCCACCGCGGTGCGCTGCATCCAGTGGTCGAACAGCGCCTTCAGGCGCGGCAGGCCGCGCGGCTCGCGCATGGCCGGCTGGAACACCTCCTGCTCGAAGCGCTGGTGGTATTCGTGAATGACCGAAATCTGCAGCTCCTCGCGCGAGCCGAAGTGGGCGAACACGCCCGACTTGCTCATGCCCGTGGCCTCCGCGACGGCGCCGATCGACAGCCCCTCCAGCCCCACCTGCGTGGCCATCTGCAACGCCGCATCCACGATGGCGGCCTTGGTCTGCTGGCCCTTGTGCGCGGCACGGGTGCCGCCTCGGCGCACCGGGGACGAAGGAGAGGAGAGAAGGGAAATGGGCATGGAATAAAACGAACGGTCGTGCTATTTTGCACGAAAGTCCAGCGCAACGCCAGCCCCTTTCATCCAATGCTCCGGTATCCGCCCCGGGGCGAGCCCTCAGCCCCGAATCATCGTCCCGTACGCCTGATCGGTCAGGATCTCCAGCAGCATCGCATGCGGCACGCGCCCGTCCACGATGTGCACCGCGTTCACCCCTGCCCTGGCCGCGGCTATCGCCCCCGCCAGCTTGGGCAGCATGCCGCCCGAGATCGTGCCGTCGGCGATCAGGGCATCGATCTGCGCCGCAGTGAGTTCGGTCAGCAACTGCCCCTGCTTGTCGAGCACGCCCGGGATGTTGGTCAGCAGCAGCAGCTTCTCGGCCTTGAGCTCCGTCGCCAGGCGGCTCGCCACCACATCGGCGTTGATGTTGTAGCTCTCGTTGTCCGCGCCGAAGCCGATCGGGCTCACCACCGGGATGAAGGCATCGTCCTGCAGCGCCTTGACCACGCTCGAATCCACCGCCACGATCTCGCCCACCTGCCCCACGTCGTGTTCGACGCTCGGGTCCTTGTGGTCGAGCATCTTGAGCTTCTTCGCGCGGATCAGCCCGCCGTCGCGCCCCGTCAGGCCCACGGCCTTGCCGCCCGCCTGGTTGATCAGGCCCACGATGTCCTGCTGCACCTCGCCCGCCAGCACCCACTCGACCACCTCCATGGTCTCGGCATCGGTCACGCGCATGCCCTGGATGAAGCGCCCCTCCTTGCCCAGGCGCTTCAAGGCCGCCTCGATCTGCGGCCCGCCGCCGTGCACCACCACCGGGTTCATGCCCACCAGCTTGAGCAGCACCACATCCTCGGCGAAGTCCTGCTGCAATCCGGGGTCGGTCATGGCGTTGCCGCCGTACTTGATCACCAGCGTCTTGCCGTGAAACTGGCGGATGTAGGGCAGCGCCTGGGCCAGAATCTCGGCCTTGTCGCGGGCGGCAATGGAAGCAAAGTCGGTCATGGGAAGTCTCTGGACGAATTGAAAACGCTGGGCCACCGTGGGAGCGGTTTCAGCCGCGAAGGATGCAAAAGGAAACACCCGGAAATTGTGCCGCAGGCCGCCTCAGAACCTGAGCCAGTCCGGCACCCTGAAGCGGATGATGGCCACGTAAGCCATCACATAGGTCACGCAAAACAGCAGACACACCGCCAGCAGCACCGGCGTGTTGCTCCAGAACAGAACGGCAGGCACGACCGAGAGCATGGTGAAGGCCCAGAGATAGGGCGCCGTGCGGTTGTTGCGCTTGAGCATGCGCCGCGCCTCGTCCTCGAAAAGCACGCTGCGCACGATGCGCCGGTAAATGAGCTGATGGAAATGCAGCGCGTCGGCCATGCCCGGGGACTCGCCGCGCGCGAGCTTGCGGTAGATGGAAAACACCGTCTCCCACACCGGGTAGATCAGCAGCAGCGCCGGAAACCAGGGCGACACCTGGGGATGGCGCTGCACCAGCGCGATGCTCGCCAGCGCCACCACGCTGCCCCAGAGATAGGCCCCGCCATCGCCCGCGAACAGCAGGCCGCGCGGGTAGTTCCACACCAGGAAACCGGCCGTCGCCCCCGCCAGGCACACGACGATGGCCGCCAGCTGACGGTCGCCCACCTGCAGGCACACATGCACCAGCGCCAGGCTGATGATGAAGGCCACCATACCCGCCAGGCCGTTGTAGCCGTCGATGATGTTGAACGCGTGCGGCAGGCCCGCCACCGCCAGCAGCACGATGCACATGCCCAGCCACGGAGCGGCCCGCAGCAGCGCGTCCAGCCACGGCAGATCCAGCCGCACCACGTTCAGATCGAGCAGCCACAGCGCCAGCAGCCCCGAAATCAGCGTCATCGTCAGGCGCCAACCCACCCTCAGGCGCTGCGTCATGTCCTCGAGCATGCCGCACAGCACGGCCGGCAGCAGCACCACCAGCCACAGCAGCACATCCGGCCCTAGCCGCAGCGAGCCCGGGTCTCCGCCCAGCGTCTGCCAGGCGCCGGCGAGCCAGCCCGCGCTCAGCCCGGCCAGCAGCGCCACCCCGCCGAGGCGCGGAATCTCCCCCGCATGAAAGCGCTGCGGCTTGCCCGCACCGTAGCGCACCGCACGCCGCCCCAGCCAGCGGATCACCAAGGCCGCCGAACTCAGGGTCACGAAAAACGCCACGACGGCCAACACGATCATGACCGCCCTTCGCGCGCCAGCGCCGGCCGGCCGACCGGCGCCAGCCGGCACGCCGCCCAAAAACTGCGCGAGCACCACAGCCGCAGCAGGCTGCGCACGTGCCAGGCCAGATGCACCGCGCTGCGCCGGCTCGCGCGCTGCCCCACGTGCACCACGCTCACCGGCGCGCGCGCCAGGCGCAGGCCCGCCAGGCGCAGGCGCAGGCACAGATCCACATCCTCGCAATACATGAAATAACGCTCGTCAAAACCGCCCATCCGCCGCCACACCGGCAAGGGCAGCACCAGGCAGGCCGCGTTCACCCAATCGACGCGCGCCTCGCCGCGACCAAGCACGCGCCTGCGCCACAGAGCCAGCGGCGTGGGCAGCGCGCGTTCGCTGTCCTGCACCCGCCCCTCGCCATCGAGCTGCAGCGGGTAGGCCGCGCCCACGCCCAGCGCACCCGCCAGCCGCGTCAGATCGGCAAACGGCTCGGTGGGCAGCCGCACATCCGGATTGAGCACGCAGACAAAGGCCTCATCGGCATCCTGCAGGGCCCGGTTGTGGTTGGCGCCGAAGCCCTGCGCCCGCGCATTGCGCCGCACCTGCAGCACGAACGGCCACGGCGCGCCGGCCTCGACCGGATCGGGCTCGCCCGGCGCATTGAGCGTCAGCACCACGCGCGTGACCACGCCCGCCGAGCCGCGCGCCAGATCGGCCAGCAAGGCGCGCACGGCCGCGCCGTGCCCGTGGCTCACCACCGACACGACCAGTCCTCCCCCGGCGGACGAAACTGACGCTCTCATAGGGCATCTATTGTCGCTGCAAGCCGATACAACCCACGGCTGGACCTTGGGATAATCACGTTCCATGACACAAACCATCACGGATCTGCACGTCTACCTGCGCAGCATCCGCGAGGGCGAACGCACCTCGCTCTCCGTCCTCGCCGGCCTCACCCCGGCGGGCGCCACCGTACTCGACCTGGGCTGCGGCAGCGGCGCGCTCGGCCAGTACCTGCGCGAAACCCGCCAGTGCACGATCGACGGCCTGACCTGGAGCGAGGCCGAGGCCGCGCACGCGCAACCACACTACCGGCGCGTGGTCGTCGCCAACCTCGAAACCTGCGATCTGCTGGAAACATTCGAGCACAACATTTACGACGTCATCGTCTGCGCCGACGTGCTCGAACACCTGAGCCAGCCCGAACGCGTGCTGGGTGCCTGCCGCAGCCTGCTCAAGAGCGGCGGCCGGCTCCTCACCTCGGTGCCCAACGCCGGTTATGCCGGCCTCGTGGCCGAGCTGCTGCAGGGCGAATTCCGCTACCGCGAGGAAGGGCTGCTCGATCGCACGCACCTGCGCTTCTTCACGCGCCGCTCGCTCGGCCGCTTCCTGGGCGAACACCGTTGGGCGCTGCGCGAGCTCGACACCATCCGCCGCGAGTTGCCCGATTCGGAATTCAAGGCGCGCTTCGACGATCTGCCGCCCGCCGTCGCGCACTACCTGCTGGCCGCGCCAGATGCGCTCACCTACCAGTTCATCGGCGTGGCCGAGCCGGTCGAAGAAGCCGCTTCGAACGACATCCCGGCGGACACCGCGCCCGCCTCGGCGCTTTTCACCGCGCAGCTCTATGTCTCCTGGGGGCAGGGCTTTGCCGAAGAAGACAAGCGCAGCGCCACGGGCATCATGGGGCTGGATCGGCAGACGCTGCGCTTCGATCTGCCCACGCGCGATGCACCCCCCGCCACCATCCGGCTCGACCCGGCCGACCGACCCGGCTTCCTGCACCTGTACGGCCTGCGCCTGCTCGATGCCCAAGGTGCCGTGCTGTGGCGCTGGAGCAGCGAAGAGCGCGAGCCGCACCTGCTCGCCCATGCACGCCTGCAACACATTCTCTGGCAGGCGCCGCTGCCCGCCAGCAGCCCCGCGCTGCTGCTGCTCACGGGCGACGACCCGTGGATGGAGCTGCCCATTCCCGCGCCGCACATGGCCGGCGCCGCCAGGCTCGAAGCCGACTTGGGCTGGCCCATGTCGGCCGACTACCTGGCCCTGTCAACCACCGTGCAGCCGCTGCAGGCGCGCATTGCTGAACTCGAACCCATTACACATCACTTGGCGGAGCAGCTCCAGGCAAGTCAGACGGAAGCAGCCCACTGGCATCGCCAGAGCCAGGAATTCCAGCGGCAGTCTGCCCAGTGGGGCAATGAATCCATTCGTCTGCGCCATGAACTGCGCGGCCTGAGCGAGCACCTGACCACCATAGAAAACTCCACCGTGTTCCGCGCCACCCGCCCCATCGTCCACGCCAAGATGAGCCTTGATCGCCTGCTCGGCCGCGGCAGCGCCAAGCCCGCGGCACCTCCCGTCTCGCATCCGATCGCGCCCCCCGTACACCCGGTAGACGTCATCGTCCCGGTCTACAAGGGCCTGGCCGATACCCAGTTGTGCATCCGCTCCGTGCTCGCCGCGCCTGTGCGCTGCGTCTGGCGCCTCATCGTCATCAACGACTGCAGCCCCGAGCCCGACGTCACCGCCTGGCTGCGCGAGGCGGCGGCGCAGGACGAGCGCATCACGTTGCTGGAAAATGAAGAGAACCTCGGCTTCGTCGCCACCGTCAACCGCGGCATGCAGCACTCGGGCGAGAACGACGTGCTGCTGCTCAACAGCGACACCGAAGTCGCCAATGACTGGCTCGACCGCATCCGCGCCGCCGCGTATGGCGACGCGCGCGTGGCCAGCGTCACGCCGCTGTCCACCAACGCCACCATCTGCAGCTATCCGCGCTTTTGCGAGGCCAACGCGCTGCCGCCCGGGCACACCACCGCGAGCCTGGACGCGCTGTGCGCGCAGACCCACCCCGGCGCGGTGGTTGATGTGCCTACGGGCGTGGGTTTCTGCATGTACATCCGCCGTGACTGCTTGCGCGAGGTGGGCCTGTTCGACGTCGAACACTTCGGCAAGGGCTATGGCGAGGAAAACGATTTCTGCCAGCGCGCCGCCGCCAAGGACTGGCGCAACCTGCACCTGCTCGACACCTTCGTGCTGCACACCGGCGGCGTGAGCTTCGGCGACAGCAAGAGCCCGCGCGAGCGCGCCGCCGTGCAGATGCTCGATCGCCTGCACCCGCGCTATGCACGCGACGTGCAGGCCTTCGTGGCTGCCGATCCGGCGGCGCCCTATCGCCTGGCGATCGACGTCGCACGCCTGCAGGCCACACGCCTGCCCACCGTCCTCGCCGTGCTGCACGACCGCGCCGGAGGCACGCTGCGCCACGTGCGCGAGCTGGCCCTGCACTTGGCCAACCAGGCGCAGTTCCTCATGCTTACCCCGGCCGCGGGAGGCTGCGTGCGGCTGCGCATGGCGGGCGAGGACGAAGGCTTTGCACTCACCTTCCGCCTGAAAGACCAGTTCGATGAACTGCTCGCCGTCCTGCGCCAGCTCGGCGTGTGCCACGTGCACTTTCATCACCTGCTCGGGCACGACGCACGCGTGCGCGACCTGCCCGCGCTGCTGAACGTGACCTACGACTGCACGGTCCACGACTACTACAGCTACTGCACCCACATCAGCATGACGGGCACGAGCGGCCGCTACGAGGGTGAAGACGCCCCGGGCCAGTGCAACTGCTGCCCGCCCGGCATGGCCGCGCCCGGCGACGCGCCGCCCGGGGCCAGCACCGTCGCCCAATGGCGCGGCGCCAACGCACAACTGCTCACCGGTGCGCGCCACGTCTTCGCGCCCAGCGACGACTGCGGCCGGCGCATCGCCGCGTTCGCGCCGGCGGCGCACCTGCTCGTCGTGCCGCACACCGACATCGCGCCCGGCGCCCTGCTGACCGAGCCCGCACCCGAACCGATGCAGGGCGACCGGCCCTTGAGAATCGTCGTCATCGGCGCGCTCAGCGTCATCAAGGGCGCGGACGTGCTCGAAGCCGTCGCGCTCGAAGCCGCGCGGCGCCATGCCCCACTGGAATTTCACCTGCTCGGCTACTGCTACCGCCACCTGCAGACCCAGCCGCGCGCACGGCTCACGGTGCACGGCGAATACCAGGACGAGGACCTGCCCGGCCTGCTGGCCTGGCTCCAGCCCGATCTCGTCTGGTTCCCGGCGCAGTGGCCCGAGACCTACAGCTACACGCTGAGCGCGGTGCTGACCACAGGCCTGCCCGTGGCCGTGCCCGACATCGGCGCCTTTGCCGAGCGCCTCGCGGGCCGCGCCTGGAGCTGGGTCGCCCCCTGGAACCAGAGCGCGGCGCAATGGGTGGAGTTCTTCGGCACGCTGCGCAGCATGCACTTCATCGATGCCACGCCGCCGCAGCCCCCGGCGGGCACCGGCACCACCGCCATCGACTGGCGCTATGACCGCGACTACTCCAACGGCCTGCACGCGCCCGACGCACTGGTATCCGGCACGCCGGCGCTGGACGCCGCCACGCTCGCGCGCTACCTGCCGCAACCTGACGCCAACGCCCTCGTCAAGACCGGCCTGCTGGGCGGCCTCGTCTGGCTGCGCTCGCTGCCCGTGCTGCGCGCCGCGGCACGCACCGTGCCCGCGCACTGGCAGCGCCGCGTCAAGACCTGGCTGCAGAGCTGAGGTTCGCGGCTGAAGCCGCTCCCACGCCCGTCGGCACTCTGGCGAGCTTGGGCCGGCTAGTAACCCGGCATCGTCAGATAGCGCAGGCGCTGCATCAGCGCCCTGCGCCAGCGCATCGACGACGACAGCGGCGGCTGGCGGAACACCCCCACCGTATCGCCCCAGGGTGCGCTGTCCTCGCTGGCGTGCGGCTGCCAGTCTGTGCTCACCTGCAACAGCTCCATGCCCGCGTACTTGCCCAGCGCCCGAAATCCATCGGGGTAGAAGCGCCAGCAATCCTGCGGATAGCGGTGCTCAGGCCCGCGCGAGGGCGCCAGCAGGAAGATGAGGCCCCCGGGCTTGAGCACGCGCGCCATCTCCAGCCAGGTCAGCCAGAAATACTCCACATGCTCGAACGCTTGGCCCGAGACAATCACATCCGCCGAGAAGCTGGCGAACGGTAGCCGGTAGGGCGAGGAAAGCACCACGTCCACATTCGGCCCCTGCGCCAGATCCACGCCGGTGTAGCGCCACGCCGGGTGCAGGAAGAACTGCTTGTAGCTGCCGTTGACATCGTAGCTGCCGATATCGACGATGGACAAGGCCTCGGCGGTTCGGCCCGCAAGGTATTGATGCACCAGGCCCTGCACGTGGGCGAGCGAACTCGTATGCATGCGGCCTCCTCAGACAGCGGGCTTTTCCAGCACCCAGGCATCCTGGTGGTGCCAGAAGTGCTGTGCCGAAAACGTCCGCAGCACCGCATCGGGCAAATGCTCGGCAATGCACGCGCGCACAAACGCCTCGGAGCTGAACGCGGTGCCGTATTCCTGAGCGTCGATGGCGTTCGACTCGCTCGACGGCGTGAAGAAAAAGCCATCGGCATCGAGCGTCACGCCCTGCATGCGTGCCGCCGCGTCGCCGTGTGTGGTGAACACTAGCACGCCGCCGGGCGCCACCATGGCCCAGATGCGCGCCAGCCAGCGCGCCCAGGTCGCACGCGGCAGGTGGCTGAACAGCGACAGAACGAACACCACGTCGTGGCGCTCCTCGTGACGCACCTGCTCGGGCACCGCCGCCGAGACGAAACCCGCCACCCCGAACGCCGAGCGCGCGAAATCGACCGCGTCGGCCACCACATCCGACACCACCACGCGCTGCGCGCCCAGCGCCTTCACCAGGTGGCGCGTGAAACGCCCATGGCCGCTGGCGAACTCCAGAAAACTGCGCGTGCCGAGCAGCGGGTGCCCCGCCGCCTCCAGCAGCAGCACCAGCTCGGCCATCGTGCGCCAGCCATCGGCGAGATAGTCGCGGATCGGGTTCAGGCTGGAGGGGTGGGCCGCGAAGAACTTGTAGATGTCATCGGCCTCTGAAATGTCGCACGGGCAGCCCATCCACTGCCCATAGGACAGCAGCGGGAAATGCCGCTCGATCAGATTGTGCGCGGCCAGGCGCGTGTCGCGCTCGTCGCGCGCACGCGTCAGCGCCTCGCCGGCGTCCTCGTGCTTGCCCTGCGCCAGCAGGTGCTCACCTTCGGCCAGCCAGCGCTGGCCCGGGGTCAAATCGTTTGTCATGCGGGTATTTTCGAGGATAACGCAGCGCTCGCGGCTGAAGATAGAGCTGCCCCTTGATCTGGCGAGAGGCGCTACCCCACCGGGAACTGCTGCCGTGCGTGCACAATGTCCACTACTTCGATGCGCTCGGCCGTGACCCTGTACAACACAATGTAATTCGGATGTGCCACGATCTCGCGCAGCCCGGGAACCCTCTCGCTCACAGGGTACAGATAAGGATGCTCGGACAGTGGCAGAACGCAGGCCCGCAACCTGGCCCAGAGGCGTTCGGCCGCCACGAGATTGCGTTGACCGATATATTCGACGACGCTCGCCAAATCCGCATCCGCCGATGCCAGCCAGACAATGGGGAGCATCAACCCAGGTCTTTTGGCTCACGCAGACGCCGCAGGCGCTCGGCCATGCGCCGCTCCACCTCATCGTGGGCCAACGCCGGACGAGGATCCGCCAGACTGGCCGCCACCTTGGCCCGCAGCCATGCGGCATAAGCCGCTTCCTGTTCGGCGGATTCGAATTCGGAAACCAGTGGAGACAAAACGGCGTTCATGCGCGCAGTCTAATCCATGGCCACGGAGATTCAAAACGTCGCGCATCACGAAGGCCCTCACCGCTTCAGCCGCGAACGACGCCTCGTCACCCCCAGCGGTGCGGCAGCCGCACCAGCCCGGGCATCAGCGTCGGCGAGACGAAGCGAAAGCGCTGGTAATGCAGCCACGCGTCGTAGAGCACCAGCCCGGTCTCGTCGAACAGGTAGGCGCTCACCACGTACTCGCCGCTGTGCAGCGGCAGATCGGGGAAGGTCAGCACCGCCTGCCACGTGCCATCGCTCTGGCGCACCGGCCGGGCGCCTTCCTCGTGAGTGGCCAGCGACGTGATGCCCGAGCCCTGCGCCAGCTCGATCATGAAGCCCAGGTTCGGGCATTCGTCACCGCGCCCGCGCACCGTGAAACGCACCACCAGATCAGGCGCGGCGAGCAGTGGGGGATCGCCCTCATCCAGATCGTCGATCCGCACGGTCATCAGGCAGGCGCCGTGGGCATCCACCGCGGGCATGCGCGTCGCCGTCGGCGCCAGAGCGGGTGCATCGGGGGGCATCTCCAGCGCGCGGCCACGCAGGCGGCTGTGCATCTCGTACGCGCCCATCACCGCCTCGGTCTCGCCGAACTCGGCCACGCGCCCGCCGTCGAGCCACAGCGCCGTATCGCACATGTGGCGGATGTGGTAGGAGCTGTGCGAGCAGAACACGATGGCGCAGCCGCTTTCGCGAAACGCCATGATGCGCTCGGTGCACTTCTTCTGGAAATGCTGATCCCCCACGGCCAGCGCCTCGTCGATGATCAGCACGTCGGGCTGCACGGCGGTGACCAGCGCGAACGCCAGGCGCACCACCATGCCCGACGAATACGTCTTCACCGGCCGCTGCAGCGCCTCGCCCAGCTCGGAAAAGGCGACGATCTCCGGCTCCAGCCGCGCCATCTGCTCGGCGCCGATGCCGATCAGGCTGCCGCCGAAGTACAGATTGTCGCGCCCGCTGAAATCGGGGTGGAAGCCCGTGCCCAGCTCCAGGATCGCCGTCACCCGCCCGGCGTGCCAGACACGGCCCGTGCTCGGCTGGATGGTGCCCGTCAGCAGCTTGAGCAAGGTGCTCTTGCCCGCGCCGTTGTCGCCGATCACGCCCAGGCACTGACCGCGGCGCAGCTCGAACGACACACCGTTCAAGGCCCAGTGGCTGCGGTGCAGCGCGCGGCGCGTGAACAGCGCGCGAAAGCGCTCGCGCGGCGAGGCGTAGAGGCGGTATTCCTTGCCCAGAGCATCGGCACGAATGACGATGGCGGAGTTCGCGGCTGAAGCCGCTCCTACAGATTCGGGGGGAGCGGCCTCTCCTTGTGGGAGCGGCTTCAGCCGCGAATCGCCCGCCGCGCTCACAGCCAATCCACCAACTGCTCGCGGCTGCGCGCCACCAGCAGGGACAGCGCGCCCGCCAGCAGCGCGATCCACGCGAGCAGCGCCAGCCACACCGCCGGCGGCGGCCACGCGCCCTGCAGCAGCAGCGCCTGCAGGCCCAGCACCACCGGCGTCATCGGATTGCACCACAGCACCCAGCGCCAGGCGGCGGGAAAGAGCGTGATGGGAAACAGCACCGGCGAGAGAAAAATACCGATCGCCAGCGCGAAACCCACCACCTGCACCACATCGCGCAGCGCCGCCGCCATGATGGCCAGCGCCCAGGCCAGCAGCGCCGTGAGCAGCACCATCAGCGCCAGCAGCGGCACCACGGCCCACACCGCCAGGGCAAAGCGGTGCAGCGGCGCATAGGCCAGCACCAGCAGCACCAGCAGGGGGCCGTAGACCAGCGCGCTCGCGGCCACGGTGCGCAGCGGAAACAGCGCGGGCGGCAGCGCGTTTTTCTGCAGCAGAGAGCCCGCGTCGAGCAGGCTGGACGTACCCCGGCCCACGGCGTCGCAAAACGCCATCCAGGGCAGGCTGCCGACGATCAGATAGGTGCCCACGCGGCCCGTGGGCGCCCCCTGCGCCAGCCGCATGCCGAAGACGATATCGAACACCAGGTAGTACGCCGCCACCGTCAGCAGCGGCTGCACGTAGGCCCAGGCCACGCCCGCGGCCGAACCCTGGTAGCGCGCATGCACCTCGCGGCGCGTGAGCACGCCCAGCAGCGCGCGCAGGCGCCAGAGCTGGGCGAGTTCCAGAAAGAGGACCGTCATGCTATTGTGAGTATAGCTTTCAGCGCTTGTCCCACAAAGGTCGGAGCCATATTTGTATCGTATTTTTCGGGGCGTTTCCAGCGCCGGGGCGGCTCACCGCCGTGGGAGCGGCTGCGCGGCCACAGCCGCTTCCACGACGGGGGTGAGATCAGCGGGCGGGCTGCTGCAGCAGCGCGTCGATGGCCTCGTCGTACTCCTTCGCGCCGTCGAGAATGTGTCCCGTCTTCTGGGCGCGGCGGCTCTTGAGCAGTTCGGCGCGGCCTTCGCGCATCAGCTCGTCCTTGGCCTCGTCGAAGCTGCGCTGACGCGCCGGGGTGCGATCGACCAGCTCGATGATGTGCCAGCCGAACTGCGTCTTCACCGGCTCGCTGACGTCGCCGGGGTTCTTCAGGGCCTTGAGGGCCGCTTCGAACTCCGGCACCATCTTGCCGTCGGGAAAGCTCCCCAAGTCGCCGCCGCGCGCGGCCGAGCCCTTGTCTTGCGAATGCGCCTTGGCAAGCTCTTCAAAGTTCGCGCCGCCGCGGATCTGCGCCAGCAGCTTCTCGGCCTCGGCCTTGGCGGCTTCGGTGTCGCCCTCGATCAGGATATGGCGCGCATGCGTGAGCGCGGGCTGGGCAAAGCGTTCGGGTTGCGCGGCGTAGGCGGATTTGGCGTAATTTTGCAGCGCGGCTTCGTCGGGCTCGTTTTCCTGGTTGATCTGGTTGAGCCGGGCATCGGCCAGCACGCGTTCGCTGGCCAGGCGGATCTGTTCACGGACCGCGTCGGTGGCGGCCAAACCGTTGGCCTGCGCTTCCCGCGCCAGCAGGCGGCGCGTCATGAGGTTGCGCACGATGAAATGCAGCGTCTGGCGGTTGGTGAGCGCCTGGGTGCGCGCCTGCGGCGGCGCACGCAGGATTTCAGCCTGCAGATCGGCTTCGGTGACGGTGGCATCGCCCACCTGCATCAACACGGTCTCGGGCGCGGCATGGGCCGTGAGGCTGACCAGCAGCAGGCAGGCGGACAGAGTGGAACGGATGTGCTTCATGTAAAGAAAAAGATGAGCGTAAAAAAAGGCGGGGTTGCCCCCGCCTTTCTCTTGAGGTCTTGCGACCCGTTTGGTTCCGATTTGGATTACGGACGCGTCGTGCGGTGCGGGAAGGTCATGCTGAAATTGCCCGCGACGCCAGCAGCGACCTCGGGGTTGTAGGCCGACATGAAGGCACTGCCGATAATCGGCAGACCAGCGCCCAACCCCGGAGTATCGAGGCGCATCCAGCCTTCTTGCGCCTTCGCACCCCCAACGGTGAGGTTGAAGTTACGCACCGCCACTTCGGCACCCAGTACCTTGGTCGGCGCCGAGCCAGCGGGCACGTCGTTGATGCTCAGCACACTCGTTTCGCCGCAGAAGGCTGCAGGCGTCGGAGCGGCATCGCCAGGCGAGGCAGAAGTATCGCCAGCGGCAACCACATTTTCGCCTTCTTCGCGGTTCCAGTAATGGTTCGTAATGCCATTGACGCAGGCAATGCTGCTACCCGCGGGCAGAGTCAAGTTAGCAGCGGTAAAGAAGTTCGTCGCAAAGGACGACGTAGACAAGTCCGTGTACACAACCGTGTCAGGAACTGCCGGAGTCGCAGCGCCATTCCCATACTGGACAGCGCCAGAATAGCGACGCGTGGGCATGGAGAACACCCAATCAGTTGCGCCGCTGATGCCATCCAGCGTCCAGAACTCGTTGTTGATGGAATTCGTGGCCAAAGCAGTCGTCAAAGCCGCAGCCTGTTCCACCGGGTCAGCCGCAGTCGGTGCAACCGGACCGGGACCGGCAGCGGAGACACCCGCGTAAAGGGTAGACATGTCAGGCAGATCAAACTGGGCCTGACCGCTGACCACCCCTGCTCGCAGCAGCGGGTCAGCCGTGAAGAGGGTAGCCGTACCAGCGGGCAACGGGCCTCCGACGGTGGCATTCACCTGCGGGAAATAAACCACGGCACCGGTGCCGGGAACGGGCGGAACAGCAGCGGTCACCGCCTCAATCGCGGTGGCAGCGCCACTCCATGCGGTGGCGTTGGGCACGTTGATGATGGTCCAGTTGGCCATCAGACCCGTGGTCGGGGCAACCAAACCTTGAGCATTCAAATTAGCCGTCGTGCGTGCGGGCACGTCAATATCCGTCCAGGCATTGGCGGGTGCAACGCTGGCGCACGGAGGCTTGCCGGTGGCGTCATGCTTGGTCGCCACGAAGAGATCGGAAGCGGGCGCAATGTCGCCCATATTGAAGATCTCGATGTAACCTTCACGCGTGTTCGACTGCTTGACCGCATCGCTCCAGTCGGTATCGAAGCGCGTGGACTTGAACGACTGATTGACATTGGCAGGCTTGGTGCAGCTGTTGTCGGCGGTGGTCAGGGCCGCAAAGCCATCGGCACCCTGGTGGATATCCGCCGTCCAGATGTCACCGGGCGAGAGGAAGACCTGGAAGTCGTACACGTCGTCCGAGTTGGCGGCGCCGCGGAAGCGGATCTTCACGGCCTTGCCATTGGTGGCATCGGTGTTGGTCAACGAGAGCAGGGTCTTGTTACCGTTTTGCGCCGAGAAATACGGCACCACCAGCATATGGCCGGTCCCCGTGGTGCTCAGTTGCAGAGCGGCTGCAGTACCTTCCTGATAATCAGTCACCGCGAACGCGCTACCCGCGAAGCCCGCGACAGCTGCCGCGACGCCCAAGGCGAGAACATTCTTTTTCATAAATTAAGACTCCGGTTGAGAAGTTGTTTGGCGCAACTAGGTTAGGGGTTGTTTACGCCTTTGAATACTAGCACAGCGATCACTGCACCCCTATACGGCGGGAGGCAGACACGATGTCCATGTTGGTTTAACGCAACGAATATTCCTCGATAAGTGCCCTCCACCTGTCACGCCAATTCATTCAGACTCGCCACATCCGCCTCAGAGGTTGGCGTACAGCCACCACTGCCCGTCCTGCAGCACCCACGTTTCATCGAAATACGTCGGTACTGTATCGCCTTTGAAGTGCGGCATGAAGAGTTTCGTGGCGATTTTGATACTGGCGACACATTTGCTGTCCGTGGGGCAGGTCACGCGCGTGGCTTCGGCGCTGCTCCAGCGCGACTGGCCACCATAGCGCCCGGCGAAGGCTTTTTCTGTGACCAGAGCGCGCACGCCCGGCGCCAGGTAGCCGTAGGCGGTGGTGAAGTCGGCCTTGAGCATGGCGGCCCAGCGGGCGTTGGCGCGCGCGAGCACGATGTCTTCGGGGGTCTGCGGCGCAGGCGTCAACGCGGCACAGCCCGCGAGCCAGACCGCGGCGAGCAGCGTGGCCGCACGCGCGGCACGGTGTCTTTTTTTGGCGAACGTCATGATTACGGTTTCCTTTCGTCAGAGGGGGCCGCGCCGGCCGGCGGCGAGGCCTGCAGGCTTTCCAGAGCACGCAGGCGCTCGCGCAGTTCCCGGCCGACCTCGCGGATTTCGGGGTCGGTGCGCACCACGCGCGGGGTGATGATGACGATCAGCTCGGTGCGCGCGCTGCTGGTGGTGGTGGCGCCGAACAGCGCGCCGATGACGGGAATTTCGCTGAGCAGCGGCACGCCCGATTTGCCGGTGGTGGCGTTGTCCTTGATCAGGCCGCCGAGCACGATGGCCTGGCCCGAGCGCACGGCCACCCTGGAGTTGATCTGGCGCTGCAGGAAGGCGCGCTGGCCGGTGACGGTGTCTTCATCGCCCACGTCGGTGACGGACTGGCTGATGTTCATGGTGACCAGATCGCCCGAGTTGACCGAGGGCTGCACCTGCAGCTGCACGCCGGTGTCCTTGTACTGGTAGGTGGTGGTGGTCTGGTTGCCGATGGTGTTGAGGTTGGTGGTCTCGCCGGTGCGGATCGGCTGCTGCGTGCCCACGGCCATGGTGGCGACTTGATTATCGAGCACCATGAGCGAGGGGCTGGAGATGACCTTGATGAGCGACTTGGCCGCCAGCGCGTTGAGCGTGGCGCGCACCTTGCCCAGCGAGTCGGTGAGCGTGTAGGAAAAGCCCCCGGTGGCCCCCGAGGGCACCTGGCCGACCACCCCCGCGCCGACGAGGCCACTGCGCGAACCGTCGCGGAAGGCCCACTGCAGGCCGTACTTGAGGTCGTCGCTGAGCGTGACTTCGATGATGCTCGCTTCGATCAGCACCTGCGTGGGCGGCAGATCCAGGCGCTTGAGCGCGGCTTCGATCTTCTCGAACTCGGCGCGCGTGGCCCACACGAGGATGGCATTGTTGGCATCGTCGGCCATGACGCGCACGCTGCCGAGCTGGGCGACGGCGGGCTGCGCGGGCTGCGTGGCGCTGCCCAGGCGGTTTTGCGCGATCTGGGCCGAGCCGGCACCAAAGCCGCCGCTGCCGAAGCCGCCCGCCGCCGCGCCGCCCATGCCAGTGCCGAAGGGCTGGCTGGCGCCGCCCAGGCCACCCTGGCCGAAGCTGCCGGCGCTGGCGCTGCCCAGGCCGGGCGCGATGGGGCTGGTCTGGGCGGGCGCGGGTGCGCTGGCGCCGAAGATGCCGCCGAGCACGGTGGCGAGGTGGCGCGCGTCGCCGTTTTGCACGCGGTAGATGTTGAGCTGCGGCTCGGCGGCGTTGTCGCCGGGCTGGTCGAGCTTTTCGATCCAGCGGCGGGCGATGTCCAGGTATTCGGCGCGCGGGGTGACGACGAGGATGCTGTTCAGGCGCTCGACGGGCATGACACGCAGCGCGCCGAAGACCGGGTTGGCGGCGCCGAGCATTTCGGGCGCGCCCGCGGCGGCACCGGACGCGGCGCCGGATGCCGTGCCGGGCGCGGCGGCGGGCGCGGACGCCGTCGCGGCGGACCCGGCGGCGCGCCCGCCCGGCTGCGCCTGCGCCGACGCCGGCGCGCCGCTGACGAGGCGCAGCGCGGCTTCCACCTCCTTGATGCTGGCGTGCTTGAGCGGAAACAGCCCGACCGACATGCCCTTGAGCAGATCCACGTCGAAGGTGCGCACGACTTCGAGCCAGCCTTCGGCCTGGTTGCGCGTGCCCACCATCACCAGCAGGTTGCGCAGGCTGTCCACGCGCACGATGGCGTCCTGCGGGGCCATGGGGCGCAGGATGGTGGCCATCTCCTGCGCGCCGATGTAGCGCAGCGGGATCAGGACGGCGCCATAACCGGGCGCCAGCGGCTTGCCATCGGCCAGGCGCAGGTTGGCGGCGACGGTGCGCAGGGCCTCGGGTTTGCCGATGTGGTAGACGCCGCGCGCGTCTCGCGCCATGGCCAGGCCGTTGGCCTGCAGCGCGCCTTCGAGCAGCGCCAGCGCGTCGTCGGGCGAGACGGGACCGCGCGTGGCAAGCGTGACGGTGCCGGTGATGGGCTGGTGCAGCACGTAGTCGGTCTTGAGCACCTCGCGCATGAAGACGTGGATGACGTCCACGATGGGAGCGTCTTCAAAGCGGTAGCTGCTGGCCGCGCCGGTGGGCATGGGCGCCACCTTGGGCGCGGCGATGACCTGATCGTTGCCCCGCAGCAGGCGCGGCTCGCTGGCATCGGCGGCGGCGCCAGCGGCGGTCTCCGGCGTGCCCGCGGCCGGCGCGCCCACCGCCGTGGCGGCATCGACAGGCGTGTCGGCGGGCTGTGGCTGCACGCCTTGATCTGAAGCGGCAGCGGGAGCCGCGGCGTCGACATCGGGCTCGCGCTGCGGCACCTGGGCGCAAGAGGCGAGCGCCAGCACGCAGACGGCCAGGGTGGGGCGGAAGAGATGGGTCAGGGTCATGGGATTTCAGGGCTTGCGGGCGGCCGATGCGGGCGGGACGGCCGCGGGGCGGAAGGTGGCGAGTTCAAGCACGCGGCTCCTGCCCGCGCGCACCAGCGTGACCTGGCGGCCCTGCACGGACTGCAGCGTCCAGCCGCCGATCTGTTCCTTGAGCGCTACGCGCTGCACCGCCGCGCCGTTGCGCAGCAGCGCGCCCGCGCGACCGTCGGTGGTGGTGTACAGGCCGATCAGGCGTACATCCTTGAGGGTATCGGCGGCGAGGGCCTCCTCCGGCGCGGCCTTGGGCGGCGGGCGGCGGGTGGGAGAGAACAGCGGGCGATCGAGCGTGGCGACGAAGGCACGGGTATCCATGGCAGCCACAGGGGGCAGCTCGACGGCGGCCGCGCCGAGTTCCGGCGCGATGGCCGCGGGCGGCTGCCAGACGAGCGTGCGCGACGCGCCGCCGTCGTGGCCAAACCAGAGCCACGCGAGTGCCGCGACGAGCAGCGCGTCAAGCGCGAGAAACAGGCGAGCGCCGAGGTTAGTCATGGCGCCTTGGCGTGCAGCACGGAGAGGTTGAATTGCACGACGAGACGCGGCGCGTCGTCGCCGCGGCGCTGGGCTCCCAGCTGCACGTTCATGCCGTCGACGAGTACCACCGGGGTGAGGCCGGGCAGCACGGCGAGTGCACTCTGCAGGTGCAGCAGTTCGCCTTCGACACGCAGCACCAGCGGGATGCGGTCGAAGCCCGGCGTCGCCTGCCCGGGCAGCACCTGCGTGCTGGCCACGGTGAGGCCGGCCTGGGTGAAGACCGAGCGCACGCGCTGCAGGGCGTCGTTGCCGGCCTGGATGGGGTCGCCGTCGGCCGGGTAAACGTATCGGCCCAACTGCTTGCGCGAGGCGGCCAGGCGCTCGGCCAGCTCGGGGGCCTTCTCTTGTAGGCCCGCCAGGCGAGCGTAGCGCGGCGCCAGGGTCTGCAACTGCTCCTCGGCCCAGTGGTGCTTGCGCCATGCGTAGTTGGCTCCTGCGAGCAAGGGCAGCGCAATGAGGGCCAGCGTGAGCGCGATCAGCAGCGCGTCGCGGCGCGTCAAGGCGTTCATTGCGTGCCCTCCGGCTTGGCGGACGGCTGGGATTGCAGCGTCAGCTCGATCTGAAAAACCTCCTTGCCCGTGCCGGTGCGCGTGGCCGCCGTGGGCGCGCGCACATCCTTGAAGCCGCTCTGGCCACTGAGCTTTTGCACCAGCGCGGCGGTGTCGGACGTCTGCCCCGTGAGCAGGATACGACTGCCTTCGATCTGCAGCCGCTGCAGCACTGTGTCGTCGGGCAGCAACTGGGTGAGCGTCTGCAGCGTGCGCAGGGGATCGGCGCGTTCGCCCATGACCTGGCGCAGGGCCTGGATCTGGCCTTCAACGGCGAGCAGCGCCTCGCGCTCGCCAACAACGGGGCGAGTCTGCTCGACCAGCCGCGTCCAGGCAGCAACGGCGCCCAGCGCCCGCTGGCGCAACTGCAGGGTGGGCGTAAGCGCCAGCGCCAGCGCCAGCACGCACGCGAGGGCGGCGAGCAGCGCGCACAGCCAGGCGCCGCGCTGCTGCGCCCGTTGGCGGCGCGCCTCGCCAAAGCCCGGCAGGACGAGGGCGTCCGTGGCGTCCTGACTGGTACGCACCCAGACTTCGGGGGCAGCGCCGGTGGCGGGCAGCACGCTGGCGACGTGGGCGGCGATGGCGCGGCGCGAGGCCAGCACCAACTCGGCGCGCGACGCAGCGGTGGCGCCACTGTCCAGCTCGGCAAAGGCCCAGACCAGGTCGTCCGGGGCAAAGGGGCTCAGGGTACGGACCTGCAATTCGAGCGCCGCGCGGCGCTGGTGTGGCACCAGACGCGGCAGGGCAAGCTGGCGGCGCAACACCAGCGCCTCGGGCAGTTCGACCGCGACGAAGGGCAGGGTGTCGCGCGCCGTGGCGTCGCGCCGCCTGCGGAACACTCCGGCGCCTGCCACCTGCCACAGGCCGCGCGCGCCACCCGCCTCGTGCACGGCGACGACGGGCCGGGGAGCGAGCCAGGCGAACGCGGGCAGACGCGCCAGCTTGCGCCAGGCTTGCCGCACGTCCTGCCACAGCTCGGGCAGCCGCAGGCCGAACAGCCTGAGATCGGAGGTGGTAATAGGCATGGGTGGCGTTACTGAACCGGGGGCTGCGCGGGTTCGACGAAAGAGCGAGCGTAGAAAGCCCGCCATGGTAACCCGTCGAGACGGCGTGCCGCGAGAGCATAGCGCCGCACGACGCGAACGCGCCCGCCGTCGGCCGTGGGCACGAAGGCCTGCAGCTCCAGCACGCGCGAGGGAGCCGTGTCGAGCCAGGCGGTATTCATGGCCTGCGCGCTGGCAAGCGCATCGCCGGCATCGCGTGCGTCGGCATACCGTGCCGCGGCCGCATCGTTGCCACCGGCGAGCACACGCAGCACGCCGAGCGGCGCGGCGAGCGGGTTGACACGGCCCGAGCCGTGCGCGAGGTCGGCCGTCAGCAATGGGGCAACCCGGGCGTACAGCGGGTAATCGACGCCGGGCACGCGCATCAGGTCTTCCACGGCCTCGAAGCCCGGCGGCGCGCCATCGGCGCCGGGCTCGGTGCGCTCGCGCAGCGCCGCTTGCGCAAGCGCATTAGCCCGATCCAAAGACAGCCCCGCGGCGGTCTGGAACATCTGCGCGAGCAACTCAGGGGGCGCGGCGTTGAGGTCGATGTAGCCATTGAGCGGCATGATCCGCACGGCAATGGATTGGCCCATCCAGGGCATATTCACGTCGGCCAGGCGATCGAGCGGCTTGCCTGCAGCCAGGAGCGACTGCAGCGCGAGCTGCATCGCCGCTTCGCCGGAGGCACTGGCCAGCGCGACGTCCTGCAACTGCGTACCCAGTCGCGCCTCGGTGCGCACCGACTGCAGCAGCCCGGCGACGATGATGGAAAGCGCTGCCACCAGCCACAACACGGCGATGAGCGCCAGCCCGCGCATGCGCTGCATCAGCCCCCCCCCGTCGAAGTGGCCTCGCCAGACTGGCGCGGGTCGGAGCGCGGCAGGCCCCAGATCGGAAATTCCAGGGCTTGCAGCGGCACACCCTCGGCTCCGGTGACCACCAGGGCAATCGCCGAGGGTAAATCGTCCGCGGGACGCCAGGATGGGCTCCAGGCCAATGATTCATCGGGTTGGCGCGCGTCGCGATAGCGCAGCGCAAGGCCCTGCGCGCCGGGCACGAGCACCTGCGCGGCGGTCTGCTGCCAGTCGGGAAACCGCGGCTGATCGGACCACGGCAGGTAGCGCAGCACCAGCGCGCCGCCCTGCTCCGAGGGTTCGATGGCGAGCCGGAAAAAGCTGCGTCCGCCGGCGCCGTAGCGCGCGGGCATGACGCCGACCCAGGCCACGTGGTCGGGCGCGCCCTCAAACAGCGGGCCGCTGCGCTCGGGGCGAGTGACACGGCGCGCCGAGACGCGGGCGAACACACCGCGCAGAAAATCGCTGACGGTGCGCTCATCATCGAGCCGCTCGAAATGCTCCACTGTACGGTCGCTGCCCTGGGCAACGCCGCGCAGCGCCGAGATGGTGGCCAGCATGATGAGCGAGAGCAGGACCATGACGACCAGCATCTCGACCAGGGTGAAGCCGCGCGCAAGTCGATCCATCATGGCTGCGCGCGCGGTGTGATCGCGCCCAGTTGCGGCCTGAGCGTGGACAGCTGCATCTGGCGCTCGCGACCGCCCTCGTCCCAGACGACGGTGGCCTGCACCTCGTGCAGCGATGGCACGTTGGGACCCGTCACGCCACTGGCAAAGGGAGTCGTTCGCAGGGACCAGCGCAAGGCCTGCGACTCGCCCTGCTCGGCCAGGCCCCGCTCGGGCACACCATCGACGCCCGCAAGCACCGATTGCAGCAAGGACAGCGCACGCTGGCGCGTCTCGACGTGGGTGACATCGCGCACCGCACCGCCCGTGGCGCGGTAAAGCACGCCGAGGGCCAGCGCCATGATGGCGAAGGCCACCAGGGTTTCCAGCAGCGAGAACCCGCGCTGCCCGGCATGGGATGTCTTCATGGTTCCAGGGCTTGCTGCTGCACGCGGCCCAAAAACCAGCCGACCCTCAGGCGCACGCCGCTGCCCGATGGGCGCACGATATCGACTTCACCGCCGGTGGCCGCACCCGAAGGCAGGAAGCGGATGTCCAGGCGCTGATCGAGCACCTCTGTATCGGCAACCGTGGCGCGCACCGTCAGCGCGGGCGCAATGGGATGCGTCGGGCCGCCCTGCACGCCGTAGTGACGTTCGCGCAGATCGAGCTCGAAGAGCACATCGTGTCCAGTCAGAACGGCCTGCTGGCGCGCGGCGCGCAACGCGGAGACCATGCCGCGCACGGTCTCGCGGTAGTGCAGGGAGTCCTGCAATTTTTCATAGGCCACCGGCGCGACGCCGATCACCAGCGCCATGATGGCGAAGACCACGAGCAATTCGACGAGAGTGAAGCCGCGAGCCTTCGTGGCCGAGGCCGCCGCCACATGGAGAGAGCCTGTACCGGAGTTCGCGGCTGAAGCCGCTCCTACAAAGACAGGCATCGGCACGGCACGTCAGGGCTTGTTGTGCACGTCGGCGTTCTCGCCCTCGCCGCCGGTGGCGTTGTCGGCGCCCAGCGAATAGATGTCGAGCTTGCCGCCCTCGTAGCCATAGTGGTAGGCATTGCCCCAGGGATCGGTGGGCACGCCGCCCTTGATGTAGGGGCCGTTCCAGCCGTTGGCGTTGCCGGGCTTGGTGACTAGCGCGTTCAAGCCCTCGGCGGTGCTGGGGTAGCGGCCAACGTCGAGCTTGAAGAGTTCGAGCGATTTGTCGAAGTCAGCGATCTGCACCGCAGCGGTCTTGCTCTTGGCGCCGCCGAGCTGGTTGAGCACGCGCGGGCCGACGATGCCTGCCAGCAGCGTGAGGATGGCGAGCACGACGAGCAGCTCGATGAGCGTGAAGCCGCGCACGCGCCGGCGCGGAAGATGGAGTTCAGGCAGCGAGGTCATTGATGGAAAGAATGCCGAGAAGGATGGAGACGATGATGGCGGCGATGAGCACGCCGAGAATCAGAATAAGGAGCGGTTCGAGCAGCACCAGCAGGCGCTTGATGCCGTTTTCGACTTCGCGTTCGAGGATGGCGGAGAGTTCGAGCATCATGGCACCCAGGCGCCCGGTTTCCTCGCCCACTCGGATCAGGTTGATGGCCAAAGGTTCAAACAGGCCGGTGCTGCCGACCGCCTGCGCCATTTTGCCGCCTTCCTTGACGATGGGGGCGATGCGCGTGAGCAAGGGATGCAACACGGCGTTGCCGACCGTGTCGGATGCGATGGCCAGCGCCGTGAGTAGCGGCACGCCGTTGGCCAGCAGCGTGCCCAGAGACCGGGCGTAGAGCGTGAGCTGGTAGCGCAGTGCCAGGCGCCCGACGAGCGGCAGGCGCAGCAGCCGGGCCTGCCACCAGGCGCGGCCCGCGGGCGAGCGCAGCCAGCGAACGAGCAGCGCGCCAAACACGACGGCGGCGATGGCGATCTCGAGCCCCCAGGCGCGAAACACGTGGCCCATGTTCATGACGATGCGCGTGGGCAGGGGCAGCGCATCGCCCATCTCGGTGAAGAGTTTCTCGAACTGCGGCACGACGAAGCCGAGCATGGCGACGAGCGAGAGCACGGCGACGGTGAGCAGGATGGCGGGGTAGATGGTGGCCGAGACGATGCTGTCGCGCAGCGCGCGCTGGCGCTGCAGGTGCTCGACGAGCCGGTCGAGCACGGCCGACATCTGGCCGCTGGCCTCGCCCGAGCGCACCATGTTGACGTAGAAGTCGCCAAAATGCGCGGGGTGGGCGGCGAGCGCGCGCGACAGCGGCGTGCCGCCCTTGACGGCATCGAGCACGTTGCGCACGAGCGCGCCGACGCTGGGCTTGTGCGCCATCTCCACGAGCACGCGCAGCGCATTGTCCAGCGCCAGGCCGGCGCGCAGCATGATGGCCAGCTCGGACGTGAGCGCGAGCACGTCGGCGGCGTTGACCGGGCCTTTGGCGGCGCGCGGCGCGGGCGCCTTGAGGGCCGCGATGGCCGGCGTGGATGCGGCGCCGACACTGGCGGCGTCCAGGATTTCGAGCGGCGTGAGGCCCTGCGCGACGAGTTGGCGCAGCGCGGCGGCGCTGTCGGGCGCGGCCAGGCGTCCCTCGGTCAAGGCGCCGCTGCGGCTGGCGGCGCGCCAGGCGAATTCAGGCATCGGCCTGGTCCTGCGTGACGCGGGCGACTTCGTCGAGCGCGGTCACGCCCGCGGCGACCTTGCGCAGGCCGTCCTCGTGCAGGCTGTGCATGCCCGCGCGCTGCGCGAGCTGGTGCAGGCTGTTGGCGTCCTGCCCGTCGAGGATGGCGTGGCGCATGGCGTCGTCCAGCAGCAGAAGCTCATGGATGCCGGTGCGCCCGCGGTAGCCAGTCTGCCCGCACGCGGTGCAGCCGACGGCGCGGTAGATGCGCTGACCCCGGGCGACGAAGCGGCCCAGGCCGGTGCGCGCGAGCAGCGCCTCGTCGGGCTCGTAGGCGGCCTTGCACTGCGGGCACAGGGTGCGCACCAGGCGCTGGGCGAGCACGCCGTTGACCGAAGAGGTGATGAGGTAGCTCTCCACGCCCATGTCCTGCATGCGCGTGATCGCGCCCGCGGCGGTATTGGTGTGCAGCGTGGAGAGCACGAGGTGGCCGGTGAGCGCGGACTGCACGGCGATCTGCGCGGTTTCGCCGTCGCGCATCTCGCCGATCATGATGATGTCGGGGTCCTGGCGCAGGATGGAGCGCAGCGCGTTGGCAAACGTCAGGTCGATCTGCGGGTGCACCTGGATCTGGTTGATGCCTTCGAGCTGGTATTCGACCGGGTCCTCGACGGTGATGATCTTGTTGGCCTGCGCGTCGATGCTGGCGAGCGCCGCGTACAGCGTGGTGGTCTTGCCCGAGCCCGTTGGGCCGGTGGCGAGCAGGATGCCGTGCGGGCGCGCGAGCAGCTCGCGAAAGCGCGCGAGCGTTTCGGGCGCGAAGCCCATGGTGGCGAGATCGAGGCGCACACTGGCGCGGTCGAGCACCCGCAGCACGATGCTTTCGCCGTAGACCGTGGGCACGGTGGAGACGCGCAGGTCAAGCTCGTGGCCCTTGACGCGGGTCTTGATGCGCCCGTCCTGCGGCAGGCGGCGCTCGGCGATATCGAGGTGCGCGAGCAGCTTCACGCGCGAGCCGACGGCGGCCGACAGGCGCGCGGGCACGAGCTCGCCCTGGTGGATCACGCCATCGACGCGGTAACGCACGTGCAGGCCGTCGTCGAAGGGCTCCAGGTGGATGTCGGAAGCGCGCAGCTCGATGACGCGGCCGATGATGGCATTGACGAGGCGGATGACGGGCGCTTCGCTCGCGAGGTCCTTGAGGTGCTCGATGAAGTCGCCGCCATCGAGGTCGTCGTAGAGGTCGCCCTCCTCCGGCGCCTGCGCCTCGTCGGGCTCGGCCAGGGCCTTGGCAATGTCGGCTTCAAGCGCGAGCGCGGGGCGGATCACGCGGCCGGTGACGAGGTGCAGCGCCTTGAGCACGAAGGGGTCCTGCGGCACGGCCATGGCGACGCGCAGTTCGTCGCCATCGATGCCCAGCGGGCAGACGGCGTTGGCGCGCAAAAATTCAGGCAGCAGGCCCTCGACGTCGGGCAGCAGATCGGGAAAATCGTCGGCGGACACCAGCGGCACGCCGAGCTGGGGCGCGAGCGCGCGCGCGATGTCGAGTTCAGACACCAGGCCCAGGCGCGCGAGCACGGTGCCGAGCAGGCCGCCGAGCTCCTGCTGCACCTGCAGCGCGCGCTCAAGGTCGCGCTCGGTGAGCTTGCCCGCCTGCACGAGCAACTCGCCCAGACGTGGGCGGGGCTCGGTAGAAGCGGTAGCGAGGGTCGGTTCGGTCAATGCGGGAATGGACATGGGCGGCCGTGTACGCCGAAGGGAGGGAAGTTTAAGGCAAGGCCGGGCAGGCCCTCTTTGTCAACTGCCCCTGTGGGAGCGGCTTCAGCCGAACGGCGTTTGAGCAATTCCAGCCATTTGCGCAAAGACAGCAAGGGCTTGCGGCGCAACACAATGCCTGGGGGCTTGCGGGATGTAATACATTCCGCCAGCGCCGCGCACGGCTTCAGGATTGCATCAATTCATCATCATCATGGATATCGTTCGCTCCGTCGGGGAAGCCTTGTTGAACACCCTGGGCAGTCTGGCGCCATTCGCGCCGCTGCTGGTCCTGTGCATCGTCGCGGAAAAATTCTGGGCAAAGTACCCGGTCTCCAACAGAACCATCGTCATCAATCTGGTCTACGTGGTCTGCGCAATGGCGCTGGCGCACGGACTGGTTCTGCCCTGGCTCTTCAAGCTGAACGCCTTTGTGCCGCAGGACGTATGGGACCTCCAGATCCATGCGGCGCTGACCTGGCGCGATGCCCTGCTGTGGGTGGGTTACCTGGTGTTGTATGACTTCCTGTATTACTGGTTCCACCGGCTGCAGCATGTGGTGCCCTGGCTTTGGCGCTATCACTTCGTGCATCACTCCGAGGAAAACATCTCGGCTGCGGCCTTTGCACGCCATCACTGGCTGGAGGAAGTCTGGCGCTACGCCTTCATGACAGTGCCGCTGCTGGTGATCGCGGGCAACCCGCAAGTGCCGTTTGCCGTGATCTCGGTCATCGTGACGTTTGCGATCCTGATGCACTGGAACACGCCGCTGGGATTCGGCCCGCTGGAGCGAATCTTCATCACGCCGCGCTACCACCGAATCCACCATTCGATCGAAGAACGGCACATCAACAAGAATTTCGGTGCCTTCCTGCAACTGTGGGACTGGCTGTTCGGAACGCGCTACGTTCCACAACGCGATGAATTTCCGGCGACCGGCGTGCGCGGCTACAGCGACCGGCATTTCCTCCAGCACATCCTTCCGGTACCCATCCTGAAGAAGGATTGATCGGGCCAATCATGCCGTCTGTGGCCCACACTTCCACGACTCCCCCCCAACGTCGGCCGATTGCGCTTGTTGGCGCGGCGGTACTCATCACGGGCGCCCTGGCTGCTGCCTGGCTCTGGCAGCCATCAGCGGTGGAAAGCGGCTCCAAAGGCGCCATGCTGATCGCGCCGTCGGTGCTGGGCGTGGACGATTGCATTGCCGCGCCCGATGGTGCCACGGCGACGCAGGCCGCACCGGCACGGGGCTGCACCGGCGAGAACGGCTCGGCGGCGGCACTGGTGGAATCGGCGCTGCAGCGTCTGCAGCCCATCCCCCCCGAGGCAGACGTCGGCTTCCCGCTGGGCTATACGCTCACGGTGCCGCTGCTGCGGCTGTTTCGCGCCAAGGGGAATGACTGGGAAGTGGATCAGCAGCGGGTGCAGCGGGTAGTGCGCACGGTGCGCGACAACGGGCGACCGCTGATTCTGTACCTCTCTTCGTCGTACTTTGCACAGCAGGCTCCGATTGAGCAGGCGCTGCTGCATGATCCGCAAAACTTGGCGCAGACACGCGACGGCCCGCTGCCCGTGGATACTTACCGCGGTGAAACGCTCTACCCGTGGACGCTGGCGCGAACCGATACGCCCATCACCGCACGGCGCGTGCAGGCAGCGCAGGCGGTGCTTGCAGCGCTGTGCGAACTGCCACGCAAGGATCTGGCAAAGATCCAGGGGATTACGTTGCTGGGTGAGGTGCACCAACTGGCGCCGCACTTTGAAAGCGGCATGGGGTTCGCCCCGCCGTATCGCGTCACCGATTACAGCACCGCGTCCGTGAACGGGTTTCGGCGCTATCTGAAGCAGCAGTTCGGGGCAGTAGAGCGGCTGAACGCGACCCTGGCCACCAACTACCGCAGCCTTGACGAGATACAGCCGCCTTCGCGCGACATCCGCAGCGAGCGGCTGACGCACTACACCGAGCACATGGATTCGTATGCGCACGGCATCTTGCCGATCTCCGGCTGGGTCTGGGTACCCGGGCGCAGCGACCTGTGGGTACAGGTATACCGCGATGGCGGCCTGATCGGTCGGGTGAAGGTAAACCAGGGGCGCCAGGACGTGCTGAAGGCCAGGCCTGAATTGGGCAGCGCCGACGTCGGCTGGCGGCTGGACATGGATTTCAGGGAGCTGCCACCGGGCCTGCACCGCATCGCGGCGATGCTGGAACTGGCGCCGGGGCGCCTGGTACCGCTGGGCGAGCGCGAGATCACGATCATGGACAAGCACCAGCGCACGCCCCAGCCGCAACCGCAGTCCAGACAGCCCCTGCCCACGCCCGTGGCCGCGCCCGAGGGAATGCAAGGCTACATGGACATGCCGCTGCAGCAGTCTTTCTACTACAACCCGCTGGCGCCGTATTGGCTGGCATACCGCCGCAATCAAGTAGCGGATTACCTGCAGTTTTTCGACAGAATGGCGCAGGGGCCGTGCCTGCAAGACACGCCACGCTACACACACCAGCTACTGCCGGATGCGAGCCCGGGCTGGGACGCAAACAAGTTCGCCGTGGTCAACAGTCTGCGTACGCAGGGCAGGCTGCGCCTGGGGGTGGATCTGCATGGCAACGCGAGCTACGATCCGGATCGCGCCAAGTGGCTGGGAACGGCGGGGCAGCATGAGTACGGCATCACTGAATTCATTCCCCTGCGCGCCATGGACACAGTGGAACTGAAGACGGTTCTGCGGCGCCACGCCATGCGCGGCGCCCGTTATGTCTCGTTCTATCTGGAGTCCCACGAAGAAGGCCAGACACCGAACCGCGCACCCTACGCGTTTTCTTTCGACCCGCAGAACCCGCAGTTCAGCTCGGCGCCGCTGTACGAGGCAATGCGGCAGGTGCTGGGCGGCGCACCCGCCGGGGCGCCTCAGCGCTGAGGCGCCGTCGCACGGGTGGCCCCACTTCGGTCCTCATCCAGCGGGAGAGGGGATAAAGGCGGGGAGCTCGGCCTGGGCCAGCGGCACGCCGAGCGCATCCTTGGCCGAGAGCAGTGGCCCCATGCTCAGGTCGGGCCACGCGATCGCCAGCGTCGCATCGTTCCAGAGGATGCAGCGCTCGGCCTGCGGCGCGTAGTAGGCGGTGGTCTTGTAGAGGAAGTCCGCCGTTTCGCTGAGCACGATAAAGCCGTGCGCGAGACCCGGCGGGATCCAGAGCTGGCGCTGGTTGTCCTCAGAAAGTTCCTCGCCCACCCACTGGCCGAAGGTGGGCGAGCCTCGGCGGACATCGACGGCCACATCCCAGACGCTGCCGCGCACCACGCGCACGAGCTTGCCCTGCGCGTGCGGCGGCAGCTGGTAGTGCAAGCCACGCAGCACGCCTCGGGCGGAGCGGCTGTGGTTGTCCTGCACGAACTGGAAATCCGTGCCCGTGGCGGCATTGAAAGCCTGCTGGTTGAAGCTCTCGAAAAAGAAGCCGCGCGCGTCGCCGAAGACCCGGGGCTTGATCACGAGGACTTCGGCAATGGCGGTGGGGATGATGTTCATGGAGATGGAGCGATGGGCGGGCGCAGCCGCGGACAAGGGTCAGCGGGCAGCCCCCGCCGCATACAAGCCGCGCAAATACTGCCCATAGGCGTTCTTGAGCAGCGGCTGGGCAAGCTGTTCAAGCTGCGCCGAGTCGATCCAGCGCTGGCGCCAGGCGATTTCCTCGGGGCAGGCGACCTTCAGGCCCTGGCGGCGCTCGATGGTGGCGATGAACTGGCTCGCCTCCAGCAGGCTTTCGTGCGTGCCGGTATCGAGCCAGGCGTAGCCGCGGCCCATGAGCTGCACATTCAACTGGCGCTGTTCGAGGTAAAGGCGGTTGAGGTCGGTGATCTCCAGCTCGCCGCGCGCCGAGGGCTTGAGCGATTTGGCGAGATCAACGACCTGCTCGTCGTAGAAGTACAGGCCGGTGACGGCGTAGTTGGACTTGGGCACCCTGGGTTTTTCCTCGATCGAGAGCACGCGGCCGACACCATCAAACTCGGCCACGCCGTAGCGCTCGGGGTCCTGCACGTGGTAGGCGAAGACGGTGGCGCCCTGCCCTTGCGCATCGGCGCGCACCAGCAGGGGCTGCAGGTCGTGGCCATGGAAGATGTTGTCGCCCAGCACCAGCGTGCTCGGTGCGCCCGCGAGGAAGCGCTCGCCGATCAGGAAGGCCTGCGCCAGGCCGCCGGGGCTGGGCTGGACCGCGTACTGCAGGCTCAGCCCCCACTGGCTGCCGTCGCCGAGCAACTGCTCAAAGCGCGGCGTGTCCTGCGGCGTGCTGATGATGAGGATGTCGCGTATGCCCGCGAGCATCAGCGTGCTCAGCGGGTAGTAGATCATGGGCTTGTCGTACACCGGCAGCAGTTGCTTGCTGATGGCCAGCGTGGCCGGGTGCAGGCGCGTGCCGGAGCCGCCGGCGAGGATGATGCCCTTGCGTGTGGGTGCCATGAGGAGTGATCTCAGAGAATTTCAGCCAGCATCCGCGCCACGCCCTGCTCCCAGGGCGGCAGCGCGAGACCGAAGGTGCTTTGGAATTGGGTCGTATTCAGCCGCGAGTTGTGCGGGCGCGTGGCCGGGGTGGGGAAGGCGCTGGTGGGCACCGGCACCACTTCTTTCGCTTTGATCTGAATAGCTCGTTGCGCTTGTCTGGCTTGCGTCAGCACGTAGTTGGCGTAGGCGTGCCAGTTCGTCTCGCCCGCCGCCACGCAGTGGTACAGGCCGCCGTCCGCCGGGTGCTGGTGCAGGTGGCGGATGGCGTGGGCGGTGACGTCGGCGAGCAAATCGGCGCCGGTGGGTGCGCCCCACTGGTCGTCGATGACGGTGAGGTGCTCGCGCTCCTGCGCGAGGCGCAGCATGGTTTTGGCGAAGTTGCCGCCGCGCGCGGCGTAGACCCAGCTGGTGCGCAGGATCAGGTGCCGGCAGCCCGACGCCTGAATGAGCTGCTCGCCTTCCCACTTGGTTCGGCCGTAGACCGACAGCGGCGCAGGCGTGTCGCTCTCCACCCAGGCGCGCGTGCCGCTGCCGTCGAAGACGTAGTCGGTGCTGTAGTGCACGAGCAGCGCGCCGATGCGCGCGGTCTCCTCGGCCAGCCGCCCCGGGGTGGTGGCGTTGAGCACGCGCGCGCGCTCGGGCTCGCTTTCGGCCTTGTCCACGGCGGTGTGCGCGGCGGCATTGACGATGACGTCGGGGCGCAGTTCGCGCACGGTCCGGGCGATGCCCTCGGGATTGGAAAAATCGCCGCAGTGGTCGGTGCTGTCGAAATCGAGCGCCGTGACGCGGCCGAGGATGGACAGGCTGCGCTGCAGCTCCCAGCCGACCTGGCCGCCCTTGCCGAAGAGCAGGATGTTCATGCCGTTGCGTACTGTTGGGCCACCCACTCGCGGTAGGCGCCGCTTTGCACCCGCGCGACCCATTCGGGGTGATCGAGATACCACTGCACGGTCTTGCGGATGCCGGTGTCGAAGGTCTCGGCCGGGCGCCAGCCGAGTTCGCGCTCGATTTTGCCCGCGTCGATCGCGTAGCGCCGGTCGTGTCCGGGGCGGTCCTTGACGTGGGTGATCTGGCTCGCGTAGGGTCGGCCGTCGGCGCGCGGGCGCAGTTCGTCCAGCAGCGCACAGATGGTCTGCACGATGCGCAGGTTGGCCATCTCGTTGTGGCCGCCGATGTTGTAGGTTTCGCCCGGCCTGCCCGCTTCGAGCACACGGCGGATCGCACCGCAGTGGTCGCCCACGTAGAGCCAGTCGCGCACCTGCTGGCCGTCGCCGTAGATCGGGAGATCCTTGCCCGCGAGGGCGTTGACGATGACCAGCGGAATCAGCTTTTCGGGGAACTGCAGCGGGCCGTAGTTGTTGCTGCAGTTCGTCGTCAAGACCGGCAGGCCGTAGGTGTGATGCCAGGCGCGCACCAAGTGGTCGCTCGCGGCCTTGCTGGCCGAATACGGGCTGTTGGGCAGGGTATTGTGGTGCTCGGTGAACGCCGGGTCGGTGGGTGAGAGCGTGCCGTAGACCTCGTCGGTGGAGACGTGCAGGAAGCGGAATGCTTCTTTTTCAGGAGCTGACAGCGCTTGCCAGTAGTGCCTTGCAGCCTCTAAAAGCCTGAAGGTGCCGACGACGTTGGTCTGGATGAAATCCTCGGGGCCGTGGATCGAGCGGTCCACATGGCTCTCGGCGGCGAAGTGCACAAGAGCGCGCGGGCGATGCTCGGCCAGCAGCTTGTCCACCAGTGCGCGGTCGGCGATGTCGCCGTGCACGAAGACGTGGCGCGTGTCGCCCTGCAGGCTGTCCAGGTTGTGCAAATTGCCCGCGTAGGTGAGCTTGTCGAGAGTGACGACACCCTCGCCCGTCTGCGCGAGCCAGTCGAGGACGAAGTTGGCGCCGATGAAGCCGGCGCCGCCGGTGACGAGGATCATGAAGCAGGCTTGGGGCTGGAGAAACGGCGATTATCGTCATGTGCGCGATCACCAGTCCCGGTGGGAGCGGCTTCAGCCGCGAAGGGATTGCGCCGGCATTCGCGGCTGAAGCCACTCCTACAAAACCCCAATGACCCAGGCCAAGTCAGGGCGCGGGAAAGCGCCGCGCGGCGATCTCCAGCAGGCCGTCGAAGATCAGGTTCTCAACCAGCTCGAACGGCCGCGTCATGCTGGGCATCATCTTCCAGCCCGCGCCGCCGGTCATGATGCAGGCCGGGTTCTGCCCGGTGCGCGCCTTCAGGTGCTGCCAGATGCGCTCCACGGCGCCCGCGATGGCATAGGTGCCGCCGCTCGTGAGCGCGTCGCTGGTGTTGGTGGGGAACTCGCGCACCTCACCCGTGGGCACGCTCAGGCCGGCCGTGCCTGCCTCCAGCGCGCGCAGCATGATGCCGTGGCCGGGCAGGATCAGGCCGCCGAGAAAACGCCCTTGCGTGTCGATCGCCTCCACGGTCACGGCCGTGCCCACCATGACGAGCACGATGGGCCGCGCCGGGCCCTGCGCAAGCACGTGGTGGCGCGCGCCTATCATGGCCACCCAGCGGTCGGCCCCCAGGCGCGCCGGATGGTCGTAGCCGTTGATGACGCCGGCCTCGTCCGCGCCCGGCACCACCCATTGGGCCGAGACGTCCCAGGCGTCCATCTGCTCTTCGACGATGCGCTTGATCGCATCGGCCGCGACGACACAGCCCAGCACATGGGCGGGCTGAGGCAACTGGGCCCAGGCGCCCTCGCCGAGACGGTTCACATGATCGAGGAACTCGACACCATGGGCCAGCGTGGCCGCGCCCGGCCGCGCAGCATCGAACAGCGCCCACTTCAGGCGCGTGTTGCCCACGTCGATCGCGAGAAAGCTCATGGGGGGCGATTATGAAGAAAAACCGTGCCCGACCAAATGGGCGCACGCGCAATGCCAATCATCGCCTCGGGGGCGGCGACGGACAGCAGCGGACCGACCCTGGCGGTTATATTGAAGCGTTCCAACCACGACGGGAGAAGCACCATGGGTTTGTTCAGTTTCATCAAGGAAGCGGGTGAGAAGCTGTTCGGCACCGCGCAGGCCGCCACGTCCGCCGCACCCTCGCAGGCCGATCTCAACGCCAAGGCCGGTCAGGCCATCGAGGCCTACATCGCGACGCAGAACCTGGGCGTGAGCGACCTGCGCGTGGCGTTTGCCGGCCCCGAGGGCAGGGTCACGGTGACCGGCACCGCGCCCACGCAGGCCGCGAAGGAGAAGGTGACGCTGTGCTGCGGCAACGTGGCGAGCGTGACCAGCGTGGACAACCAGATGACGGTGACCACTCCCGAGCCCGAGGCGCAGTACCACGACGTGGTGCGCGGCGACACGCTTTCCGCGATCGCCAGGAAGTTCTATGACGACGCCAACAAGTACCCGGTGATCTTCGAGGCCAACCGGCCCATGCTCACGCACCCGGACAAGATCTATCCGGGACAGAAGCTACGCATTCCGCCGCTGGCGAAATAAGGGGGATTCGCGGCTGAAGCCGCTCCCGCAGAAGGAAGACCATCGTCTGCTGGTGTGTGGGAGCGGCTTCAGCCGCGAACGCCCGGCTCCCAGACAGGCGCCACCTGCTCGCGCAGCTCGCGGCGCAGCAGGGCGTGGTCGGACACCACGCTCTCGACGATGGCCCAGAAGCGCGGGCCGTGGTTCATTTCGCGCAGGTGCGCGAGTTCATGGACGACGACGTAGTCGATCAATTCGCCGCGGTAATGCAGCAGGCGCCAGTTCAGGCGCACGACGCCGCTGGCCGAGGCACTGCCCCAGCGCGTGGCGGCGCTGGTGAGCATGAGCCGCGTGGGCCGCACGGCCAGGAGCGGCGCGTAGTGGGCGACACGGACCGCGAAATGCAGGCGCGCCTCGCGCTGCATCCAGGCCTGCACGCGCTCGCGAACGGTCTCAAAGGGGGCCTCGGCGGGCAAGCCCACCTCCAGAACGCTGCCCGCGATGCGCGGCGCACGATGCGCATCGCCCAAGCGCAGGGTCAGCGCCTGCCCCAGCCACGGCAGCACGCCGCCCGAGGCCCAGACGATGCGCGCCGCGTTCTGGCGCGCCTCGCGCTCGCGCACGTCGGCGAGCTTGCGCACGATCCAGTGCTGCTTGTCCTGCAGGGCGGTTTCGATCACGGCCAGCGTCGCCCAGCCGGGGGCGCGCACGCGCAGCCCCTCGGGCCCGATGGTGAAGCCGATGGAGCGTCGGCGCGCGCGTTCCAGCCGGTAGGCAACAAGGCTGCCCGCGAGCAGCGCCTGGCGCTCACTCACGTGTAGGCCTCGGGGTCCAGGCGCCGCATTTCGGCCTCGATCCACGCCTGCACCTCGTGCATGAGCTCGTCGGGCTTGCGTCCGGTGCTCGCGATCGGCGCGCCGATGGAGACATCGACGACACCGGGGCGCTTGATGAAGCCGCTCTTGGGCCAGACGCGCCCCGAGGTGACGGCCACCGGCACCACGGGCACACCGGCCCCGATCGCCAGGCGCGCGCCGCTCACCATGTACTTGCCGACGCTGCCGCGCGGCGTGCGCGTGCCCTCGGGGAACATCACCACCCACACGCCCTGGCCAAGCAGGCGCCGCCCCTGCTTGATGACGCGCACGAAGGCGCGCGTGGGGTGGCCGCGGTCGATGTGGATCATGTCCATGCACGCCATGGACCAGCCGAAGAAGGGAATGTAGAGCAGCTCCTTCTTGAACACGTAGGCCACGCGCCGCGGCATGATGGCAGGCATCATGAAGGTCTCGTACGCCGACTGGTGCTTGACGAGCAGCACCACGCCCTGCTTCGGATCGGTGGGCAGGTTTTCCATGCCGACGACGCGCCGGCGGATGCCCAGCAGCGGGCGCGCAACGTCGGCCGCCAGCGCCAGCCAGGCTCGCGCGGGGACGTAGCTGGCGCGCGCGCCGCCGCCCAGCAGCCGCGCGAGGATGACGGCGAGCGTGTACGGGATCACCGTGACGGCGAGCACCAGCATGTAGAAGACGGAGCGGAGCAGCGCCATCACGTGCTTCAGGCGGCGAGGCGCGAGAGGTCGGCCACGCGGTTCATCGCGTCGTGCAGGGTCTTGAGCAGGCCCAGGCGGTTGGCGCGCAGCTCGGCCTCCTCGGCGTTGACCATGACGTGCTCGAAGAAGGCATCGACCGGCACGCGCAGCGCCGCGAGCGTGGTCAGGCTCGCGGTGTACTCGCCCTGCTCGAACTGCGCGTCGGCCTGAGGCGCCAGGCGAAGCAGCGCCGCATGCAGGTCCTTTTCGGCCACTTCGTGCAGCAACTGCGCCGCAACGTGCGCCTGAACGTCACCCGCCTTCTTCAGGATGTTGGTCACGCGCTTGTTGGCGCTGGCGAGCGCCGGGGCCTCGGGCAGCGCGCCGAAGGCGCGCACCGCATCCAGGCGCGGCGCGACCTGCGCCAGGTGCTGCGGATGCAGTGCCAGCACGGCGTCGACCTCTTGCGCGCTGTAGCCCTGCTCGCGCAGGCTGCCCGCCAGGCGCTCGTAGATGAAACTGGAGAGCTCGGCTGTGGGGTCGGTAATTTTGGATCCAAACGCAGGCAGGGCATGCGCAAGCAGCTCTTGCAATGAGAGCGGGAGATCCTTCTCGACCAGCATGCGGATCACGCCCAGCGCATGGCGGCGCAGCGCGAACGGGTCGCGGTCGCCCGTGGGCGGGTTGCCGGTGCCGAACATGCCCACCAGGGTTTCGAGCTTGTCCGCGAGCGCCACCACCACGCCCACGGTCTCGCGCGGCAGGCTGTCGCCGGCAAAGCGCGGCTTGTAGTGATCCTCGATGGCATGCGCCACTTCATCCGGCAGGCCGTCGTTGACCGCGTAGTAGGCGCCCATGACGCCCTGCAGCTCGGGGAACTCGCCGACCATGTCAGTGACGAGGTCGGTCTTGGCCAGCAGCGCGGCGTTGTCGACGCAGGTGAGCAGCCAGTCCTCGGCGATCTCGCCCTCGGGCGTCTGCAGCAGCGCGTTGGCATGCGTCAGGTGCGCGAAGAGCTGGCCGCCGATGGCCTTGGCAATCGCGCGCACGCGTTCGACGCGCTCGCCCTGGGTGCCGAGCTGGTTGTGGTAGACCACCTTGGCCAGTTGCGGCACGCGGCTGGCAAGCGTCTTCTTGCGGTCCTGGTCGAAGAAGAACTTGGCGTCGGCCAGGCGCGGGCGCACCACGCGCTCGTTGCCCTGGATGACGGCGCTCGGGTCGTCGGGATGGATGTTGCTCACCACAAGGAAGCGGTTGGTGAGCCTGCCCGCAGCGTCCAGCAGCGGAAAGTACTTCTGGTTGGCCTTCATCGTGAGGATCAGGCATTCCTGCGGCACTGCGAGGTATTCCTGATCGAACTGGCAGGTGAGCACATTCGGGCGCTCGACCAGCGCGGTCACCTCGTCGAGCAGTGCCTCGTCCTCGATGGCCCGCGCGCCGCCGCCCACCGACCGCGCCGCGGCAGCGATCTGGCGCGCGATCTCGGCGCGGCGCTCGGCAAAGCCGGCGATCACCGCGCCCTGCTCGCGCAGTATGTCGGCATAGCGATCCGCGTGGTCGATCTCGATCGGATCGCGCGTCGCCTCGAAGCGGTGGCCGTGCGTGGCGCGCCCGGCCCTCAATCCCAGCGCCTGCACCGGCACCACCTGCCCGCCGTGCAACGCCACCAGGCCATGCGCCGGGCGCACGAAGTGCACGCTGCTCCAGCCATCTTCAAGCTGGTAGCGCATGACCTTCGGGATAGGCAGCCGGGCAATGGCTTCGTCGAGCGCCTTCTGCAGGCCCTCGGCGAGCGTCACGCCGCGCGCTGTGCTGTGCAGATACAGCATCTGCGCGTTGCCCTCATCGACACGTTCGAGCTGCGGCAGCACCGAGGCATCAGCACCAAGCGCGGCGAGCTTCTTGAGCAAGGCCGGGGTGGGTTGACCGTCGGCCGTGAAGCCCACAGACACAGGCATCAACTTTGGTTTAGTTGGCATGTCTGGTGCTTGGGAGCGAACTCCTCGCGCTAACACTGCCAGCCGACGTGGAGAAGCGAATACATCCATCGGCGTCGGGTCTGCATGATCGTTTTCCGTTGCGATGGTTGCGACCGAGTCAATGAGAAATTGATCACTCAACGATGCATAAATATTGGCGGCAAAGGCCTCGCCGAGCTGGCGCAGAGCCTTGGGCGGCAGTTCTTCGACAAAGAGTTCGACGAGCAGGGAATCGGTTGTCATATCCATTCATCACCTTGGCTCCCTCCCCCACTGGGGGAGGGTCGGGGCGGGGGGCCGGCGCGGGGTCGTTCGCCAGCAGCCCCATCCCTGCCTTCCCCCAGCGGAGGAAGGAAAGAAAACTCAGGCTGCCTTTTTTTGCGGGCGCTGCGCGGCCCTGGCGAGTTCCGCCAGCACTTCCTCGGCGTGCGCGCGCGGCGCCATCGGAAAGCCCAGGCGCGCTCGGCTGTCCAGGTAACACTTGGCAACGCCCCGCGCGAGATTGCGGATGCGGGCAATGTAGGCGGCACGCTCGGTCACGGAAATCGCACCGCGCGCATCGAGCAGGTTGAAGGTGTGCGCGGCCTTGAGCACCTGCTCGTAGGCGGGCAGCGCGAGCCGCACTTCGGCCAGGTGCTGGGCCTGCTTCTCGTGCGCGTCGAATGCGGTGAAGAGAAAGACCGCATCGGAGTGCTCGAAGTTGTAGGTGGACTGCTCAACCTCGTTCTGATGGTAGACGTCGCCATAGGTGAGACCCTCGGTCCACGTGAGGTCGTACACGTTGTCCACGCCTTGCAGATACATCGCCAGGCGCTCCAGGCCATAGGTGATCTCGCCCGTGGCCGGCCGGCATTCGATGCCGCCCACCTGCTGGAAATAGGTGAACTGCGTCACCTCCATGCCGTTGAGCCAGACCTCCCAGCCCAGGCCCCAGGCGCCGAGCGTGGGATTCTCCCAGTCGTCCTCGACGAAGCGGATGTCGTTTTGCTTGAGATCGAAACCCAGCGCCCGAAGGCTGCCCAGGTACAAGTCGAGGATGTCGGCCGGCGCGGGCTTGAGCACCACCTGGTACTGGTAGTAGTGCTGCAGGCGGTTGGGGTTGTCGCCATAGCGGCCATCCTTGGGGCGGCGGCTGGGCTGCACGTAGGCGGCCTTCCAGGGTTCCGGGCCCAGGGCCCGCAAAAACGTCGCCGTGTGCGACGTACCGGCGCCGACTTCCATGTCATAGGGCTGCAACAGCGCGCAACCCTGCGCGGCCCAGTAAGTCTGGAGCTGGAGGATGATGTCTTGGAATGTCTGCATGCGGGAAGAGAAGTCCGGGGCACGCGCCGGCATGCGCGTGAAGCGGGGATTTTAGGCGTTCGAGGTGCTTGAACGTCTGGGCGCTGGGATTGGCGCGGTGGGCTTTCGCATCACACTGTGCTTTGCAAGCAGCCGGAGCCGGGTCTCGCCCCGGCTCCGCAATCGTGCAAAACGCAGGGTGATGCGAAGGCCCCAAACCCCTCGCCCCAAAGGAGCGAGGAAGCAAGAGACGCGTCAGATGTGCAACGCGTGCCCCAGCGCCCTGAGCGCCGCCTCCTGCACCGCCTCGCCCAGCGTCGGATGCGCGTGGATCGTGCCCGCGACGTCCTCCAGCCGCGCGCCCATCTCGATCGACTGACCGAAGGCCGCCGACAGCTCGGAGACGCTGCGGCCCACCGCGTGCCAGCCGATGATGACGTGGTCGCTCTTGCGCGCCAGAACGCGCACAAAGCCGCCCTCGGCGTTCAGTGTCATCGCGCGGCCGTTGGCGGCGAACGGGAAGCTCGCCTCCAGCACGTCAACGCCCGCGCTCCTCGCCTCATCCATCGTCATGCCGCAGAGCACGACCTCGGGGTCGGTGAAGCACACGGCCGGGATCGCCATGGGCTCGAAGCGCCGCGGCTTGCCCGCGATCTGCTCGGCCACGCACTCGCCCTGCGCCATCGCGCGGTGCGCAAGCACGGGTTCGCCCGTGACGTCGCCGATGGCCCACACGTTGCGCATGGAGGTCGCGCAATGCGCGTCGATGGCAATCGCGCGGCCGTTCATCGTGAGCTGCAGGCTCTCCAGACCCAGGCCCGTGGCGCGCGGCCTGCGGCCCACGGCAACCAGCACCTTGTCGGCAGGCAGCGCGAATTCGTCGGCGCGGGCGTTCCTCACGTGCACGCCGTTCTTCGCGTCATAGCCTTGCACGCTGCAGCCCAGGTGCAGCACCACGCCGGCCTTCTTGAGGCTGTCGAGCACCGGCTTGGTCAGTGCCTCGTCGTAACGCGGCAGGATGTCGGGCGCGGCCTCGACCACGGTGACTTCGGTGCCGAGCTTGCGGTAGGCAAAGCTCAGTTCCAGGCCGATGTAGCCCGCGCCGACCACGACCAGCCGCCTGGGCAGCTCGGTGGGCGAGAGCGCGTCGGTCGAGGACCAGATCGCGCCGCCGAACGGCATGCTGGGCAGCGCGACGGGCTCGGACCCGGTGGCGATCAGGAGATGCTCGCAGCGCACGCGCACCGCTTCGCCCTCAAGCTGCACCACGGCCGTCTTGCCGTCCTCGACCGTGGCCCAGCCGTGCAGCACCTGCACGCCCGCCTTGCGCAGCAGCACGCCCACGCCACTCGTGAGGCGCTTGACGATGCCGTCCTTCCAGCGCACGGTCTGCGTGATGTCGAGCGTGGGCTCCTTCACGCGTATGCCCATGGGCGACGTGCCCGCGGCCTGCGCCCGCGCCTGCTCGAAGTCGTGCGCGGCGTGGATCAGCGCCTTCGAGGGAATGCAGCCGATGTTCAGGCACGTGCCGCCCAGGCTCGCGCCTTCGGCCAGCACCGCGGGCACGCCGAGCTGTCCGGCGCGAATGGCCGCGACGTAGCCGCCGGGGCCGCCGCCGATCACCAACAGCTTCGTGGAAATTTCTTTCATGTTCATGCCTCCCGCGTTCATTCAATGAAGAGCAGTGCCGGGGCTTCCAGCAGACTGCGTACCGCCTGGATGAAGCGCGCCGCATCCATGCCATCGACCACGCGGTGGTCAAACGATGAAGAAAGGTTCATCAACTGCCGGGCCACGACCTGGCCGCCACGCAGCATGGGGCGCTCGACGATGCGGTTCACGCCCACGATCGCCACCTCGGGGTGGTTGATCACCGGCGTGCTGACGATGCCGCCCAGCGGCCCCAGGCTCGTGAGCGTGATGGTCGAGCCCGAAAGCTCCTCGCGCGGCGCCTTGCCCGTGCGTGCGCCTTCGGCCACGCGCGCCACACCGGCGGCGCACTGCCACAGGTCCAGCGCCTCGGCATGGCGCAGCACCGGCACCATCAGGCCGCCGTCGGTCTGCGTGGCAATCCCCAGGTGCACCGCCTCGTAGCGCGTGACCACGCCCGCGTCGTCATCGAAGCGCGCGTTGATCTGCGGAAAGTCGCGCAGCGCCACGGTCATGGCGCGGATCAGGAAGGGCAGCAGCGTGAGCTTGCCGCGCGCGCTGCCGTGCACCTGGTTGATGCGCGCGCGAAGCGCTTCGAGTTCGGTGACGTCCACTTCCTCGACGTAGCTGAAATGCGGAATGCGGCGCTTGGCCTCCTGCATCTTCTGCGCGATCTTGCGGCGCAGGCCGATGACGGGAATGGCCTGCTCGCCATGGCGCTCGGCGTAGATGGACGCGCCGCCCGCGGGCACGCCGCCGCGCGCGGCCCAGGCGTCCAGGTCTTCGTGCAGGATGCGCCCGGCCGGGCCGCTGCCCGTGACGTAGCGCAGCTCGATGCCCATGTCCAGCGCGCGCTGGCGCACCGAGGGCGCGGCCAGCGGGCGCTCACCTTCCTTGCGCACCGCATGCGGCGCGGCGGCGGGCCGGGCGGCGGGTGCGGCCCTGGGGGCTGCCACCGGAGCCGGGTTGGGCGCGGGGGTAGGCGCGGGCACCACCGCAGCCACCACGGGCTGCGTCGCCGGCTTTGCTTCATTGACAGGAGCGGCTGGCGCTTGTGCAGCGGCCGTTTCCTTGAGGTTTCCTTCGCCTTCCACCTCCAGGCGCACGAGCTCGGCGCCCACGGGCAGCACGTCGCCCACCTTGCCGCCGAACGCCAGCACCTTGCCGTGCACGTGGCACGGCACTTCCACCGTGGCCTTGTCGGTCATGAGGTCGGCGATGACCTGGTCCTCGGCCACCGCATCGCCCGGTTGCACGTGCCAGGCGGCGATTTCCACTTCGGCAATGCCCTCGCCGATGTCGGGCACGCGGATGATGTAAATACCCATGGTCATGCCTCCACTGCGCGCTTGAGGGCGGCGCCGACGCGTGCCGGCCCCGGAAAATAGGCCCATTCCTGAGCGTGCGGGTAGGGCGTGTCCCAGCCGGCGACGCGTTCGATCGGCGCCTCCAGGTGGTAAAAGCACTGTTCCTGCACCAGCGCCGCGAGTTCGGCGCCGAAGCCGCCGGTGCGCGTGGCCTCGTGCACCACGACGCAGCGCCCGGTCTTCTTCACCGAGTTGACGATGGTTTCCAGGTCGAGCGGCCAGATCGAGCGCAGGTCGATGATCTCGGCGTCGATGCCGGTGTCGATCGCCGCGCGCTCGCTCACCCAGACCATGGTGCCGTAGGTGAGCACCGTCACCGCCTTGCCGGGGCGAAACACGGCGGCGCTGGTGAGCGGCACCTTGTAGTAGCCCTCGGGCACCTTGCCCATGTCGTGCCTGGACCACGGCACCACGGGCTGGTCGTGCCGGCCGTCGAACGGCCCGTTGTACAGGCGCTTGGGTTCGAGGAAGATCACCGGGTCCTCGCACTCGATCGAGGCGATCAGCAGGCCCTTGGCGTCGTAGGGGTTGCTCGGCATCACGGTGCGGATGCCGCAGATGTGCGCGAACACCGCCTCGGGGCTCTGGCTGTGCGTCTGCCCGCCGTAGATGCCGCCGCCGCAGGGCATGCGGATCACCATGGGCGCGGAAAAATCGCCCGCCGAGCGAAAGCGCAGCCGCGCCACTTCAGAGACGATCTGATCCATCGCCGGGTAGAAATAATCGGCGAACTGGATTTCGACCACGGGCTCGAGCCCGTAGGCCGCCATGCCGAGCGCGGTGGCGACGATGCCCGATTCGGAGATCGGCGCATCGAAGCAGCGCGTCTTGCCGTACTTGGCCTGCAGCCCCTCGGTGACGCGAAACACGCCGCCGAAGTAGCCCACGTCCTCGCCATAGACGACAACGTTTTCGTCACGGCCCATCATCACGTCCAGACCCGAGCGCAGAGCCTGCACCATGGTCATGGAACTTGCGGCGCCCTGGGTTGTTTCTTGCGTACTCATGTGCTCACACCCCCAGTTGCTGGCGCTGCCGGCGCAGGTGCTCCGGCATGTCCTTGAAGACGTCCTCGAACATCGTCGCGGCGCTGGGCACGCGGCCATCGAGCAGCGTGCCGTGGCTCTCCGCTTCCTTCTGCGCGGCGACGATCTGCGCTTCGAGTTCCTTGGTCATCGCCTCGTGCTGCGCCTCGCTCCATTCGCCGATGGCGATCAGGTGCTGCTTCAGGCGCGCGATCGGATCGCCCAGCGGGAAGCGCTGCCAGTCGTCGGCCGGGCGGTACTTGGACGGGTCGTCCGACGTGGAGTGCGCGCCGCCGCGGTAGGTGACCCACTCGATGAGCGTCGCGCCGTGGTTGGTGCGCGCGCGCTCGGCCGCCCATTGCGAGGCCGCATAACCGGCCAGGAAATCGTTGCCATCGACGCGCAGCGAGGCAATGCCCACGCCCACGCCGCGCTGGGCAAAAGTCGTGCCCTCGCCGCCGGCGATCGCCTGGAAAGTGGAGATCGCCCACTGGTTGTTGACCACGTTGATGATGACAGGCGCGCGGTAGACGTGGGCGAAGGTGAGCGCGGTGTGAAAGTCCGCCTCGGCGGTGGAGCCGTCGCCGATCCAGGCCGACGCGATCTTGCTGTCGCCCTTGATGGCCGAGGCCATGGCCCAGCCCACGGCCTGAGGCACCTGCGTGGCCAGGTTGCCCGAGGTGGAAAAGAAGCCCGCGCGCTTGTAAGAGTAGAGCACCGGCAACTGGCGCCCCTTGAGCGGGTCGCGCGCATTGCTCATGAGCTGGCAGATGAGCTCCACGAGCGAAATATCGTCGCGCGAGAGCAGCAGGCCCTGCTGGCGATAGGTCGGAAAATTCATGTCGCCCTCGCGCAGCGCCTGCGCATGCGAGATGGCGATGGCCTCCTCGCCCAGGCACTGCATGTAGAACGAGAGCTTCTTCTGACGCTGCGCGATCTGCATGCGCGCGTCGAACAGGCGCGTCTTGACCATGGCGCGCAGCCCGCGGCGCAGGCGATCGGGATGGATGGCCGGCGCCCAGGGGCCCTGTGCCTTGCCATCTTCATCGAGCACGCGCACCAGGCTCTTGGCCAGTGGCGCCGTGGCCGAGGCGGGCACGTCGGGCGAGGGCCGGGGCACTTCACCGGCGCGCGAGAGCAGAAGGTAGGAAAAGTCGGTCGTACCGCCGGGCCGACCCGTGGGCTCAGGCATATGCAGCCTGAGCGCTTCAGGTGTAGTCATCCATTGTCTCCTTGCGCCGGATTGTGTCTGGCGCGGTTGGGGAACAGGTCCGGGCGCCAGATCATGGCGCCCGGCCCATTGAAGCGCCTTGGCGCCCGCGGAATTCTAGGGCAACGCACAAGAGGTCCCTCGCACGCGTCGCACCCTTGTCCTGGATCAAGCCGATCCACGCGAAATTCGAATGGCAGGCCTGCACTTTGCGGGACGCAAGCGGCACAATGCCATCTTCTGCATCTCTGCGAGAAAGGTCGACCATGGCCGCCAGCACCAAAAGCACCTCCACCACCCAGGACGAGCTGGAAAAGCTCGTCAGCGACCTGCGCGGCCTGCTGGCCAGCAAGGATCTGGATGGCGTTCCCGACATCAAGCAACTGCGCCAGCGGCTGGACGATGGCGTGCAGAGCGTGCGCGACGCCACAGTGCGCGCCGCGCAGGATGCGGCGCAGCAGGCACGCGATGCCGCCAGCGCCGCCGACCGCTACGCCCACGACGAGCCCTGGCGCGTGGCCGGCGCAGCCCTGGCCTTCGGCACGCTGCTGGGCTTCCTGCTCTCGCGCCGCTGAACGCCGCGCGCATGAACTGGGCATCCCTGCTGGGCCTCGACGGCTGGACGGCGCACTGGCGCGCGATCGCCGCCGAGGGTGCGATCGCGGCCGAGGATCGCCTGGCGCTGGCACGCCTGGAATGGGCCGAGCAACGCCGGCACCTGCTGTGGCTGGCGCTGCTGCTGGCACTCTTCGGCGCGCTGGCGCTGGTGGCGCTGATGGCGCTGTCGGCGGCCATCCTGGTGCAGTTCTGGGACTCGCCCCAGCGCGTTCTGGTCGCCTGGCTGCTGGCCATCGCCTGGCTGCTGGCCTGCGCCGCCGCGCTGACTACGCTGCTGTCGCTCGCGCGCAAAACGCGCCAGATCTTCGCGCTCACGCGCCGCGAGCTGGCCGAGGACTGGCGCGCGATCAAGGAGCGGCTCTGATGCCCGGCATGCCGCCACCGCCCACGACCGAGCAGCAAGCGCTCATCGAACGCATCGCGGCGCAGCGCGAGCGCCTGCGCGCGCTGCGCCGCGCGCCGCTGGACAGCGTTGATCCCGCGGACCCTCTTCTGCTGCGCCTGTGGCAATTCGCGCGGCTGCACCCGGCGGTCACGGCGGCGCTGCTCGCCGCACTGGCGCTGACCGGCCCGCGCCGCCTGAGTCGCTGGGCGGGTGTAATGCTGCCCCTGGTGCTGCAACGGCGGCGCTGAGCTCGCCGCCGCGCCTTACAAACCCAGATTCGCTCCGGCGCCCAGCAGCGTGGCGACACCCAGCAGCGCGAAGACCGCGGCGGCCACCGTGTGCACCAGCTTCATCGGGATGTGTCCCGAGAGCCGGTCACCGACAAACACCGCCGGCACGTCGGCGAGCAGCATGCCGAGCGTGGTGCCCGCGACGACCACGAGCGGCGCGCCGTAGTGCGCGGCCATCGCCACCGTGGCGATCTGCGTCTTGTCGCCCATTTCGGCAAGAAAGAAGGTGACCAGCGTCGCACCAAAGACGCCCAGGCGTCGCGCCACCCGGGTTTCGTCCTCGTCGATCTTGTCCGGCACCAGCGTCCAGGCGGCCATCGCGATGAAGGACACGCCCAGCACCCAGCGCAGCACGCCGGGGCGCACCAGTTCGGTGATCCAGGCGCCGAGCGCGCCGGCCAGGCCGTGGTTGACCAGCGTGGCCAGCAGGATACCGAGGATGATGGGCAACGGCTTCTTGAAGCGCGCGGCGAGGACGAAGGCGAGCAACTGCGTCTTGTCGCCGATTTCGGCCAGCGCGACGACGCCTGTGGAGACGAGAAAAGCTTCCATGAAGAGAGTGTCCGGGCCGGTGATGGACGATTGACCACGCCGCCTCCCCAGCCACACTGGAGGCGTCGTGGTCAAAGGTCTTGCCAGGCACGAGGGCGACGCTGCACAAGTCCCTGCGAGGGATTTGTTCGGCGTTGCCCCTGGGCTGCCGACGCCATGGCCGTGCGCGACCAAGTGTGTTGACGTCGGCCTTTTGCGCTCGCAAAAGGCGGCTACTCCCCGATGACGGTCGCGATTGTAGGGGCTTGCCCACGCGCGTGCGGCCAGCAGGCGGGTCATCGCGATAGAGTGCGCGCTTTTGCACCTTTTCCCATGCCCACCACGCAGACCTCTCCCGCCTCGTTTTCCCGGGAGCTCTGGCAGACCAATCTGCCCCTGTATGAAAAGACCCTGGCCCTGCCCTTCAACCAGGAACTGGCCGCCGGCACGCTCGGCCGCGAGCGGTTTCGCCACTACATCATCCAGGACGCGCATTACCTGCTGGTCTACGGCCGCGCGCTGGCCGCGGCCGCGGCCAAGGCCGACCACGCCGACGGCGTGGTGCAGTTCGCCGAGGCCGCGCGCACCGCGGTGGTGGTCGAGCGCAGCCTGCACGACGGCTTCATGCGCGACTACGGCATCACGGCGCAGGACTTCGCCGCCACGCCGCTCTCGCCCGCATGCCATCACTACACGCAGTTTCTCCTGGCCACGGCTTGGAGCGCGCCCTACCCGGTGGTGCTCGCGAGCCTGCTGCCGTGCTACACGATTTACGCGGAAGTGGGCCTCGCGATCCACGCGAGCGCCAGGCACCCGAATCCTTACGAGGCGTGGATACAGACGTACTCGAGCCAGGAATTTCTCGATGCCGTGCAGGCCGTCTGCGACACGCTGGACCGCGTGGCCGCCGCCGCCGACCCCAGCATGCGCGCCCGGATGCACGCGGCCTACACCACGGGGGCGCAACTGGAGTGGATGTTCTGGGATTCGGCCTACCGGCTCGAACGCTGGCCGGTGTAGGCGAGGCCCGGCCCAGCCGCCGGACGGATGGTCAATCCTGCCAGCGGCGCAGCGCGAGACTGGCGTTGGTGCCGCCGAAGCCGAAGCTGTTGGAGAGCACCGTGGTGAGCTGCGCGTCGCGCGTGCTCGTCACCAGCGGCATGTCGCCCAGGCCGGGATCGGGCGTGTCCACGTTGACGGAACCGGCGATGAAACCCTGCTGCAGCATCAGCATGCAATAGATCGCCTCCTGCACGCCAGTGGCGCCCAGCGAATGGCCGGTGAGCGACTTGGTGCTGGAAAACGGCGGCACCTGCTCGCCAAACACCGTGCGCATCGCGCGCACCTCCTGCATGTCGCCGACGGGCGTGGAGGTGCCGTGGGTGTTGATGTAGTCGATCGGGCCATCGAGTCCCCCGATCGCCTGGCGCATGCAGGCCACGGCGCCCTCGCCCGAGGGCGCGACCATGTCCTCGCCGTCGCTCGTGGCGCCGAACCCGACGATTTCCGCCAGGATGGTCGCGCCGCGCGAGCGCGCATGCTCCAGGCTCTCGAGCACCACCGCGCCGCCGCCGCCCGAGAGCACGAAGCCGTCGCGGTTGGCGTCGTAGGCGCGCGAGGCCTTGTGCGGCGTGGCGTTGTATTTGCTGGACATCGCGCCCATGCCGTCGAACAGCAGCGCCATGCCCCAGGACAGTTCCTCGCCGCCGCCGGCGAACATCACGTCCTGCATGCCCCACGCGATCTGCTGCGCCGCCGCGCCGATGCAGTGCGCCGAGGTCGAGCAGGCCGAGGTGATGGAGTAGTTGATGCCCTTGACCTTGAAGTTGGTCGCCAGGCAGGCCGACACCGTGCTGCTCATGCAGCGCGTGACCTGATAGGGTCCGACGCGGCGGATGCCCTTGGAGCGCAGCGTGTCCGCCGCCTCGATCTGGTTGGCCGGCGAGCCCCCGCCCGAGCCCATGATGAGGCCGGTACGCGGATGACTGACTTCACCCGGCGCGAGGCCCGCCTGCGCGATCGCATCTTCCAGCGCGATCTGCGCATACGCAGCCGCATCGCCCATGAAGCGCAGCTGCTTGCGGTCGATGCGCGCCTCGACGTCGATGTGGGGCACGCCCGCCACCTGGCTGCGCAGCCCGAGCTCGGCGAACTGCGCCACCGCCTCGATGCCGCTGGTGCCCGCGCGCAGCGACGCCTCCACGCTCTTCAGGTCATTGCCGATGCACGAGACGATGCCCGCGCCGGTGATCACCACCCGCTTCGTGTTCATGCCACGTCCTTGTTGCCCTCTGTGCGCAGGAACAAGCCGACGCGCAGATCGTGGGCCACGTAAATTTCCTTGCCATCGGCAAGCAGGCGCGCATCGCCAATGGCCATGTGCAGCTTACGCCGGATGACGCGCTTGATGTCCACCTCGTAGGTAACAAGCTTGACATCGGGGCCGACTTCACCCGAGAACTTGACCTCGCCCGCGCCCAGCGCACGCCCCCGCCCCGGCAGACGCAGCCAGGTGAGGTAAAAGCCGATGAGCTGCCACATGGCGTCCAGCCCCAGGCAGCCCGGCATCACCGGGTCGCCGCGAAAGTGGCACTCGAAGAACCACAGGTCCGGACGCACGTCAAGCTCGGCCACTATCCTGCCCTGATGGTGGATGCCGCCCTCCTGGTCGATGGTGGTGATGCGGTCGAACATCAGCATCGGGGGCAGCGGCAGGCGCCCGGCATCGGGGCCAAAGAGGCGCCCTTCGCCCGAGGCGATGAGCTGGTCGTAGGAAAAGGAATCGGCCATGAATCTGGACAGGTAGTGCGGCGCCACGCAAGGGCGCGGCTGTCAGACAAAGTTGCAATTATCCGTTGTTGCGTCGCCGGCGCAGAACGCCGGCCAGCAGAATCACCCCTGCCGCCGCCAGCCACAGCGGCAGCAGACCCCAGTGCGCGGCCCAGCGGGCATAGGGCGTGATGGCGCCCTGCACCCCTCGCACCTGCGCGTGCAGCACGGCGCGGGTGAAGGGCGCGAGCCGCGCGCTGACCTGCCCCGTGTGGTCGATGACCGCCGTGGCGCCGGTGTTGGTCGCGCGCACCATGGGCCGCGCGAACTCGAGCGCGCGCATGCGGCTGATCGCCAGGTGCTGGGGCAGCGCGATCGAATCGCCGAACCAGCCGATGTTGCTCAGGTTCACCATCAGGGTAGGCGCGTGCACGGGGTCGGCAAAATGCGCCGCCAGCTCTTCGCCGAACAGGTCTTCGTAGCAGATGTTGGGCGCGATGCGCTCGCGCCCCCAGACGAACGACGGCTGACCGAGCGCCCCGCGATTGAAATCGCCCAGCGGGATCTTCATCATCTCGGTGAACCAGCGAAACAGCGGCGGGATGAACTCGCCGAAGGGCACGAGGTGGTGCTTGTCGTACTCGTAGGGCGCGCTCTGGCTCGCCGCGAAGCCGAGCACCGAATTGGTGTAGCCCGCGCGGGCGTCGCCCAGCGGCATGCCCAGCAACAGAGCCTGCGCCCCCGCGCGGTAGCGCTGCGTCACGCCCTGCAGGTAGCCGGGCGCGAGGTCCTGCGGCAGCAGGGGAATGGCGGTTTCAGGCGCCACCACGAGATCGGCCGTGGCCGCCTTGAGCGCATCGCCGTACCAGGCGAGCGCCAGCGGCACGCCGCTGCCCGGCTGGAATTTCTCGTCCTGCGGGATGTTGCCCTGCAGCAGCGCCAGGCTGAGGGGCGCATGCACCTTCAGGCGTGCCTGTATGTCCTGCCGCGCCATGCCCGCCGCCTGCCAGAGCACGGCCACTGCGGCAACGCCGAGCCAGAGGGCCGGCCGGCGAAGATCGGAGCGCCGCCACTGCGCCAGATGCGCGGCCAGCCAGGTGGCCACGGCGCCAATGCCGTAGACGCCCACGAAAGGCGCCAGGCGCGCCAGCGGTCCATCGACATGCGCATAGCCCCCGGCGCCCCAGGGGAAACCCGTCCACCACTGCCCGCGCGCCAGCTCGGCCAGCAGCCACAATGCTGCGAAAACAAGAGCTGCTCGCGCCCTGTGGATAACCGCTAGAGCCTTGAAACATGCTGAAGCAATGGCGTAATAGCTGGCGAGAAACGCAGCCAGCGCGAGCACCGCCAGCGCGGCCAGCGGCGCCGCCAGGCCACCATAGGTGTGCATGGAAATGAACAGCCACCAGAAGGTGGCGGCCAGCCAGGCGGTGGCGAAGACCCAGCCCAGCCACGCCGCGGCGCGCCAGCCGGGCGCGGCATCGAGCAGGCGCACCAGCACCGCGAGCGAAGCGATCTGCAACCACCACAGCGGCTCGCCGCTGCCCGGCAGGGCCATGGACAGCGCCTGCGCCAGGCCCGCCAGCAGCGCGACCAGCAAGCGCACGCCCGCCGCGCTCAAGCCTGGCCCGCTCCGGTGGCCACGGGCTCGGACTCGGGCACGCGCGTGACCTTGAACCAGCGCACCGCCCCGCCCTTGTTGTGCAGCACGGCGAAGTGCAGCCCCCCCAGCACCAGCGATTCGCCGCGCCGGGGCGCGTGACCCATCTCGTGCGCAATCAAGCCGCCTATGGTGTCCAGCTGCTCGGCGCCCTCGAAATTGCCCAGGTCGCAGTCGAACTCCTCCTGCACGCGCTCGATCGGCGTGTCGCCGCTGACGCGCCAGGTGTCGTCCGCAAGCGCGAAGATGTCGCCCTCGGGGTCGTCCTCGGTGTCGAACTCGTCCTCGATCTCGCCCACGATCTGCTCGATCACGTCCTCGAAGGTGACCAGGCCCGCCGTGCGGCCGAACTCGTCGACGACGATGGCCATGTGGTTGCGCGTGGCGCGGAACTCGCGCAGCAACGCCTGCAGGTCCTTGTTCTCGGGCACGAAGAGCGGGGGGCGCACGAGGGTGCGTAGGTTCAGCTCGGGCGCGCGCGCCAGCTTGAGCAGGTCCTTGGCGAGCAGGATGCCGATGATGTTCTCGCGCCCGCCCTGCACCACCGGAAAGCGCGAATGCGCGGTGCGGATCACCTGCTCGACGAGCTCCTCGCGCTCGGTGTCGATGTCCAGCACGTCCATGCGCGGCGCGGCCACGAGGATATCGGCCGCCGTCATCTCCGCCATCTGCAGCACGCGCTCGAGCATGACGCGCGAATCGGTGTGGATGACGGCGTTGTCCTCGGCGTCGGCGAGCGCCGCGATCAGCTCATCCGTGGTTTCGGGGCGCGGGTGGAGAAATCCCACCAGCCGCTGCAAGAGCGTGCGCTTGTCATCCTTGTCGGGTGCATGCGCAGGGTTGGGGTCGGACACGTGGGGCGTGCGGTAGTCAATAAGACGTCAAGGATAGCGGATTGCCCGCCTCGGCCCAAACGCGGTGGCCAGCGCCCCTACACCGGCATGGCCGTGGTGCTCTTGACAGTGTCGAGCACGAAGCTCGTCTTGCAGTCCTGCACGCTCGGGTGCTTGAGCAGCGTTTCGAGCACGAAGCGGCTGTAGTGCGCCATGTCGCGCACCACCACGCGCAGCACATAGTCCATCTCGCCGGTGAGCGAGACGCACTCGATCACCTCGGGCCAGGTCTGCACCGCCGCGCGAAACGCGTCCATGGGGTTGCGCTTGTGCGTCTCGGTGTTCTTCTCGAGCCGCACGGTGAGGTAGGCCGCCAGCGCCAAACCCACGGCCGGCGGGCGCACCAGCGCCACGTAGCGCGCGATCGTGCCCATTTCCTCCAGGCGCTTGACGCGCCTGAGCACCGCGCTCGCCGACAGGCCCACCTGCTCGCCGATCACCTCGTAGGTCTCGCGACCGTTTTCCTGCAGCCGCTGCAGGATGGCCCGATCGAGCTTGTCCAGGGCGGGGGGCTGTTGCGTCATTGCGTTCTTTCCTGCAGGTGTTGCGCCAAATCCGGATTCTGCGCAATTTTGTTGTGCTCTATTGCGATTGAATCTCGATATTCGCACAAAAACTGAACGTCAGCCCACCTAAAGTCACTAAGTTCCAGAAGCTTTGTCAAGCTCATTTGTCAAATAAATACCAGGAGACATGCATGACCGCCGCAGTGCCCGCATCCGCCATCCAAGAGGCCGCCAACCGCGAAAACCCCATGGGCCTGGCTGGCTTCGAATTCGTCGAATTCGCCTCGCCCACGCCGGGCGTGATCGAGCCGCTGTTCGAGCAGCTGGGCTTCTCCCCCGTGGCGCGCCACCGCTCCAAGGACGTGGTGCTGTACCGCCAGGGCGGCATCAACTTCATCCTGAACCGCGAAAAGAACAGCCAGGCGGCCTACTTCGCCGCCGAGCACGGGCCCTCGGCCTGCGGCATGGCCTTCCGGGTGCACAACGCGCCCCACGCCTACAAGCGGGCGCTGGAACTGGGCGCGCAGCCCATCGACATTCCGACCGGCCCGATGGAGTTGCGCCTGCCCGCGATCAAGGGCATAGGCGGCGCGCCGCTGTACCTGATCGACCGCTTCCGCGACGGCGAGACCATCTACGACATCGACTTCGAGTGGCTGCCCGGCGTCGATCCGCACCCCCAGGGCCACGGCCTCAGGGAGATCGACCACCTCACGCACAACGTCTACCGCGGGCGCATGGGCTTCTGGGCCAACTATTACGAGCGCCTGTTCAACTTCCGAGAAATCCGCTATTTCGACATCCAGGGCGAGTACACCGGCCTCACGAGCAAGGCCATGACCGCGCCCGACGGCAAGATCCGCATTCCGCTGAACGAAGAGGCCAAGCAGGGCGGCGGGCAGATCGAGGAATTCCTGATGCAGTTCAATGGCGAGGGCATCCAGCACATCGCGATGAGCTGCGACAACCTGATCGAGGTGGTGGACCGCCTGCAGATGGCCGGCGTCCCCACGCCGCCCGCGCCCAATCAGGCCTACTACGACATGCTCAAGGATCGCCTGCCGGGCCACGGCCAGCCCGTGGCCGAGCTGCAATCGCGCGGCATCCTGCTCGACGGCAGCACCGCGGACGGCCAGCCGCGCCTGCTGCTGCAGATTTTCTCAACGCCCATCATGGGTCCGGTGTTCTTCGAGTTCATCCAGCGCAAGGGCGACGAGGGCTTTGGCGAGGGCAACTTCAAGGCGCTGTTCGAATCGATCGAGCGCGACCAGGTGCAGCGCGGCGTCGTCGGCAGGAAGGAGGCCTGAGATGGCCGTCCAGCCCGTGGTCTACGGCGAGGGCGAACGCCCGCCGCGCGGCGACTACGCCCGCGCCAACGACGACTACACCTGCGCGCAGAACTGGGCCGCCTACACCGCGCAGGACCACGACACCTACCACCGCCTGTACCAGCGCCAGACCGCGCAGCTCTCGGGCCTGGCCTGCAGCGCCTTCATCGAGGCACTGCCCCGCCTGGGCGCCAAGGAGCGCATCCCGCGCTTCGAGGACGTGAACGACGCGCTCTACAAGGCCACGCGCTGGCAGATCGTCGCCGTGCCCGGCCTCATCCCCGAGGAGGCCTTCTTCGCCCTGCTGGCGCAGCGCAAATTCCCCGTGACGGACTGGATCCGCACGCCCGAAGAGTTCGAGTACATCGTCGAACCCGACGTGTTTCACGACCTCTACGGGCACGTGCCCATGCTGTTCAATCCGCACATCGCCGACTACATGCAGAACTACGGCGAAGGGGGACTGAAGGCTGCGCACCTGGGCTCGTGCGAGATGCTCTCGCGCCTGTACTGGTACACGATCGAGTTCGGCCTGATCCGTGAAGCCGGGGCCTTGCGCGCCTACGGCGCCGGCATCCTGAGCTCGGCCGGCGAGCTGCCGTACTCGGTGAACAGCCCCGAGCCCAAACGCCTGCCGCTGGAGCTGCTGCGCACCATGCGTACGCGCTACAAGATCGATAGCTATCAGCGCACCTACTTCGTGATCGACAGTTTCGAGCAGCTGTTCGAGATGACAGCAGGGGATTTCACGCCGCTGTATGCGCAGATGCGGGAGATGGGGGAGTTCGCGGCGGGGGAGTGAGGGGTTTTGGGGCTTACGCATCGCCCTGCTGTGTCGGATGCACCGGAGCCGGGTCTCGCCCCGGCGGGCGACTCACTTTCTTTTGCTTCGCCAAAAGAAAGTAAGCCAAGAAAAGGCGACCCCACGGTCTGCGATCCCTCAGCTTCGCTTCGGGGCAACCTGTGTC
>ERZ778017.389-NODE-389-length-62512-cov-16.228685_pt1 | contig 62512 bp, 38 predicted proteins | sample MGYA00375747_ERZ778017 | MGnify/ENA primary metagenome ERZ778017 (study PRJEB29350, sample SAMN05509838) | bioreactor metagenome | biome: bioreactor; material: wastewater | place: South Africa: University of Cape Town | collected 2014-03-17 ...
ATGCTAATTCTTTCTTTGCTATATAATCAGAATAAATTTTATTTATTATTAATGATTCTTTTATAAATTTGGAATTAAAATAAGTTTTAACAAATATGCTTTGTTTTTTTTTGCTATTGTTGCTTATATTTTCTATATAATCTTTTATTGACTTTAATTCTTGCATTAACTCGTATCACAAATTTTCAACACATATAGATAAATTAAAAATTCAAAAATAATTTTTATAAAGTTATTAAAATTTTTTTACTTATATTTAACTTTTAAAACTTCCAATAAGCTTTTCAAACAATAAACTTATTATTTATTTTCTTTTACCTGAGCGCAAGCGAATTAAACGCTTTACATCAAAAAAGCCTACCATACTATAAGATGAAAAACCTTTTAATAATAATAAAAAAGCAACAAATGTATATATAAACTTCTTTTGAAGCGCAAAAAATAAAAATTGTTTTTTTTTTTTACTTGTTGAAAATATTATTAAATCACTAGGAACAATAATATACAAATAAGAAGAATGTCCTCAAAATACTCGAAATAAAATCTTACATACGCGTACTATATCATAACCAAGACCTTGCAAATCTAATTCACAAAAAAAACCATTATATTTTAACAAAAGGTCAAACACCGCGCGGCAAATATTAAAAAATTTAAAAAAAGAACTACAAATTAAAAATACAGTACTAGATTCATTAGTAAAAAAATAACAAATAGGCCCAAAAGTTATTACTTTATATAAAAAGCCTCCAAGTATTTTAACATAAATTTGTAATATTAATTTATTTAACAATAATATAAAGTAAAAATTGCTTTTAATAAAAAATAATGAAAAAAATTTCAATTTACTAAATTTTTTTATAAAAACACCCATACTTAATTATCAGCAACAATGCGTATTCTCATTAAAACCTCACCACCTATAGCCTCAAATCAACTCAAATCAAAGATATCTAAATGTGTTGTTATAAAAATGCCCTTTTTTGTTCTTAACAAAAAAAACCCAGAAAAAGCTCTTTTATAAAAATCTGTAAAAACACGTTTAAACGAAAAAAAACGTTTTGTTTCATATTTAGGTATAATTTCCATTTTCATTGCTGGTTGATGACCTCCATAACGCATCCACATACGTATATAAACATAAGAATGTATAGCTTCTGGATGTCTACCAGCACGTCGACAATGTCTTAACTTTTTATAAGTATACATAGGTACAACAATGTCTAGATGATAATCACTAATCACTCCGTGCAGATAAAGCACATAAACCAATTGCATATTTATTCTAGTATTAGGAACTCTAACAACCTCTTCATGACGGCTTCATCCTCCATTTAAACGTGCAGCAAAATCAATTATATTAGAAACAGCCATAAATTTATTTTATCAAGTAGATCTTCCAAAACCTGGCAAATAACCCAAAGCAACTAAATATTTAAAGGCTAAACGATTTAATCTAAATCGTCTATAAACAGAACGAGCTCTACTTGTAATCAAACATCTATTACGTACACGAGTAAAAGACATTTTATTACCTTTATATAATTTATAAAATTTATAATTTATCAACGCTCTATTTTTTAAATTTAATTTTTGTTGTTTCAATAAAAAATTATTTATACATTTAAATATTTCTTGCCTATCTATAATTTTTCTCAACTTCTGATCCTTTCTTTTATATAATTTTGCGAGCATTTTAACTAAGTTATTTTATGTAGAAAACAATAATTTTAATAAAATCAAATAATGTATACTTTGTTTAAAATTATTACAATTAAAAGCAACATACATTCCAATAAAGCAACGTCGCCAATATAAAAACAAAGAGCTTGTTTCCATAAAAGATATACCATTAAATTGCTGTATTTGTATGTGGCCTATATACAAATTTTTTTTTTTATTCAATAATAAAGATACAACATAATCAAATTTTGATAACCTATATAAAATTTCTATTAAAAAATTACTATAAACAAACGATAGCTCTTTATAATTTTTAAATTTTATAAAAATAAATAAATCATTTCGTGTTTTTCTAAATTCCTTAAATAAGCCCATTTTAAAAATAAAAGGCTTTTTTTTAGTTAAATATAATAATGTACAAAAAGAAGTAACAATTTCAGGTACGAAATAATTATCTAATTGCCTTACTCATACGTATAATGTAATATATTTTAAAGTTGGATTTTGATAATAATTCTTAAATCTTTTTTTTGAAATAAAATAAATATTTGAAAAATTATAATTTAAATAATTTAAAGAGAACAACATTTTAAATTATAAACCTACTTACAGTGCCTAAAAAATTATATTTTATACAAACTTCTCTCAACATTGGTCCTTTTAACCTACGTGAAATAGGGGCTTTCTTTGAATTAACCAAAACAACGGCACTAAATCCAAATCTAATCCAAATACCATTTGATCTTAAAAAATTTGATACAGTTCGAACAACTAAAGCTCTAACAATATTACCTTTTTTAAATTTTGCATTTCCTGCATTAACGCGCTTAATTACGGAAACTAAAATATCACCTATAAATGCCTTACGACGTAAAGATCCACCCAAAATTTTTATACACTGAACAACACGAACACCTGTACCGTCTGTTACTTTTAATCTAGAAAGTATAGTAAGCATTTTTATTAGAATAAATTTTTAAAAAGTTTTATAGATACCGGCAATTTTTTGCTAACTTTATTACAGCCAAACTTTGTAACAGAGGTGCCAAACTCACTAACAGACCACATAACATTAAAAAAAATTCTACCACGCTTCATAGGAAAGACTCAAAAAGCATGTTTACCCTTACCTTTACCCATTCTAGAATGTTTTGATTTGCGCGTTAATGAAGCATATGGAAATAAATTAAATCTAAAAATACCTTGTTTTTTAAACAAACGCCTAAAACCTACACGAACAGTTTCTAGTTGTTTATAACGAACATTACCATATGTTACTGAACGCAAACCAAAACAACAAAATTTCGACATAAAAGACTTACGTTCAAAATTATTCAAATCTAATTTTATTTTATGCATTTTTCTAAATTTTAAACCATTAGGACCTTGTTGCATACTAAGATAAAAAAATTTTAATATAACACATATATGTAATTAAAAAAAAAATCAGAAAAACTTTTATGACGATAAATTCAAACACGCACACTACATTTACCATTTTTTAAAATACCGGTAAAATATCCGTGCTCTATAAAAGCATCCTCTTTACTAAGTGGTAAAGAACCACCCATATTATAAATATAACGTAGTCTATCTCTTCTTTTTAATCTACCTATAAATTGTAATTTATAACCAGATAACAACCTTTCAGCACGCGCTACAACTCTAAGTTCAACACCAATAGGTTTAAATAATTCTCAAACACTAAATTTATATTCTAATTTGGCTGCAATATAACGTGCAACAAAAACAGCAGATACTAGATCATTATCGAAACCATAAAATCTTATAATAAATGGATATAAAACATGATGCTTATACATATGGATAAAGGATTTTTCAAAAATCATAAAACCATAAGTATATCTTTTCATTATCATTACCGAACGTACAAAACCCAAAACAATACGCTTACATACAATATCTGTAATTCGAAAATACGAAAAATAAGCATAAAAAGGATCTATACATTTTAATACTTTTTTTTCTCTGGCTAAAAGATAAAGAAATTGACTACGCCTTTGAACAAAATAATAACTAAATAAACCATATAATCAATAGCTGCGTAAAAATAAAAAGCGCTTTGCATAAAAAGACATACGTAATAAAGTGCTATTATCTGAAGCTGTACCAAATGTTGTAGATGAATACGAAGGTAAAGCTAACCCTTTATACCAAAAATTTACTCAATTTCAATCATAAGTTATATAAGGAAAAACAGCCACAGACCCATGATTAGGATCCTCACCTGTACGTTTAATAACACTACGCTCATAATTATCCAATGAAATCAAAGTTGAATAAATAGGTTTTGTTGTTAAAAATTTCAAACGACGTGATGTTATTCATTTAAATGATTTTTTTTCCACTAAAGTTCTAACAAAACTATTATTTGACATTTGAGAATTTAAAGTTTTTTGAAATATTTGCTTAGAAATTATAAGATTTAATAAAGCTTTCTTTTTATAAAAATATAATTTATAACGCTTTAAATGTAAATCTTTATTTTGTTTTCAAAATAAAAATTTTCGCTTATAACTATTAGCCAAATTATCTTTTAAAAAGTATAGTTGCTTCTTTAATTTTATAAAATAATTTAACTGCTTTTTCAAAAGCTTATCAAATAAATTTTTATCAACTAAAGATCTAAAATTATTAAAAAAACTAAAATGCAAACCATATAAATTAAAAAATTTATCTGAAATATTCTTCATATTTAATATAGCATCTGATCTCTGAGAAAAAAAATTTTTAAACTTTTTGAAAAAAAAAAAATTTAATCTATCATAAACAAGATTATAATTAAAATTTGTTCTATTTTTTGTATCATTTTCCGCTTTAGCATAATTAAATAATAATTCAGATTTTAAATTTTGGATTTTTTTTTTTAAACTAAATCTAGATTTTCTTGTTTTTGAAAATAATAAATTTTCATTAAAATCTAAAGTAGACTTCAATAATTTTTCTTTTCAACGAAACTTATTTAAAAAATACTTTCGCTTATATTTGTAGTGTGCACGACTTCTCCAATGAATCTTTTTTTCTAAAGCATAATTTTTTTTACCAACTAAATATAACTCAAAATTTATACGCATTAAATTATAAAAAAAAGCAAATATTTTTTTTTTTTGACTAGCATTAAAATATTTCGAATTTTTTTTTTTAAAAAAAAAATTATGCCATTGATAATAAATCTCATTTACTTTTTTATTAGAATTCATTAAAGTAAAGTTTCTCATTTTAATTTTTTTAAATAAAAAAAAAGTACAGTTATATCTATTAAAAATTTTATGTGCTTTACATTTTCGTTTTAAAAAAATTCTACAAAACAAAAAAAAAGGTATCAATTTATTATATTTTATCAATTTTTTTTTTTTAAAAAACTTAGTTAAAAATTTTAAATATTTTCTAAAAATCGTGATTAACTTATAAGTTTTCTTAACTTTTTTTTTTTTATTAGATTTTATTTTATAAACATAAAAGCTATTTAAATGTTTTTTATTTACAATATTATAACGCTTTTTAAAGTTCAAACACAAATTTGGTATAATTTTTTTATTCACATATAAATAGTTTTTTAAAAAATTAACATTAACATCTATGTGTTTCATATAATTCAAAGCTACACCTAAATATTTATATTTGCTAAATTTTCAAGGTATATTGTTTTCAAAAATCTTTTGTAAAGTCTCATCAACAAAAGTCTTACCTTTAACATAATTTTTAGAATCATAATTATAATTTGAGTTAGATTTTTTAATTGACTGTTTTTTTAATATACTAATATAATTCTTATTATAAAAACGACGACCTTTATCATTAAACTTTCTATTCATATTTACATTTTTTATTTGTTGATTACGTTTAAAATTTCTAATATTTGTTTTATAACCAGTTTTAAATAAATTTTTTCTTTTAGCTTTACTAAAATTAGATATTTTATGTTTATATTTTTTATTCAAATTCAATTTTAATTTATAATTAAATAAATTTTTTTTATATTTAAACCATTTTTTACCCAAAGCATCATTTCTAAAAGCAATCTCACCATGCCTACGTCTATAAATTTTAGCTTTCTTTGTAAAAACAAATCGCTGTCAACGCTCAACCATTAAACTATAACCCTGTACATAAACCTCACGCATATAATCATATGATTTTCTAGCCGCATTTTTTACAAAATCATAATGATATAACGCATGCATTTTTACTTTTCTAGAACGCTTAACTAAATAAAATTTAATATATCTTTTATAAAAACTATTTAACATCAATTTAGTTTTTAATTTCACATTTTTTGATTTAATATGATTAAAAAATTTTTTTAATTTCAATTTATATGTTAATTTTTTATACAAATTGCTATTCGTTTTTAGCTTAGCACGCAAACCAAAATTAAAATCTTTTTTGTTATAAACAAAATGATTAGGCAGATTATAAATAAATTCAGGATAATAAAAAAAACCACCATTGCCTTTTGAAGAAGCCAATTTAAAAAATCTTTTAAATTTTAACAATTTTGGATTTTTATATATATTTATATAACGCCAAACTCATTTAAATTGTTTTAAGAAAGTCATTAATTTAAAGCGCTCAAAACGTTTTTTTTTAGAAATAAACTTATTAGCTAAAAAAGCTTCTTTTGTATTAAATGTCCTTGGGTGCATAATCAAAAACTCTTTACGCCATAATTGAATTTTTCTTAACAGCGAATTATCATTTTTTTTTTTTGATTTTAAAAAGATTCTATAAGGAGTTCAAGACTCTGAACGAATAAAACGACGCTTATAATAAAAAAATCTAATAAATTTAAAAAGCAACATAAAAAAAACCCTTAAAAAATTAAAAACTTCAAAATTAGCGTTCTTTAATAAAAATGTATACCATAAACGCTTAAAGTTCATTCTATAGTATATGGAAAACATACGTTTAAAATTATTAAAAAGCTTTAATTTTCATTTTAATTTCTTTAAAACATTTAAATATTCATCTATAGTATATTTTTGTCTGTAACGTTTGAAAAACTGTAATTTTTTTTTTAGACCACGCCTATTAAATTTAAAATAACTTCTAGTAACTTTATTACGACGTTCAAAACTACGCTTCAAAATAACAAACAAAAATCAAGTAACTTTTTTAGCAAATACATAATCAATGTAACGCCATCAAAATAATAAATCTTCTTTAAATCTAGCCTTTTTAACTGAACTAAAACGTTTTAACCTTTTTTTATAAGCTCTATTATGACGGGCCACCCATCTAACTCAATAAGTAGCAAAACATTGTACAATTTGTTCTGTCATACCATCATAAAAATAAACTCTAATTATAAATCTTGACTGCTCAAGATGCTGTATTGTAAAATGGCTATAAAAAAAAGCTGTTTTTCTTCAATATTCACCATCTAACGATTCCTTTAACAAATCTCTAAGAATTAAGTTGTGATGTAACATTTCAGCATAAGCATAATATTGTCAAGGAGACCAATTATCTAATCAATAACCAAAAAAACCAACTCTAAAACTTATTGGATTTATTAAATGACCCATACTCGTCTTGACTTAAAGCCTCCAATAAATTTATACGTTTTTTTGTTTTTAAAGAACGAGTCTTTGCTTGTGTGATAATAGGTTTTGATTTAACAACCTTTGACTTATTAGAAGCTGACTTTTTCTTATTGTCTGATTTCGAATGTATTTTTGATGTAATACGCTTTGTCAAAACAAACTGACCTAACACAGAGCCTATCATATTTTTTTTTACTACAATAGTCTGAAATTTCCTACCATTATAAACCTTTAATAAAGATTCTAAACAATTTCTAGCAATAAACATTCGCTTATTTCAAAGTGTTATATTTTTTGTTTTATCTGCTAATTTTAATATAAAAGATTTTCTAAAAAAAAATGAATTTATATACACAAATTTTCAATTACTACGCATCTTCTAAAATTTTTACTTAAAACTTCTATATTTCTTTAATAATCGCTTTTTTTTTGATACTGTTTTTCTGGCTTTTGTTATTCAACCCCAAGGGGATAAAGGTTGAGTACCTCCTGAAGTTTTACCACGACCACCTCCATGTGGATGATCTACAGCATTCATAGCAACACCGCGAACTTTAGGACGCCTACCTAAAAGTCTAACAATGCCTGCCTTTTTTAAAGAAAAGGTATTATGTTTTATATTCTGTACAACACCTACAGAGGCCAAACAATTTGAACTTAATATAACCTTTCAACCTGAATTTAATTTTAACACTACAGTATTCGTCATAGTATCTTTGCTTATCAGTATACCAAAAACACCAGCAGATCTTATTAATTGACCACCCAATCTTGGAAAAATTTCAACATTATACACCAAAGTACCAATACTGATGTTTTTTAATAAAAAAGTATCGCCATTATTTTTTGTTCTATCATAAAATTTTTTTTTAAAAAATCTTTGTATATAAATATCTTTTGAATTCTGATAAGAATCACCTGTAAAAACACATTCACCTATTTTTAACAATTCAGGTATTAATAAAAAAGAAATTAAACCATTTCGATAAACTATAAGCCCCAATAAAGAAGATCTTCTAGGATCCCTTACATATTTAAATAAAAAGCCTCAATAATTTAAACGCCTCCAAAAATCAACAAACCTATTTTTTACACGCCATCTAAAACCACCACGAGATCTAATTGTGATACGGCCCTGATTATTACGACCACCTCGTGATAAACCTGCTTCATTACCTGACCCAGTAATTAATAATTTTTCTAATTTAAATATTCTTTTAAAATACTTAAAAAGATTCAAACTTACAATATTTTTATAATTCGAGTATCAAAAACATTTTGATAATGAAAAAAACCTCACAACAAAAAAAACTTAATCTAATATTTTTAAAATAATACCAGCACCTAATGTTATTTTACCTTCGCGCATAGCAAAACGCAATCCTTCATTAATAGCTGCAGGTTCTATCAAATTAACTGTAAATGTTGTAGTTTCTCCAGGATAAATCATGATATCCTCACCTTCACCATTATTATCAACAATAATAGAACCTGTAATGTTTGATGTTCTAAAAAAAAATTGAGGCTTATAATTAGATGTAATAGGCTTTACTCTACCGCCTTCTTCAGGTTTTAAAAAATAAGCTTTAGCTCTAAAACTAACAGAAGCTTTTAAAGAACCAGGCTGCGCTAATACATAACCACGGTTTACTTCATCTTTTTTTACACCACGTAATAAAGCACCGACATTTTCACCAGCTAAAGCAGAATCTAAAATTTTTTTATACATTTCCAAACCAGTACATACAGTTTTCAACATTTTTGCTCCAACAATTTCAACATCAGCACCGACAACAATCTTACCTCGCTCCACTTTTCCTGTGACTACCGTTCCTCGGCCTGGAATAGAAAAAATTTCTTCTATAGGCATTAAGAATGGAACATCTATTGGTCGCTCAGGTTGTGGTATATAAGCATCTACTGTATTCATTAATTTTAAAATTGCTTGGCTATAAGGCCCTTTAGACGAATCCTCTTCTAAAGCTTTTCTTGCCGAACCTGTTAGAAAAGGTGTTTCCGCCGAAAATTCATACATACCTAATAATTCACGTACTTCTAATTCAACAAATTCAATAATATCCAATTCAGGTAACATATCCAATTTATTACCAAAAACTATCAAACTAGGTATACCTACCTCTTTAGCTAAAATAACATGTTCTCTAGTTTGATCTTGAGGTCCTTCTGTTAAAGCAACTACTAAAATAACACCATCCATTTGCGCAGCACCTATAATCATATTTTTTATATAATCTTGATGACCTGGACAATCAATATGAGTATAATGTCTAGCTACAGTTTGATATTCAATATGAGAAGCTGATATTGTAATACCACGTTGACGCTCTTCTGCATGTTTATCTATATCTGCATAACTTGTAAACTTTGAATCAATATTATCAGAAGCAAGAACTTTAGTTATAGCTGCAGTTAAGGTAGTTTTTCCATGGTCAACATGCCCAATGGTACCTATATTACAATGAGGTTTTTCTCTTATAAATTTTTCTTTTTGTTTACTAAACATCATAAAAAGAATTCAAAATCTATATTTTATTTATTAGACTTAGCTAATTTACTAAAAAACATACATAATATAGAATGATAAACATTTTTATTAATATTATTATCTAAAGATAATATTAAACCTCTAACTAAAATTTCACTATCCAATCAAGTTCTTAAAGATTCTTCAAAATCAGCAATTGAATTAAATTGCTTAGATTTTTTTATAGTATCAAAATAACCTGTGTTTGTTGCAAATAATAATAAAGTTTGTAAATACATTGGTAAAGGTTTGTGCTTATTTTGTAAAAGAAGATCAACCAATAATCTACCACGAATTAAACGTTGTCTAGCAACATCGTCCATTTCATTATTAAATTTAGCAAAACTCTCAATTTCTCTATGCTGAGCCAACTGTAATTTTAATGAACCAGAAAAAGTTTTCATTGCTTTTGATTGAACAGCAGAACCAATTCTACTAACAGAAATACCAGGATCAACAGCAGGTCTAAAACCTGATTGATGTCTAGCTAAATCTAAGAAAATTTGACCATCAGTAATAGAAATAATATTTGTAGGAATATACGCAGAAACATCACCTTGTATAGTTTCTACAATAGGTAAACTAGTTAAACTACCAGCACCATATAAAGAACTCATATTTACAGAACGTTCTAATAGCCTTGAATGACAATAAAAAACATCTCCTGGAAAAGCTTCACGACCAACAGGACGTCTTAATAATAAAGATAATTGACGATAAACATCAGCATGTTTAGTCAAATCATCATATATAATTAAAGAATCTTTGCCTTTATATGTAAAAAACTCAGCCATAGTTGTTGCTGAATAAGGCGCAATATATTGTAAAGCAGCTGAATCAGAAGCTGTAGTTACAACCATAATAACAAAAGATAAACAAGCTTTCATACTAAAAACTTTAAAAATACGCTTAACTTCTGCCATACGTTTACCTATTGTACAATAAACACAAAAAACAGAATCTTTATTAAAAGATATGTTATATTTTTGATTTAAAATAGTATCAATAGCTATACTAGTCTTTCCAGATTTTCTATCGCCTAAAATTAATTCACGCTGTCCTCTACCTATAGGAACTAAAGCATCAACAATTTTTACACCAGTATATAATGCTCTTTTTATCTTTAATCTTGTAATAACACCTGGAGCTTTTCTTTCAATTTGATTGATAGATACTTCTGTATTTGAAGATACCTTTTGTTTTTTTGTTAAAAACTTTCCTAATGGATTTAAAATATTACCTAATAAAAAATAACCTGTTTTAACAGACATTACAGAACCTGTTGTATATACAGGATCATTTACTAAAAATTTTATAAAAGCACTAAAACATAAACCTTTTACATTTTTTTTTTCTAAATTTAAAATAACACCTTCATCACCAGTAACAAAATGAATACATTCAAACATTTTAACACTAGGCATACCTTCAATAACAATTACAGAATCTTTTATTGCCATAACACGGCCAACTTCAACAACACTTCCTTTAGTTTTTTTTAAGAGAAATTTAAATAAGCTAGGCTTACGTTTACTCAAATTTACTTTCTTTTTTTTTTTTGATAACATTTTAGTATTATCAAAATTAACAATAACATTTTTTTTAGAAACTAATAAATTATTTGACATCAAATTTTCTTCCATAAATAAAACTCCGTTCTTATTAAAATTTGCTAACTCAACGTAAAAATTTTTATTATTTAATGACATGATAAAAGTAATTTAATATATATATATATAGCTTATTTATAAAATAATTTTTTATTAATTTTTTTATTATAACGTCATACAATAATTTTTCTATTCATATATAAAAATTTTAATTTGAATATGTATACACTAAACTAAAACGATTTGCTAATTTTCTAAGAAAATATAATTTAGAACCTTTATAATACATTTTCTTCCTTTTATAATCTAAAAACTTTACTGTAAATCTAATTAAACGATTTACAAGTATAATGACTTCAACAGAAACTTTATCTATAATATTACGCACAAGTATAGAAGTTACCGGACTTTTTAAAGATCTCTTCGAAATTTGTAAACAAATGCCTGTAAAAAAATAAACAAATCCTTTATGTTTATATAATATAGATATTATATCACCGCGAGTTAGATAAAAATATTTATTTGTTGTTGTAAAAATTAATTGCCTATTCTTTCGTTTTTTTAATGCACTAACCATAAAAAGGTATTCTAATTTTTAAACATAATAATTTTTTACATAATTAAAATAAACTAAAGGTTTAACTCAATCGACTTTTAACCTAGTGTTTAAAACTAAGTTTTTTTCGCCAGTAATTAATTTATTATTTTTAAAAAAGTATTTATATTTTAATCTAAATACTTTTAAAAAATTATATAAATTTGTTTTTAAACTAAAATTTGATTTAATAAATTTTAACAAATTATATACCGAAAATAATTGCATTTTAAAAAAATTACCAAATACCTTAATATTTAATTTTCGCTTTAAAAAAGATTTTAATATTTGCTTTTTATTAAAAAAAAAGATCAAAAATCTTTTTATAATTTCAAATATCTTGCGATGCTCAAAAAAATAACTAACACTTTTAAACATAAAATTTCAAATAAAAGAATCTAATTTTTTTGTTATAATATCTGAAGCTAATTCTAAAGAATATACATTTTTTTCTATCAAATTATGCTGTAATATATAATTATTAGATTCAAAATAAATCTCTTTTTGGAATTTTAAAAAGCGTTCAGTAATGTTTTGATTTTTAAAAAAAGCTTTAGTTGAAGCATAAATATTTTGTAGTTGCATTCTTGACAAAGCATCTATACAAGCAGTCAAAGACGCTTTTAAGAATATAGTTATATTTTCAATAAATTGTCATTTAAAAAATAAATACTTTATTTTTTTTCATAATAAAAACCAAATATAATAATAATTTGATATTGCTTTAACAAAATCTAGTTTTAATTCTTTAAAAAAAAAATTTTTAGAGATAATTTTCAGATTTGTATTAAAATTTAATAAATTTTCTTTTATATTAAATTTTTTAAAAAAATGAGATCTTTTATAAAATTTTAATAAATCTTGAATTTTTTGAAAATCTTTAATATTACTACCAAATTTTAAATCTTTAGTATAATCAATAAATGATTTAGACATCATTTTTTTTCAAAGAATTTTTTCAAATAAATTCTTTGAAAAATTTTCAAAGAATTTATTTGAATATCACCATATTTTAGTATCCTGTCTAAATAATTTTAAAAAAGATTGAGGAGCATTTTTTAATAACATATTTTTCTTAAAAAATAATAAACTATCTTTAAATAAAGTTAAGTTCAACATTTCTGTAATCATATTATTATCAAAATAATGAAAAGACCTTAAGTAATACAAAGAGTATTCACTAAAAAACTTAGTATTAACTTTTTTAGTTTTTAAATCAAAATCTAGAACTAATTTATTTTTTTCAAAAAGTGATTTTTTGATTTTATATTCGGAAATATTAAAAGTGTTTATTAAATTTTTTTTTAGTTCAAAACTATTAATAGATTGTTTAACTTGAAAATTAGAATTTTCTATATATTTAATAGATAAGTAACTTAATTCATTTAGCAGCATTTGAATATTTATAAAAAAATTATTCAATTTTTTTAAGATATTCAAATCAAGCATAAACTTTGCAAATTGAATTCCATTCAAAAATGAAAAAAAATTAGTTATATTTTTTTTCAAATTAACAAAATAAGGCAATTTTGATAAAATTAACAAAAATAATTTTAGTTTGTATTTTAAATAATTTATAAAATTATAAATAGATTCTAATTTAGTTTCAAAAAAAAAATTTTTATTTTTATTGTTACTAATACTAACAAATTCATTTCAAAAATTAGAATAATTTATCAAATGAGTATAAGAAATTTTTGAAATTTGCTTTTTATAAAAAATAAGATTAATATATCTTTTAGATCTAAAAGATATATTAATCTTATTTTTTATAAAAAGCAAATTTCAAAAATTTCTTATACTCATTTTTTTTAAACCATTTAAAAAATTTAAATTTTCTTTTAACTTATAAAAAAATTTTAAAAATAAATCTTTAAAAAATTGAATTCTGAGTTTTAAAAACAAACCTACTATAGAATCAGCTAGAAAAAAAATAGGCATAAATAGTGTACTAAAAAATATAGGCAAGGAATTAAATTTTAAACAATTTAAAGTTAAATTACAGCCTTTTATAGCTGAATTTTTAATAATATTTAAATACTTCTTCAAAGTTATTAAATTTAAAATATTATATTTTTTTATAAAAAACGAATATTTTAAATAGCTAAAATTTTTTTTTAGCCTTCGCTTTGAATTCAATATCATATCTTTATTACTATACTTATTAACATTTTTGAAAAAATTTAATAAAAATTCAGAAAAATAATTATAATTATTTTTCTGAATTTTTATTAAATCTAAATTTACAATTAAATTAGAAAAATACGCCTTAACTTTAAAAAAAAACCCATTAAGAAACATACTAAACTGCGTAGCATCTGATTCAAAGCCAACTCACAAAAGTCTTAAATATTTTATTAAACTAAAATCAGATTTTTCAATTTTTGAATTATTAGAAAAAAATGATTGTAATGAAAAAAAATTTTCAAAAAACATACTAAAAATTTTATTTTGAACTTCTGTATTTTTATTAAAATCAAAATACAAATATTTAGAAACTAAGACTTTTCTATTTTTTAATCAAAAATAAAGAGCTCTCATATTATATGCTGAAAAAAAATTATTTCTGGAACTTAAACTAAAAACAATATTCTTAAAAAAAGAATTTGGTTTAAAAAAAGTTTGCATTAACTGTAAATAATTTATATAAGATAAATTATCCGAATGCAAATGTCTTTGAAAATCTTTTTTATAATTACCATAGTGAACTGGGCGTCTAATATTACTTAAGTATTCGTAAGGCTTAAAAATTTTCAAGTATTTATTAAAATTATTTATACGTTTATTTTGATAATCAAAACGTTTTTTAAAAAAAAAATAATCATGTCTTCGCCATAAATATGTATTAAAATTCTTGTTTTTTAAAATAAAATTTATTAAGAAAAAACGACGTCTACGTTTAAGACGATCATTTCTAATTTTTTTCATGTCATGCTTTTCTTTAGTAGACACTAAGCGAGAGCGTTGTTCATCATCAAATTTTTCCATTTCAACTTCATAATCAATCTTATTTTTATGTTTTATTAATTGAAGGTCATTTCATAATTTTTTATAGGCTTTATTCTTGTATTGTGATTTTTTTAAATAAGCACTAAATAAACTCTTTTTAAAATTTAGTTGAAATTTTTTTAATTTCATATTAGCTTTAGATTCTTTTGTAAGTAAAGTAACTAAAGAAGTATTTTCACTATCATACAAATATTTAGGATGCTCAGGCACAAGTCTACTTTCAGTAAAAAATCACTTTTTTTTTATAGATCAATTTTTTCTTTTTCATTTAGACTCTAGATAATCATTACTCAAAGACCACATATAACCTAAAGGATCTTTTTGTTGCCTCATCAAAATAGCCTTTTTATAGTTTTTTAATAGCTTCTTATAGTTTCTAAAAAAAAGAGGTAATGTGACAGTTTTCTGTTTCAAATTAAAATATGGCTTTCTAAAATCTGAAAGTAACGCTGTATTAAATTTATAATTTAAATTTAATTCTTCATGTCTAGAATTATTTTTTTGAAAAACAAACGGATGCTTCATTTTTTTATAAAATCAATCTGTTAAATATCCTTTAAAATAAGTTTTTTGCGTTTTAAATAGAGACTGTCGTATATAACGCTGTCAAATAAAAAAGTCCTTTTTCGAATGAAACAATATATGTTTTCTATTACGTTTAGAAAAAATTCTATTTCAAAATCAAGATCTTGTTAAACGCCTGCGAAAAACATCATCAGATGGCTTTTTAAAATTCTTATTATTATAAGATTTTCAATCAAATTTATGCATTCTCGTATAAAAAGCTAAATATTTTACAAAAGATAAACCAAAGCGTGCGCCTTTAAATAATCAAAAACCTATACGAGTAACATCAATACACATAAAACGTTTTTTATTTATTTTATTTATAAAGCCTAAACGATCTTTAAAAACCCATTTATTATTTTTAGTATAAGAACATACAATTATATGTAATATTAATTTTTTATAATGAGATATGCGTTTCAAGATTATGCGTAACATTTATTTATAGCAAAGATAGAGTATGTACAATATTAGCTAAAAATAATTTTACTAAAGGTGTTAAACATATACCAAAAAATAAAACTATAATAAAAAACATAGCAATTATTAAAAATTCCCTATATGTTAAATCACCAGCATAACTTATAATTTCAATTTTATATATGCCAAAAAGAATACGAACCAAAACAATTAATGAGCCTGCTGCTGAAAGAATTATAGATAAACCTGATATAAACGAAACAAAACTATTAGATAACATTAAACCCAAAAATATTTCAGTTTCTGTTATATAACTAAAAGTTCCTGGAAATCCCATATTAGCTAATAGAAAAAAAATAAAAAAGAAAGATAATTTAGGGTTTAATCTTAAAATACCACCATAATATAATAAATTTCTTGTTTTATAACGTTCATATATGAAACCAATCATCAAAAATAAAGCACTAGATACAAAACCATGACTCAACATCATAAGCAAAGCTCCTAAAATTGAATCATATTCAAAACTAAAAAAACCTAATAGTACCAAATTCATATGAGAAACTGAAGAATAAGCTATAGCACGTTTCAAATCAATTTGTACTATAGCCACAAAAGAAGCATATATTGTACTAATAAGTGCGATTGTATTTATTATAACTGCAAAATCTAAGGTAATTTTTGTGAATAAAATAAAAATATATTTTAATAATATATAAAGGCCTAATTTTAAAATAATACCTGCCAATAAAACTGAACCTACTGTAGGTGCTTCAACATGCGCTTCAGGTAATCATAAATGTACGGGGAATACAGGTACTTTTACAGCAATACTTAAAAAAAAACAAAATCAGCAAAAAAATCGTCTATCATCTGACAAGCTAAGCAAATCAAGCAATATAATATTAGATGTACCTAAATGCAAATATATTAAAAAAAAACCTATAAGAAAAAAAACTGAGCCTATTACTGTATAAAAAAATAATTGAAAGGCTGCATAAAGTTTCCTCTCCCTAGAACCTCAAATACCTACCAACAAGAACATAGGTAGTAAAATTATTTCAAAAAAAAAAAAGAAAAAAAAATAATAAAAAAAAAAAAAAAAAAAAAAAAAAAATCAGATATAATAAATATATTAACAAAAAATCACAACAAAAACAAAATTAAACTGAAATAGAATTTACAATTATATTTTATATGTCATGAATATATAACAGAAAAAAATAATAAGAAAAAAGATAATAGAACAAAAATTAAACCAAACGAGTCGAATGTAAATGAAAATATAAAGTACTCTGGAAAAAAAGTAAAAATAAAACATATAGAATAATTTGAATATATATTTATAAAATTTGATAATTTTAAAAATAATAATAAGAAAAAAAGACATCCAATAGCTATATAATATAATATATACGTTTTATGTTCTGATAGAAAAAAATAAAATAGAAAACAACTATATCAAGAAAAAATAAGTAAATAAATTAAGGTCATTTAATTTTTACTAATAGGTTACATCAACAAGGCGATACATATCAATAGATTTGTTTGGATAAACAAAATCTTTACGTTTTGGTAATTTTCACATTACTATAAAAAATAATTTAAAATTAAAATAAAAAAAACGTGGACATTTAAAAAGGTAATTTTTTCTTCTTCTACGTAAAAGACGACGCTTATAAAGTCATTTATATCTTCGTTTTTTTTTAGATCTTATTTTCAATATTTGAAATAATTTTACTATTTGATTAAAATAATTTACTCTTCTACCATTTAACATTAGATCTGGTGTTTTACGTAAATAATCTCTTATTAAAAAAGGACTATCTACTAAGTTTAAACGGTAAATTATAGAAAATAATCTACATTCTAAAAATAAAAGTAAATAGCTTTCATAAACTCCTTCAAAACGTAAAGCTTTTAAAGCCATTTGTGACGCCTGTCTATGTGTTAAAACTAAAAAAAACAATCTAGTTAATTTACGTCTAACATATTTTCATTTTAATCTTTTTCTTTTTTTTTTTGGTGTTTGTAGATCAATTCGATAAACATAACGAACACCCTTATATAAACGAGAAGCCGCGCGAATACGTGCTCGTAATTCAAAAAAATTTATAATTTTTTTAGATACACCACGTGCGGGAACAAGAGCTAAAGTACCTCAAATATTTTTTTTAAATTTTACATAAAGGTGATAGCGTTTTCACATAATACGACAATTCATTATCTAATAAAAATTAGCGATCAATTTCACCAAAAACAATATCTTGTGTACCAATAATAGTAACTAAATCACCTAACAAATGATCAGCAGACATTTTCTCAAGTCCTTGTAAATGCAAAAATCCAGGAGCTTTAATTCTACAACGATAAGGTTTATGCTTACCTAAAGCTATTAAAGCTAAACCAAATTCTCCTTTAGGAGCTTCAACAGCAGCATAAGTTTCCCCCATATTTGGTCGTAAGCCTAAAGTATAATATTTAAAATGATGTATTAGACCTTCCATAGATTGTTTAATAAATATTCTACTAGGGTTAGTTAATTTCATATCATCTATTTTATGTAAAAAAAAAGGTACACTATATAGTAATAAATCAAGTACTTGCTTAATAATATATAAGCTTTGGCGCATTTCTTCAAATCGTAATAAGTATCTATCATAACAATCACCGAAAAAACCAACAGGTATTTTAAAATCGATTAAATTATAAGCATCGTACCCTATTTGTTTTCTAAGATCTCAAAAAACACCTGTGCTTCTCAACATTACACCAGAAAATGCAAAATTCAACGCTGTTTTTTGAGAAATAACACCTACATCAACTAAACGCATTTTTCATATTCGATTTTCAGACAAAACTGTTTCCATCTCATTTAATCTGAAATAAAATTGATTTATAAATAAAAAAATATCATGTAATAATTTTATAGGAATATCAAATAAAACTCCTCCGGGTCTAAAATAAGCTGCATGCATACGAGCACCTGAAACACGCTCATAAAATTCCATTAATTTTTCTCTTTCTTCAAAAGCTCAAAGCATTGGTGTTAAAGCACCTACATCCATAGCATGTGTTGTCACAGCTAACAGATGATTTAAAATTCTTGTTATTTCTGAAAATAATATTCTAATTAGCTTTGCGCGCAAAGGTATATTAGCATTCAATAATGATTCTACAGCTAAGCAATAAGCATGTTCTTGTACCATCATAGAAACATAATCTAATCTATCCAAATAAGGTAAAGCTTGCAAATAATTTTTATATTCTATTAATTTTTCAGTGCCTCTATGTAACAATCCTATATGAGGGTCAACATTTACAATATATTCATTATTCAATACAATAATAAGTCTTAAAACACCATGTGCTGCTGGATGCTGTGGTCCAAAATTTAAAAATAAATATTTTAAAGTATTAAAAAAAAATCGTTCAATATTTTTAAAAGATTTTTTAGATACAATAGTATTTTTACCGTATAATTTATTAGATGTAATAGATATAGTTTTATTATTTATTAGGTTTAGCATAAAATTATATTTTTTTATAATCAATTTAAATCGTTATTAAATTTTCTAAATTCTTGCGTTAATTCTATGTTGCTTAAAATTACTGATTTTTTAAAAAAATCAAAACGTAGTTCGAAAAAACCTAATAATGGAAAGTTTTTACGTAAAGGAAATCCTATAAAAGCATAATCTGTTAAAATTCTACGAAGATCTAAATTACCTATAAAAAAAACACCAAACATATCTCAAATTTCACGCTCTAATCAAATAGAAGATTTGAATAAATTTCATAATGAAAACATTGATTCAAAAATTTTAATAAAAAATTTCAAAAAAATTCGTCTATTAAAACTTTTTGATATTAAATTATAATTAATATGGAATCTATATTTATTTGAAATATAATCTATAGCATAAATATCAGATAAGACGTTTAATTTATATTTAAAATATATTTTAAAGAAGACAAAAAGAAAAAAACTTTTTGTTGAAAACATATATAAATTGTTTGTATTACAAAAACCTTTATAATTTCGTTGAGAATTTCATTTTATTTTTGGGTTCTTAAATGTACTAAGAAATTTATAAAAATAATTATAATTTTTGTTTAATGTTAAATTTATTTTTTCTCTATGGAACATATTTCTTTTATGTTTCTTTTATGTTTTATACAAGACTATATATATAAGATACAATACAATAATATTATATTCTTTTATATGCGCGCGCGCGTGAGCTTTTACCCAACGCGCACTTGTGTTTTTATTTATTACTTATAAAGTAAGTATATAAAACTTGGTGATATTAAGCAAAAACAAGGTTTTTATTAAAAGTTATGCTGATCTTGAGATGACTTTTAAAAAGTCATCTCAAGATCAGCATAACTTTTAATAAAAACCTTGTTTTTGCTTAATATCACCAAGTTTTATATACTTACTTTATAAGTAATAAATAAAAACACAAGTGCGCGTTGGGTAAAAGCTCACGCGCGCGCGCATATAAAAGAATATAATATTATTGTATTGTATCTTATATATATAGTCTTGTATAAAACATAAAAGAAACATAAAAGAAATATGTTCCATAGAGAAAAAATAAATTTAACATTAAACAAAAATTATAATTATTTTTATAAATTTAACATTAATATAAATAAAAATATTTTTTTAAGAAAATATTACTTATAAAAAATTATAACAAAAGATAAAAACCTTAATATATACACTAAACTCTTTTAAATTAACAAATATTCTCCTATATTTCAAATGTATAATAATTTACAAGCAATAAATATTTTTTTAAATAAAATCTATCGTTGAATTTTTTCAACTAATCATAAAGACATTGGAACTTTGTATTTATGTTTTGCATTATTTGCTGGTGTCGTAGGCACCATTTTTTCTGTAATAATCAGAATGGAATTAGCTTATCCAGGACAAGGTTTGTTAAATAGTGATTTCCAATTATATAATGTTATTATAACAGCACACGCTTTTGTAATGATTTTTTTTATGGTAATGCCTGCACTTATGGGCGGGTTTGGTAACGTTTTATTTCCTATATTAATAGGTGCTCAAGATATGGCTTTTCCTCGTTTAAATAATATTAGTTTTTGATTATTAATACCATCTTTTTTTTTTTTAATTTTGTCTTCTTTAGTTGAATTTGGAGCAGGTACAGGTTGAACGATATATCCACCATTAAGTGATACTGCTTTTCATTCAGGAGGCTCTGTAGATTTTGCAATATTTAGTTTACATTTAGCAGGTATTTCATCATTATTAGGTTCTATAAACTTTATAACTACAATGTGAAATATGCGTGTCCCTTATATGAGATGACATAATATCCCTTTATTTGTGTGAGCTGTTTTTATTACAGCAATATTATTATTATTATGTTTGCCTGTTCTTGCAGGAGGAATTACAATGCTATTAACTGATCGTAATTTTAACACTTCTTTTTTCGATCCAATAGGAGGAGGTGATCCTATTTTATACCAACATCTATTCTGATTTTTTGGACATCCTGAAGTTTATATTTTAATTTTACCTGCTTTTGGTATAGTTAGTCATATGGTTTCAGATTATTCTTACCGCCCTGTTTTTGGTAAAGTAGGTATGATCTATGCTATGATGTCTATAGGTTTTATGGGCTTTATTGTGTGAGCACATCATATGTTTACTGTAGGTTTAGATGTAGATACTAGAGCGTATTTCACAGCAGCAACTATGATTATTGCTGTACCTACAGGAATAAAAATATTTAGTTGATTAGCTACTATAGGTGCTGGTTTTATTGAATTAAGAGCTCCTATGTTATATGCAATAGGTTTTATTTTTTTATTTACGATTGGCGGTTTAACTGGAATTATTTTGGCAAATGCTGGTTTAGATGTAGCTTTACATGATACTTATTATGTTGTAGCTCATTTCCATTATGTATTATCTATGGGTGCTGTTTTTGGCTTATATGCCGGATTTTACCATTGATTCGCTTTTGTATTAGGTAAAGATTATATAGAAAACTTAGCACAAATTCATTTTTGATTAACTTTTTTTGGTGTTAATTTGACTTTTTTCCCTATGCATTTCTTAGGTTTATCTGGTATGCCTAGACGTATTCCAGATTATCCTGATTGTTATTTTACTTTAAACTTTATATGTTCTTTAGGATCATTTTTTTCATTTTTTAGTATTTTATTTTTTTTTGTTATTGTATTTTTTAGTTTAACTAGTTTCTCGTTCAATTTACAATTTTTTTCTATATTTTTTAAAGTTGATTTTTTTAACTATATTAATTTATTAGGAAATACTTTATCAAAACAACAATTATTTTTAAGAAAAAAATTTTATCTTGAAAATATAAATTTTAATACATTAGCTAAATTTAATATATTTCGTTGTTTTTCTTTTTTTAATTTTATATTTAGATTTAAATCTAAAATATTTTCAATATTTTTATTTTAAAAATTCACATTTTATAAAATGTCATTCATTTGTTTTTTTAGTTTAATTAATATCATTTTTTTATCTTGTGCTAGTTTGGCTGCATTTTTTATAAATTTATATATAGAGCATATTTATAAAGTTTATTATCATTATTTTCATTTTATTTTTATTTATGTTTTTTTATTTACATTATATATTTGTTTAAACTTTAATTTTTTAAATTTTGTTATATTAGATTTAAATTTTAATTTTATGCAAATAATTTTCTTTTTCAATATTATTTTATTAATACTTGTAATTGCATTAGCCTTTTGTTGATTATTATTTTATTATGAAAGCTCATTTTTTTTTTTTAATGAATTTTATATTATATTAAGTTTTATAGCAATTGCTTTTCAATTCATTCTTATATCAGCAGATTTTTTATTTTTATATTTAGGCATAGAATTACTAAGTTTTTGTACTTATATTTTTGCTTCTTTTACAAGATTTGGTAATATTTTTGTAGAAGCCGTTTTAAAATATTTTTTAATTGGAACTTTCGCTTCTTGTTTTATGCTATATGGTTTATCTCTGTTTTATTGAATTTTTGTTACTACAAGTTTTATAGATGTTTGTTGTTATTTAGAATTATTTTTAATAAATAACTTTTTTTTTAAAATATTTTTAATTAGTTTAACATTGATATTCATCACATTTTTTATAAAATTAGCTTTAGGCCCTTTTGGTTTATGAATTGCAGATCTTTATCAAGGGACTGCATTACCCTTTATTTTTTTAGTAAGTACTATAATAAAAATTGTTTTTTATATTTATTTATTAATATTTATATGGTGTTTTTTTTTTGATTGTATTAATTATTTTTGAATTACTTTTGAAATAATTAATTTACTTTCTTTAATTATTGGTAATTTTTTTTCAATAAGTGAGCGTTCTTTAATAAGATTAATTTCTTATAGCACATTACCAAATATAGGTTTATTTAGTTGTTTTAATATTTTTAGTTATAATGAAATTTTAAATTTAAATGTTTTTTTTTTTCTGGTTTATATTTTAAATTTTGTTATACTTTTTTTACCTTTTTTTAAACAAGGATCTCTCTTTTATAAACAAAAATTTTCATGAGATTTAATTGAATTTATTGTTTTAAAAAAAAATAAATTTTTTTTTACATTATGAATAATGGCATTTTTTTCATTATCAGGTATGCCACCTTTTTTAATATTCTTTTTTAAATTTACTTCAAATTTAAATTTTTTCTTTGAAAGTGAATTGTTTGTACTAGTTATATATTTATTTTCAATATTATCTATGTATTATTACAACTATGTATTAATTTCATTCTTTTTTAAGAAAGGATTTTTTCTTTTTTTACAAGAAGATATTTTAATAAACGATTTTTTTCATGGATTTACCTCTACATTTTTCAATAATATAACATGACAGTTTGCTTTATCTTGACAAATGATTTGCATGAAATTATTGCCTAGTATATATTTAATACAACCATTTTTTTTTTTTCATTTTTTCTCAATATAAATGCTCTCATTATTTTTATTTAGTACATTTTTTACATTTTTTTTTATTTTTTTTTTTTCAAGATTCTTTGATTTACAAGGCACTGTTTATTTTTTATTATATAACAATATTGTTTTATATTTATATATCAGTCAACTTTTTTATAAAGTATGTTTAACATCAAAAATTTTTATTTACTCTTTTAACTTTGCTTGATTTTCAAGTTTTTTTTTAAATGTAAATTGAGATTTTTTGTTTGATAGTTTATCAGTAACCATGTTTTTGGTTATAATATTAATCTCTAGTTTTGTTCAATTATATTCTTTGGAATACTTAATTGATGATTCAGCTCTAAATTTGTTTTTATCTTATTTAGTATTATTTGAATTTTTTATGTTAATACTTATAGGTGCTTGTAATTTTTTTGTTATGTTTTTTGGATGAGAAGGTGTAGGTTTAGCTTCTTTTTTACTAATAAATTTTTGATATACAAGAAATCAAGCCACTAAATCTGCTGTAAAAGCTATGTTACTTAATAGAGTAGGTGATTTTGGGCTATCTATAGGCATTTTTATAATATATGCTTTTTTTAAAAGTATTGATTTTTTAGTTATTTTTCCTATAGTTCCTTTTTTTTATGATGCGTCTTTCTTTTTTTGTTTTAAGTTATTTTATGTATTAGATTTAATTAGTTTTTTTTTATTTATAGGTGTTATGGGTAAATCAGCTCAATTTGGTTTACATGCTTGATTACCTGATGCGATGGAAGGTCCTACGCCTGTTTCAGCTTTATTACATGCAGCTACGATGGTTACTGCTGGGGTATTTTTAATGCTTAGATGTTCTGTTATATTTGAATATGCTGTTAATACACATATATTTTTTATTTTTATAGCTATTATTACAACATTATTTGGAGCTATATTAGCTGGGTTCCAATATGATTTGAAAAAAATAATTGCTTATTCTACTTGTAGTCAAATTGGTTTAATGATATTTGCTTGTTCTTTGACATTATATAATGTAGCTTTATATCATTTTTTCACACATGCTTTTTTTAAAGCCTTATTATTTTTAAGTGCAGGATCTATTATACATGCTATAAATGGTGAACAGGATTTACGTTATATGCGCGGTCTAGCTTTTTTTTTACCTTTTACAACAATAGCTTTTTATATAGGTAGTTTATGTTTAGCTACATCCCTATTTACTTCTGGCTTTTATTCAAAAGATTGATTTATACATGTAGCTTCTTTTTTATCAAGTTATTCTTATAATATAGATATTTATTTTTTTATTTGGATTATAGTTGGCATTAGTGGAACATATATTACAAATATATTATATATTTTTTATGAAGAGTCTTTTCATGAAACAGATAATTTTAATAATATTGTTTTAGCTAAAACAAATTTAAATTTATTTGTCATTTCTAATAAAAAGTATAATATTTGATTTTTATTTACGTTTTTTAATGATTTAAAGATTTTTTTTTCTAAATTTAAATTTAACAATAATTTATTGAGATTTAATAATATTAATTATTATCTAAATAGTTCAGAAAGTTTGATCGGATTTATTTTTATAGTATTATGAGCATTATCTTTTTTATCTATATATTGTGGTTATTTCTTTTCAGATTATTTTGTTGGTATTTTAATTGATATTTTTTTTTTTTCAATTCAAATCCGTATTGAAAATCTAATTATATATGATTTTGAATTCTTTACAAATTTGATTGATCGTTTTTTTATGTTACTTGTTATTTCTTTCGATTCTATAGCTATTATAATTTTATTTAATTTTTTAAAAAAAAGAAAAGAGTTTGTGGATTTTATAGATCTTTTCTTTTTTTTTGATAGTTTCTTTAATAAATTATTTGCTAACTTTTTTTTTGAAAAATTACATTGGATTTTTTATAAAGAAATTGATAAAAGTTTTTTTGATAATTTAGGACCTACCGGTTTAATTTTATTTTTTTTACAATTAAACTCTAAAATTAGATCAATAAATACAGGTTATATTTATAATTATTTATATGTTATTTTTTTTTGTTTAATTTTTTTTATCTTAATTGTTTTATTAAATAATTATTTTATTATTACAGTAACTTTTGATTTTATTTTTTTTATATGTATAGTTTTTTATATTTTTATATTACTAAATTTGGTTCAATCTAATTAATATGTTGTTTAATTTATTTAATTTATTAATTTTTATTTTAATTTGTATGATATTTATGTTAAATAATCCAGTTTTGTCTGTGTTATTATTGGTATTGGTTTTTTGTTTAGCAGCTTGTTTGTGTTTATTTTTGGGTTTAGAAGTCTTAAGTCTTATGATTATGATTGTATATGTAGGTGCTATTGCAGTTCTATTTTTGTTTGTTGTTATGTTATTAAATGTTCGCTATATAGAATTAAATTTAAATCTAATGTTTTGATTTTTGCATTTATTTATTTTTTTTGTTTTCTTCGTTATATTAATGATTTATAATTTTTTTAATTCTTATATATATGAATTCTATTTTTTTCCTTTTTTTCTTGATTATTTTTTAGGTAATGAACCTTTTATAAATTTAATAATGTTTTCAGAATTTTTATTCGTAACTCATGTACATTTTTTATTTATTAGTTCATTTATTCTTTTCGTAGGTATGGTAGGTGGTATTAGTATTTCTTTTTTTAGAGTACAATCAGAATCTGCTAGCATTTCAATAAAACAATCATTATTAAATCAAAGCAAACGACAATCTTTTTATTTTAATTAATACTTATAACTTTTTTTTATGCTTTTTTCTGCTATAGAAACATTTGATTCTGCTATTTTATTTAGTTTTAGATTTTTGGATTCTTTTTTTGTAATTACTAATTTTGCTCTTGTAGTTTTTATTATACTTTGTTTTTTTATTTTTGAAATTTTTTTAATTGATATTAAGTTTTTAAGTATATCTTTTTTTATTAGAAATTATTTTTTTTATGGTTTTAATAAAATTATTAATGTTGTGTATATTGTGGTAAAGTCACAATTAATGAAAAATTATAAGCATGCTTACTTTTTAATGTTTTCGACTATTTTTTTGCAAATAATGTTTTCTAATTTATTTGGAATATTTATAGGGTTTTCTGTATCATCTTTACTTATATTTACTTTTTATTTATCAAGTTTAGTTTGAGGTTATGCTTGTTATAAAGGGTTTAATTTATTTGGTTTTGGTTTTTTAAATTTTTTTGTTCCTAGTGTTGATAAAGCATTATTACCTTTTATATGTTTTATTGAAGTTTGTTCATATATTATTAGATTATTTAGTTTAAGTTTACGTTTAACTGCTAATATTACAGCAGGCCATGTTTTATTGATGACTTTATTAGATTTTTGTGTTAAATTAGCAATTTTTAATTGATTTTTGTTTTTTTTTTCAATTTGTATGTTTGTTTTTGTTTTTGCCTTAGAACTTGGTGTTGCTTTCTTACAAGCATATGTTTTTGTAACCTTAGGTGTAATGTATTTAAATGATTCTTTAAGTTTTGATGCTAGCAAACATTAATAAAGTTTTTGATACTTTTTGTAGTTATATTTTTAATGGTAGTACACTTATGTGTAGCAATTTATGAAAAAATCATTGAAAAAGCAGTTGTTATTGAAAATATTTTTTTAAAACCTCGGAAAATATAACATATAATATTAATGATTTTGAAAAAAATTTTGATATGAATAAATGATTAGATAAAAGTGTTAATGATACTTGTATAAAAGAGTCTACTGATAATATTGTAATAAAATATTTTGAAAAAAAAGATTTTATTAAATTTGAAACATTTGAAGAAAAAAATAATTTTATATTTTTAATAGAACGTGCTTTGTATAAATATGCTTTATTTTATTCTTTAAAATATAAACAACAGTTTTTTTTTAAAGATAACTTATTTTTTTTGACAACAATGAGTAGTGGTTATACTAATTTTGTACAAACCTATTATGCTAGATTTTATTCTAGATATGTTTCTGAATTTTTTACAAACTATTTAAAAACTATTTTTGTTTTTAATGCTTATAATTTTGATTTATATTCAAGTTTTAAGTTTATTTTAGATATTTTCTTTATTATTATAAAAAATTTTATTATTTTTTATATGTTATCTGTTTATAATTATTTAAAAAATTTAATTTATTTTGGTGTTATTAGTACTATATCTTTGAAATACTTAACTGTGAAATCAGCTTATATAAAATATTATATAAATTTTTTTATATTAAATATAATAAAATTACCTTTTTTTTCTTTTGTGTTTTTGTTATATATTGTTTATAAATTAGCCTATATGTTTGAAAATATTTTACTGATGCTTAGTGTAGAACTTTCTTCTAAAAGTCAATTAACTTCTGAATCTGATGAATTGGGAAATCAAATAGACAATTTAGTTATAGATAATTTATATTCAAAAAAAGGTTTTGATATTTATACTTTTGAAGTTTTGAATCTAATTTTTAATTTAGCAGAAAATTTTGATTTATTTTTAGAGATTTGTTATTGATTTAATTTAAGATCAGATTTATACACATTATCTTATTATTTAGATAAGTTTTGTGATTCTAGATATGCATTTTTTTGTTTAAATATAAACGGGGCTTCTTCTGATAAAACAATGGCTTATGCTTTAGAAACAGATGCTTATAATTTTTTGAAGTTTTCATTAGATACTTTAGAATATGAAAATTTAATTGAAAGTTTGCGTATGTTTTCAAGCGATAGCATTTTAAATGAAAATATTGAATTAGAAAATATTAATACAACAAAAATTTTTATTAACCAAAAAAATTTAGTAATTTATTTTTTTTATATATTTGAGTCTATAATAGATTTATCTTATTATATATATTCAGGTTTAAATAAATTAAATAGCATTATTTTAAATAAATTTAGTTTGTTTTTAAATAAATCTAGTAATACTAATTTTTTTGAAATAAGTGTTGTAACAGCCTTTGACTTGGATGATAGCTTAGTAAAGATAAATAAAAATTCTAATACAGTATTTGTTGAAAAATTATCGAAAGCAAATGATATTTTATTTTTAAACAAAAATATTTCATTATCACATAATATAGAAGCTATTTGATGTTTTTGACAGAGGCGCCAAAATTTTTTTTTTATAACACCAAGTCCATGACCTTTTTTAATTTCAATAGTAGTGGCTATATTTATGTCAGGTTTTGTGTTATATTTTAATTTTTATACTACAAGTATATATTTATATATAGGTTTATTATTAGTTACACTTGTTTTCTTTTTTTGATGTAGAGATTTTGTTAGAGAATTAATTTATAATAATAATTATTCATTATTGCTTTTAAATAACTTTAAATTAGGTTTTTGATTGTTTATTCTATCAGAATTTATGTTATTTTTTAGTTTTTTTTGAGGCTTTTATCATTCAATGTTTGAAGTTTCTATTTATTTAGGGGTGGAATGACCTCCAATATCTGGTGTTAATATAAATTCTATAAAAATACCTTTTATGAATACAGTTTTATTGGTTTGTTCTGGTTTGAGTCTAACTGCAGCACAATTTGCTTTAGTTGCAGGTGAATTTAGTATATATAGATTATCTTTTTTTTTTACAGTATTTCATGCTGTGTGTTTTTTAATTTCGCAAATAAATGAATATATGATTGCTTTTCAGCAAGCAAATGATTCTATATATGGCTCTTCTATGTATATGTTAACTGCTTTTCACGGTATGCACGTTTTTATAGGTTTGTGTTTTTTAGTTGTTTGTCACATTAGAACAGAGTTTGGTCATTTAAGAGCTAATGATATTTTAGGATTTATTTTAGCAGGTTGGTATTGACATTTTGTAGATGTTGTCTGAATAGGTGTTTTTATAAGTGTTTATGTTTATGGAACTTGATATCCAGAACAAATTATGAGTACTAATTTAAATTTAATTTTTTTTTAAATAATTTTTATTATGGCACATTACGATATTTTTTCTTTTTTAACCGATTTTAGTTGAGTTTTTATATTTTTCATTGTATTTTTTTTTATGTTGGATGAATTTTTCTTTAAAGCAAGATTGGAGTTTACTAAATTAAAAAAAAAAGGATTAACTTTTTGATCTTTTGTAGTTAAAACTCCAAATATAAATAATATTACTAAATAATTTATATTATCTACTTATAATTTTCTGATTTTTTTATGAATATTTTATTTAATCGTGTACGCCAATTAAGTCAATATAATATAATGCTAAATTTTTTATATGAATTTGCTATATCTTATCCATCTCCGTCAAATTTAACTTATTTTTGAAATTTTGGTTTTTTAGCTTTGATTTTTTTAATTTTTCAAATACTTACAGGACTTTTTTTATCAATGCACTATGTGCCTAATGCTTTATTAGCTTTTAATTCAGTTGAGCATATAATGCGTGATGTATCTTTTGGTGCTTTGTTTCGTTATATGCATGCAAATGGGGCTTCTATGTTTTTTATTGTAGTTTATTTACATATATTAAAAGGTTTGTATTATGGATCATATTTACCACCAAGACAATGAGTTTGATTTTTTGGTGTAATAATTTTATTAATTATGATTTTGACTGCATTTTTTGGTTATATTTTACCTTGAGGTCAAATGAGTTTTTGAGCTGCTACTGTTATAACAAACTTATGTTCATCTATTCCTGTTGTGGGTAAATCAATTGTTTATTGAATATGAGGAGGTTATTCTGTGGATAATCCAACTTTAAATAGGTTTTATACTTTTCATTTTTTATTCCCAATAATTTTATTAGCATTAGTAGGTTTGCATTTAATTTCCTTACACAATGTAGGTTCTAATAATCCTTTAGGTATTTCTATTAAGCAAGATAGTTTTCCTTTTACTGGTTTTTTCTTTGTAAAAGATACTGTTTTTTATATAATTTTTTTTCAAGTAGCTATTATTTTTATATTTTTTTATCCAACAGTTTTAGCACATCCTGATAATTGAGTTATGGCTAATCCTTTAGTAACACCTAAACATATTGTTCCTGAGTGGTATTTTTTAATTTTTTATGCAATTTTAAGAGCAATTCCTGATAAATTATTAGGTACAATAACATTGGTATTTTCTATAGTTTCTTTATTAATTTTGCCTTTTCATCAAAGAAAACATATACGCACTTATCATCGCTTGGGCTGATTAAGTACTTTGTTTTTTTTTGGATTTATAATTACATGTTTGTTGTTGGCTTGAGTAGGTGCTAAACCTGTTGTAACACCTTTTATAGAAATTGCTAGAGTCTGTACTATTTATTATTTTTTATATTTGTTGGTTATTACAAGAGGTTTGTGATTTTTTGAAGCATTAATGAATAAGAATGATTTGTGAGATTTTAATTATTCTTGATCAACATATATATATAAGAATTATAATTCTTTTAACTCTTATACTAAAAATGTATGTGCAAAAATATTTAATTTTATTATAGATTTTTTTATTATTTATTTAGGCTCATATTTTGGTTTATTAAATAATAATGCTTTTAAAAAAATTATAAAATTTTTAAAAGAATATAATAAATTTTAGTAAAAAACAATGTTAGTAAATTGATATGGTAGTTTTGGTAATAAAATTTTATCAGGTAGGCCTGAGGCTATATTAAAAACAAAAATTGCATTTGATGGGTTTGTTAGTATAGCTTCCTGTGGGTATTTAACTAATGGTCAAAGTTCTTCACCGCTTTATTTTGGTACGTTAAGTTCTCATTATATTGTAAGCCCGTATGTTTCTGATTTTTTTAAAAGCTCTTTTCAACGTAATTGATCTATGACAGTCGACGCAGCGTTAAAATACGAATCAGCTGCTTTTGTAAAGCAGTATATACCTTTAAAAAAAAGGTTGGGAGCAAATTTTCAAATAACTTTAAGGGATAATTTTGCCTTTTTTTTAAAATTAAATAAAAGTTATTATTATTTAAATTGTTCTTCAGCGCGTAAAAGGGTAAGTTCTTTTAAAAATGTTCTTGAAACTCAAAATTTTCAAAAATATTCTTATAAAACATATCCTACACGTTTTTGATATTATAAATCTAGATGAAATTTGGTATATTTTTTAAGGCTTTTTTCAACATCAGCTTGTTTTGGTGCTGTAACTGTTTTTTTTGGTAATTTAAATAATTATTCAAATAATATTCGAGAGCTCGATTTTATTACGAATTGAAGCTTGCTTTTTAATTTTAATTTAATATCTTTTTATAATAAATATGATTATTTAACTTATAGTAAGTTTTCTTATTATAATAATCAACGAAGTAGTTTATTATTTATGTTTAACCTTAATTCTCGCTGAAATAATTATATAATTCATTGTAAAAGTAATATTAAAAAATTAAATATTAAACGTTTTAGTTATTTTAATTTTTTTAATAATTTATTCGATATTATTATATTGTTAAGATTTTTTTTGATAATATATCGTAGTTTTAATATAAAGTTTAATTTGTTATTATTGGTTTATATTATGAATAATCTAAAATTTAAATTATTATATTTTATAAAATCTATAATTATGTTTATGTTAGATTTAAAAAATTTTGAGTTTTTTTTTAAATTAATACTAAAATTTAGTTTGTATATTTTAAATTTCTTTGATGATATATTGAAGTCTTTTTTTTTAGTTTTAGGGGAAAGTAAATTAAGAAATTCTTTTGTATTGACTTTTGATAAGTTATATTTTTGTGGTTTATTTATTAGTTTTACATATGAAGTTAAGTCTTTGTTAAATTATGTGGTTTATAATTTAAATCATAATGATTTAAAAAAAAATCATTATGATTTAAATTATAGTTTTGTTTTTTTTAAAATAGGTAACACATTTTTACAGGAAAATTTAAAATTTAAATCATTTTTTTTTTCAAAATTAGGTTTAGGTAAGCATTTTAAATTTATAGACAGTCGTGGTTTATTTTTTATAAGTAATCAGGCTATAAAACATTTAAAACCGATAATATATAGACCTAGAATTAGGCGTTCTTGAGAAGTTAATGAATATATGTATGAGACTTTAAAAAATTTGCATGAAATATTTATAGCTAATTTTTGTAATAGAAATTTTTTTAAAAAAACTTTTTTTTTTATTATAAAAATTTTTAGTATTATACTTCCTTTAATAAAAAGATTAATTTGAAGGATGAGGCGTAAACATCTATTAGCTAATTTGAGATGATTGTCAAAAAAAAATAGTGCTCAATATATAAAAAAACGTAAATTAAAAATTTTTAAATGATATTTACATTTATTATATTCTAAGTTATTTGTTTATTTTTATTTGCGTTGCTTGAAAAATAAAGTTTATTTAAATATTAAAAATGTTAATTTAAATTTTTATAAAAAATTTTTTTTTTTTAAATATAGAATGCAAGATTTATATAAAACGGTTCTTTATTTATTTAGTAATTATAATAATAAAAAAAAATTTTATATTAAATTAAAAAAAAGGTTAAAACGAAAATCTAAATCAAGAAAAATAAAGCTAAATTTTATTAAAAAAATTAATTCGACTAGTACTTTTTATAAACGTAGTAGTAAATTTCAGTTGAAAAAGAGAAAAGGTAAGTTTGTATTTATATATAAATATCTTATAAATGATTTGAATAAACATTTTTTCTTAAATAAAAATAATTCTTTATTAAAAATTTTTAAAAAAGCATATGTTAAATATCTTTATTTTATTAAAATTTTTAAATATTTAAGTAAAGCTTTTGTTTTTTGTATTGGTAAATCAATTTTGTATTCTATATTAGTTAGATATTATAATGCATTTCTAGTGCCCGGAAAAAGCGTAAGCTCTTTTAGAAGTATGAAAAATATTGTACTGACTGATAAGTATTTTTGAAGTATTTTTAGAAAGAAAAGTTTTTCTAATATATATGTAAAATATTATCAAGGTTTGAAAAAGTTGGAGACGCTTATTTTATTTTTTAGGATGATTATAAAAGGCTTGAATTCTTCTAAAATAAAGCAACGTGTGAAATTATTCAGTTTAGGTTTTAAAGGTATTTTAAAATTTTTATTTCTTAAGAAAATTAGATTTAATTCTTGAACAGGTAATGGTAATTTTAGTCAATTTATATTTTGAAAGCGTGTTGCTAGACGAAAAAATAAATTAACGTCAAAATATAAATTGACTAAACGTTTATATAAATATAAGTTGCAAAAAAATTATAATGTAAAAACATATTTTAGTAAGTTTTATTCTAATTTTGCCAAATTTTTTTATCAATATAACTATAATAAAACTAATAAATTTAATAATAGTTTATTATTAAACAAATTGAATTTGTATAGCTTACTAACAAAATTTTCATATAAGTATTCAAATTTTTTTTTTAAGTATTTACGCTATGTTTTTAGTTTGCTCTCTTTTTTAAAAATTAATGTTAAATCTAATTTATATTTTTTTTTGAAAGTGATTTTGTTTAAATTCTTTAATTATTTTCATTTTTATCATTTTAATAAAAAAATTTTTATTTTACAAGAAAAAAAAATTTTTACAAAGATTCAAAAATCAATATATATAATTAAAATTTATAATTTTTTATATACCTTATATTTGTATTTGAAAAGCTCTGATCAAAAAGATTCAAATAATTTTGTTAATAGTCAAAGCGATTTTGTAAAATTAATAATGCAAAATTTATTTTATTTATTATTTAAACGTATACTTTTTTTAACGGAATATAATAATTTTATATTGTTTACTACGATATTAACTTTAAAGCGAAGATTAAGGGGTTTTTTTGTTTATTTTAAAAAAATGATATATTTGTTGAATTTGTTTCAAAAAAAAACAGACCAAATGCAAATTATGTTTTTTTATTTTTGAATTAAAAAATACCAGATATTTATTATAAATTTTTTTAATCTATTAATGGCAAATATTTCAATATTTTTTAAAAAATTTTATAAAGTTTTTTATACATTTACCTCAATGTTTGCAGTTAAAACACTATTTTTTAATAATTTTGTTAATTTTTCATCAAGTTCTTATAAAAATTCAAGGCAACTTACATTTTCTAAAACAACATCTTTTATTTGATTGGGAACTTATGCATCTAATAAAGAATTAAATGATTGATCAAAAAAAATTGTAAACCTGAACATGTTTACTAGTTTTAATGCTTATTTTTTAAAAAAATATTTAGGTTTTTATAGGCCAAAATTTTATAGGTTATGCTATAGAGGTAAGAACTCTTTAGATTTAGATGTTGCTTTTTATGTTAAGAGAATTCCTAGATTTTTTAAACATATAAGTACATATATACAAAAATTTAGTAAAAGTTATTTGAAGTATAGTAAATCAAATTTAATTTCAAAAAAATTGAACGCATTTTTTGAAAAAAATGCGCATTTTACGGATGATTTAAAAATAAGAGCAAAATTTTCAAAAAAAAAGTTTTTGAAAGTTTTAGAATTAAATAAAATTAGACCTTATTTTTTTGATTTAAAACCATTTAGGCGTTATAGAAAATTATTGTTTTATAAAAATTTTTCAAATTATTTTTTTTTAAAAGAAAATTTTGACTTTAATTTTTTTAAATTTGAAAATTTTTCTATGTTTAACTCTTATTTTAATTTTAGAACAAATAATTTAACATTATTTAGGCTATTTTTATTTAAATTCCGTAGAATGATGCGTCATTTTTGATTTTTAATAAATCGTTTTAATTCTTTAAAAAAATATATGTATTTTTTTTGTTTTATTTTAAATTTTTTTTTAATAAAAAAAAATATACATTTTTTTGATTATTATAGTAACTCTTTTTTTTTTGTAAAATACTTATTTTTATTTTTTAATTTTTCTAAAATACGTGGTTTATTTTTGAATTATTTTTTTATTTTTTTTAAATTATTGGTTTCTTTAAAGGGGTTTGTTGATTTTTTTTTTGGTTTGTATTTTAAGAAAATTTTTAAATTTAGCTTGACTTCAACTAATTTACAAATTTACAATGAAAAATTATTTAAAATTAATTTTTTTAATTTTGTTAAAAAATTAAAAAAATTAATTTTTTTTTTTAATTGTATTATTAATAGTAATAGGTTATCAATGCATTTACCACAAAATAAAATTTTAATGAAATTTCTAAATTCTTTTATTGAATTTTTTTATGATTTAAGGGTTTTGTTTATAAATAAAATTTATGAAAAATTATTTATATATGTTAATTTTTTTTTTTATAATTATTTTAATAATATATATTTGTTTTTTTATAAGCAATTTTGTATTAATAAAAAAATTGCGTTTATTTTTAAATATTTTTCATTATTATTTTTTAAAAATTTTAAGCTATTTTTTGTGTTGTTAACTTTTTTAGGTTCAAACGCTAATATAAAAAATATATGTTATTCTATTATAAAATTTAAATATTTACAATTAATTTTTAAAGGTAATAAACCTGCTTATTCTTTATTGAATTTCGCTTCTAAACGTAAAGTAAACTATAACTTCTTTTTTTTTTCTAAGATTTTAGAAAAAAAAAAAAAAACCCAATTAACTTTAAATTGAAATTTTTCTTTTTTTAGTTTAATTAAAAGCTTTAAAAAATTTCGTATGCCTTTTACGTCTAATTTGATAAATACGGGTTATGTAAAATTTGTTTCAAGGTTTAGATTAAATTCGTTTTTTGATAATTTTTCAGATCCTGAATTTTTTATAAAGTTTAATTTTGAAAATTCTTCGACTTCTAAGGGATGATCTTTTTATAGTTATTTCCAAAAATTTTTTTTTTTTTATAATTATTTTCAAAAAATAAATTTTTCGAATTTTGCAGAACAAAATGTTATGCTTATGGAAAGGATGAATGGTTTTTCTAATTGAAAATTTTTAATAAAATTAAATGGTGATTTAAAAAAATTATTTTTTAATGTGCATAAACGTAAAAATTTGTCACAATATATTTCACCTATAGATTCTGCTTCTTTATTGCGTAATATGATTTATCGTTTTACAACAAAGCTGAATACTTTAAAATATTATTCTTCTTTTGCTTATAAAATTTATGATAGGCGTAGATATACTTATAATTTAACTAAAATGATTACAGTATTACAACAATATTTTTATAATAGATTTTTTTTTAGAATGGAAAATTATTTTAATTTAAAGCATAGTTATAATTTTAATGTTAAGTCCATAAATTATTTAGAAAAAAGATTTCGTTTATTTTATGGAACAACTAATTTATATCCAATACTAACGAATCGCGTTAGATTATTAAAAAAAGATAATTTACATTTACGTTTATTTAATTATTATTTTTATATTATTTTATGTTATCAAACTATACCTATAACTTATAAGATGCATAATAGCTTACATAATTTAGCTTATAATAGTTATTTTTTTTGAAGAATTTTGCTTATTAGATTTTTTTTAAAAAAAGGTTATATTAATAAGTTAAAAAGGTATATTCTAAATAATGAAATTTATTTCAGGAAATTTTTTTTTATATAATGTTAATTAATTTAAAATTGAATTTTACAATGCGTGGTGTTTTTTTTAAGGTTTTATTAAATAAATTATTTGTGTTACGAATACATATGGCTATAAATAGCGTTAATAGAATTTTTTTGCAAAATGTTGCAAAACATACAAGGGTACAGTTTTTTTTAATTATAATTGTTAAATCGTTGATCGATTCTGGTTTATTTTTACGTAAAAAAAAAATAAATAAATAATAACTATGTCTTATATTTTTCGAAGTATTGTTTTTAATGAAAGTAAACAATTAGTTTCAGCAATTACTGCTATTGATGGTATCGGTAGATCTCGAGCTTCTTATATAATAGATTCCTGTGGTTTTTCAAGGAAAATTTCTTTAAATAGTTTAAATATATATGGTTTTAATTTATTGGCTGTAATTGCTAATAGATTTTATATTGTAAGTGATGATTTAATTAGAGAGCGTTTAACAAGTGTGCATTTTTTACGTAAATTAAATAGTTATAAAAGTATAAAATTTAACTTTAATTTACCAATTAGAGGACAATTAACAAAGACTAATGCTAAAACATGCAAGAGTCGACGTTTGAATTATAAACGAGTAAAAAAAAGACGTGATAAAAAACAAAATTAAGATATGAATAAGATAAACAAAAATTTAAATGCGCGTTTTTCGAAAGTTTATATAGGGTTGAGATCTGTCTCTCATCCTCAAAACAAACGTTTTAAAGATCGTTGAACACAATATAGGTCTTTTTTTAAAATTTTAATAGTTTTATTTACTAATAAATTTAGTAAATACTATAAAAGTAAAAATTTGATTATGTGAATGGAAGGTTTATTTATGTATATGCATATGGAAGTGGGTGATGCTAAAAAATTAACTATAAGTCAGAAATATATAGCTTATAGATGTTGAAAATGAATAAAATTTTCTTATGGTATTAAGCCAAATCGTGGTGAGGTTACTAATATAAATGAATGAATGTTATCTTTTTTAAAAAAGAAAGAGGTTAAAATTTGAACAAAAGATTTGATTAATGCATCAGTTATATATCAATATAGTAAAAGAGAAAAATTTAGAGTGGAAATATATAATTATTATATATCTAGTATTGTTGATAAGCAAAATTATAGTAAGAGACTTTTGAATTTACTTCTAAAAAAAAAAAAAGCAAAAGAACATTATAATTCTTCTTTTTTTTCAAAGAGCTTGGATTCTTATATAGGTATAGTAGATAATTCTCAATTAAAGTTTAAAAAACAAGATTTTTTTGATAGAGCTTTGTTATATAATAAAATGCTATATAAACAAAATTTTATAAAGAGCGTTTTTTATAAAAGAAGATTTATAAAAAAAATGTTTTATAAAGGAAAATTTATAAAAAAAAGATTTTATAAAAAAAAGTTTATAAAAAAAAGATTTTATAAAAAAAAGTTTTTTACAAAAGTGTTTTTTAAGAAAAGATTGTTAAATATAAGGAAATTTTCTAAATCAAAATTTTTTAAAAAAAAAATGCTATATAAGCGTTTATCATCTAGTAAACCTTCGGATAAAAAAACTTTTAACTATTTATATTCTCAAAATAAAAAAATATCTTGAAATTCTTATTTTTTGATATTGAAAAAAAAAATTAGAAAATTTATATGATATTTTTTTTTGTCGCGTATATTAGCGTTATCTGCCTACTTTGAAGCTAGGTATAAAAAAAATTTGGCTTATTTTGTTGAACTAAATAAAATTGAATTAAATAAAAAATTTATTTTGAAAAAAACTAAATTAAATGCTGAATTGGTTTTATTAAGAATTATTGATCAGCATTGGAATTTAGAGGTTGTGCATTATTTTTGAAAAATCAAGCGTTGGTTAAAAAATTTTTCAGGACATAAAATGTTATTTGATCTTTTTTCTAAAGATCTAGGCAAACTACCATTCAAAAATAGTACACAAAATTTTTTTATAAAAAAAATTTTAAATTTCGATCTAACTTTAGCGTTAAGAGAAGCTATGATGCAAATAAATATAAAAGATGACTTTAAATTGAAAAAAAATTTTCATCATTTTAATATTATAAATAAAAAAAAATTGAAAAAAAGAAAAAGGCGCAAGTTAAAGCGTCTAATAAGATTTATTCAATATAAAAATTTTTTAAATTTTTTTTTAAAATATCAATATAGGGTGAAAAGAAAAAATTTAATAAGAAATTTAGAAAAAAATTTTTTTTTTAATAATTTAACATTTTATTGGTTTTTTAGATTAAAAAAAAAATTAAGAAAGCGTTGATTATACGCTAAACGTTCTTATACTTTATTTGGTTTTATAAAAAGGATAAAAAGAATTAAGCTTGTATTAATATATTTAAATTTTATATTTAAGCCTAGAATTAATTCAAGTATTCGTTGGAGGCGTGCACAGGCTATGATAAATAATAAAATTGGTAATAAAAATAGGTTTTTAGTCAATAATTCTAAAAGATTAAAAAATAAAAATGGCTTTACTGTTTTGAAAAGTAAATATAATTTTATAATAACAATTATTGAATTTTACTCTGCTTTGGTTTTCTTTTATAATAGATTATTGCTAAATTATAATTTTAAAACTATGGGAAATTTTGGCAAAGTTAATTATGGAATGTTAAATTATTATGTAAGAAAATTATATGCAGAGTATGCACCTAAAAATAACGATCAATTATACAAAAATGTTGCCGTTAATACTGATTGAGAAAATAATTTTGAATATAATATTAATTCTTTAAAAGAATTAAATTTATATTTTATTCTTAGATTAAATTATTATTATAATAATTTTTATCTTTATTTTAAATTTTGCCAAAATTATAATAGGGTTTTAAAACAAAATTTCATTTATAATTATAAATGAAATTTTGTAAAAAATAAATTTAATTTTATACATAATAGGGTTTTAAGACTTATGGGTAATTTGCAGAATAAAAAAGGTTATAGTAAGTTTTGGCTTTTTTTTTTTTTAGTTTTGTTTTTAAAATCTAAATTAGAGAAAATATATAAAGCTAAGTTTATTTTAAATAATAATTTATGAAATGTTAAATCAAAATTGCATTTATTTTCTTTAAAATTTTGTAATAATATTTTAAAAGGCCAAAAAAATTTTAATAAATTAAAATATACAAAAATGCACACAAAAAAATTAAATCTAGTTAATCATTTAAAATTAAAATTTAATTATAAAAATTTTAATTTTAAATGATTAACTAGATTTAATTTTAAGTCTAGAAGAAATAGTTTGTTGCGTGTAAATCGAAAACATAAAAATTATATGAAAGTAACTCGTAAAAAGAATTTATCTGTTTTTTTAATAAAACATAAATTGAATAAAAGACTTCAATTTAGAATGGCTCGCCGTTTATTGACATCTAGTTTTAAAAATAAATTCAATTTTCGTAGAAAATTTAAAAAAAAGCTAAAAGCTACTTTTTGTAATAAAAAGCCTAGAGATCAATATCAGTATACTAGATTATCTTGAGAAGAAATGCATGAGCAAATGTCTGCGGCTATTTCTTTTGATATAAAAGATACACATAATATTTTAACGCATCAATTTCCATTAGGTTTTACAAATAAAGAACTGGAATGGGTGGAAGCTGGTTTTGGTAATATTATTTTAAGACGTGTTAGGCGTAATTTTTTTTTTACTTTTACAGATATTAAGGGCAATACGATTTTTGCAGCTAATGGGGGTAGGTATTCGGTAAAAAAAAGAAAAGAGCGTTTTAAATGAGAAGTTTTGGAAGCTTATTTTGTAAGATTTAGATTTTTAGCTTGAGCTTTTAATTTAAGGTTATTATCGATAAAAAAACGTGTTAAAAATTTTTATATAGGGCGCAAATTGTTGAAAGAATTGAAATGGTTAGGTTTTGCTATTTTATCAATATCTCCTGAATATACAAAAGCGCATAATGGTTGTAGACGAAGAAAAAAAAGACGTTTATAATGTTACAAAAATCATGTTTTAATGTCGTTATTGATGGGGATTGAACTAAATTATTAATTAATGTAAAAGAAGAATCAACAAATTTGTTGCAATATTTACATCAATTAGGTAGAGATATACCTTATTTTTGTTATCATGAGCGTTTAGGAATTGCTGGTAATTGTAGGATGTGTTTAGTTGAAACATATATGTCAAAAAAATTACAAGTAGCTTGTTCATTAATTATTACAAATAATTTACAAGTTATTACTTTAAGTAAGCGAGTAAAAAAAGCACAAGAAGCTGTTTTAGGTTTTTTATTATCAAATCACCCACTAGATTGTCCTATTTGTGATCAAGGAGGAGAATGTGATTTGCAAGATTTAACTTTGTTATATGGATCTGACCGTAATAGTTTTTATGAAATTGAAAAGAGATCTGTTTTAGATAAAAATTTTGGCATTATTGTAAAAACTTCAATGAATCGTTGTATACATTGTATGCGTTGTGTTAGGTTTTATAAAGATATTTATGGTTTACCTGTATTAAGTATGATTGGTCGTGGCGTTACATCTGAAATAGATACTTATGTTAATTTTAATCTTGATGATGAATTGTCTGGTAACATTATTGATTTGTGTCCTGTAGGTGCTTTAACTGCTAAAGTGTATTCATTTCAGTATAGGGTTTGAGAGTTTAAATCTTATAAAATTGTTGATTTTTTGGATAGTCTAAATTCAGAAATTTGTTTTAATATTTTTGGTAATAAATTAATTCGTGTTTTGCCTGAAATAAATTGTATGATTAATGAAAATTGGATATCAAATAAAACAAGATTTGCTTATGATTTATTAAATGTAAAAAAACGCTTTACTTGCTTGTGAAATATTAAGTTTAATCAGCACTTTAAATATATAGAGTTGACTTATAATGCAGTATCTCATGTTTTTTTATATTATTTATATTGTTATAAGTGGGAAATTGTTTTACCTTATATTAGTTGTTTGACTGAATTGTTAGATTTTTTATGTTTTAAAAATTTTTGTAATTCTATAGGATTAGATAATTTGTATACTACAGGACAAAATTTTCTTGCTTTTGATTTTAGATCAAACTTTTATCTTTATTGAGGTCTAGAAGATTTTAAACATTTTTCGTCTTGTTTTTTTATAGGTGTTAATACTAGATTGGAGTTTCCTGTTTTGAACATTAAATTACGTAGTATTTGAATTGAAAATAAAGTTTTTTTTTTTAATATAGGTTCTTTACAAACAACGACAACATTCGATGTTGTAAATATTTCAAAAAATTTATTTTTTTTTTTATTTATTTTAGAAGGACGTTCTTTGTTTTGTCGTGTTTTTTTATATAATATATATAATTTTTTTTCATTTTTTTTTTTAGGTAGTTCTGTATTGAAAAACAACAAAGGTCACATATTTTTGGCTTTATTTTTTAAATTTATTGATTTATACATAAAAATTTTACATATGAGCTCTTTTTTTTATTTATTAAATAAAGGTTTAGATTTTTTTTCTTTTTTTGCGTTATTACCTAATTATTCAACTTATTTAATAACAACTGAATTAAATGTAGGTAATAAGGTTTTTAATTTTTATTTAAAATTTTTAAATAAAGATTTAAAAATTTTAAACTTTTTTGAAACAAAATTAAAATCTATTACTTATTTTTTTTATTTATATGGTATCAATAATTGAAAAAATTATTATTTTGCCTATGGGAAAAATAAAAAATTTTCGATTATGCAAGGTTCTTATCATATTGATTTAAAATTTTTTGGTTATAGCTTGTATATTCCTGTATTAAATTTTTTTGAAAAAACTTCAATTACTTTTAATATATTGTTAAAAATTTCGATTGTAAATAAATTATTCGTTTATGATAATGATTTATTAAATAATGAAGATTTTTTTATTAATACTTTAAATAAATTTAATAGTATATTTAGAAATTTTCAATTTTATTTAGGCTTAAATGTAAACTGTGTGAAAAGTTTACATTTATTTTTTTTTGATAAAATTAATAATAATATTTATATTACATTCTTTAAAAATGTATTTTTTAATATTTGTAATATAAATACTACTTCAATTTTCTTTACTAACAATAAACTGTTAAATTGAAATTTTTTTTTTTTTTTTAAGTATTCAAATTTTTTTTTTTTTAAATTTAAAAAAAGTTTGAATATTTTTTTGCAGAATTTCTATATAATATTCAATTTTATGAATATAAAATTGAATATTGGACTTTACAAAAATAGTTTATCTAATAATGCTTATTTAATAAATTATTTTGATGAAACTGATTCATATTTTATAAAAAAATCTAAAACTATGAATTTATGTATGTTATCTTATTCTAAAAAAAATTTTTCCTTTTTATAATAAATGTTAGAATTTTTTATTTTATTAATTAATTTTCTTATTTTAGTGGTTCCTGTTTTATTATCTGTAGCTTTTTTTACTGTTTATGAACGAAAGGTATTAGCTTATATTCAAAGAAGGCGCGGGCCTAATGTTGTTGGTATTTTTGGGTTATTACAACCATTTGCAGATGCTTTAAAGTTGTTGGTAAAAGAAAATTTAGTTCCAAGAACTTCGCGTGTTGCTTTGTTTTTTTTATCACCTATTCTAAGCTTAACTTACGCGTTAATTTACTGAACATTAATACCTATTTCTTTTTTTTCTAGTTCTTTAGATTTTAGTTTTGCGATGCTTTTAGTATTTGCTTTGTCTTCTTTAGGTGTATATGCTGTTTTGTTGGCAGGCTGATCTAGTAATTCAAAATATGCTTTTTATGGTAGTTTAAGGGCAGCTGCACAAATGATTTCTTATGAAGTGGCTATGAGTCTACATACAATGTTAATTTATGCCATTGCTGGTTCATTTTGTCTTACTGATATAGTATTGGCTCAAGAGTTTGTCTGATTTTTTCATTCACTTTTTCCTTTTTTTATTATGTATTTTGTTTCTTGTTTAGCGGAAACATATAGAACACCTTTTGATTTAGCTGAAGCTGAAGGTGAATTGGTTGCTGGTTATAATGTAGAATTTGGTTCAGCTAGTTTTGCATTATTTTTTATAGCAGAATATGGTAATATGCTTTTTTATTCTTATTTAACTGTTGTTTTATTTTTTGGTGGGTGATTAAGTTTTTTTTCTATTGATTCTTATTTTTTATCATTTTTTTTAATTCTAAAAGTATTATTTTTTTGTTTTATGTTTATTTTCATGCGTGCAATTTTGCCTAGGTTTAGGTATGATCAATTTATGTTTTTGGGGTGAAAAGTTTTTTTACCTGTTTCTTTAGGTTTATTTATAATTTTTTCTATTTTATTCTTGTTAATTTAAATGAATTATTGATTACTTACTTGTTGTATTATGATTTCAGCGTCTTTTTTTGGTTTGTTATTAAACAGAAAACATTTGATTATAAATTTAATTGCTATAGAGGTTTTGTTGTTGGTTGTCGTTTTGAATTTTTTTATATTTTCTGCTTATATAGGTGAAGATACCTTTGGGCTTATATTTACTGTTATAATTTTTTCGGTGGCTGGGGTAGAGTCTGCCTTAGGTTTGGCCTTAATTTTATGTTATTTTAGGCTAAAAGGTACTATTGTTATAAATTTTTTTAATATAATGAAAGGTTAAAGCATATTTTTTTATAAATCTTATGGGATTTATACGTGTTTATATTTTTGCAGATAAAGCTGAGCCTAAACCACCTTTAGGCCCTATTTTAGGGCAATTAGGTGTAAATTCATCTAATTTTTGTAAAGACTTTAATGAGTCAACAGCAGAATTAGCTATGTTCGATGAAGTTTTTGGTTTTTTATTAACTGTAGATTTATTAGTGCTTGAGAATCGAACTGTAAAATTTTTTATAAGAAAACCTACGATCTCTGTACTATTAAAATTAGTGAATGCTATATCTATAGCAAATTCAAATTATTTTTTTAAAAAGCGTTTTGTAATGAGAATAAATGATTTTTTAAAATTAGTAATATTCAAGTATGGCTTTGTAAATATGAAAGAATTAAAAAGAGTTTCTTTTATTTGTAAGGGTACTGCGCGTGCTTTAGGTATATGTTTAATAAAATAGTTAAAATATGTGTATTAAAAAAAAATTGTTTTTAAATTATAAGCCTTTAATTTTAGATAACGAATTACAAAATTTTTTTACATATAAAACAAAAAAGTTTGTAAAAATTAATAATGAAAATGGTGTAATGAATTTGAAATCTAAAGATATAGAAATAGCAGGCAATTTGGAAGTTATTGCTTTTTTTTTTAAGAAAGTTAAGAATACTTTTACATTGTTAGATTATGTAAAGAATTGTGCTAAAACAGATTTATATTTAATGTCTGAATATAATTATCACAAACTATATTTTATATTTATTGTTAACGACTCAAATAATAAGCTTTTTTTAGATTTTTTGTATAAAAATATAAGTAATTGTATTTTGATATCTAGAGTTGCTTTTACTTCTTTAAATATTTTTAATTTATTTGCAGGTGAAACTTATTGTATTGATCTTAATCAAATTTCTATGCAGTTTAAATTTAGAATATATAGTTTTTTTAAAATTTTTAATGAATCCGAATTAGAAGGTTCTATTTTTTTCAAAAGTTTAGGTTTTTTTTTTGATTCGGTATTTTATTCAATAAATAATTATTCTGATTTTAAATTTTTTGAAAAATTAACTTATAATTTCGTTGAACAGTTTAATTATAAGTTAATTTTTCAAAAAATTAAGGTTAGTTTTTTAAAGTTTTATTTATTAATAAAATATATGTTTTTTAAGTTAATAAAATTTATAAGTTTTTATAAAATAAAATGGGCCCTACGTGAAGACAATTAATATTAAAACCACGTAAGAGGCAGAAAAATACATTTAGTATTTTATCGTTAGGAGGCGCTCCTAATAGAGGAGGCGGTGTTGCTAAAGTTGTAATAATGACACCTAGAAAACCAAATTCAGCTAAACGTAAAGTAGTGAAAGTCAAGTTAACTAATTTGTATAGAGTTTATGCTACGATTACAGGGCTTGGGCATGATTTACATGAGTTTTCATTAGTTATGGTTCGTGGAGGAAGTGCAAAAGATTTACCAGGTGTTAATTTAGCTTTGATTAGAGGTAAGTATGGTTTTGATATGCCAGAACGTATTATACGTATGCAACGTAGGTCAAAATTTGGTATATTAAAAAGACGTACGAAAGTTTCGTTTAAAATTGCACCTTGGAGGCCAGGTGGGCACAAAAAGGATAAGTAAACTTATTTTTGTAATAAATGGTTTCTTTTATTCGTAGATTATTTTTGGCTAAGCGTTCAAGAAAATTTAGTGCTTTTAATGTGCTTTTAAAAATGTTGTTGAAACAGGGCAAATTCAATATCGCTTGTTATTTAATAGATAAGCTATTAGCTATATTTAAATTATATATTTATACTTTTTGGCAAAAGCGAAAAATAGAAAGAATTACAAAGATTAATAACCAATATTTGAATTTTTTATTAAAAAGTAATAAATATATTCAGAGCTTAGATGAATGTTTATTGTTATTTCAAAAACTTATAAATAACAATTTTAATTTAAAACATAGATTTTATGTTTTTTTTTGTTTTTTTTTTTTAAAAAAATTTTCTAGATATATTCCAAAACTTTTATTTATTTTTAATTTTTTTTCTTATATAAAATTGCCTTTGCTAAATAAATCGGAACATAATAATTATACGTTAAAAAATAAATATTTATTTGAATTTTTGTCTAATTCTTTTCCTTTATTACATAAGTTTAATAAAGGTTTTGTCGTGAATAGTATTCAAAAATTTTTTTTTTATTTTTTTCAACAATATGGTTGTTTAGTTTCTTTAAATAATTTTTCGGGTAGTTTTTTGTATGGTAAAGGCTCTAATAAGTTTATTATGAATTTTTATATGCTTTTTAAAAATTTTTTTTTATTTTTATTTAAATTGTTTAAATTTAAATCATTTTCATCAAAAGGTGAAAATCAAAGTTCATTAATTTTTGTAGAAGATTATTCTAAAATTCAAAAATTTTTTTTATTTGATAATATATATTTGAAAAGTAAACATGATTTAACAAAGATAAAAAATAAGACTTGATTTGATACTTGAATTTTGCTAGTTTTTTTGAAAAGTACGCTTAAGTCAGAAATAGGTAAAAGATATTCCCCTGTTTTTTTAATTTTTTTTTTAAATACAATACGTAATACATTTAAAAATGGACTAGTTGTGAAGAAATTATCTTTGAAAAAGCAAAAATTGAATAGCCGTTTTTTTTGTAATTTTAAAGTAAAAACAACTTTTTTTTCACAAAATGAACATAATATATATAATTTTTTTTTAAGTCATGTAAATACAAATTTTTGTTCTTTTTTTCAACCTAGTAAGCATTTTAAATTTATCTTTGACTTTTTTCAATATATGTTTATTTTCGAATTGAATTTTAATTTAAAATTTAAGAAAAATTATGAAAATTTGCTATGATTTTTTCAAAAAAAAATGATTAATACTACATTTTATATGCAACGTGATTCTGATTTTATTTTTATTTATTTAAAAAAACGCATAAAAATTTACGTGTTTTTTTTAAAATTGATATTTTCCTTTACAAAATATTTAATAAGGATTTCTTTTAGATATTTTAAAGTTGTACGAAAATATTTAATGTATGCTATAAAAGATAAATTAAGTTATTTACATAAAAAACGAAAAAATGCTGTAATTACTTTGAGAAATTTTAAACAAAAATATAAAATATTAATTTTATATTTTTGTTTAAAAAAATTATATTTTAAATTTTTGCTAAGAGTTTTTAGATTGACTAGTATAGTTTATTCAAATTATTCTTTATTTAATAATAAATTATTATTAAGTTTTACTGAATTATACTGTAAGCTTAGTTATTTTAAAATTATTTCTAGATTCGCTTTTATTTCTTTTTTTTTTTTTATAAAAGTTAATACAATAAAATATGTTAAAAATGTTTTTTATATCTGTGACTCTTTTTTTTTTAGATTACATTTAGGTGTATTTCAGTTATCTAATATGTATAAAAAAAAAAAATTTTTAAGAAACCAAAATCTTTGAGGGTTGAATTTTTTGGTTGGAATTTTTTTTTTTTTTAATAATTTTAATAAAGATTTCATGTATAAATTTTTTTTTTTCGTCAAATTTCGTCATAAATTACGACGTAAAGCTTATGTGATCTTTTTAAAAAAATTATATTCTAATTTTTATAAATGATTTTTTTTTTATAATAAGCCTTTTATATTTAAACCTAATTTTAAATGTGAATATTATAAATATTTTTTGATTTAAAATCTGCAAGTGTTTTTACAAGTTATTAATAATAAATTTTTTTTTCTTAAATATAGTAAATTGGCTTTTAAAATAAAAGGACTTGATTCAAGTAATAAATTGGTTTGTCGTTATATAAATAATTTTTTGTTAGAATTTGGTTTTGTTAAAAAAATAATAAATTTTTTTAATTATAATTCTCGTTACAAAAATGTAAATTTTTCAATTAAGTTTTTTGATTTATTGGTTTGTTTTTCTAAATATTTATGTATATTTAGAAATAATTTTAAATTTTTTTTTAAAAAAAATTTTATAATAAATTTAGGATTTAGCAAAAATTTAAAAGTAGCTATTGTAGGTGTAAGAAATTATTTTAGTGATAATTCCTTTAAAATTAGTCTACAAAAATTTTTGATGTATTTTGTGAATAATAGAAACATATATTTTTCATCTGTTTTTTATAAAGTTGTTTTAAATGAATTTGGTGATTTGAATTGATTTAAAGATTTATATTTTTTTTTGAAAAATTTTTGAAAACGTGGTTTTTTTTTTAAATTGCGTTTTATAGGTTTAGAGAAAAAAAGATTGCGCCTTCAAAATGCATTTACACATTTTAATAGTGTAAGTGGTTCTACATATAATTTTAATTTAGTTTTAAAAGATTTTAGACTTTTTTTAAAATATTTTTTATTTTTTAAAAATGAATTAAAAATGAAAGATAATAAATTTATTAAGTTATTTTTTAAGAAGAAATATGAAACTTTTTTATTAAGTGTTAAAGCAAAAAATGCTAATTTAGTAAATTTTTGAGCAAAATTGAAGTATGTATTATTTTTTAAGAAGAAATTTAGGTTTTTTTCTGCTGCATTAAAAAATTACAATTTAAGAACGTTAAAAGATGTTTTTGTGAGAGGTAAGGGTTTTAAAGCGAGTAAAAAAAGCAATTTTGTTTCTTCAATGAATTTAAAAAATTTTTTTTTTAAAAAAATGCCAATGCATTTAGATCGCCTTGCTAATAGGGGTCGTCGTAGAAATAAAAAGCGTCAATTGTACGTTGTAGTTGTAAAATATTTTAATATGCCGGATCCTTTTAATAGTAAAAAAAAAGATCCTAGGAAAAGGCTAAAACCTAAAAAACAGCTTATTGAAACATTTAGGCAAATAAAAGCAAGGTTAAATAGGTTTAAAGGTAAACGTAAATCATTGTTGAAACCTAAGAAAACTTTAGCTAATTTTAAATCTTTTAAAAGACCTGGATTAAAGTTTGAAAAGCGTTGATCTGCTTTTATACGACAAAGAAAAATTTCAAAATCAATGCGTTTTTGAACCAAATCTTTAAAAAATTTATCTTTAAAACAATCGTATAAGCTACGCATTTGGTTACGTAAAAATATAAATTATGTTTCTTTAAATTTAAATCATAAAAGATATTCTATAATGAGTTGAGTTTTGAGAAGGAGGGGTACTTTGTACGATACTAGCTTTGATGTTGTAAATTTTTTTATTGAAAGATTACAAAAAAAATTGAGGCAAAAAAAAATTTTAGAAGGATCTTTTGCTTATAAAAAATTATTTGCTTTAAGTACACAAAAATATTTTAATAATATTTTAAAAAAACAAAAAAGAGAAAATGCAGTTTTTATAACTATACGTATGTTGGAATTTTTTTTTTCTAAAAATAAAAATTTAGAATTAAAGAAGCAAGATTTAAGTAAAATTTTTTGTGATCAATTAAAAAAAGATTCGAATTGATTTAATGGTTTGTTTTGTAGAGATCATTTCAAAAGGCCTTTTAAAGAGTTTGTATTAGATTTTGATGTTGCTTCTAAAAAAAAAAAAAAACGAAATGTTATTTTAAAAAATTATAGTAATATGATGTCTAAAATTGCTGTTTATTTTTTTTTTAATAAAGAAAAAGTTTTAACAAAAGATATTTTTTTGAAAAAATGTAAGTTTATTGATATTAAGACTGATGTTAAGTTTAAACATGTTTTGCGTTGTGCTGAGGAAGAATTGTATTTATTAAAAAGTATTGCTTTATTTTATAATAATGTTAGCGGTAATTTAGAAAAGGTAAAAAAACAAAAGACTAAACAAAAACAAAAAATTATAATAAACAATAAAAAGTTTAAATCAGGTTTAAATAAAAATACTAATTTTTTATTTAAAAAACAAAACAATTCTTTTGCTAAATTAAATCTTAAGAAAGATACTAAGTTTAATTTTGCTCGTTTTTTAAAACGAGCCTCTAAATATACAAAAAATGTAAATAAATGAAAAAAAAAATGATCTTTTTTATCAAGAAATTCATATAAAAAAAAAAAGTATATGGTTCAAAATCGAAAGCAGTTTTTTTTAAAACAATTATTTAAGTATGTATATTTTAAAAATTGTGATTTAAATTTTTTTAAAGGCTATTTTAAAACTAATTTCATAAATAGTGGATTTTGTTGACAAACTTTTCGATTAAAAATAAGAAGGTTGGGTCCTGTTAATTCGCAAAAAAAAATTTTAAATTTGTATAAATTATATGATAATAATCTTTTATTTATTGCTAGAAAAAAAGTTACTGGTAGACTTGCTAATTTTCTATGAAGAAAGCGAATATATACTAGATTGAAATTATTAGATAAGGTGAATAGAAATTTTAAACTTTTAATTAATTTTGCGGTTAATAAAATGGTTCCTGGAGCTTTTTTAGGTGCTTTTAGAGTAAAAAAAAAAGTACATAAGCATGCTTTTTTACCTAAGAATTATAGGCGTTGTTTTTTTGGTGTAAAATTATTATTAAGTTTAGCTAAAAAAAATAAAAGGCGTGCAGATGTTTTTAAATTAGCGTTTCGTATTTGATTTTTATGAAAATTTACTTTATCTAATTTTAGATCTAAGAGGTATAATAAAGCATTAATAAGATTTCATGCACAAAGTTTCCCTTTTAAAACATCACGTAGATTTTGAAAACAACGTAATGTTTCAGATAAAAGATCATTATATAGATTATATTATTGATAATAATTAATGCAAAATTATAATTGAAAAGGAATTTTAGATATATTATCTTTTAGGCGAAAATTAAATTTTTTTAAAAATAATAAAAGTACTTTTGAAAATTATGATAGGTATTTATTTGAATTAAATTTACCTGAATTTTCTTTATATAAAACTAAGAATAAAAGTCTTTATTTTATACTTAATTCTCAAGTAATCGTTTTTACATTTCATCAAATGTTTAATTATAATTTATTTATAGGATCGTCTATAAGGACATCGTTAAAAACATCTAGATGAATGACAGCAGCTTTCAGATTATCGTTTGTTTTTATAGACTTAGCTACAGCGAATTTTTGTTTAAGATCCGTTATACGTATTGTATTAGTCGCTATTAAAAAACGAAGAAGTATTTTAATTAGTTGTAATAGATCAAGTTCTTATTTTGTTGGTTTAGTTGCATCTTTAGCTAATTGATGTGGTGAGGCTTATTGTGGTGGTCGTTGAGTGGCAGGTACTTTATCAAATTTTAAAGGTATTTTATTTTATTTTCATTTTCATTTGTATCGTTACAAAATGAATGAATTAACTTTAATACAGCAAAAATTAAAAATGGCTTTGAAGGGTTTGGCTTTTTTAAGAAGTAGGCCTCGTATGGTTTTTTTTGGAAATTATTATCATGGTTATCATGGAGCTAAAGAAGCTGCGCGCTTTGAATGTGGTCCTGTTTGTGTTGTTGATTCTGATGTTTTTCCAGATCATGTTATATATCCTATGCCTAGTAATGATGATTCTTTCTCTTCTTTAGAGTTTTATGTTAGGATAATTGCAAAATCTGCTTTATTAGGTAAAATGTATGCTTTAATGCGTTTCTATAAATTGCGTAAGCTGTCAGCTTTTAATCAAATGTTTTTAGAAAAAGATGTTCATTGATGAGATGCAGTTGATCGTTTTTTTAATAAACGTGTTATTACAGCGATTAGTAATAAAATTAATAGAAAAAAGCGTAATTTTTTTTTATTAAAATATTTAACTTTTTTTATTTACTTTAATTTTTTTAATTTAATTTTAGATGCAAGCAAAGGTAAAAAAACAATAAATTTTCGAAAATATTTTGGTTTTTTTACTTTATATTCTATTTATGTTAGATCGTTTGGAGATGAATTTTTGTTGCTTAATAATTATGCACTTAATTACTTTCATATTTATAACATGTTTCAAGAAATAGTTAAAATGTTGATTTCTTTTGATGAAAATTATAAAGATGCTTTAGGTTATAATGCTTATTATTTAGTTATAGGTGCTAGATTTAAGTATTATTTTCATAATAAATTTTTTAAAAATTTTTTTAAATTGACACCATTTATTTATTTTAAATTTTTGTTAAGATGTATGGCTAATTGAAAATTGTTTAAGTATGATTTGCGTTTTAAGAAGGAAAATTTAAACACGAAATATGCTTATTTACATGATAAGCTTTTTAGAGTTAAGCAAGATTCTTTTTTAGTCAGTAAAAAGCCTAAAATTATTTTTTATGAAAATTTATTTGATGTTTATTGTGATTTTGACCAATTAACTTTATTATCTGAGCGTACTTTATTTGATATTGATTTAGAAATTTCAAATTGTTTAGTTTATACTAATTTTGAATTATTTAATAATAATATAAATACTTTTATAAGATATGTGGATGATATGGTATTTCGTATTTATGGTAATTCGTGATATAAAGATATGTATTTATATTTTTTAAATGATTGACAAACATCTAAATTTAATAAAAATATATATATTAATAATAGAAACGCGAATATAAATGACTTTTTTGATAGTAAGTTTATAAAGTATTCAGCTTTTGTAAAATTTTTTAAAAAACGAATATTTGATTTGTATATTTTTTTTTTTAATGAGCCTGAATTTAAACTATTACGTAATCAGATACCCATAAATACTGGTGAGCTTTTAGAATTGCGTAGATTTTATAAAAAATTTTTTGATAATAAAAGTTTGTTGAATTTGTTTGATTATTTTCAAAAATATAATAAATCTTTTGAATCTGAAGTTAATAAAAATAATTTAAACTATTTTTTTGATAAGTTAATTTTTAGTAAGGAACATTTAACTCGCGTATTTAATATGTTAAATTCGAATGAATTGTTTAATAAGGATTTATATAATTATTTTGTTGAATACAATAAAAAATGTTTGCGCTTTTTTGGATATGTATTAAAGCCTAAATTTGTACAAACTTGATTGCAAGATAAACATTCATTAATTTCTCGAAAGTCTTTTAGTATGAATAGATTGGAAGCTAATATTTTAAGGCGTAAAGATTATAAAAAATATTTTAATACTTTTGATTTTTGATACGAATCTGCCTATAAGATGTATAATGAAAATGCTTATGGATATATGTCATATTTCTATACCGATTTTTTTGAAACAATTCCACATTTTTTTGCGAAATATATTAATTTTACAAATGTAAAAAATTCATTTTTTAATTTAATTTTGTCAAAAACTAAGCAAAATCTATTATATACAATAGATAATAAGCTAAAGTTTGTAACTGTATTAAAGAAATATTTAAGAAATATATATTTTTTATTAGTTAATAAAAAATATTTAAAAATAACTAATTTAGATTTTTTGTTAAAAATGTTTATTAAAATAAATATGTATTTGAATATTTTTAAACAAATTCGTTATTTATTTTTTCAAAATTTTTTTTTTGCATATTTTAAATTGCCTTTTCAAAAGGATTTCTTTTTTTTTGAATATTTGATTTTAAACAGCAATAATGAAAATAATAAGTTGTTATTTAATAATGTAACATTTAAATATCTATTTAAGACATCAAATGGAAATACTTTTTTTAATTCAAAATTCCTTGTTAGTTTTATTAATAAGTTTAATAAGTTGAATATGTTTATAAATTCTAATTTATTTTCGCCTTTTGTAAAACAGTTAGATGTATCTAAAATGTCTTTAATAAGATATGTAAAATCTAATATTAATTCAACTAATAGCCGTTTAATCTCTTTAGGTAAATCATATCAACCAGCTTTGTATGTTAATTTGTATTCTCATGTTGCTTTGTTAAAAAATTTAATTTATGAGAGATTGTTTTTTTTAAATAGTAAGTTATTTTTTTTTTTTAAAGCTGGTTTTTTTTTTGTTGATTTACAGACAAAATTTGAAAAAAATTTTAATACTAGTCGAACTTTAAAAAAAGATAATTTAGGTTATTTATTATTAAAGGTTAAATTATATAAGATTTTTATTTTTTTATCATTTTTTAATTTTTTTTCGTCTAAAAGGTTAAAAATTTTTAAAAATAATGAGTTTTTAAATTTAAAAAAAAAAGTACTTACTAAGCATAAATATTTTTTGAAGAATTTTGAATTTCAAACAGAATTAAAATTATTAACTAAAAAACGTTTATTTTGATTAAAAAATTTGTTGAAATATTTTAGTTTATTTGAATTGAAGCTAGGCAATTTAAAATTTTCGCGTGCTTATGTTTATGAGATTTTAAATTGATTAAAAGCTGCACGCATGTCAGAATTAAAATCTAATTCTATAAGATTTCGTGTTTTGGTTCTGAAAAATATTTTTGAGTGTGCTTTTGATGGTTATTTATTTAATGATTTTTTAAAAAAAGCTTTGCTAAATTTTAATTTTTTTCAGAAGAAAGTTTTTTTTGAAAACAAAACTTTATTTTTATGTAAAAAATATGAATTTTTTTTATTTAAAAGATCATCATATTTTCTATTTTTAAATTTATTTAAAGGGGCTTTAAATAAATTTAAAAATAGAAAATATGATCTTGAATCTAAAATTATTAATAAGAATGATAATTTAAAAGTAACATTTCTAAAGAATAAAACAAAGTTATTTTTATTTGATCATGCTACACGTGAAAATAAAAACAAATTTATCTATAAGCGTTTAAATTTTTTAAAGAATTTCTTAATGAAAAGGATAAAATATATTAGGTATTGCTCGGCTAAGGAATTTTTTAAAAAATTTAAAACTTCACGTATTTTTTCAACTCGTGATTTTTCTGGTTTAAAAGCTTTATATAATTTTAATTCTGTGTTGGTAAAATTAAGTAGAATTAAAAATTTTTTTTGTACTAGTATTTTAAATGAAAATTTTATAAAATGTCGTTTGCATAGTTTGAAAACAAATTTAGCTTTTATTCGTAATATTTTTATGAAAACTTTTAAAGTTTTGCAAAATTCTAATTCTTTTAGATTACGTATTTTTTATAAGTATTGATTATTTTATTTTTTTTTGAAATATCGTATAAAAATTTTAACTAAAATTTTACGATTAAATAAATTATCAAATTTTTCTGAGATAGTTAGCAAACTTTTTGAAATTTTAAAATTCGCTTATAAATTTAAAAGTGTTTATATGTTAAAACGTTTGTCGCGTGTTAGAGGAAAGCACATTGCTAAACATAGGTTAGGTATAAAACGCATAAAAATGTTAAGATCTCAGTATGCAAAAAGACGATTGAAGCGTTATTTATATAAAAGATTTTGTGAATTTTTTGGTAAATTTTGTTTAAAGAGTGATAAAACTTATTTAAATAAAACATTAAATAATTTTAAAGTAAGTTTCAATTTTGAAGAAGATACAAAAATAGGTTATAATAGCCTTTTAGTTAATGCTGATTTATTTTTTTTAAGTGGTAAGCTTGAAAATACAAATGTTACCATTGAGTTATTTTTAAATAAAAAAATTGTGGAAGTTAGTAAAAAAGCATTGTTGTTATTTGTAGATGAATGAATTATTTCATTATGATATTTTAGTTTTTATAAGAGTAAAGAGCATATGATTAATTTGTTTTTAGCTAATAATTATGTATATATAGAACATTCTAACTCTTTTAATAAATTTCAGTTTTTTACTAAATATTTAAATGTATTTTTGAGTAAAAAAATTAATGAAAATAAATTTCAGCAGAATATAACTGAATTTAATATATTTTCTAAAAAAAATAAAAAATTATTTAATCATAAGTTTTCTAAAGCTTATTATAATTTATTTTTTTTTTATAAAAAAAAAATAAATTATATTTTGGCTTTACGCCAACAGTATCTAAGATTTGGTTATTATTTTAAGCGTTTTGAGTATTTGTTGAAATTGAAAAGTAATTATTACTTTTCTAAAAAAACGCAGCGAACTCATTTTTCTTTTTTTAAACAATTATTTTATAAATTGCAATTGCTATTATTTAAGGATTATTCTTATAATTTGTTGAATAAGAATTTGTTTAAACATAAGGTTTTAAATTTAATGTTTAAAATAAGCCCAAATATAAAGTCAGTTTTAAAGAATGATTTGGTTTTGAAAGAATTAGATGCAAATTATAAAAATTCGACTAAGAAATACATTTTGACTAAAATGTATAAACAAAATTTCGGTAATTTTGGGAAATTTTATAATCAAAATTCATTTTTGAATAAATTTAAGCGTAAATTTGGTTGAGGTTTTAGAAAACGTAAATTCTTTTATAATGTAGTTACAAAAACACATTTAAATAGAAAAATAACGTATTTTTCAAATAATTTTAAATTTCGTAATTTTTTTAAAAAGCGAAAATTTTTTTTTCTTTCTAAACAAAATTTGTTTATGAAAAAGTATAGTTTAAGTGATAATCATATTACAGAAATTTTTTTAAAAAAAAATTGAATTAATATTTTTAAATGCTTATCAAAAAGTTTTTTTCTTTCTAACCCATTTAGTGATTATTGAATAGAACGCTATTATAATACGTCTATAGTAAATAAAGGTAAGGGTTTTTTAGCTAATAATTGAATTTTTTTTAAATGAGATTATTCTATTATGGATTTAGCTATTAGTTGAATTTCGCCTAGTATAGGTTTAACGCAAACTAAATATAAAAGAAATAAAACAAGATCTTTTTATTTGTGTAGGGAAAAAATGCTACAAGCTACTGATTTATTGAAAAGAAGTAAAAAATTATATTTTCTATATGCAAACTATAAGCATTTATTTATAAATGGTTCTAAAAAAATTAAGAATGTTGATCAAAAATTTAGGTTTTTGCATAATATTTTGAAAGATTCTAAAAGAATTTCAAAAAAATTACGTGTATTTTTTAAAGCAAAAGTGTTTTTTTACTTAAAATCAGATAAAATTTTTGATGCTTTTTTTTCAAAATTGGATATGAAAAATCGATTAGGTTTTTTTAAAACTTTATTTGATTTTTTTTCAAAAAAACATATTTTATTTTTTATAAAAAAATCTGGTTTTATTTTGAAAAATTTTATATTTTGATTTTTTAAATTTTATTTTAATACTAATCAGTTTAATTTCGTAGATACAAATAAGTTATATGAAAAATTTCTTTTTAGAAATAATTTAAAAGTTGAAGATGACAAATTAAATTTGAAAAAGAAATTTTTTTTTAATTTATATAAAGGTAATCTTTTAAATTTTTTTCGAACATATAATATAAAAAAAAAAAATAAATATTCTTTGATTATTTTGCAGAATCAAAAAAAATATATGAAATTTTTTATTAAAAAACGTTTAGGTTTTTTATTGAACATGAATATGTATAGATTTAACATTTTTACAAAGTTATTTTCTTTTTATAGTAATAGGTCTAGCGCTAATAATTTTTATGGCTTTAGGCAACAACGTACTAAAAGAATTTGATGATTATTTTGGACAAAAATATTTTTTAATATGTTGGTTGGAAATAATCATCAATCAAATTCTTTGTTTTTAGGTGAGCAAAAGAATTTGTATTTTAGTACTAATAATAATGATGTAAAAGATAAGTTTAAATTATCTAAAAAAAATTTATTTTTCAAATATAAACGTTGTTTAAAGAGGTTATTAAAACGTGAAAATTTTTTTAAAGTTAGTTCGAAGATGAATGCTTTAAGCTTAAAGAAAGACAATTTTTTAAAGAATGTAAAATTAAAAAAATTGTTTATAAATAAAAGTAGAAAGAGAAAAAGATTGCAGAGTGTATCAGATACTTTTGATTTAAAATTAGGTTTATTTGGTAAAAAAATGGCAAATTTATCTGATAAGGATATATATTATAATAAATCAATAAAAAAATTAAAAAAAATGATAAAATCTTCTTTATTTTATAAATATAAGAAAAATTTTAATTCAAAAAAAAATATTAGTCTTTCAAAATCTAAACGTAATGCAGGTAAAATTTTTAATAATCCTTATATTTTTAAAAATAAAATAAATAAGAATATAAGAAAACAATTGAAAGGGCATAAAAGAGCTTATTTAAAATTCAAACGAAATTTGTTTTATGGTAAAAAGTTAAAAACTAAATTAAGCTTAAAACAAACAGAAATGTTAAAAAATTTTGATAAAAAAAGATTGTTTTTATTTGAGAAAAATTTTAAATCTAATAAAAGCTTTGGTTTATCTGATTATATATATTATTTTAATAAACATTTGAAATTTAATAAAAATTATAAATTTTTATTAAAAATATTTAATGTTATTATATCTGATTTTATTTTATTGAGATTGAAAGGAAAAGTTACACGTATTTTAAATTTTTATAATAATTTTAATTTAGGTTCAAGTAAAACTTTTAAACAAAAAAATATTTTTGAAAATATTAAATTTAATAAATCATTTGTATTTAAATATTTAAGTTTACATGAAAATCTTAATAATTATGTTAATTTTGGTTTTAGTAATTTTAAAATGAATTTTTTCAAAATTAAAGGTTATTTTGATTTAGTTTATAATAATTTAAAGAATAATTTAAAATTTGAAGTAATCTTAGATTGACAGAAATTTGATAAATTTTCAAATGGTTTTGGTTTTTTTTTAAAAAAATTAAAATCATGAAAACGTATTTTAATGCCTTTTTGAGTAAGGGATCAATTTTATTTTTTTAAGAATTTTAAATATATTTTTTCAAAAATAAAATATTTTTTTTATTTTTTAAAACGATATAAGTTTAAAAAAAGAATTGAAGCTCCTTTGAATAAGGTTTTAAGATTTTTAATAATAAAATTGATAAAAATTTTTAAGATGCGGGACTATTTTTTTTGATTTTATTGAGTTCTACAAGATGTTCGTTTGTTTTTTATGAATAAATCTTTGTTAAAGGTAAATGAACATGTTTATAATTCTGTTTTTCGTAGAAGATCTTTTTTAAAGGGCTATTTTGCTAAATCTTTAAAAGCTATTAGGAGTAAATTACATCTAAAATTTAAGCAAATTAAAAATTTGAATTCAAAATTTTCTTTTTCGCATTTTGTAACAAGACGTTCTAGACGTTTATTAAAAAGAAAGAAATGAAGGTTAAAATTTAAGCGAGCTAATAGTTTAAAAAAATTTTCATTAAAATATAAAAATAGAAGTAGAATGCGTTTATTTAATGCACTTATAAGGAGAGAAAACGATTATGATTATAGGGAGTTAATGAATGAACGTAATTTTATGTATTATTTACATGATTTAACACATGTAGTTGGCGCTTATGTTCGTACGTATTCGGGAGATCTTTATGGTAGACAATATGTTGCGCAACATATTTTTGCTAAGTATCGGGCTAGGTATAATAAGTGGTTACATAGATTATCTTTAGGCAAGCGAAAAAAACCTTTGTTCCCCGGACAAATCCATGCAAATTTTATTAGAGTCTATTATAAATATATTTCACGGTATTTTTTTAATAATAATTATAATTTTTTAAAGGAAAAAAATCATTTTAGTAAAGGTATACGTGTATTATCGGATTATTTTAATTTTAATAAATCTATTAGTTTTTATAAAGGTTTTTATAAAAAGAATTGAGTTGCTAGATCAAAAGTTTTATTTTTGAGGCGTAAAAAGCAAGCGCCTTATTTTGTTAGGTGGTTACGTTTGAAAAGAAATGTATCTTTTTCTGTACATAAGGCCAATTTTTTCAAATATAAATTTAATTTATTTAAAAATTTTAGACTTGAGGGTCATAATAAAAAAATTAGTTTAGATTTATTAAAAATGAGGATAAAATATATAATATATCGTCGCGGTAATTTTAGATGATTGTTTTTTATTTTAAAACGATTTAGTACGCAATTATTTAGTTATTTTAAAATTAATTCGGATTATATAGCAAATGATTTAAATAAATTTTCAAAATACTTATTGAAGTTAAAAAATTATTGAAATAATTCAATAGCTTTCTTCAATTTTTTTCATACGCAAAAACGTATACAGATAAAATTTCGTCAATATAAAAAATTTAAAGGTAATTTGAAGCAAATAGGTATTTTCACTAAAAATAAAGTTAATTTAAAAAAAAAAATGGGTAATTCTTTTATATTAAGTCAGTATATAAAATTTAAATATAAATTTTTTATACGTCGTTGTTTAATGCCATTTTTTGCCTGATGTTTGAATGTATGGGTTTATTTGCGTAAATCGCAGTTTTCAAGAAAATTTTTAGGTGATTCTATGTTTTTGTCTAAGTATATTAATGAAAAACATTTATATTTGTATAGATGACATAATATACTACATCATATAAATTATAAAGTTATTTTTAATAAGCTGGTTGATTTAATTAATAAATATAATGTTAATATTGGTGCTCAAAAATATGCATTAGTTTTTAAAAAAAAAGGTGCTGTAGGTTATGCGAGTCGTTTTAAAAGAAAACGTAAAGTTAAATCATTAAAGGTTAAACGAACGTTATTAAAGCGTCTATGCCGAAATGTATTGACTTATCGTATGGAGAAAGCTGATTTAAATTTTAGAACATTTTTTTTCGAAAATTTATACGAAAATTGAGGTTTACGCTCGTTATTATTGAGTGCAAAATTACCTAGGGTTAAGATGAAATATTTATATTTTAATAAATTAGATTATTTATATGCAGAAAAATGTCAGCAAATATATAGTAAAGGTCTTTTATTAAAAAAAGAGCCTTTAATAACTAATAATTTTAGTTTATCTGCTCTTTTTGTAAATAAAAAAGATCCTAATGTTGTAACTGAAAGAAATGAACAGTTACGCTCTATAATGAATTTAGATTTAGATTACCTAAAAAATGTATACAAAGAATCAAATAAAGAAACATTACATTATAAGGTTTTACGTTTGATTTTAATACAAAATTTAGTAGTTTTGCACAAAAATATGTATAAAGCTTTAGATATTATAAAACTACAGCAACCTAATATATTTAGTATGCACGCTGGAAAATTAAAATTTATTTTTAACTATAATACACATAAAAGAATCTATTCTAAATTTTTGGATATAAAAGCTAAAGTAAATAAAAGTTATTATAATAAGGATATTACACGTTTTTATAAGTATAATGAATTTTTTTTTAAATATGTTTTTAATAAAATTTGATTAAAAAAAACTGCATTATATAATTATTTTACTTTAATAAAGGTAAATTATAATGTTACAGATCATGTTAAAATTTCTGAGGTTAATTGATTTACCGCTGAATATTATAATTTTTTAACTGTAAATTATAACCAAAAATCAATAAAATTTATTATAGCTCGTGATCATTTTTCTTTAATAAATGAATTAAATTATAAACATAAACTGAAAAAATTTAATATTATTTCATCAAGCAATATTAATAATTTTGTAGAAGCTCGTGTGTTGAATGAGGAAAATTATAAATTATTTAATAAATATAATGTTATAAAAAAATTTCATAATAAAACGTTAAATCTTACAAAGAAATAAATAAAAAATAAATAAAAACTAATGTTAAAGTCAATAAA
>ERZ778017.391-NODE-391-length-62301-cov-129.512483_pt1 | contig 62301 bp, 66 predicted proteins | sample MGYA00375747_ERZ778017 | MGnify/ENA primary metagenome ERZ778017 (study PRJEB29350, sample SAMN05509838) | bioreactor metagenome | biome: bioreactor; material: wastewater | place: South Africa: University of Cape Town | collected 2014-03-17 ...
AGAACGAAGTTGAAGCGCTTCATGGGTTGCCTCCTTCCGAACTATTCCGTCTAGCACTCTAAGCCAGGTCGCCTCTCTCCTCATGGACGCATTCGCCTGGCGCCTTAATGAAGCGCCCATGAATCGCGGGGCTATTCGAGGATCATGAGGTACGCGTACAGGTCGGGCGCACCTGGGTGGTCTTCCAGCTCGAGGTCAGGGTGGGAGGCGTTGATCCGCGCCACGAGTTCAGCGAGGCGCTCTGGGGTTGCCTCCGTCGAGTGGAAGAGGGTGGCGATCTCGTAGTCCTCCGCACGGCCCTCGAGCATGGCGAGGAGGCACGATTCCGCGTCGGCCGTGGCACTGACGAGCTTGCCGTCGACCAAGCCGATGGCGTCACCTTCGCGGGTGGCGACGCCGTCGATCTCTGCGTCGCGGCTGGCGCGGGTGACTTCGAGGGTGAGGGAGCTCGTGGCCGCCTCCGCCATCTCCTTGAAGAGCTCATCTGGGTCGGCGTTCTCTTGGAACAGTACCGCGGCGGCGAGGCCCTGCCCAAGCGTGCGCGTGCGCAGCAGCCGCACGTCCTTGTCTGGCACGAGTTCGCCAACGCGCTCCGCGGCCATGATGACGTTCTTGTTGTTCGGCATGACGATCACGCTGTGCGCGCCGACGCTGCGCACGGCGTCGGCGATGTCCTCGACCGATGGGTTATCCGTTTGACCGCCACCTACCACGCGCACGCCGAGGCCGCGGAAAGCGCGGGTCACGCCGTAACCGTTGGCCACCGCCACGGCGGCGCTGCGTGGCGGCTCAGCGTGGGCGGCGTCGACATCGGCGAGGATCTCGGAGTGCTGCTCGCTCATGTCCTCGACCTTGGAGCGCACCATGCGGCCGAAGTGAGCGACGGCGGCGAGGAGCTTCTCCGGCTCCTCCGTGTGGATGTGGCCTTTGACGAAACCTTCCGCACCGACGACGAGCAGCGAGTCGCCGAACGGCGCTACGAGGTCGCGGATGGTGCTCGTGGGTTCCTTGACGTCTGCCAGGAGGAACTCCGTGCAGAAACCGTACGCCTCTTCCTCGAACTGGTCCTGCGCGCGGCGCTCGACGACGGGTGGCGGCGGCAGGTCGCGCTGCTCGAAGTAGGCGAGCAAGCCGTCGAGCACGTGCAGGTAACCGAGGCCGCCCGCGTCCACCACGCCTGCTTGCTTGAGGATGGGGAGGAGCTCTGGGGTGTGTTCGAGCGCCGTGTGGCCGGCGGCCAGCACGACCTTCAACAGGGCCGCCGGAGTGACACCGTGACCGTCGGTGGCGGCTGCGGCCGCCTCCAGCAGGTACTTCTCCCCCGCTGCCGCCGACTCGCGCACCACGGTCAAGATGGTGCCCTCTACCGGCTTCATGACCGCCGCGTAAGCCGACTCAGAACCGCTGAGCAGAGCCTCTGACAGGGCGGGCGCGTCGACGACCCTGAGGCTCTTGATGCTGTCGGCGAAGCCCTTGAGCACTTGTGAGAGGATCACGCCAGAGTTGCCGCGGGCGCCAAGGAGCGAGCCGTACGACAGGGCCCGCGCGACTTGCTCCATGCGCTCAGGGTTGTCAGCCACCAGCTGGCGCCGCACTGATTGCAGCGTGAGGTGCATGTTCGTGCCGGTGTCGCCGTCAGGCACGGGGTACACGTTGAGAGCGTTGACTTCCTCGACGTGGACGCCGAGCCATTCCGTGGCGAAGAGGAACGCCTTAGCGAGTGCGTGCGCTGTCCAGGCGTTAGCGCTGGCCCGGTCAGCCACGACTCACTCCAACCACCCGCACCCGCACGACGTCGAGCGTGATGCCCGCGTAGTGCAGCGCCGCGTACTTGACGCGCTCGCGAACGGAGTCCGCGACGACCGGGATGTTGACGCCGTACGCGACGACGACGTGCAGATCGACGTCGGCGTGCTTCTCGCCCTTCGGGTGTTCGATGACGACGCCCTCGTCTACTTGGCGTGCCCCAAGGAGGCGCCTCAGCCCCTCTGACATGCTTGCCGGCGCCATGCCGACGACACCTGGAACCTCGTGAGCTGACAGCCCGATGATGCTAGCTAGCGCGCCGTCCGAGACACGAACCTGATCGACGGTGCGGTCCTTGGCTTCTGGCTTCGTCTTACCGAACTGGCCGAGGATGTTCGGTACGCCCTTGGCAGTGGCTTTCCTCTTCAGGTCGCCCGTGTCGGACTCAGCCCCTGCTGGCGTCTGCGCCTCTGGTGGGCGCGTGTTCTCGTCGACCATGCCTCAGTCCTCCTGGCGCGGGTTGGCGGGGGCCGGTCTCGGCGAGCCCCGTGCCCGCGCAGTGTTAGTGGGCCATTCTACCGGACAGGGCTGGTGAGCCGCGGACGCATCACTCCATGCCGGCCAGGAAGCCGATGCGCCTCAGGGCCCTGATGAGGTCCATGGCGGTCACTTCCGTCGGGTCGTACTCGACGGCGACGCGCGCTGCGTCACCCGGCGCCACCTCGAGCACGCCCGGCACCTCGCGCAGCGTGGCCATCACGCGCTCGCGGGCGGGTTCCGTGTCCATGCCGCGTACGCCCATCAGGACCCGCGCTACCTCGTCAGGCACGCCGCGCCTCCGCCCAGCCTTGCCCCCGCGTCCCTAGGACGAGTTGGAGCGTGACGTGGTCGTCCGGTAAGTAGCCCTCGCCAGTTAGCGCTTCGCGAAGCGCAACGTCGGAGGCCGGGGTGCGGAAGTAGAGGTCGTACACCCCGGAGTCGTAAGCGCTCTTGACTAGCGCCTTCACGAGGCTGGTGCTGGTAGTGGCGGCGGCCGCGCCCGCCACGGCTAAGCGCGCGGCGTGAACGGTAGGGCGCTCACCCGACCAGATGGCTTGGGCAAGGACGAAGCCCGTCGTGCAGGTAGCGCCCACCTCATCGACTTGCTCGGCCACGAACGAGTGACCGCTGCGCTCGAAGAAGCGCAGCGCGGCCAAGTTGACCAGCGGCTGCACTCCGTGAGCCGCCGCGTAGCCCGCGTCGATCACCATGGCGGCGTCAAGGTCAGCGTCTACCAGCGGCCGGATTCTGATGCTCATGCCTCGAAGTATACGTTGGGCCCGCAGCAGCGGCGGTCCTGGCGCGGCTCACACCACTAGTGCTGCCGCGGCGCGCTCAGAGTCCTTAGCGTCCCATGGCGCGTAACCGGCCTCGACGAAGTACAAGCCCTGCGGCCCGACGTTGTGCCCGGCGCGTTGCCTGTCTCTGGCCTCGAGCACGCCCGGCAGGTCGTCTGGGCGCAGCTTGCCGCGCCCTACCCATAACAGCGTGCCGACGACCGTCCTCACCATGTTGCGCAGGAAGCCGTCAGCCGCGATGTGCAGGCGCACCTCGCCGCGCTCCTCGCGCAGGTCACACAAGTGAACGGTGCGCACCGTCGTGCGCGTCTCCTGGGTAGCGAAGCTAGCGAAGTCGTGAGTGCCAAGGAGGTGCTCGGTCGCAGCTTGCATGGCGGCGATGTCGGGGCGCCAATGCACGGCCAGCAGCCTGTCACGTTGGATGGCCATCGCCCGCGGGTCGTCCCGCGTGACCCGCATGCGGTAGAGGTAACGGCGGTAGAGGCAGTCGAACTGCGCCTCGAAGTCTGGTGCTGCCGCCGACAGCGCGGTGACGGCAACGTCGGCAGGCAGGTGGGCGTTGAGGGCGAGGCGCAACTTGGCTTCCGGGATGGTCGAGGTCGTGTCCACGTGCGCGACCATCGCGAGCGCATGCACCCCAGCGTCGGTGCGGCCCGCCGCCAGGACGGCGGAATGGTCGCCTGGGAGGGCAGCGAACGCCGCCTCTAGGGTGGCCTGAACGGTGCGCTCACCGTGCGCTTGGCGCTGCCAACCGTAGAAGTCGGTGCCGTCGAACTCGAGCGTGAGCCGCAGGCGCCGCCTCACAGAAACGGTTGCGTCTTGCGGCGCCACGCTATCAGACGCTCTTCGAGGCGCTAGCCGCCACCACTGGCCCGCCGCTAAGGCGCAGCACGCGGCACGCGAGGGGCGCCACCAAGGTGCCAGTGAGGCCGATGGCGAGGTAGCGCAGGTACCCGCCGACGGCTCCACGCTTGAGTTCCTCAGGCATCAGCGCTGAGCTGGCGCCCATGACGGCGGCGACGAGCAGGAGGCCAACCAGGCCCATAAGCAGGCGACCGATGACGCTGCCATTCGCGCGGTGGGTGACGACGGCAGGTCCGACAATGAAGGCGGAAACGACGCTGAGGTAGACGTTCGAGTTAGGCGTCGGCGCAAGGAGATGGAGGGCGAAAGGCGCCACTAGCCCAAGCGCCAAGGTCGCGACCGAACCTGGGCTCAAGGCCAGGCGTCTCACGAGCAGAGATGCGAGCACGATGATCGCGCCGAAAACCAGGCCGCCCCACACGTCGCGCGGAAAGTGCACGCCAAGGTAGACGCGCGATAGGGCGATCAGCCCCACGACGACTGCGGCGAGGACCCAGAACCAGAGACGCTTGAACTGCAGCGCAGCGAGCCCCCAGAAGATGATCGCCGACTGCGCGTGACCGGAGGGGAACGAGTTCCCCGGCGCCGTCTCGATCGCTGCGCCACTCCGCGCTACGGCCGGGTCGACCACGAACGGGCGCGGCGCCGCGACTTGCTCCTTGACCAGGTCGTTCAGGTAAGCCCCTGTGAGGAACACGACGCCTAGGCGCCGCCCGAACGCAGCGTCCACCGCCAGGTACGCGAGGATGAGCAAGACGGTGTATGCCTCCTGCGACCCAAGGTCGGTGACCAAGAGCATGAAGCGGTCGAGACCTGGGGAGGCGAAGCGCTGCAGGGCGAGGATGGTGTCCACTTGACCTCCGGAGGTGCGCTCGTGGGGCGCGGTGGCGAGGATTGTACCAGCGGCGGCAGGCGTCCGCCCTACCCACCCGGCGGGCGTGAGGTGCGAGCATGGGGCGTGGCTACTCTCCCTCCAAGTGACGACACCATCGTCGCCATAGCCAGCGCGGCCGGGTTAGGCGCCATCGGCGTAGTACGCGTTTCTGGCCCCGACGCGTTCAGCGTGGCCGACGCCGTCTTCGAACCCAAGCGCGGGGCGGCGCCGAGCACGCGGCCAGCAGGACGCGTCGTGTACGGCGCGGTGGTGGCGGCGGGCGCCCTCGTAGACGAGGGCCTCCTCCTCACGTTCCGCGCGCCACGCTCTTATACCGGCCAGGACGTGGTCGAGCTCCAGACGCACGGCGGCGCGGCCGTGCTCCGCGCGACCTTGGACGCCTGCCTGGCGCAGGGGGCGCGCCTCGCGGGTCCGGGCGAGTTCACTCTCCGCGCCTACCTGGCTGGCCGGCTCGACCTCGTGCAGGCCGAGAGCGTCATGGACGTCGTCGAGGCGCAAACGGACGCCGCCAGGCGCAACGCGGCCTTCGGGTTGAGCGGCGCGCTCGGCAAGAGCCTCGGGGAGGTGCAGAGCGACTTGCTTGACGCTTACGCCGCCATCCAAGCCAACTTCGACTACCCGGATGAAGGCGTGCCAGAGCACGAGCTCGGCGCACCACTCGCCCGCGCTGCAGCCAGCCTCCGCGCCATGCTGGCGACTGCGGAAGCCGGGCGTTTGAGCAAGCAAGGCGCGCGCTTGGCGCTCCTCGGGCTACCTAACGCTGGCAAATCGAGCCTGCTCAACGCGCTCCTCGGTTACGAGCGCTCGTTGGTTAGCGCAACGCCCGGCACGACGCGTGACTACCTCGAGGCGCCACTAAGCCTCGGCGGCGTGCCGCTAGTAGCGATAGACACGGCCGGCATCCGCACCGCAGGCGACCACATCGAGGCGAGCGGGGTGGAGTTGGCGCGGCGCATCGGCGCGCAAGCCGACCTGCGCCTGCTCCTCCTGGATGGCTCCGCGGCGATCACCGACGCCGACCACGAGTTGCTTGCCAGCGTTGACCGCGAGCGCACCATCGTCGTCGTCACCAAGCAAGACGCCGGATGCGCCTGGCAGCTCGAAGCGGTGGCGCCAGGTCAGGAAGGGCGGCCCCCGCTGCGCGTGTCAGCTAGGACGGGCGCCGGGCTCGCCGAACTGAAAGCCGCCATAGTGACGGAGCTAGTCGGCGCGGCGCAGGGAGCCGAGGTCTGGATCGGCAACGAACGCCACGTCGCTGCCCTTACGGCCGCGCTGGCAGCCACTGAGCGCGCTGCTCAGCAGTCCGAGCTCGGTGGTCACGACCTCGCGGCCCTCGACTTGCAGGAGGCCCTCCAAGCGCTCGGGGCCGTAACGGGCCGTGAGTCCGTCACGGACGAGACGCTGGCGAGCATCTTCGCGCGCTTCTGCGTTGGTAAGTAGGCCCGCGGTGAGCGCCAGAACTAGCGCGCCCGTACGCTCGCGGCCGCCTCGTTCGCTGCCGTCTCGATGGCGCGCGGGAAGCGCTCCAAGACCCTGCGTAGCACCTTAGCCGCGGTCAGCTCGATCATCTTCAAGAGGGCGCGGCTGCCCCAGTGCTCCGAGCTTGGCGTCACCAGGATGACGGCTACTTTGAACGTGTAGTCGAGGCGGCTTTCCGCTTTGCCAGCGCTAACGACCGTCGCCTCCCCACCGACCTCCGCCCAGCCGCTGCCGCTCCGCACCTTGGGGCGCGGCGCGAGCTGAGCGCCAACTGACGTTTCCAGCAGCGCGCTCTCGAACGGCAGGCTACGCATGCCGAACATGGCGACGTCAACTGGCAGCTCGGCGCTGACCGTTGGCGGTGCACCTGGCGTCACTTGCAACGCCGTCAGGAAGTCGGCGTGCTCGAGCGAGCGCGCGACATCGCGCACGAACGCCCGGGCATCCGCCTCACCCAAGGCGACTAAGACGCTGAACGCGATGTCGTGTTCGAGGCGCAACTGCCCCGGCGCGACCTCGCGAGCCGCTTGAACCACCGGGGTGGAGCTTGCTGTCAACGCTCCCCTTTCGGGCGCGGACCAACCCACTCGACGCGCACGCTGCCCTCGTGCACGGCAGCTTCGATCTCGGCATCGCCCGCTCCACGCAGGCGCGGGAGGTCCTGGAACAGCTCAGCGCTAGACGCCAACCCGACCCGCACGGTCACTGGGCCGTCGTCAGCCAAGCGACCTATGCGCCACAGGAGGTTAGAAGCCAACTCCTCCAAGGTCGCTCGCTCTACGCCCAAGTCGTCTAGTACCTCATCAAGGTGTGCCTGGACTGACGAATCGCTCATACCACTCCCGCTCCTCAGGCTACCGCACGGCAGGCGAGACAGGTGACCCGCGGCGGGCGCGCCAGGGACGGCATGCTACTATCCCTGCGTGCACGACACTAGTTCGGCGTCACAAGACCCCGTGAACGACCCCCATGGACCTACCGAAGAGACCCGCGGCCTAGCCGAGGTCGGCGCCACCTACGTCAAGGGTGTGGTGATGGGCATGGCGGACATGATCCCAGGAGTGAGCGGCGGAACCGTGGCCATCATCCTCGGAGTCTACGGCGGGCTACTCGAGTCACTCAGCTCCCTGTCGCGGCCGGAGTTCCTCGGGGCCCTTGTGCGTGGGCGCCTCGTTGCCGCCTTCCGAGCCTTCAACGGCGCGCTGCTCTTCCCCCTCCTGGCCGGCATCGCTACCTCGCTCATCCTCTTCTCGCGCCTCATCAGCTACTTGCTTGCCACCTACCCGAGCCACGTGCTCGCGTTCTTCTTCGGCCTCGTTGCGGCCTCGGCCATCGTCGTCAGCAGACACGTCAAGCGTTGGGGTGCCGCCGCGTGGTTGGCCTTGGCAAGCGGAGCGTTCCTTGGTGTCCTAGTAGTAACGAGGACACCAGTGGAGACGCCTGACGGAACTGCCTTCCTGTTCTTCGCGGGCTTCGTGGCCATCTGCGCCATGGTGCTCCCCGGCATCTCCGGGGCGTTCGTGCTCGTGCTGCTAGGCAAGTACGACTTCGCGTTGGCGGGGCTCGCGCGCTTCGACTTCGGGGTGATCTTGCCCATCGGGCTCGGCGCGGTCGTAGGCCTCCTCTCCTTCGCACGCCTCCTCGCATACCTCCTGAGGCGCTGGCATGACCCGATGCTGGCGCTCCTCACGGGCTTCATGGTCGGCAGCCTCTACAAAGTCTGGCCGTACCTCACGGAAGCTGGCGCTGCGACCTGGCCATGGGCTACTGGGAGCGCCGGCGTGGCGCTGGTGCTTACTGGGCTGCTGGCCGTCGGCGCCTTGCTCGTTCTGGGCCTCGACCGCCTCAGCGCAAGCAGGAGCGGATTGTTAGTTACCTCACGAAGCTCATTCTCATCTACGGCGAAGTTCACGGGCCGGCGCTAGCCTGGCTAGATGGCGTGAGCGCCGTCGGCGCGTCGCGCTGCTCCCAGGTAACCGGGAGCTCCTAGGAGGAGTACCGTGCCCAACCGCAGATACATCACCTTCCTCGGCACCGCGCTTCTGCTGCTGGTAGGCATAGCCCTGTGGCTTCCTGGCGCGCCAGCCGTGGCGCAGTCAACGACCGCGTCACCCGCTTCTGCCCTCCTGCCGGACGAGCAGAACACCGTTGACATAGTCGCGAAGTGGGGTCCGAGCGTCGTTGCCGTCAACGTAGAGGTGCGCGGTTCGCGCGTGAACCAGTTCCAAGACATCCTCCCGTACCTGCCGCCGCAGTTCAGGCAGCTCCTGCCGCAGTCGCAGCCGCAGCAGCAAGTCGAGCAGAGCACGGGTTCCGGGTTCGTGATCGGTCAGAACGAGATCATCACGAACTATCACGTCGTCAAAGACGCGCTAGCTCCCAACGACGTTGCCGCGGCAGACGGCGCGACCATCAAGGTCGTGTTCGCGAACGTCGACGAGGAGTACGACGCCGTCGTGGTCGGCGCCGACCCGGATTACGACCTCGCCCTCCTGCACCTCACCGACGGCAGCAAGATGCCGCCGGAAGCGCTCCCACTCGAGTTGGCAGACAGCTCCAAGGTGCAAGTCGGTCAGAAGGTCATAGCCATCGGCAACCCGTTCGGGCTGCAGTCGAGCGTGTCGCAGGGCATCGTCTCAGCCATCGGTCGTGAACTGCCGTCCATCGGGCAGATCGAGATCCCGATGGTGCAAACGGACGCCGCCATCAACCCTGGCAACTCCGGCGGGCCGCTCCTCGACTCCGCTGGCCGCCTCCTAGGCATCAACACCATGATCGTCCCTGGCATGACCAGCTCAGGGAGCGCTGGCAACATCGGCATCGGCTTCGCCGTGCCGAGCGAACTCCTCACCGAAGCGCTGCCCCTCATGCGTGAAGGTGGCCTCGTCGGGGTCTACGCCCAGAACATCGCGGTGGCCAACGGACCCCGCCTCGGCGTTTCGATCGTCGACGTGGCCGCCTACCCGGCAGACGTCCGCAAGGCCCTGAACATGCCAGACGCCGGGCTCGTGGTCGTCGAAGTCGAACCGAGTGGCCCCGCGGCGCAGGCCGGCATCCAAGGCCCCAGCTTCCAGGCGAGCATAGGTGGGCAGGCGTACCCAGCCGGCGGCGACATCATCACGAAAGCCAACGGCACGAGCCTTACCAAGGGCCAGGACCTCCAGAAGCTGCTCGTGGGCGCGAAAGCCGGCGACGTCATGACCCTCGAAGTGTGGAACGGCGGCAACACCCGCGAAGTGAAGGTCACGCTAGCAGTCGTCCCGCCGACCACGAACTGACAGCTCCGAAACACCGCTACGAAACAACGGCACGCGCCGGGATCAGCCCTCCCGGCGCGTGCTAATATCGCCAGATGGAACGTGCTGGACGTCATCTTTGCGTTGGGATAGTGCTTTCAGGCGGAGGCGCGCGCGGCTTCGCCCACATCGGAGCGCTCCGGGCACTCGAGCGTGCCGGCGCTAAGTTCGACGTGGTGGCTGGCACCTCGATGGGCGCCATCCTCGGGGCGCTCTACGCCACCGGGGCCAGCGCAGAGGACCTCTATCAGTTGGCAGTGCGCACGAACTGGCGCGACGTGGTCGACCTCTCCCTCAAGACCGGCCTGCTCAAAGGCGACCGCCTCGAGGGCTTCTTGGCCGAACAGTTGCCTGCAACGTTCGAGGAGTTGAAGAGGCCGCTAGCCGTGATCGCCACCGACATCGAGTCAGGCGAGGAGGTCCTCATGTGCGAAGGCGACCTGCTCTCAGCAGTGCGCGCCTCCGCCTCGTTCCCTGGCGCCTTCGAGCCAGTGCACATCGCTGGCCGCACCCTTGCCGACGGTGGCATCGTCAACAACCTCCCCATCAACGCCGCCAGCTGGCTTGGCGCTAATCGCGTCATCGCCCTCGACGTGACGCCCCCGCGGCAGTCCGTTTACGTGACGGCAGAAGCAGAGAGCAGCAACTGGTGGGAGCGCATGGTCGCGACCGTGAAGCTCGAGCGCCGCAACCCGATGGCGCAGATGCTGTTCCGCGCCTCCGACATACAGCAATCCATCCTGGTAGACATCCACGCGAGCATCCACCCATGCGACCTGCGCATTCGCATGCCGATGCCGCACTACCGCATCGAGTCGTTCACTAGCTTCGAGGAGATCGTGTGGGAGGGCGAGCGCGCCGCCGAGGTGGCGCTGGCTGCCGCAGGTGGCTGGAACGCCGTGCTTGGGAGCACAGGGCCGGCCGCGGAGGAGGTGGCGCCAGCCACGCTGGTGCAGCACGAGCCGAGCCTCGGCCACGACCTCAAGGGCACGATAGACACGGGCCTGACGGCCGTGAAGAGCACGCTGTCGCGGGTGGTCGGACGCAGCAGCAAGAAGCCCTGAGAGCCACGGCATGACCTGGCGCGCGCTCGCCGCCCTCCTAAGCGGGCTACTCATCGGGGTGGCGCTCACCCAGTTCGGCCTGACCATCATGCGCGTGAGCGGCGAGAGCATGGCGCCGACGCTGCACGGTGGGCAGTTCGTCGTGCTCATCAGGCCACCGCTGCACGCCACGCTCGAACTGCTCGGCGTCACTAGTCCCCTACTCGTGGACGGCGCCGTCTTGGCCATCCGCGACCCCCAAACGCAGCCGGCCACCGCCCGCGGGTGGCCTGCGCAACTAGTCGACTGGGCGGCGGCCGACCTGCTCGTGAAACGCGTGGTTGGCCTACCTGGCGAGACGATCGCGTTTAGGAGTGGCGAACGCTACCTCAACGGCGCGCTGGCGCCCGAGCCGTGGCTGGATCCCGCCTACGCTGGCACCAGCAACGTCAGCCCCACGGTGATAGGACAGGGCGAAGTTTACGTGCTCGGCGACGACCGGCTGCCGCTCGCTAGCCGCGACTCACGCACGTTCGGCGCGCTTGGCACGAGCGGCGTTCGAGGGACGGTCGTACTGGCGTTCCGCGCCCTGCGCCGTGACGGGGACTGGCAGTGGCCAGTCGCCCCCGTCGACCAACATTAGGCCTGCTTGCCCGCTTTAAGCTGCGAGCGAGCCGTCGAGCCCCAGGCTGGCGGCAGCTGCCTGCATGGCGTTGAGCACGAACTGCATGTGATCGTCGAGCGCGACGCCTAGCTCCTCCGCACCCTGCCTGACGTCATCACGGTTCACGCCGCGCGCGAACGCTTTGTCCTTCAGCTTCTTCTTGAGGCTCGCGAGGGTCAGGTTGGCTATGTCTTTGTCCGGCCGCACGAGCACCGCTGCAGTGATGAGGCCCGTCAGCTCGTCACACGCGAACAGGACCTTCGCGAGCAACGACTGACGCGCCACGCCAGTGTAGTCGGCATGCCCCATGATGGCGTCCAGGACGAGCTTAGAGTAACCGCGCGCTTCCAGCTCCCTGACGCCTACCCACGGGTGGCCGCTCTCGTCACGATCCGGGTTCGGGTAACGCTCGTAATCGAAGTCGTGCAGCAGCGCCGCCTGCGCCCAACTCCCTGCGTCCTCACCGTAGTGCTCGGCGTACGCCACCACGGCCGCCTCGACCGACAACATGTGCTTGCGTAGGCTCTCCGACGGCGTCCACTCTTCCATGAGGCGCAAGGCCTCGTCGCGGGTATGGCTCATGACTGAGTGTAAGGGAAGCGGGCCCCCGGGCGGCTCCTGAGCACGGAACCCGCGCAGCACGCGGCTATACTCCGGCATGCGAGTAGCCGAGCTCAAGTGCGTGCCAGACATCACTCAGACTGCCCTCGAAGTGGTGACCGCCGCCGTGCGCGCGGCCGTAGCGCAGCGCGGACGGGCAAGCATCGTCCTAGCTGGCGGTTCTACACCAATGCCCCTCTACCGCCTCCTAGCGAGAGAAGAACTCCCATGGGAGCGCATCCACGTCCTGTGGGGAGACGAGCGCTTCGTAACCGTTGACGACCAAGCCAGCAACGCGGGCGCCGCCATGGCGGCGCTGCTCGACCTCGTGCCGATCCCAGAAGCGCACATCCACCTTTGGCCCATCCTGGAAACGCCGGAAGCGTCGGCGGCCGCTTACCAGGGAGAGATCGAACTCGTCCTCGGGTCCAGCCCCGTCTTCGACATCACGCTCCTCGGCTTAGGAGACGACGGCCATACGGCCAGCCTCTTCCCAGGCACTGGCGACGCGCTGCGCACGGAGTTCACGTTGGCAACGACTGCCCCTGACGGCATGAGCGTGCGCGATCGCCTGACCCTCGGCCCTACGGCCCTAGGACGTAGCCGCATCGTCATGTTCCTCGTGAGCGGCGCCGCCAAACAGCCGGCACTGGCCGCCGCGTTCGGGCCCGACACCCCCGCGCTGGAACTGCGCTGGCCGCTCACCGACGACGCCGCGCGCGAGCTAGACGCCCACCCGGCACGCAGCGTCACCGCGCTCGAGCAGCTACTGGTAGTGGCTGACCAGGCAGCGTGCGGCGCTAGCGCCCGCAGCTAAGCGTTAGCCGCCCACGGCCGCCCAAACGACGGCCTGGGCATCGAACGGCGATACGAGCAGTTCGTTGACGGCGTACGCCCTCACCCCGTAGACCAAGCGACCGCTGATGGCGGGCCGTAGGCGCGCGCGGTAGTGATAGCCGGTGGCGGCACCCGCTGCGCCCGCTGACGGTACGAGCTCCATGCTTGCGCGGCCGAGCTGAGTCTGCAGCGCCTCGGCCTCCGGCCCATAGACGACCTCCACCTTCACGTCGTCAGGGTTGAGGCCCGCTAGGTCGATGGTGGCGCTGATCTCGAGTTCGTCGCCCACGTGCGAGCGTTTCTCCACCAACGGCTCAGCCGTGAGGGTCACTTGCGGCCACGCCTCCGCCACGCGCTTGCGCCAAGCAGCCAGCTCCTTCGCCTTGGCGTAGTCATCCGCGCTCAGTGTCGCGCCGCGGACGCTGGCCGGGGCGTAGTAGCGCTGCACGTACTCCTTCACCATGCGTTGGGCGTTGAACTTAGGGGTGATGGTGGCCATGGCGTCCGCCGCCCTGCGCATCCAGGCGTCAGGGACACCGTCGCGGTCGCGCTGGTAGTAGAGCGGCACGACCTCGCGTTCGAGGAGGTCGTAGAGCGCGTCGGCATCTGCGACGTCCGAGCGGGCGTCATCGAGGTACGTGCGACCCGCGCCGATGGCCCAACCGTTCTCGCCGTCGAAGCCTTCCGGCCACCAACCGTCGAGGATCGAGAGGTTCAGGACGCCGTTCATCGCCGCCTTCATGCCGCTCGTCCCGGACGCTTCTAGAGGTCGCCGTGGGTTGTTGAGCCACACGTCGACGCCGCGCGTCAGCGCGCGGCCGATAGCCATGTCGTAGTCCTCCACGAAGAGCACGCGGCCGTAGAAGCGCGGGTCGCGCGAGAGGTTGTGGATCTGCGCGATGAGCTGCTGCCCTTCCTGGTCCGCCGGGTGGGCCTTGCCTGCGAACACGAGCTGCACGGGCCGCTCCGGGTCCGAAACTATCGCCGCTAGGCGGTCTAGGTCGGAGAACACGAGCGTTGCCCGCTTGTAACTCGCGAAGCGCCTAGCGAAGCCGATCGTCAGGATCTCCGGGTCGAACAGGGAGCTCGACTCGTGGAGCTGCGTCGGGCTCGCCTCGTGGCGGTCGAGTTGGCTTAGGAGGCGCCGGCGCACGAAGCGCACGCTGCTCGCCTTGAGCGAGCGCCGTGCCTCCCACAGCTTCGCTGGGGCGACCTCGCGCAGCTTGCGCCACTGTGCCTCGTCGTCGCTACGCTCCTGCCAGTCCTGCCCCATGACGTCGGCGAGCAAGGCCAACGTCTGCGGCGCCACCCAAGTGGCGACGTGAACGCCGTTGGTGACGTGCCCGATGGGCACTTCCTCGACAGGCACCTCTGGCCACAGCCGCGCCCAGATATGCCTGCTCGTGTCGCCGTGCAGTGCCGCGACGCCGTTGCGCCCTGAGGAGAACCTGATGGCGAGGGCAGGCATGCTGAACACGGGACCCCAGCCGAGGTCGACGCCGCCGAGGGAGTGGAACGCGGCCTGGTCGATACCTAGGCCCTTCCAGAAGGTACCGAAGCCTTGGTCGACGAGCTCGAACCCGAAGGCGTCGTTGCCAGCAGCGATGGGCGTGTGAACCGTGAAGAGGGTGTTGGCCGCGATCGCTTCCTTGGCGACCGCGAACGTCAGCCCGTTCGCTACCAGCTCGCGGCTGCGCTCGAGCACCGAGAAGGCGCTGTGCCCTTCGTTCATGTGCCAGGCGGTCGGCTCGACTTTCAGGGCGCGCAGCATGCGGACGCCGCCGATGCCGAGGACCATCTCTTGAGCTACCCGCGTGCGCTGGTCGCCGCCGTACAGGCGGGCGAGTAGTTGGCGGTCGTCTGGGGTGTTGCCGTCGATGTCGACGTCGAGCAGGAGGACGCGCACGCGCCCGACGTGCAACTCCCACGCCGCTACCCGCACGCTGCGCCCGAAGATGTCTACGCTGACGACTGCCCGCTCACCTGCGTCGTTCAGGGCGGGTTCGAACGGCAGCGCGGCAGGGTTAGACCGCAGGTAGACGGCTTCCTGCTTGCCATCCGGACCTACGCGTTGATGGAAGTAACCTTCGGGGTAGTAGAGGCCGACCGCAACGAGCGGCACGCCAAGATCTGACGCCGCCTTCGTGTGGTCGCCGGCCAGCACCCCGAGGCCGCCAGAGTAGAGGGTGATGGCCTCTGTCCAGCCGTACTCCGCGCACAGGTAGGCGTAGACGTGCTCGCTGGCTACCGCGCTTTCGAACCAGGTCCGCTTCGCGTAGTAGGCGTCGTAGCGCGCCATGACCTGCTCGTACTCTGCGAGGAAGTCTGGCTCGGCCGCGGCCGCGTCGAGCCGCTCTTGCTTCACGTCGCGGAGGAGCGCGACGGGGTTGTGGTGGCGTGACTCCCATAGTTCGCGGTCAAGCCGCCTGAAGAGGCGCCGCGCGTCCGACTGCCACGACCAGTAGAGGTCGTTGGCTAGTTCGTTCAGGCGCTGAAGTTCAGGTGGCAGCTTGGGCAGTACGGTCAAGTTTCCAAGGATTCTCATGTGTTGGGGTTCTCGCTTCCAGTCGTTGGCCGGCAGCACGTTCGCAGGCCGCAGCGGCCCAAAAAGGCCGGTGACAACTCTACCATTCGCGCCGTTGGCCTCCGGGAAGCGTGCGCGCCGGTTAGTCTGCTAAGCATGAGCAACGTTGGTTCGGGCGTTCGTGCCGCCGCCTTGGTGATCTTGTGCCTGAGCGCGCCGCTCGCGGCCGCGCAGACCGTGACGTTCGAGCTTGGCGGCTTCGCCAGCGGCGCTGAGGCGCCAGCTCCTTCGTTCGGCGTTAGCTTCGACGCGATCAAGGTTACCGGCGGCTCCGTCACGCTCGAGCTAGGTTACGCGGAGCACGCCAGGCTCGGCGTCGGGCTCTCGACGAACTGGGCGTTCGGGCCGCTCGGGAACGTCATAGTCGAGGGTTGGGGCGCACTGCGCAGCGACGGGGTTGGCGAGGGGCGCGTTGGCGCTCGCGGCGTGCTCGGCCCCGTGGCGCTGCGCTTGACCGTCGTCGGCTTCGGCGCTAGTCCAGCTGCTTTCCGCACGGGCGCACTAACGAGCACCGAACGGCCTCTCCTCCCCGGCTCAGCGTTAGGTTTCCAGGTCGGGTTGACGGCGCGCTTCAACCGCAACCTCGTCCTCGAGGTAGATCCCGAGGCCTACCTCGCCAGCGGGTTGGCGCTGCGCGGCGAGGCGCGCCTGCGGCTCCTACGCAGCCTCGGGGAGAACGAGCTCGACTTCATCGCCCTCGCGTACGCCCCACCTGGCCTCGGGGCAGCCAACGCCGCCATCGGCGTAGGCGTCGTCCTACCGCGCGGGCGGGCACCCGACTGGAGCTTCGCGGCGCTGGTAGGGGTCTCGCCTGGACGCGTCGCCGTAGGCGGCCGGGTTGCCGTTGCTGAAGAGTTCGGGTCGGTAAGGGTCGGCCTCGATGTCGCGTTTGAGCCTTACCGCCTCGACGTGCCTCCCCTGCGGCTGGCGGCAACGGCGTCTGCACCGGCCGCCGCTTCCTTGGGTGGCGGCTCTTGGGAGGTCTCACTCAGTGGTGTTAGCGACCTGAGTAGCGCTGGAGGAACGAGTTACGAGGCTACCCTCGGGCTGGTCGTGCCGTTCACCTTGCCGAAGTGACGTTAGTTGGTTCTAGGCGCGACGGGGACGAGATCGCCAGTGCTGAGGTCCAACTGGTACACCCCATGCTCTGGCACGGCCCGCAAGTAGGTACGTGACTCGCGCGCCTCACGCAGCTCGAAGCTGCGTAGTCCCGGCTTGATGCCCCTGGCGAACGCGCCTGGCTGCAGCACGCCGTCTACGTAGATGAGCACCTCGCGCCGCTCCTCCCAGAACACCAGGGGGTCAGAGGCGGGCGTCAGCTCGCGGTCGACGCGAGAAACGCGGTAATTGCGCACGAGCACGTCCAGTACTTCGTCAGCGAAACCCTCGCGCGCCAAGGTCACGCGGTGCGTGCCGGGCAGCGCTGCCAGCGTGATCGGGCTGGTGCCTGCCTCGACCCCGTCGAGGAAGACATGCGCCCGCGGCGTAACGACGACCTGGATGCTGCCGCCGGAGATGGCGGTAAGCACGACGTGAACGAACGCGGTGTCTGCGCCCCTCAGTTCGACCATGCGCACGTCCGGCAGGAAGCCTTCCTTGCGAACCTCCAACTGGTAGCGACCCGGAGCGACCATGGCGACGTCGAGGTGCGAGGTGCGTCCGAGGGCAACGCCGTCAAGGAAGACTTGAGCGTCGGTCGGCTCGCTCGAGACGAACACGCCTGCGTCTCCGACTGCCAGGTCGAGGCGGGCGCTCGTGAAGGTGGCCACGGCCGCGGCCAGCTCATCGACGGTTGGCTGCATGGCGCTCGGGTCGAGCGGCAAGCTGATCAAGTCGCTACTGCGGTCCTTCTCCGCGTCGACGACGAGGATGTTGATGCCGAAAGCAGCGCCGCCGTCGTACGGCACGCGCGACAGCTCACCGCTGACGGCGTAGCGCGCCTGGTCGAGTTCGGCGATCAGCCTGGCGAACTCTGGCTCGAGACTGCCCGCTATGCCCGGGGTGATCAGCTCGCCGCTGCGCACTTCTAGTCCGGTTGCAGTGCCCACCGCGGAGCGGAAGGCGGACATGAAACTCTGCACCAGCTCATCAGCCACGCCGCCGCGCGTGCCGAAGGTTGGCACGGACACTTGAGCCGCCGCAGAAGTGAGAGCGCTCACAAGCATCAAGATGAGGCCCACCCAGACGAGTCGGGGGCGGTGAAGGCGCTGGCGCATCGCCCAAGTATAGCCGCTCCCCCCGCCACGCCTTGGGCGGAAGGCCCTGGTATCGTTGACGCATGCGTTTCCTGGTTCTAAGCGACGTCCACGCCAACCTCCCAGCCCTCGACGCGGTGCTGGCGCAAGCGCGGCAGCGTGGCTTCGACGCCACCGTGTTCCTTGGAGACGCGGTTGGTTACTACCCGCACGCGGAGGAGGCGGTGCAGCGCCTCATCGAACTGAACCCCGTGGTGCGCATCATGGGTAATCACGACTCCGCCCTCTTGGAGCTGACGGAGGGTGACCGCGGCGACCATTGGGCCGGTGGCGTCGTCATGAACGTGCTCGAGCGGCAACTCGTGACGCTGAGCGGCGACTCCCTGCGGTTCTTGCATAGCCTCACGCCGCGCAAGTCGCTTAGCGGCTTCGAGGCGACGCACGGCGCCCTCACGCAAGAATGGGATTACCTCTCCACCATGGCAACCGCGCAGGTGAACGTAAGCCTCATGTCGGAGAAGTTGTTGTTCGTAGGCCACACGCACGTGCCGAAGATCTTCGCCACCGCGAGCAACGGCGTCCAAGACTTGTGGCGCACGGTGTCGTTCAACTACCCGCAAGAGTCCACTTACCGCATTCCACCGCTTGCCCGCGTCATCGCCAACCCTGGTGCCGTTGGGCAGCCGCGCGATCAGATTCCCCTGGCGTCTTACTTCCTGTACGACGCCGAGACCCGCGTGATCACGCACCACCGCGTCGAGTACGACCTCAAGTCGGTGCAGGCCGACGTCTTGGCGGCCGGCTACCCCGAGATGCTCGCGGCGCGCCTGGAAGCGGGTAGGTGACCACGGCAAGGCAGCTGGTGCCCGTCGGGCAGGACGCCGCGCTAGGCGCGCTGCGGCGCATGTGGGGCGGCGGCTCCGGGCCACGCACCCTGCTCTTCATGGGACCAGACGAAGTAGGCCGCAGGTTGGGCGCTAGCTGGCTGTGCGCCCTCGTGAACTGTCAGGCCGCTGACGCTCCCACCCGTCCGTGCCTCGAGTGCGAGAGCTGCCGCTTGCTGCTCGCCGGGGCGCACCCTGACCTCAAGGAAGTCGCGCCGGCGTTCGCCACCGAGTCTGGCCGCGTCAAGCGCGACCCGGAGATCCGCATCGACCAGCTCGTCACGCGCGAGCGCGGCGACAGTGAGCCGCTCGGTCCGTGGCTGCGCACGCGGCCGCGTTACAGGGCGCGCCTCGGGGTCATCGACCAGGCGCACACCATGAACCTCCCCGCAGCGAACTCGTTCCTCAAGATGTTGGAGGAGCCACCAGCGTGGGCCATCGTCGTGCTGATTGCGCCAGGCCCAGACGCGCTCTTGCCAACCGTGGCTTCGCGCTGCGTGACGGTGCGCTTCGGAGCGGTAGACGTCGAGGCGCTGCAGGGCAGCGGCGGCCTTCCGCTACTCACGCCCGTCCTCGCCGGCCACCCAGCGGTGAGGCTCGGACAGCCGGGCGCCTTGGTGCGCGCTAGCGCAGAAGCCGACGCCACCGCGGCAGCCAAGGCAGCGGCGGAGGATTTCCTGGACGCCGTCAACGGCGACCTGCTTGACGCCTTGCTCGGGGCCGAGGCGTTCGCGAAGGCCGTTACGGCTGACAGCGCCACGCAACCTGGCCCGCTCGGTTGGCTACGCGAGTTGCTGCGCCAACGCGACCTAGCTGGCTACGCGGCTGCCCTCGACGCCGTCGACGCGTGCGAGCGGGCCCTCGCGGCTTACGCTCAGGCGCCTTTGGCCTGCGCGGTCCTCGCCCTCGAGTTACGTGCCAACAACTAGGCGTTGCCGCCACGAACGCGGCTGATCTCGGTGGCAGGGAACTCGGCCATGCCGCCCTCGTCCGTCCTCAGTTCCACCGTGCCTTTCAGTGGGTTCAGTTTGACGACGCGGCCGCAGGTGCCGCTGCCGTCGTGGCACGCCTTGGCGCCCTTGCGCGGCATGCCCTTGAGCAGATCGCGGTACATCTCGTGCTCGTACTGCAAGCAGCACATGAGGCGCCCGCATGGCCCGCTGATCTTCTCTGGGTTGAGGGGCAGCTGTTGATCTCGCGCCATGCGGATGCTCACGGCGTTGAAGCTTTGCAGCCAGGTGCTGGAGCACGTGCCGTCGCCGCACACGCCCAACGCGCCGAGCATGCGCGCCTGATCGCGCGGCCCGACGTTGGCGAACTCGATGCGCGCCTCCGTGTGCGCCACGAGTTCCGCGGCCAGCACGCGCAACGGCGCTTGCTGTTCGCTCGTGTAACTCACGACTAGCAGCGACTCGTCGATGTTGAACTCGACCGCGACGACCTTGACTTCGGCATCCACTTGCCGCGCCCGCGCTTTGAGGAGCCACTTCAGGTCCTCTGCTTTGGCGTTCAGCTCGTCGTAACGCGCGATGTCATCGGCTTGAGCGTCGCGCACGTAGTGACCCTGCGGCTTGGCGACTTCCGTTACGCCGGTACGGACCTTGGCCATCTCGAGCCCGCGGCGCGTGGTGACCACGCAGCGCGTGCCGAGCGCAGGCGCCGTCGGTGGCGCCTCCATGTAGTGGATCTTCGGACCGTTATCGAACTTCACACCGATGCACTCTGGCATGGAAGGGTCTCCTTATCGTGCGACCGCGGGGCCGCCGAGCGGCGGCGACGCCGAGAGGTGCGCTCTAGGTACTCGCCCATTCTAAGACTCAGCTCGCAGGTACCAGCTCTGCGCTTGGTCGGAGGCGCGCCACGGGAGCGAACGTCTTACGGTGGATCGGGCTCGGACCAATGGCTGCTAGCGCCTCCAGGTGCTCCCTCACTCCGTAACCCTTATGGCGCTCTAGCCCGTAACCGGGGTAGGTGTTCGCGAGGCGCAACATGTGTGCGTCACGCACGGTCTTGGCTAGGACGCTGGCGGCGGCGACCTGGTAACTGCGCGCGTCGCCCGCCGCAACGGCTAACTCGGGGAGCGGCGAACCTAGTCGCAGGTAGTCAGTTACGAGGCCGTCAGCTTGCGGCACGAGCGCGGCAAGCGCGCGCCGCGCCGCGAGCTTAGTTGCTGCCAGCACATTGAGGGCGTCGACCTCTGCTGCGCTGGCGAACCCGACCGCGTAAGCCACCGCCTCTACCCTTACCTGGTCGGCGAGTGCGGCGCGCCGGGCAGCGTCGAGGGTCTTCGAGTCGCGGTACGGGTGTTCGCGTTCGGTCTGGAGGATGACGGCGGCAGCTACGACGGGGCCACAGAGCGCGCCGCGGCCGGCCTCATCGACGCCTGCTACTAGTTTCGCCCCGGCGCGCCACAGTTCCTCTTCGAGTGACCAGTCCGGGGTAGGGCGCTGGCTCACGCGCCCGCTGGCACCGCGGCGGCCACCTGGTCTGGCAACGTGAAGTAGAAGGTGCTGCCGCGCCCGACTTTCGACTCGACCCAGATGCGCCCACCGTGCTTCTCGACGGCGAGTTTGCAGAAGGTAAGGCCCATGCCCGTGTCGTAGCGGTCGTGGATGGTGTGCCGCGACTGCTCGAAGGCGTTGAAGATGCGCTTGTGATCGCTCTCGGGTATGCCCTCGCCGTCGTCGCGCACGCTGAGGACCACGCTGCCGTCTTTGCTCCAAGCCCGGAAGTCTATGTAACCGCCGCGGCGAGTGTGTTTGATGGCGTTGGCCATGAGGTTGGCGAGGATGCGCCTCAGGAGCTTCGGGTCCCCGACGACGGTCTCCGCCTCAGGGCGCACGAGGAAGCCGAAGTGCCTGTCCCTTGGGCCGCCGCTGACGTCGCCCAAAGCGGACTTGGCGAGGTCGGTGAGGCTCTCGATGTGCTCTGGGTGGAAGGGCATGTGCCCATCCTTCATGCGCCGAACGTCGAGGATGTTCGCGGCTAGGTTGAGGAGGTGCTGCGACTCGCTGCGCGCGAGGCTAAGGAGTTCCTCTACGGCGTCTTCTCCCCCTTGGCCGTTGAGCATCTCGAGGCTGTGGTCCAGCAGGCCCATGACGCTCGAGATCGGGCTCTTGAGGTCGTGCACGAGCATGTGGATGAGGTCATCCTTCATGCGCTCGCTTTCCTTGTAAGCCTGTTCGAAGCGCCGCGCTTCCTCGAACGCCTTGCGCATGGCGCCCTCGGCCCGGCGGCGTTCAAGGAGGCTGACCAAGTGGGCCTTCACTACCGTTTGGCGCGTCGGCAGCGTGATGTAGGCGTCCGCGCCCTCCTCGATGACCTTGGCGTGCAAGGCCACGTTGGCGGGTCCCAGGTATACGAAGGGGATCTCTTCGAACCCCTTGCGCCGCCTGATGATGGTGACGAGGTCGAGCTTGGGGACGCGCTCCTGGAGCCCGTGATCGAGCACGAGCGCACTCGGGAGGTTCTCGCCGCGCGTGTCGTACAAGAGCTTCTCGACGTCCGTGTACGTGCGGCCGGTCAAGCCGAGTTCCTCCACCACTGGGAGGAACCCGGCCGCGCGTTCCTCGGAGTGCATGGCGATTAGCGCCCAGGGGGCAGAGTCCGGCATCACGACATACTACCAGCGAAAGTAGCGCTCCACGAGCTAGTTCCTGTAGACTCCTTCACTGTTCCGCAACTTGGCGCGCAGCGAAGCGGCTCGGCGCATTACGGCGCGCCGTCTAGCAGGAAGTGCACCTAGGGCGCCTAGGCGATCGCCTAAGCACGACGTTGAGCACCGCCACCTGCCTGCTAGCATGCCCCGAATGACCGCGCCTGGCTCCCTGCCCATGCTGCAGCTCACGTACCCGTGGGTGCTGATCGCGGTCGTGCCGCTGCTGGCGGGGCTGTACTTCACGCGCAGGAGCGGCTGGTGGCTACGTGCCATCACCCTAACCGCGTTGCTGTTCGCCTTGGCGCAGCCATGGTGGAGCGCGCCGGGTGGGCGCCTGGCGGTGCTGGTCGACGTCTCGGACTCAGTCGGCAGCAACGCGTTAGACGTCGCCCGCCAACTAGACCTGTCTGGCTACGGGCAGCCCCCGCAGTTCGCTTACGTCGCGGCGGACACCACGGTCGTCGCCGAACTCGGCGCGCGCGTGCCTAGCGGCCTCGAAACCGACGCGACCGACCTAGCGCGTGCGCTGCAGGTGGCCGTCGCCAATGGGGCCGCGCGCGTCCTCCTGCTTTCAGACGGGGTGACGCCAGAGGCGGCCATGCTGGCCAGCCTCCCGGCCATACCGATCGACGTCATCCCCGTTCAGGCAGCTGACGACGCGCGGGTCGTCGACTTGCTGCTCCCAACGCGCGCCGCGCCTGGGCAACTCCTCGAGGGCACTGCGCTGTTACGCACCGACCGCGCAACGACAGGAACGTTGCGGGTGAGGGTTGGGGGCAACATCACGGAGGAGCGCCAGGTAGACCTGCCAGCCGGTTCTAGCGCCGTCACGTTCACCTTCGGCGTTCCGGCAGGCGGCGGGGCGGGAGCGGCGCTAGCCGTTGGCGTCGAGCTCGCCGTTCCGTTCGAGCAGGCGCGCGGCAACGATAGCGCTGACGGGCTCGTCACCATCCAAACCCGGCCTCCAGTGCTCGTGGTCGACGATCCGGCCTCAGCTAGTCTCCTGCGGCTCCAGGGCTTCGACATCGTCGAGGGCGGCCCCGACGCCCTTACGTTCCCGCTCGCTTACAGCGCGGTCGTGGTCCGCGGCTCAGCCGGTCAGTTCAGCGCAACGCAACTTGAGTTGCTCGCGCAGTACGTGCGCGACGGCGGCGGCCTGCTCATGACCGGCGGCCCCGAGTCGTTCGGGTTCGGCGCCTGGTACCGCACGGCGGTAGAGGACGTTCTGCCGGTGACCACCGACTTGCGTACCGAGGTGGCGCTGCCGCTCGTGGCGATGGTCATGGTCATCGACCGCTCGCAGTCGATGGCTAGCGGCCGCCCCGCGAAGATCGACTTGGCCAAGGAGGGCGCCGTCCAGGTCGTCGACCTGGCGTACGACCAGGATCTCCTTGGCCTCATCGCGTTCAGTGACGGGCCGGGCACGAGGTGGGTGTTCCAGTTGCGGCCAGCCACGGAGCGCGGCAAGCGCGAGATGGCGGCAGGCATCTACGCGCTCGACACTGGCGGCGGCACCGTGCTAGAGCCTGCGTACAAGCAGGCGCTGGACGCTCTCGCGGGCGTCGACGCCGCGGTCAAACATGTGATCGTCCTCTCGGACGGCCAACTCTACGACCAAGGCCCGTTCGGCGCGAACGGCACGGACTTCGGTGCCATGGCCGAGGCGGGCTTGGCGGCCGGGATCACTACCTCGACCATCGCCATCGGCGCCGCCGCGGACTTCCAGCGCCTTGCGGCCATCGCACAGGCTGGCGGTGGGCGCTACTACGCTGCGCTAGACGCCACGAGCCTGCCGCAGATCTTCACGAACGAGGCGCTCACGGCTACGCGCGCGCTCCTCGTGGACGACCCGACCGCACCGCAACCGCGCCCCAACCCCCTGTACAGCTTCCCGCCCACGTTGCCGCCAGTGGAGGCGTACGTCGCCACCACCCTCAAGTCAGACGCGCAGTTGCTCCTGGCTGGCAAGGAGGACGAACCGATCCTCGCCACCTACCGCTCAGGGCTCGGCCGCACGGCGGCTCTTACGACGGACCTCAACGCCTGGGCCGGCGCCTTCGGAAGGTGGCCAGAACTACCAGGGGCGTTCGGCACGCTCGTGCGGTGGTTGCAGGCGCGCCCAGACGGCATGGCCGCCAGCGCCGTGCGCTCAGGCAACGCCGTGCGCATCACGCTTGACGCCGTGCAGAACGGCGAGTACCTCAACGACTTGCGGCCGACCGCGCGCTTCGGCACTAGCAGCGCCGTTCTAGAGCAGGTAGCCCCGGGCCGCTACCAAGGGCTGGTGCCGTGGCGTGGCAGCGCGGGTCCGGACGTGGTCGTGGCCGTAGGTGGCGAACTCGTCGCGCGGGCGCGCGTGTCTGGCCCGGACCCGGAGTATGCGGATGTCGACGGACCTGCGCTGCTAGCCAACGTCGCCGCTCATACGGGCGGCATGGTGGTCAACCCGGAGACCTACCGGCCGGCGCTTGGCACCGTGCGGCGCGCTGCTTGGCAGTGGCCCTTGGCCGCAGCCGTTGCGCTGTTCATGCTCGAGCTCGTGTGGCGGCGCCGCACAGGCACCGCCGCCAACGACAGGTAAGCTCGGACCTACTCCTCGTCGTCGACAGCGGCGCCTTGTGGCGACTCGAAGGGCGCATCCACGTCGACCTTCATGACCTCGCGCAGCACGGCGGTGGCGTAGGCGCCTTTCGGCAGGTCGAACCCGACCGTGAGGGCGCTGCCTGCTTGCGCGACGGTCGTGTTGTCCAGCAGCACGCGCGTTGGGCGGCGATCGCCGCGCCTCGAACCGAACTGCGCCCAGCGCAGGTCGTAGTGCGCCAAGACGAGCGCTTCGACAGCGCCAGCCAAGCCCGTCGTCGGCTTCACCTTGCGGCCGTGAAGCGGAAGCGTTGCGCTGATCTCCAGCGCCAACGCCCGCGGCGACTCGACGGCGGCGTCCTCGACGAGGAACGTGCCGCCCGTTGCGTGCTTACGCGCCCAATCCCCCTCGACTACCGCCTGGTACCAGCCGCGCTCGCAGCGTTCGGCGAGCATGGCGTTGAACAAGAGCGACTGCAGCGCCGACACGAAGAAGCGCTTGAGGTGATGGCCGCCCGGAACGCGTTCACCGCGAACTACGCGAAGGCCGTCGTAAGCGTTGCTCCCGAAGCGTCCGAAGCGCTGGGGACCGAACCAGTTCGGTGAGCCGCGCTGCGCGAGCGCGTCGAACGCCGCCACCGCGCGCTCGCGCGCTTCATGCCCGACGCCTTGGATGGTGATCTCGAAGCGGTTACCACGCAGGTGGCCGATGCCGAGCTTGTTGCGGTGGTAGCTCTCATCGAGAACGCGCACGCCCGGCATGGCCATCAGCTCGTTCACGGCCTCGGAGTAGCGCTTGGGTAGCGACAGCCACTGCACGGTAACGGCCGCCTTGTCCTTCAGGCCGGCCACGCCGATGGCGTTAGGTTCGACGCCTGCGCGCTGCAACGCCAGTAGCAGGTCGCGGGTGGTGTAACCGCTCTTCTCGACGAGGAGGTAACGGTGTGAGCCGCTGCCTTCCGGCAGGTACGCGGGCAGTTCGGTTACGCGGAAGTCCTCCGGCACGGAGCGGATACTGCCGCCACTACCAAGCAGGTCAGGCGTGACGAGCGGCAGCTCGCTCCAGCGGAACGTGAACTGCTGCCGCTCAAGGTCTGGGTCCGGCTGTGGGCTCCCCTGTTCTTCGTGGATCACCGTTGGCGGCGCTTGGTCAGTCGTCACGCCCTGCCACGCTTGGTGCGGCCGCGGCGTTGCATGCGCTCGAGCATCATGCCGCGCGCGAGGTCGAAGCGTTGGCGCAGCGAGTCCGCCTCGAGCAGCGCCTGCTTGGCTGAGGTCGGGACGAGGATGTTGGCGCACACGAACGACGCCTGGTAGAACGGGTCTTCTGGCACGTGCTTGTCTATCTCGCTGCCCGCCTCTCCGCGGAAGCGCGTGCCTGCGTAGGTGCGGAAGGTGTCAAGGGCGTCCCATGCCGCGATGGCCTCTTCGTTTGGGTCGCCGCGGTCCAGCGGGGCTGGCTGTTCTACAGCGTAGCTAAGGGGCCTGCTCGAGCCGCCGCGCTCGTCGACCTCGACCACGGAGACGACCTCGACGAGCGTGCGCTCCTGGCCATGCACGAGGAGGTCGAAGGTGCCGTCGGGGTTCTCCTCAGCGGAGAGCACGTGTACTACGGTGCCGTAGCGCGCGACCCTTGGGCCGGTGTCACTGATGGCAGGACGTTCATCCGAGTAGGCGATGATGAAACGCTTCGGCTCGTCCTCTTGGGCGAGCACCTCACGGACAAGGCGCTTGTAGCGTTCCTCGTGAGCGGTCAACGGCACGGTCATGCCCGGGAAGACCACCACGTCGAGGGGGAAGATGGGCAGTCTGTTCATAGCTAAACGGTACCAGGTGGCCGCGTCAGGTAGTGACGCGCATAGTGCAAGGAGTTAACGCTTCGGCAACGCTTGCCTAGTCAGCCTAGGCAGGAGCCAAGCTTGCCTACGGCTGCCCAACTGGGGCTATCTGTGCGCCGCCACCGCGCCAGACGAGCAGAACCCGGAACGCATGACACGTTCCGGGTTCTCTGGTGGCGGAGCCGACGGGATTTGAACCCGCGACCTTCTGCGTGACAGGCAGATATGCTAACCGCTACACTACGGCTCCACGCGAAGGTGAGTGTACGTGAGGCGCGCATGCTGGTCAAGTCGAGGCCGCAGCGTTCCTCCCCCTGCTGCCACGCCGTCTGCCCGAGCGCAAGTAGATAAGCCCGACGAGCGCGAGCACGCCGGCCACGGCGGCCACCCATGGCCAGGTCAACCACCGCAAGATGAACGCGACCAGCGCGGCGAGCGCGGCCGGGTTCTTCCATAGTGACTTGGCGGCGGCCACAAGCAACGGCTGGCGGGTCAAGAGCGCCTTGGCGCCCCGGTCCATGACCAATTGCATGCCGCTCGGACCGCGTAACAGGCCAGCGGCGTAGAGGTCCGGATCGCTCAAGCGCGCGGCGCCCTTCCCGCCCCACTTCAAGCCGAGCAGCGGCCGCGGCATCCGCTCGACGAAGGTCGCGATGGTAGCCAACTCGGCAGCGTCGTCAGCGTACGCCATCGCCCTAGCGGCTTGAGGCGGCCCCACTTTGAGGCTCACGCGCCCCGCGTCCGTCAACATCCCAGCTAGTGGTCGCCACGCCCTCTCGCGTATGAGCTTCACGAGGTTCTTCGCGAGGCGCTCGCTCATGGCGCCGGCTCGGCGGGCGGCCTTGAGCAGCGCCACGCCCGCGTCGACTTGCGGCGTGAAGGTCAAGGCGATCCCGGCCGCTGACAACGCGGCTAGGACTTCGTCGGTCTCCTCGCCCCGTAACCAGGCGACCCCCTGGCGCGTGAGGTCGCGCACGTCGCCGAACACGACGACATCGCTGGCGATGGCGCAACCTACGCCGAATGCGTCAGCGCCCCTGCCCGTCCACACGCCGGTTAGGCAGCGCAATGCGCGGGCGCCGAGCGCGTCCCACTCGCGCCTGGCCTGCATCAGTTCTACTTGGCAGTCACCCGCCTCGGCGAGCATGATGGCACCCTGCGCGTCTCCGGCGGCGAGCGCGCTTCGGGCGTTGGCGCAGTAAGGGTAGAGCGGCAGGGCCTCGAGATATGGGCCGTCCATGTCGAGCCACACCTTCGCGCCAACTAGGGCGAGCGCGACTGCGACTAGGCCTATGCCGAGCAGGCGCCGCAGCAGCCGTCTCACGCTGCCTCGCGGTCCGCGGGGTTCACAGGAGGCCGAGCACGATGCCGAGGAGCATGATGGGCCCGACGACCATGTTGAGGTTGAACGCGGCGAGGACCGTGCCTGCGTCGTAGCGCCTCAGCGCCAGGTGTTCGGCGGCGAGGAGCGCTGCCGTCACCCCGGTCGCCACCCAGTACCACAAGCCGAGCGCAGTAACGAACGGCAGGGCCGCGAAAGCGGCGACGGTGACGACGTGCAATGAGGCCGCGAAGGCCAACGCGGTCGGTACCCCGAAGCGCGCTGGGATGCTGTGCACGCCATGTTCGAGGTCGAAGTCGCGGTCGAGGACGGCGTACACGATGTCGAACCCGGCTATCCAGGCGCCGACCCCGAGCCACAGCAGCCAAGCCGCCGGCCCGAACTGCCCGCTGACTGCGATGTAACCGCCGGCGGCGGCTGCGCCGATCGTAGTGCCGAGCCACAGGTGGCATGCCCATGTGAACCGCTTCGTGTACGGGTAGACGATGAGGAACGCGACCGCCACGGGCAACAGGGCGAGAGTGAGGGCGTTGAGCAGTCCGGCTGCCACGGCAAGGACCGCGAGGCTGACGCCCATCACGAGCCAGCCTTGGCCCGCCGTTAGCTTGCCGCTCGGGATCTCACGCTCGGTGGTTCGCGGGTTGAGGGCGTCGATGCGTGCGTCGATGACGCGGTTGGCGGCCATCGCGGCCGTGCGCGCGCCGAGCATGGCGAGCGTTACCAACAAGAAGGTGCGCCAGCCTGGCCAGCCGCCAGCGGCGAGGAGCGTGCCGCCGTAGGCGAACGGCAACGCGAAGAGCGTGTGCTCGAACTTCACGAACGCTAGCAGCGTGCCAAGACTCGGGCGGGGTCGCAAGGTCTCCGTGGACATCGGCTGAACGTACCGCCGCAGCTAGTGCTGCTTGGCGGCTTCCTTGATGGCGTGCGTGGAGAACCCGAAGCTCGGGAGGTGGTCGTGGACCTCGCCTGACAGGATGGTATCTGCGAGCTCCGCCAAGTTCGTGCCGCCAACGGCTATCCGCATGCGCAGCTCTTCTTGAACGTCCGAGCGCGTGCGGTCGTCGAGCATTATCTCGGTGCCGTACTTGAACATGTTGGGCGACAGGAGAAGCAAGTCAGCCTCGCCCGGCCGCACGCCGGCTAGCAGGTCGCGGCCAGCGAGTAGGCCAGCCACCGTGGTTACCTCACCGAACGTGCAGTTGGTGATGGCGCGCACCTCGAGGTCGAGGCCTGCGATCGTCGCCAAGGGGCTGAGCGCTTCGCGCAGAACAGGAGCGAAGAGTCTGCCGGTCGCGATCAGCACCTTGCGTGGCCGCTCTAGCTTGGCCGGCAGCGCCTCGGGCAGGCCGGCCGACAGGAAGTCACGCACCATGCCTACACCGTTCTCGATCATCGAGTAACCCTCGTAGGCCTCGTCTTCCGGCAGCGGCAGCTCCGCGCGGATGTAGAACTCGTCAGACGCGAACACGAAGCGCGTGCCGCGCTCCGCCAGCATGCGCCGCTGGAAGCGGTGGATGCGCATGAGGACGTCGGCTGCTTCCTCGCGGGTGTACGGCTCTAGGTTGGTGAGGTGACCGCGGTTGCCCGTGAGGCCTACAGGTACGGCGGCTGCGGCAAGAACGTTCGGTCTAGATGCCAAGTACGCTAGGGTCTCGTCGAGGTCGTCGCCATCGTTGCGGCCTGGCAACAGCACCATCTGCGTGTAGAGCTCGATGCTAGCGAGGCGCTCGATCATGCCGCGCACGCTCACCGCCTCAGCGAGTGGGACCTTGTTCGGCCACCAGTTCATTAGCTCTGCGCGCTTCTCTTCGTTGGCGGTATGCACGCTCACGTAGAGCGGGCTCAGGTTCTCGTCGAGGATGCGCTGCAAGTCCTCCTCACGCAAGTTCGTGAGGGTGACGAACGAACCATAGAGAAACGACGTGCGGAAGTCGTCGTCCATGATGTAGAGGCTCTTGCGCATGCCTTTCGGCATCTGGTGGATGTAGCAGAAGTCGCAGTGGTTGGCGCACAACCTGATGCCGTCGAAGATGACGTCGTCGAACTCGAGGCCAGGCTCGTCCCAACCAACCGCGAACGTGGCTTCCAGGCCGCTCGTAGGTTCACGCACCACTAGTTCGGCGTTCCCCGCCTCGAGTTCCCGGCGGTAGGCCAACACGTCAGGGATGGCCTGGCCGTTCACCGTCAGCAGCTCCCAGCCGGCGGCCACCCCCGCTTTGGCCGCTGGAGACGCTGCGGCGACCGCGCGCACGCGGGCTGGGGTGATCTTCACTGGTTGAGGGTCTTTACGGCTAAGGATGACTCGCGGCATGACGGGCCACTGTAGCAGACGCACAGGCGCTACCAAGTATTCGCTTGACGGTGGTGAACGGCCTTCAGATGTGGTCGTCGTGCCGGTCGCGCCGCGGGTGGCCTAGGAACGGCGACGGCGCTACGACCACGAAACCGTGCACTGGCGCTGCGCTCTCGAAACTCACAAGGTCACCGGCCTGCAGGTCGAGAGTCTGGGGCTCGAGCACTCCGACCACGAGCGGCGCCCCTGCGTCAACGACGACGATGCGGTCTTCCGTCGCCAACACCGTGCCGACGGCTTCTAGGCGGCTGATGCCCGTGGCCGCTAGGTGGGCGGTCGCGCCGCCGGGTTCGAGCTTGATCAGCGCGCTGGTGACGGGGTGAATGATCGTGCGCTGCTGTCCTGGGCGCGAAAGGTACGGCCCGGTGCGCTCGAAGAGTTGCAGGATGGCGCCGCCGGCTCTGCACTCGATGAGGGGGCTGCCCTCCCGGTGGGGAAAGAGCTCTGCGTTGGCCGCGTAGCGCTGCCAACGGGAGATGAACGCCTCGGGAGAGTCCTCGAACATGCCAGGTGAGTCTACCTTGCGAAGGGGCGTGCTAAACTCGGCTCCGTGATTCGAACTTGCAGCATAGCTGTTTTGCGGACCCTCGCCCACTTGCTACCGGGCGGGGGTTCTTCGTTAGTGGAGGCAAGATGCTGAACCGACTGGCCGAAGTGCAGGCGTTCGACCTGAGACTGGACGGCTTACGCGAGGAGCGCGGCCAAGTCCCCACCGAGTTGGTGGCAACTGAAGTGAAGCAACGGTCCTTGGAGGACCTCAGGGAGCTCAAGGAGCGCGAACGCGATGCGCTGCGCACACGCGTCAACACGAACGAGCTAGAACTCAAGGTGCTGCAGGAGCGGCGCCGCGCTGCGGCCGACTCCTCGGTGCGTGCAGCTACTCCGAAGGAAGCCTCGCAGTATCAGAATCAGGAGTTGCAGTTCGCGACGCGCATCTCCGAGTTGGAGGAGGACACCCTCCCGCTGCTCGAGAGCCAGGAGGGCCTCGACCAGGAGCTGTCAGCATTGAACGCGGAACTAGCCGACTTGGTGCCCGTGCTCGAGCAGCTTAGGCAGGCCGAAGCTGACCGCGTTGCGGCCGTCGACTCCCAGAGCGCTGCTATCGCCGCGGAGCGCAACGCGCTCGCGAGCGCCATCACCGCTCCGCTGCTGCAGCAGTACGAGCAAGTGCGCAAGGCGCGGCGCGGGACTGGGTTAGCCGAAGTGATAGACAACAGCACGTGCAGCGGCTGCAACATGCGCTTGCCGATCCACGTCGTGCAGAAAGCGCGCAAAGGTGACGGCGTGACGCGCTGCCCTAGCTGCGGGCGCATCCTCTACTACCCGGATAAATAGCACTGACTACCTGAACGCGAACGGTCGAGGCCCGCGCCACCAAGCGCGGGCCTCGACCGTTGGTCTGTCGTTCCAATCAGGGCAGGAGGCCGAGCGGGTCCTTGGCTACCGAGCCGATGTGCAACTCGAAGTGCAAGTGCGGGCCAGTGGACAGGCCCGTCGAGCCTACGCGGCCGATGGTCTGCGACTGGTTGACGTACTGGCCGACGCCGACGGAGATGGAGCTGAAGTGACCGTACCAGGCCTCAGAGCCGTCCGCGTGGCGGATGCGCACGAGGTTGCCGTAGCCTTGGCTCGACCAACCAGCGTACGTGACGGTGCCGGCACGGGCCGCGCCCACTGGCGTGCCTGACGGCGCTGCGATGTCGACGCCGCGGTGGAAGCTCGAGGTTCCCATGCCGAGGTTGCGCGGACCGAAGTACGAGGTGAGGCGACCGTGGAGCGGCCAGACGTAGCGGTTCTCGGCCTCCCTGACTTTCTGAAGCCTGGCAAGCGCTTCCGTCGGCTCTACACCAGGCAGGAACACGAGCATGCCTGGCGTCACGTCGAACGGCGAGCGCAGCCCGTTCGCTCGGGAGAACGCAGCTGGATCGAGGTCGTACTGGGCTACTAGGTCGAGGACGTTCTCGCCGTCGCCAAGGCGCACGACGAGGCCGGGGCTAGGCGGGATGAGAAGCTCGAACCCGCTCGGGAGTCGGTCGAGCGATGAGATGTCTGGATTGGCGCCAACGATGGCTTTGAGTGGCAACCCGAAGCGCGAGGCGACGGAGCTGAGGGTCTCGCCCATGGAGAGGGAGTACCACGTGAATCCTGGCGGCGTGAGGAGGTTGTCGCTGGCTGGACCACCGACTGCGGCGACGTACGGCACGCGCAGGACGTCCCCTGGCCTGATGACGGTGCTGGTTAGACCGTTCGCCCCTAGGAGCGCGTCTACCGATACGCCGTACCGCTCCGCGATGAGACCGACCGAATCGCCGGGGCGGACCGTCTTGAGGGCGTAAGCATCGGCGAGTGCGAGGCTCGGGAGGGTGAAGGCCACCAACGTCAAGCAGGCGGCGACTCTGGTTTTTCGCAACTCTCTAATCTCCCTCGGAGGAAGGTACGTTGCTACCGTACCAATTCAATCTTGAGAAAGTCATGAGTCAGAGAGATATCGATGCGCGCCGACGGGCTACTTCGGCTCGTACGTAAGCGACCACGTCATTGGTGTTGGCTCCGGGCGTGAAGATCTCACCTACGCCGAGTTCGGCTAGGGCAGGTAGGTCCTGGTCAGGCACGATGCCGCCCCCGAACAGGAGGACGTCCTTCGCGTCCCTCTCGGCTAGGGCCGCTGCGATCTCGCGGAAGTAGTGCATGTGAGCGCCAGAGAGGACGGAGAGGCCGACGGCGTCGACGTCTTCCTGGATGGCGGCGTTGACGATCATGGCAGAGGTCTGCCTCAGGCCGGTGTAGATGACCTCCATGCCCGCGTCGCGCAGGGCGCGTGCGATGACCTTGGCGCCGCGGTCGTGGCCGTCAAGGCCTGGTTTGGCGATCAGGACGCGTATTGGCCTGTCCATTCAGTCTCCTCCAGCACCAGCGGTCGTCAGATGAGCACTGGTTCTTCGTAAACGCCGTACACCTCGCGCAGAACGTCCATCTGCTCGCCGAGCGTACAGAAGGCGTGCGCCGCCTTCATGAAGGCAGGCATGGTGTTGCGCCCTTCGCGTGCGACGTTGCGTAGTTCGGTAAGGGCCGCCTCGACCGCGACAGGGTCGCGTTCGCTGCGCACCTTTGCAAGGCGCTCTTGCTGCACGCGCAAGACTGCCGCGTCGACGAGCTGGATGGGCACCTGCTGGGCGTCCTGCTCGAAGGCGTTGACACCCACCACGAGCCGCTTGCGCTCGTCGATATCGCGTTGTTGCCGCCAGCTCGCGTCGCCGATCTCGCGTGCGAAGTAACCGGCTTCGATGGCAAGCTCAACGCCGCCCAAGCCATCTATGGCCTTGAAGTAGGCGAGGGTCTGGCGTTCCATCTCGTCTGTCAGGCTCTCGAGGAAGTAGGAGCCCGCGAGCGGGTCGCTGGTGTTGCTCACGCCGCTTTCGTACGCCACGACCTGTTGGGTGCGGAGCGCCAGGGTGGCGGCCTCCTCCGTAGGCAGGGCGAGCGCCTCGTCGAACGAGTCAGTATGCAACGAGTTGGTGCCACCGAGGACGCCCGCCAGCGCCTGGATGGCGACGCGGGCGACGTTCACGAGCGGCTGGCGTGCCGTTAACGACACGCCTGCGGTCTGGGCGTGGGTTCTGAGCATCCAGGAGCGCGGGTCTTTGGCGCCGAAGACTTCGCGCATCTGCCGCGCCCAGATCCGCCTAGCGGCCCTGAACTTGGCGATCTCTTCGAAGAAGTCGTTGTGGACGTTGAAGAAGAACGAGATGCGCGGGGCGAACTCGTCGACGTCGAGGCCCCGCTCGATGGCCTTGCGCACGTAATGGATGCCGTCAGCTAGCGTGAACGCCAGTTCCTGCACGGCGGTGGAGCCTGCCTCGCGGATGTGATAACCGGAGACGGAGATGAAGTTGAAGCGCGGAGCGACCTGTGGTCCCCACTCGAACGTGTCGATCACGAGTTTCACGCTCGGCGCGGGCGGGAAGATGTACTCCTTCTGGGCGATGAACTCCTTGAGGATGTCGTTCTGGAGGGTGCCGCCGACTTTGCTTAGGTCGGCGCCCTTGCGCTCAGCCATCGCGAGGTACATGGCCCAGATGGCGTTAGCTGGGCTGTTGATGGTCATGGAGGTAGTTATCTGCTCAGGGTCGATGCCGTCGAACAGGATCTCCATGTCCGCCAGGCTCGCTACGGCCACGCCGCACTTGCCTACCTCGCCGAGCGCCATGCCGTGATCGGAGTCGTAGCCCATCAAGGTCGGCAGGTCGAACGCGGTAGATAAACCTGTCTGTCCAGCAGCGAGGAGCGCATGGAAGCGTTCGTTAGTCTGCTCGGCCGTGCCGAAGCCGGCGAACATGCGCATGGTCCAGAGCTTGCTGCGGTACATGCTCGCCTGCACGCCGCGGGTGTACGGGTAACTGCCGGGGAAGCCGAGCTGTTCAGCTGCGTCGAAGTCGGCTAGGTCGTCTGGTGTGTAGATGGGGTCGACGGGGATACCTGACAAGGTCTCGAAGACCGCGTCGCGTTCCGGCATACGGTCGGTAGCGGCCGCGTACTCCTCTGACAACCACGCCTCTTTTGACTTCATGGCGTCATTATAGGCGCCGACGGGGCCGACGGCGTGGCCGCCACGGTTGTACGCCGCGCGCCCAGCCTCATCGTGGCCGCTTGGCTACTCGGGGTAACCACCCTTCAGACTCCGATCAGCGCGGCGGTCACCTCGCCGCCCGCCACGAGCTCGGCGTCTGCAGGTAGGTCCTGGCGCACGACGGCCAGCGCCTCGAACTCCTTGCCGTCGGGCGCCACCGTGCCTAGGCGCCCAACCACGCGGCCGCCGGAGCGAAGCTCGCGCCAATCGCTGCCGTCCGGCGTCAGCGTGCGCGGGTCTTGCGTGAGGCGCACGCGCCGGAGGCCGCGCCGCAAGTTGCCGCGCGCCTCGATGCGCGCCATGATCTCTTGTCCGAGGTAGCAGCCCTTGCGGTAGGAGAGCGCAGACTCGAGCCCAGCTTCCTGCGGCAGAACGCCCTCGCCAGCGTCTTGTGGCGCCACGGCAGTTAGGGCCCGCACGCGCAACAGGTCGAGCTCGCCCGGCGCGGCGCGCTTTGCGCCAGCACCCTCGAGGTCGGCAAGCAAGGGCTCTGCGCTCGAGCCCGCAGCCAGCAGCAGGTCGTAGCCTCCCGCGGCAGAGCGGTGCCGTGGCCACACCGTCACCTTGCCGACGCCCGCCACCGCTGCGACGGTCGTCTCCCCTTGCGCCGGCGCCCTCACCGTCAACGCGGTAAGCACGTCCGCGGCGCCAGGGCCCTGCAGCGTCACGAGGACGGCGGGCGCTGGCGCGGCCAGCGTCACCTCGTCGAAGACGATGTGACGCTCTAGCTCCGCCTTGACCCAGGCAGCCGCGCCGCCATCCTCGACCAGCTCGAACGACTGCCGCTCGCGCCGTATCACCATCACTTCGGCCACGGCGTGCCCGCGGTGGTTCAAGTAGAGCGAGCGCCCGGCGGCACCGATCGCAAGGCCGGTCACGTCGTTGGCGAGTTGACCGTGGAGGAAAGCGGGTGCGTCAGCCCCGCTGACGGCGGTGACGCTAACGCCGGAAATGACGCCAGCGACAGGCGCGTCGCTTGCCAGTGCTAGTTTCTTGGTTCCCATGCGGGCATTATCGGCGCGGACTAGGCGGCATGCATGTCGCGCCGCCACAACTCGGTGTGGGCCGCCACGTTCCTCACACGTCCATCAGGGCGAACTCGTAGGCGTTGACTACCCGCACGCCTTCGTCCGTGACGTAACTCCTAGGGGCGTTGGCGCCGGAGAGGTGAACGTGGCCGTGCACGTGCAGCTTCGGTTTGAAGAGGCGGTGGAACATGTTGAAAGCCGCCACGCCCCGGTGGACGCGGTCGTCGCCCTCATGCTGGCCCTGCGGCGCGGCGTGCGTAAGGAGCACGTCGATGGCGCGGCCGTGCCTGCGGCGGTTCCAAAGCAAGCGCGGCGCCAGGCGCATGACCATGTTGCGGTAGTCAGCCTGCGTGTACTGGTGGGGGCCGTCGCGGTACCGCAAGCTGCCCTCGATGCCAACCACCAGCAGGCCAGCCGCGTTGACTACCCGCATGTGGACGTTCATGCAGCCGCCCGGCTGGCGCGGCTCGTCCGACTGTGGGTCACGCACGTAGCCCGAGGCGTGATTGCCGAACACGTACAGGGGCGTGACGCGCGTCTTGGTGGCCACGAACTCGAGGACCTCCCCAGGCATGTCGCCCGCGCTCAACACGAGGTCGAACGGGGCGAGGTTGCCGGGGAAGTTGCTCGAGTAGACGACTGGCGAGACGACGTCGGCGATGGCCAGGATGCGCGGCACTTAAGCCTAGGCGACCATTTCGTTCTTAGCCGACCACTCGAGGCCTTCCCAGATCAGGTCCTCGATGTCGCCGTCCAGCACGTTGTCTGGGTCGTGGCGCATGGCGGCAGTGCGGTGGTCCTTCACGTACTGCTTGTCGAGCACGTACGAGCGGATCTGCGAGCCCCACTCGATGGCCTTCTGCTCTCCTCTGGCCTTCAACTGCTCCGCTAGGCGGCGCTGCTCCTCGCGCTCGTACAGCCGCGACCGCAGCACCGTCATGGCCTTCTCGCGGTTCTTGATCTGCGACTTGCCGTCTTGAATGGTCACGATGATCTCGTCCGGCGTGCCCGACTTGTAGACGACGCGCACGGCAGAGTCGGTCGTGTTGACCGACTGGCCGCCCGGCCCGCTCGAGCGGTAGACGTCGACACGCAGGTCCTTCTGGTCGATGTTCAAGTCGAAGCTGTCGTCGATCTCCGGCATGACCTCGACAGACGCGAACGACGTGTGCCGCCGCCCCTGCGAGTCGAACGGGCTGACGCGCACGAGGCGGTGCACGCCGCCCTCGACGCGCAGCATGCCGAAAGCGCGCTCGCCCCTCACGATCATCTGGGCGTACTCGATGCCGTTCGGTGCGTCGTGGTTAGGTACCAGGTCGAGGAGTTCGACCTGCATGCCGTGCCGTTCCGCGAAGCGTCTGTACATGCGCAGCAGCATCCCGGCCCAGTCCGAGGATTCCGTTCCGCCTGCGCCAGGTTTGATGGTGACGATCGCTGCCCTGGCGTCATGGTCGCCATTGAACAGCGTTTCGCGGTAGAGCTTGTCGAGGCGAGCCTCCACGCTAGTCAGTTCGCTGCCTAGCTCGTCTTCCTCGTCAGGGGTGGCCAACTCGTAGAGCTCGGTGAGACCCTCCACGTCGCCAGCGATGGCGCCGAACTCTTCCACCACGCGCCGAAGCTGCGTGGCTTCTTGGTTGATGCGCCTGGCGTTCTCAGGGTCGTTCCACAGGTTGGGGTCGTTCAGTTGCGGTTCTAGGAGTTCCAGCTTGGCCTTCTTGGAAGCCAAGTCAAAGATACCCCCGGAGGTCTTGGACTCTATCTTGCAGTTCGATCAAGCTTGCGTTTGGCATACAGCCCTCCACAGACACTCTAGCAGGCGCCAGGGGCGGCACTGAGAGCGCCGAAGACCGCACCTGGTCGTGATATCCTCCCCTGACCTCGCACCGGAGGCGCGCGCTTGGCAATCTTCGAAGGCTTCGGCATCCAGGACGTCATCGACATCCTGATAATCGCCGTCCTGCTGTACCAATCCTACGCACTGCTGCGTGGAACCCGCGCCTGGAACGTCTTGCGCGGACTCCTCGCCGTCGCCGGGCTCTGGTTCCTCGCCGGACAGGCCGGACTGCAGGCAACGAAGTGGTTGTTCGACGCCATCGCGCCTGTCGGTTTCTTCGCCGTAGTCGTAGTGTTCCAACCCGAGTTGCGCGCGGTGCTCGAGCGGGTAGGCAGGGGCCGCATGCAGCGCAGCGTCAGCGCCGACCCGGTAAGCGAGATCATGACGGCCGTCCGCGAACTCGCCAGCCAACGTAAAGGGCTGCTGGTTGCCGTCGAGCGCCGCACTCCCCTCAAGGAGTACGCGGACCGCGGCACGTCCATCGGCGCCCCCGTGAGTGCCGCGCTGCTCCAAACGATCTTCGCGTCAACCGGCCCGCTGCACGACGGCGCGGTCATCATCAAAGAGGACCTCGTCACCCACGCTGGCGTCATCTTCCCGCTCTCCGACAAGCACGAGGGCTGGTCCGTCAAGCACGGCACCCGCCACCGCGCCGCGCTCGGCCTCTCGGAGGTGACGGACGCGCTCGTCGTCGTAGTGAGCGAGGAGCGCGGCACCGTGAGCATCGCGGAAGCTGGCGTCCTAACCACCGACATCGCGCCGGCCGACGTCCTGAAGGCCCTGCGCGAGGCGTACGCGCAATGACGGGCGCGTGGTCGGTGCTCGTCGCGCTACTTAGGCGCCTGCTGCGCAACTGGCCGAGCAAGCTAGTGGCCGCCATGGCAGCGTTCGTCTTCTGGTTCCTCGTGACGAGCACCAGCACGAGCACCACGCAACGCTCGTTCCTGCTGCCCCTCGATGTCGACGGCGTAGAAGCCAGCGCCATCGCCGTCGGTGTGCCTGACGTGGTCGAAGTGAGCGTCGCTGGCCCGAGCGCGCGCGTCGACCGCCTGCGTGCAGATCAGCTCCGCGCCACCCTCGATCTGGCGGACGTGGCGGGCGACTTCGAGCGCCAGATCCAAGTCCAGACCCCGCCGGACGTGCGCCTCCTCCACGTGGACCCAGAGGTCGTCATCGGTTTCCTCGAGCAAGTAGTCAGCCGCGACCTGCCCGTCGAGGTCGGATTGCTCGGCGCCGCACCCGAGGGCGAGGAGCTAAGCGCCAGCGCCCAACCGGCGCGGGTGACGTTGACTGGGCGGCGGCAGGTGCTCGACCAGGTCACACGCACGGTCGCCCTCGCTCCCGCCAAGGGTGGAGACGTTGAGTTGCTCGCACTCGACGCCAACGGGCTGCCCGTGCAAGGGGTAACGTTCGCCCCCACCAAAGTGACGGTCACCTTCACGGCAAGCACCGTGCTGCGCACCAAGGAAGTGGCGCTCGCCTTCACGCCCCCGAGCGGCTCGTCGTTGCTGAGCGCCACCCTCAGCGCAACTACGGTCACCGTGGCAGGCAAGCCGGACGCCCTCGCAGCCGTCACGCAAGTGACGGGCACGGTAGAGCCGCCTACCAGCGGAACGGCTTCTGGCCGGTATACTCTGCCTGTTCGCCTCGCCCTGCCTGCCGGGGTGGTGGCGCTTAGCGCTCCAACCGTGACCCTGCAGTACGCCGCCGAGGCCGTACCACGCTGACAGCCCCTGCACCACGGTGACAGCAGGAGGAACCTTGATCCACCCCATTCGGCTGTTCGGCGACCCCGTTCTGCGGCGCCGCGCACTGCCAGTCACAAACTTCGACGAGCGCCTCAAGACCCTCGCTGCCGACATGTTCGAGACCATGTACGCGGCCGAAGGCGTTGGCCTCGCCGCCCCGCAAATCGGCGTTTCGCGGCGCATGTTCGTGGCGCTCGAGTTGCCAACGCCAGCAGACGATGACGATGAAGACGACTCGCGCTGGGATCAGCGCGTCGAGCACGTGATCATCAACCCGCTCATCACGCGCCGCGCCGGCGTGCAACTAGCACGCGACGGCTGCCTCAGCCTCCCTGGCCTCACGGCGCTGGACGTGCCGCGCGACCTGGCGGTCGACGTCACCTACCAGGACCTCGCCGGAGCCACTCACACCATCAGCGCTGACGGCTACTTCGCACACGTCCTCCAGCACGAGTTCGATCACTTGGAGGGCGTCCTCTACTACGACCACCTCCCCGAACCGCGCAGGCAGGCGTTCCTAGAAGAACACCGCAGGGAGCTCGTCGACATGCAACGCCGCGCCAAGGCCGCGCTGCGTGAGGACAGGGCGGCAGTCAAGCGGTGAAGCCGTTACGGGTCGCCTTCTTCGGCACTCCAGAGTTCGCCGTGCCGACGCTGGAGGCGCTCGCCAGGCAACACCATGTCCTGCTCGCCGTCACCCAGCCGCCTAAACCAGCCGGTCGTGGGCTGACAGTGCGCCAACCGGCAGCTGCGCGGCTGGCGGAGGCTAGGGACATCGAAGTGGCGCAACCGCGGCGCCTGCGCGACCCGGAGTTCCTGGCTCGCCTGCGGGCACTCGATCTAGACGTAGGCGTCACGGCGGCATACGGCCGCATCCTCCCGCCCGCACTGCTCGAGCTGCCGCGCTTCGGGGTCCTGAACGTTCACGCTAGCTTGCTACCGCGCTGGCGCGGGGCAGCCCCTATCCAACACGCGCTCATCGCCGGTGACGCCGAAACGGGCATAACCATCATGCAGACCGAAGAGGGCCTCGACACCGGCCCCATCCGCCTGCAGCGGCGCGTAACCGTCGCAGCGAGTGACGACGCCATCACGCTGGCGGCCTCGCTCGCGCAGTTAGGCGCTGAGGTGCTCACGGAGGCGCTTACCCTGTTGGCGGCGGACTCGTTGCCCGTAACTCCGCAAGACGAGGGAGCGGTCACGGTGGCGCCGCCCCTCACCGCCCTTGACGGGCATGTGCGCTGGCACGCTTCGGCCGTTGACATCGCCAACCGCCACCGCGGCGTCGCTGGTTGGCCAGGCAGTTCGTTCGAGTTCGGGGGCAGCCGCGTGAAGGTGCTCGAGTTGACCGCCCTCCCTGACGCGGAAACGGGCGCTGCCGCACCAGGGCAGGTCGTTCGGCTGACTGGCGACGTCGTTCAGGTGGCCGCCGGCTCTGGCATAGTGGAGTTGAGCACGGTCAAGCCCGCCTCGAAGGGCGCGATGAGCGCCCGCGCGTGGGCGAACGGGCGCGGAGTGAGAGTGGGTGCGGTACTTGTATAGCGTCGCCATAGTTGGCAGACCTAACGTCGGCAAGTCGAGTCTCTTCAACCGCTTAGTCGGCCGGAGGGAGGCGATCGTCGCTGACGTCCCGGGTGTTACCCGCGACGTCAAGGAGGGCCAGGTCGCCACGGACGACGGGCGCACCTTCCGCCTGTTCGATACCGGCGGGCTATGGTCCGGCGACCGCTGGGAAGCGGCGATCAAGGGCCGTGTGGAGGCAGCCCTCGTCGGGGTCGATCTAGTGCTGCTCTGCGTCGACGGTCGCGCTGGCGTCGTCAGCGCCGACCACGAGGTCGCAGAGTGGTTGCGCACGAAGAGCAAGAACGTCCTCCTCGTAGCCACCAAGGTCGACGACCCGCGTCACGCGGAAGCTGGCGAGTTCTTCGAGCTCTACGCGCTCGGGTTCGGGGAGCCGTTCGTCACGGCGGCCGAGCACGCTATCGGCACCCATGAGCTCGTCCACCACATCGCCGAGCTGATGGGTGACGCCGCTGAAGAGGTCGAGGAGAACGCGGTCAAGATCGCCATCATCGGACGGCCGAACGTAGGCAAGTCGAGCATCGTCAACGCACTGGTCGGCGACGAGCGCGTCATCGTAGCGGATTTGCCCGGCACCACCCGCGATCCTGTGGACGTGCACTTCGAGTTCGGCGGGCGGCCGTTCGTGCTGATAGACACGGCGGGCATGGCCCGCAAGGACGTCGGCGACCTCGAGTACTACGCGAGGATCCGCGGTGAGATGGCGTTGCGGCGAGCGGACGTTGCGATCTTGGTGGTCGATCCGTTCGAGCTCGGAGATCACGAGCTGCGCCTCGCTAACCTCGCCCTCGAGTGGGGCAAGCCGGTCGCCGTCGCCGTCAACAAGTGGGACCTGGTGGCCGACGAACAACTCGAGCCGTTCCGCGAACGCTTGGACCAGCAGCTCGCGCACCTGGCGTTCGCGCCGCGCGTGTACACGAGCGCCTTGACCGACTTCGGCCTCCACGAGTTGTTGGCTACTGCCGTGCGCCTCTACGACACGGCGCACATGCGCGTTGGCACTTCCGAGTTGAACGGTTGGCTCGACGTCTGGACTGCGCGGCAGACGCCCCCGAACTTCTCAGGCAGGCCGCTCAAGCTGCTCTACGTCAGTCAGGTCGACGTCGCACCGCCGACCTTCGTCTTCTCCATCAACAGCGAGTCACTGCTGACCAGGCCGTACGAGCATTACTTGCGCAACCGCATCCGCGAGGACGTCGGCTTCGCGGAGGTGCCGATCAGGATGGTGTTCAAGGAGCGCAGCGGCGGCAAGAAGAAAGTCCGCGTTTGAGGAGGGCGCGGCTGCTGGTTCAGCCGCGCTCGACGGTCAGGGTCACTCGCAGGTTGCCCCTCCGCGTTTCGCCCTCGACCTTGGCGACGTTGAAGCGCCCTAACCCGGCGGCGTAGACCTCGTCGCCGACCGCCGCGCTAGCGGCTTTGCCCGCCGGGCGCCCGTTGACGGTCACGCGCCCAGCAGCAACGCCCTTGGCGAAGTAAGCGCGCGACACCCCGAACGCTCGCGCGCCGAGCACGTCGACGCGCAGGGATGGCACGACGGCCGACTGGGTCTTGCTGTTGCCTCCGAACGCCAACTCGACGCGCGCCTCACTCGCGCTGACGGGCACGCCTGCCACGCTGAGCAGCCCCTCCAACTCTGGTGGCAGCGCCCCGAGGACGACGATGCTGGCTCCGTCCTGGTGAGAGGTGGCGTCACCGAGCCTGCCAGCGCCGACGACCCGTTGGGCGGCGGCGCGCAGGTTATCAGGGTCCACGTCGCCCTCGACGTAGAGGGCGGTGAGCAGCGCTGTTGCCTCCGGCACGGAGTCAGGCAACGCGCATACGACACGTCGCCTCGCCCCTGGGTAGCCGCCCCAGGCACTAGCCCTCACGCCGTGAGTCCTGACCTCCGCCATCAGGGCGTCGGCGGCCTCTGGCTCGAGGAAATCACTGAACGCGACGCGCCCACCCGCCGCCTGCTTAGCCAACGAAGCCGCAGTAGCAGGCGGCTCTGGTTGGCTACGGCCCTCAGCGGACGTCAACGACCTCTATCCCCGCGGCCTTGAGGCGCTCGGGGAACCCTTGTGCCCCGTCGCCTGCCACGCGCAGCACGAGGCGGCGCTTGTGGCCGGGCTGGATGCCGGTCGTCACGGCCGCCACGATGTTGGAAGGCGCGCCTTGCTCCGCCACCTTCGCGAGGACGCCCGGTTCGTCCGGCAGCTCGACCGTCACGCGGGTGCCGCCCTCGCGCAGTGCAAGGAAGGAGACGAGCGCACGCATGAGGTCGGTGATCGTCAAGATGCCGGCTAGCTCGTTGCCATCCAAGACAGGCAGGCCGGAGACGCGGTGTTCTTCCATTAGTAGTGCTGCCTGCTCGATGGGGTCCTCGGCGCGCACGGTGATGACTGGCGACTTCATCACGTCTTTCACGCGCAGTTTGCTCAACAGGTAGTTGAGTTCGTATATCGAGAGGGTCGTAGCTTTGGACGGTGTCGCCTCTTTGAGGTCGCGGTCCGTGACGATGCCTATCAACCTGCCGTCACGCGTGACTGGGAGGCGCCTGTAACCGCCCTCTCGCAGGCGCTGCATGGCCTCCATCACGGGCGTATCCGCGCTCACCGTTTGCGGGTCGGGTGTCATCCACTCGCGAACAAGCATCCTTTGCTCCTCCTTGGCTTTACCCCGATGCTAACACCGCGCTGTCCCACGTAAGCATGAAACCCCTTTCCTGCATGCCATGATGCCCGGATGGAGCGCTTGGCCATACTCGGTTCCACGGGTTCGATCGGCGTGCAGACCATCGACGTGGCGCGCTGGCACGGCCTGAAGGTGGTGGCGTTGGCTGCTGGTCGCAACGCCGCCTTGTTGGTCAGGCAAGCTCACGAGCTGAAACCCGAGATAGTGGCGTGCCATGAGGCGGTGGAAGCGGAGGTGCGCGACAACCTCCCATCTGGCACGCGCCTGGTCGTTGGCGCCGCTGGGTTGGAGGAAGTGGCTACGGCAGAGGCCGACGTCGTCGTCGCGGCCGTTCCAGGGATCGCTGGCCTCGCGCCCACGGCCGCGGCCTTGCGCGCCGGGCGTCACGTGGCCCTCGCCAACAAGGAAGCCATGGTCGTGGCTGGCCCGCTCATGTGGCAGCTCGCGCGCGAGCACGGCGCCCGCATCACGCCCGTAGACTCCGAGCACTCCGCCCTCTACCAATGCCTGGTGGGCGAGGACGTGGACGAGGTCTCGGCCCTCGTGCTGACGGCGTCGGGTGGGCCGTTCCGCGAGGGGCCGGCCGACCTGTCGCGCGTTACGCCGGAGCAGGCCCTCGCGCATCCGAACTGGAGCATGGGGCCGAAGGTCACCGTTGACTCGGCCACCCTCTTCAACAAGGGCCTCGAGGTCCTCGAGGCGCACTACCTCTTCGAGCTCCCCCTGGACCGCATCGAGGTCGTCGTGCACCCGCAGTCGCTCGTGCACGGCCTCGTAAGGTTCAGGGACGGCAACATCAAGGCCGCGGTCGGGCCACACGACATGCGCCTGCCCATCCAGTACGCGGTTACGGGGTCGCGGCGCCCGTCCACACCCCTCCCTCCCCTGCCGTTACGCGGTGATTGGACGTTCGAGGAGCCAGACCACCAGCGCTTCCCTAGCCTGCGGTTGGCGTACGCGGCGGGCGCAGCGGGCGGGGTCGCCCCCGCGTACTTGAACGCAGCGGACGAGGTGGCCGTTGCCGCCTTCCTCGCGGGGCGACTAGCGTTCGACGGCATCGCGAACGTGCTGGCTAGCGTCCTGCAGGCAGCACCAAGCGCCGCACTCACCTGGGACAACATCCACGCCGCCGACCTCGAGGCCAGGCGCATGGCCAAGCGCCACGCGCTGCTGGTGGCGAGCTAGTCGTGGGCGGCTCAGGCGGAGTCAAGTTGCCTTTCAAGCTGGCCGGCATCCCAGTGAGGCTCGACTACAGCTTCCTCCTCGTTCTGCCACTGTTCGCCTACCTCATCGGCAGTCAACTCAGCGCGTACGCGCAACTGCTCAAGTCAGCGATGAACATCAGCGTGGACGTCACCAGCTTGACGACGGGCGTAACGCCCTGGCTCGTCGGACTGACTGGCGCCATCGGGCTCTTCGCTAGCGTCGTCGTTCACGAGTTAGGGCACGCCCTCGTGGCACGGCGCTACGGCGTAGCCGTTCACGAGATCCGCCTGTGGTTCCTCGGCGGCGTCGCCCAGTTCGACGACATGCCGAAGCAGCGCGGGGCGGAGGCCGTCGTAGCCATCGTCGGGCCGATCATCAGCTTCCTCATAGGTTTCCTCCTACTGTGGTTAGCGCCGAGCCTGGCCGGGTCAGGTTTCGCCTTCATGGTCGTCGGCTACCTCGGTGTGACGAACGTGGCGCTCGCCGTCTTCAACCTCATCCCCGCCATCCCGTTGGACGGCGGACGCGTGTTACGCAGCCTGCTCGCGCTCTTCATGCCACAGGACCGCGCCACGCTGACGGCCGTCACCATCAGCGGCTTCATGGCCGTGCTCTTGGGTCTCTACGGCTTCTTCACCTTGCAGTTGTGGCTCGTCGTGATCGCCTTCTTCATCTACAACGCGGGTCGCATCGAGGGGCAGGCAACGACCCTCAACAGGGCGTTCGAGGGCAAGACCGTCGCGGACCTCATGACCCGCGATCCGATCACCGTTACCCCAGAGATGCACCTCACGCAGTTCATGCAGCTCATCCACTTTCGCCCCCACACGGGCTACCCGGTGGTCGACCCTGACGAAAAGCTGCTCGGCTTCGCGCGCCTCGCCGCTGCCAAGCGCAGTCCGGACGGCAGCCAGGCGCGCGAGGAGCACGGTGGCGGGTTGTTCGGGAGGGCGGAACCGCAGGGCGACCAGACCCCGAGCGGCACCGCAACAGAGCTCGCTGAGATAGATCCGAACGCAACGGTCGCAGACATACTCGAGCAGGCGGAGACCATCCTCCCAGAAGTCAGCGCCATGGACGCGCTCAAGCGCATCGCGCAAGGGCGCCTTGGCCGCCTCGTCGTGGTGGACGGCGGCGGCAAGGTCATCGGCCTGCTCAGCAAGACGGACCTCGTTAGGCAACTAACCAGCCCCCACGATGCCGATCAAGGCCACCGCGTCTGACATACTTGACCAGTGGGAGCAAGCAAGCTAACAGTAGGCGCGGCCAGGCGCCTCGCAAAGGACCGCCACCGTAGGAGCCACCAGATAGCATGCTGACTGCACTTACCTTCGCCCTGATCCTCACGAGCGCCGTCGTCGTTCACGAACTGGCGCACTTCTTCAATGCCCGCAGCGTCGGGGTCGCCGTTCGCGCGTTCAGCGTCGGCATCGGGCCGGTACTGGCGCGCGTCAAGTGGCGCGGCACCGAGTGGCGCCTTAGCCTCCTGCCGCTAGGCGGGTACGTCGACTTGCCCGGCATGGGCCCGCGCGTCGACGACGACGGCACCATGCACCACCCAGACGAGGGCATGGCCAAACTCCGTCTCCTGCCGAAGTTGTGGGTGTTGGTCGGCGGCGTCATCGCCAACTACGTGCTCGGCAGCCTGCTGTTGGCCGGCGCCATCACCATGCAGCCTGGGTTCAGGGAGATCACGGGCGCCACCGTCGTTCCGCAGGGTTCTGTGGTCGCCCGCGTGGTGCCAGACTCGAACGCCGAGCACCTCGGGCTCCTGAACGGCGACCGCATCATCGCGCTCAACGGCCAGGACGACCCAACGCCCGAGGCCGTCATCGCGCAAGTTCAAGGGGCAGACCACCTCGACATGGTGCTGCAGCGCGGCTCACAGCAGGTGACGGTCTCGACGCCGTGGCCGCTGGGCGCCAAGGAATCACCGCCCCTGCTTGGCATCGAGATCGGCGCCATCCTGCCGCCCGTCTCGTTCCTCACCGCGCTTGGTGAGTCAGCGGCGTTCGGCATTCGCGTAGTGCCTGAGATGGTCAAAGGCTTCGTTTCCGGCTTCGGCGCGGCAGTTACGGGTGCGCCGAACGCGGAAGTGGCGGGCCCCGTCGGCATGGTGACGCTCGTGTCGCAGGCCACTCAGGTCGGGGTCGCTAGCGTGCTCCTCCTTGCCGCCGTCATCAACTTCTCGCTTGGCGTCTTCAACCTGCTGCCCATCCCGGGGTTGGACGGCGGCCGCATGCTCCTCGCCACCGTGGTCGCCATCAGAGGCAAGCCGTTCAAGCCAGGTCAGGAGGAGAAGTTCCACTTCGCGGGCGTCATGCTCGTGATGGGACTGATCGTCCTGATCACGTTCCGCGAACTGAGCGCGCTCTTCACGTCGTGACCGAGTCGGCGCCAAGCAGCTCGACCTTAGGCAAGCGCATCGACGTCCTCATACCCGCGTTCGATGAGGCTCCCAACGTCGGCGCCGTCGTCAAGGCGGCGCTTGCCGCTGGGCTCGGGCGCGTACTCGTCGTAGACGACGGCTCTAAGGACGGCACGAGCCAAGCGGCCGCCGACGCTGGCGCCGAGGTGATCACGCTGCCAGTGAACCGCGGCAAGGGCGGGGCGTTGCACGCTGGGGCAAGCGCGCTCGACGGCGACGTGGTCGTCATGCTCGACGCCGACCTGGTCGGGTTGCGGCCAGAGCACGTCAAGGCGCTGGCAGAACCTGTCGCAGTCGGCCGGGCCGACATGACACGGGGCAGCTTCACGGGTGGACGCTGGGCCACCACGACTGCTCAGCACGTTACGCCGCAACTCAACGGACAGCGCGCGCTCGCGCGCACTGCCCTCCTGAGCGTCGACGGCTTGGCCGAGAGCCGCTACGGCGTCGAGGTCGTCATCACGTTTCACGCCTCCAGCCAGGCGTGGCGCTGCGAGAACGTGGCACTAGGGGGCGTGTCGCACATCATGAAGGAGGAGAAGCGCGGATTCTGGCGCGGCGCGCGCGTACGCCTGCGCATGTACCGCGACATCGCAACGGCGTTGCTCCACCGTAGGCGAACCGGCGTTGAGAGGGGTGGGCGCACGTGGAGGTAGTGACCCTAGCGCTTGGCCCGGTCAGGGCGAACGCCTACTTGTTGGCGTCAGCTGGGCGCGCCGTAGTGGTTGACCCGGGAGCCGACGGCGAGGCGTTGGCCGCCGTCCTAGCGGAGCGCGGGTGGCGACTCGACGCCGTGTGGCTGACCCACGCGCACTTCGACCACGTTGGCGGCGTAACGGCGCTCTTGCGTGCGGCTGGCGAGGTGCCGGTTCACATGCACCCAGCCGACGAGCCACTCCTACGCAACGCCGTAGCTTCGGCCGCGCGCTTCGGGCTCGAGATAGAGGCGCCGCCGCTCGATTACGTGCCGCTGGCGCACGGGGAGACCGTCACGGCAGGCGACAAAAGTGCCCTTGTCCTGCACACGCCAGGGCACGCGCCTGGCCACGTCGCCTTCTACCTACCTGACGCTGGCATCGTCCTCTCAGGCGACGCGCTCTTCCACAACTCGATCGGCCGCACCGACCTGCCGTACGGCGATCACGAAGAGTTGCTCGCCAGCATCAGGCGGGAACTCCTGACGCTGCCTCCCGCGACGCGCGTGCTGCCCGGCCACGGGGGAGCTACCACCGTCGCAGCGGAGTCCGCTAGCAACCCGTTCCTCTGACCCTCACCTAGTCGTCTGCTAGCAGGCGCGCTTCGATGGCACGCGCGTGGGCCTCGAGCCCCTCTGCTCGCGCCATCAGCACGGCGGCTGGTCCGATGCGTTGCACGGTGGCGGCCGAGAGGAACGAGAGCGGCACGACCTTCTGGAAGTCACGCAGGTTGAGGAACGAGCTGAAGCGCGCCGTCGCGCCAGTCGGCATGACGTGACTCGGACCCACGACGTAATCGCCCAACGCCTCCAAACTGTTGGCGCCGAGGAACAGGCCCCCGGCGTTACGCACTTTGGCGACTAACGACCACGGGTCCTCTACCAGCAGGCAGAGGTGCTCTGGCGCGAAGGCGTTGGCAACGGCCATGGCCTCATCCAAGTCGGCCACGAGGACGGCCACGCCGCGCCTTGCGATCGAGTCGGAGGCCGTGTGCGGGTCTGGCAAGGCAGAACTGGCCTTCGGGAGGGCGGCTAGCACGCTTTCGAGCAGCGCGAAGCTAGGGGTGACGAGGACGGGCGTCGCGCCTGCATGCTCGGCCTGGGCGAGCAAGTCTGCCACCACGTGAGCGACGGCGGCGGACGCGTCAGCCACGACGAGCGTCTCCGTCGGGCCGGGCAGGGCCTCGATGCCGACCACGCCGAACACCTGCCGCTTCGCCTCGACCACGTAGCGGTTACCTGGGCCGACTACCTTGTCAACGCGCGCCAGGCTCGCCGTGCCGTATGCGAGCGCCCCGATGGCCTGCGCGCCCCCCACGCGTAAGACCTCGCGCGCGCCGACCATCGTCGCCGCGTAGCGGACTTCGGCTGGCACGCCTCCTCGCGGTTGCGGCGGGGTGGCGATCACGATGCGTTCCACCCCGGCGACCTTGGCAGGCACGGCCGTCATGATGACGCTCGAGAAGAGGGGCGCCGTACCGCCCGGCACGTAACAGCCAACGCTCGTCAAGGGCAGCACGAGTTGGCCAAGCATCTCGCCACCTGCCGCGTGCACGAACCCACCTTCGGATTGACGGCGGTAGTACTCCTCTACCCGCCGCACCGCCAGGCGGATCGCGGCAGCTAGCGCGGGGTCCAGCTCGCTCTCGGCGGCATGCAGCTCGTCTTCGCTCACCATGACGTCGTCTAGCTCGACGCCGTCGAAGCGTGCGGTGTGGTCACGGAGGGCCGCGTCGCCGCGCAGGCGCACGTCGCTGAGGATGGCCCTAACGCCCTCGTAAGTATCCGCGTCAGTAAGGTTCGAGCCGATGCGCTCCTCGCACCAGGCGAAGGCCGCGGCTGCACTGTTCAAGACTCGCATGCCGTCAAGGATATAGGGCCGGTCGCGTCAGCGTCGCCGCATGGGCGGCGGCGGTGAAGGGTGTCGCGCGCGGACCTAGTTGGCTGGCTGTCCGTCTTGCGCGGTGACGCGCAGCCCGTCGAGGCCTAACGTCAACGCCAGCCGGAACTCTTCATGTACTGAGCGGTCCTGTCTGTAGGCGGCCCACTGCAACGCGGTGATGAAGAACACGTTTGCCAGGGTGCGCGCCAAGCGGTCGGCAGAGTAGTCGCGCCTGACGTTGCCGTCTGCTTGCGCGCGCTTGAGGGCGGTCCTTAGCAAGTCGACGAGCGGCAGGGCGCGGAACGCGGCCCGCGACCGCTCCTCGTTAGGGCTCAGTAGCTCGAAGGAGATCGGGAGGATGAGCTCGCGGTGGGCGGCAACGAAGTCAGCTAGCTCCTCGAAGAGGTACGCGATCTCGGCGAGACCACCAAAGCTGCCAGCGCCGCGGCGCGCTTCGACGCGGCGGCCTAGCGCCTCGAGTTGGCGCGCGAAGTGCGCCACCAACATGCTCTCCTTGTTGGGGAAGTAGTTGAAAACGGTGCCGCGCGACACGCCGGAGCGTTCCGCGATGAGCTCGAAGGTCGCGCCCTTCAGCCCGCGCTGCTCGATCAACTCAAGCGCGCTCTCCAAGATGCGCGCGCGGCGGTTGGCCTTCTGGCGCTCCCTTGGGCTGAGCTGAGCGGCGGCATCCTCGTTCCAGACGGCGTCCGTTGCGCTCACCCCGGCATCATACCGTTAGCCGCGAAAGCCGGGAGCGGGGTGCGGTGCGGTGCGGATGCTAACGCGAGCCGCCCGGACCACACGGCCCGGGCGGCTTGCGAACGCTGTGACTGTCTGTCGCTCAGGCCTTGCGCGCCACGTCGACCAACGCCTTGAAGGCGGTCGGTTCTTGCGTTGCGAGGTCGGCGAGGACCTTGCGGTCGAGTAGCACGCCGGCTTTGCGCAGGCCAGCGACGAAGCGCGAGTAGCTGACGCCCTCTTGGCGCGCAGCGGCGTTGATGCGCGCGATCCAGAGGCGGCGGAACTGCCCCTTCTTGTCGCGGCGGTCGCGGTACGCGTAATCGGCCGCGTTGAGGAGGGTCTGCTGCGCGGTGCGGACGCTCTTGGAGCGCAAGCCCCAGTAGCCCTTGGCGCGCTTGAGGATCTTCTGGTGACGGCGGCGGCGAACTACGCCGGTCTTAGCTCTTGGCATGGCTCAACCTCCTCAGTCGTACGGGAGCAGCGCTTTTATGCGGTCTGCTTCCGGCTTGGCGATGATCAGATCGGTGCGGCCCTGGCGGATCTTGCGACCTGACTTCTTGAAGTTCAGGTGCCTCTTGCCGGAGCGCATGGCCTTGACCTTACCTCGCCCTGTGATTTTCACACGGGCTTTGGTGCCCTTATGGGTCTTGAGTTTCGGCATGCTCTTATCTCTCCTAGTACTTGCGTACGTGCGCGGCCTTGGGCCGTACACGCCTTGGCGCCCACTTGGGCGCTTGCGCCCAAGAAGGTTACTACTTTAGCTCGGAAGTCCGCCACTCTCGGGGCTTACTCGTGAGCAGGCAGAGCGTCAGCTCTCCACCGTCACTCCTGCCGGGCGCAGGATCATGTTCATGTCCATCCCGGCGATGACCGGGGCGGCGTCGACGACGGCAAGCTCGTTGACGTCGGCGGCTACGCGGTTGAGGATGCCCTGACCCAGCTCTGGGTGGGTGCGCTCACGACCGCGGAACATGATGGTCACTTTCACTTTGTGACCGCCCTTGAGGAAACGGCGGATGTGGTTGACCTTGGTCTCGTAATCGTGATCGTCGATCTTGACGCGAAACTTGATCGACTTCATCTCATGTTGGCGTGAACGGCGACGCGCGTCCTTGGTCTGCTGTTGGAGTTCGAAACGGTACTTACCGTAGTCCATCAGTTTAGCGACCGGGGGCTGCGCGGCTTCACCCACCATTACGAGATCGAGGTCTTCCTCGCGCGCCATGCGCAACGCGTCACGAGTCTCGACGATTCCCACCTGCTGGCCGTCTGACCCGATGAGGCGCACTTGGCGTACGCGGATCTGCTCGTTCACTTTCAGCTCTTTCGAAATGGACTCCACCTCCTGGGTGAGTTGTCGTGCCGACCGGTCGAAGGGCTCTTGGCCGTTGCCTTGCGAGACCCCTCGCCAATGTCGCACACAGCGCTCGATTGTAGCAGAGCGGTACGCCACCTTACAACGCCACCCGCGCCGCCGAAGCGTTCGGCGTGCCACCACACCCCGGCGCGGCCGCATGGCATGGGCGCCCGCTCGCCCGGGAGCGAACGGTAGCCTCAGCGATACGGCGCCGTGGTGGGTTCTGGGGATAGATTGAGCGCATGGAACAGACGGACGAGCAACTGCGTGACGCCCTGAAGGGCGCGAAGACCATCGCCGTGCTTGGCGCGAGCACGAACAGCGAGAAGCCCGCTCACTACGTCCCTGCCTACTTAGTGAACCACGGCTACACGGTGCTGCCAGTGAACCCGGCCGCTGCTGGCGGGGAGTTGTTCGGCGAGGCGGTAACGGCGACCCTCGCGGAGATCGGCGCTCCGGTCGACCTCGTCGATGTCTTCCGGCGCCCGGCCGACATCCCGCCGCACCTGCCAGACATCCTCGCCATGAACCCGCTCCCTAAGGTCGTGTGGTTCCAGTTGGGTATCCGCAACGACGAGGCCGCGGCGCAGCTCGAGGCCGCGGGCATCAGCGTCGTGCAGGACAAGTGCATCAAGGTCGAGCATGCCAGGTTGCTCGGTGGTAGCGCGGCGCGCGCGGTGGAAGACTAGGAGTGAGCACCCGCCTCTCCCTTGGCTACTCGCCATGCCCGAACGACACTTTCATCTTCCACGCGCTGACTCACGGCCTCGTGGCAGGCGCTGACGACCTAGAGTTCGACGTGGCGCTCGATGACGTCGAGGCCATGAACCGGGCCACGGCGGACGGACTGCTTGACGTCGCCAAGGTGAGCTATCACGCCTACGGCTACATCGCCTCAGACTACGTGCTGTTACGTAGCGGCGGGGCGTTGGGGCGCGGCGTAGGGCCGTTGCTCGTCGCCGCCACTCCCGAGCTCGACCTGCGCGGTAAGCGCGTCGCCGTGCCGGGCGGGCGCACGACCGCCAAGCTACTGCTCGAACTATGGCGCCCAGAGGGCCTCGAGCTGACTGAACTGCGTTACGACGCCATCATGCCGGCCGTAGTGGCGGGCGACGTCGACGCTGGACTGATAATCCACGAAAGCCGCTTCACCTATCAGGCTCACGGGCTGCACGCACTCGTCGACCTTGGGTCCTGGTGGGAATCGGAGGTCGGTGGACTCGTGCCGCTGGGCGCCATCGTCGCCAAGCGCACGCTTGGAGCCGGCATGCACGCGCGTCTGACGTCGCTCATAACAGCCAGCCTCGAGCACGCTTGGAGCGACCCACAAGCGTCGCGGGAGTACATCGCCGTCAATGCTCAAGAGATGGCGCCCGACGTGCGTCAGAAGCACATCGACCTTTACGTCAACGCCTTCTCGCGTGACGTCGGAGAAGAAGGTGAGCGGGCCGTGCGCCAGCTGCTCGAGCGCGGCCGTGCTCGGGGCCTCTTCCCCGTCCTGCGCGAACCGATCTTCGCGGCGAGTTAGCCGACCACGGGCCGTAAGCCCCTGCGCTAGGTCGGCACCAAGGGTAGGCTTAGGGCATGGCTACCTTCAGCACAGGTGAAGAGGTCCTCTACCAGGGCGAGCGCTATGTCATCAGCACCTCGTCGCCCCGTCCGCCTTACCAGTTCCGCCTGTTGACCACTACCCCGGAGGGCGCGCGGGTAGTCTGGGCGGCGGCGTCTGAACTGACGAAGATGGAGCGCTATACGCGCCCAATCAACGACACCACGAGGATCACCGGCAGCGCCCCCACCACCGCCAAGCACCACTGAGTCGCCAGCGCGCGCTTCGAGCGCCGTCAAGCCGGCGGGGTGCCGAGGTCCTCGACGACGCTTGCGGCCAACGCCATCCCGTCCTGCGCGGCGCTAACGTAACCGAAGCGCCCAACGCAGGCGCCTGCCGCGTACAGCCCCGCGAAGCGGGCTAGGCGAGAGCCGCGCTGCGTCCACTCCCCTTGGGTGAGCACCGCGCAGTCGACCGTGTAAGGCAGCCCGCCACTCAACCCGTCGAGCCGCAGCTGCGCAGCTTCGAACAGGAAGCCGTGCCCTACTAGGTCGTGATAGAGGTCGTCGTACGCCATCTCGCTCAGGCGGCCAGCGTGCTCCTCGCTAGCGCCGACCCTTAGCCTGGCGTTGAGGAAACTACCTACGCAGAGCGCAACGCGCCCGCTCAAGCGGTCGACGCCCTCCCAGGTGCTTATGCCGATCACCGCGTCGCCCGCGAGCAGCAACTCGGAGGTCGTCGACTGCAGCAGGTGGAGATCCGTTTCGGCTTCGAGCAGGCGCTTGGCTTCGCGCCGCAACGCCACGGCGTTGACGCTCGTCGCCTCTAGCGTCGTCGTGCACGCCGCCATGAGGCTGCCGCTAGGAGCGCTCAGCTCGTAGTCGTCGTGAGCCAGGGCGTAAAGCGTGTCGAGGCTCGTAGTGACGAGCAGCGTGCGTACCCCGGCGCGCGCGCTAGCGTAGGCGGCCTCGCACCCTGCGATGCCGCCACCAACCACTATGAGGTCGTGCTTCAAGTCGGCGCCTTCAGGTCAGTGCTGGCCGTAGCCGACGAGGAGGGGGCGACGGCGGCCCGCCGCCTTGACCACGACGTGCTTGCCCGTGCGCGTGCGCTGGTAGATGACCGTGCCTGACGGCGCACCGACGAGTGACACGTCCTCTGCCGCGTCGAACAACACCCGCATGTGCAGGGGCACCGCGCGCGAGAGGTTGCCGATCTCGTAGCGGTGGTCGTCGCTAACGCGGTAACCGAGGAAGAAGTCGGGCGCGTCGTCGTCGGAGTAGACGCACAGCAGGGAGCGCGCCTCCTCCGAACGGTAGTGCGCGACTGCCTCCCACACGACGGCGGCAGCTTCCGCCTCGCTCACGAAACTCACTTTGGCGCGCGCCGTATCGCCGAAGAACGCGGCCGGGAAGCGTTGCGACTGCGCGTAGTAACCGCCTGGACCGACGCGCAGGCGCATGACGTCGTTGTCGTACGCGCGCCCCTTGACGGTTCCCTTGAGGTGGTCGATGGCCAGGCCGAAGCGCCTGTCATGGCCGTCGTCGCCCTCCTCGAAGGTGGCGTCGAACAACGAGGAGTCCGTGTTGATCTCGAACCCCAAGTCGGTGGTCACGTAAGGCGTCACGGCGCGCTGCGTCAAGCCCTCCATGGCGGGGGTGAAGGCGGCGCGCTGGTCGGTTTCGTGGCTAAGTTCGAACTCGTCAGTCATTGTCACTCTCCGACCGTGATGAACTGGCGTCCGCCACGTGGAGCGCCGAGATCCCGAAAGTCTGTAGCCGGTACTCTACCGCTGCGAACCCGGCTGCGCGGAGGCGCGCTTCGAGCGCTGCGGGAGTGAAGAAGGCGAGCACTGACTCCGGCAAGTAGGCGTAGGCGCCAGGTGCGCCGGACACGATGCCGCCAAGTCTTGGCAGCACGCGCGTGAAGTAGAAGCGGAAGATCGCCCCGAAGAAGCCAACGGGAGGCGGGGGGAACTCGAGTATCACCAAGCGCCCGCAGGGCTTGAGTACGCGCCTGAACTCCCGCAGCCCGGCGTCAGGGTCTGCGAAGTTGCGCAGGCCGTACGCGATGGTGACGGCGTCGAACGACCCGTCTGGGTACGGCAACGCCGTGCCGTCCGCCTGCACGAACTCGATGGCGACACCGCGCTTGGCGGCCTTGCCGCGGGCCAACTCGAGCATCGGCGCCGCGAAGTCGGCCCCGACCACTCTCACGTCCGGCCGCTGGCCCTTGATCGTGAAGGCCAGGTCACCTGTGCCAGTCGCAACGTCTAGCACGGCGCTTCCGCCTACCGGCACGTTGGCGAGAGCGGCGTGCGCTGCTTGGGCACGCCAGCGGCGATCTACCCCGAGTGACAGGACGCCGTTCAACAGGTCGTAGGTCGGCGCGATGTCGGAGAACATGGCTTGCACACGCGTAGCGCGGTCACCGTCTCGACGGGGGTCTGGCCCCGCCCCGAGGTCTGTCATGCGGGCGAGACTACCATGTGCCATGCGGCACAAGCAGCGCTACGGCGACGCATGGACGCGGTCGGTCGGCAGCGGCAAGCGCCCGACCAGCGCCCCGGATCAGCTGGCAGAAGCCGAGGCGCCGACCATTCCGGCACGCGCTAGGAAGGCGTTCGCCTTCATCGGTGAGAAGTTCGAGAGGCTCTCGACCACGTCGCCAGCCACCACCGTCGGCACGCTGCGCCTGCCGTCGTTGACGCGCATGACGAGCTCGGCTGCCACCGCGTCCTCCTCGATGTTCACTTCCAGGTACACGAGACCCTTGGCGTCGAGGAAACGCTTGAGGGCATGGCAGTCGCCGCACCAACTAGTGGTGTAGAGCGTGATGTTCGCCTGCGGCGCTGTGGTCTTCTCAGACATGGTGGCTCCTTGTAAAAGCTGGTCGATCTGCCGGTCTCACCGGACTGCGGAACTTGGCTCCGCCCGTGCCAGAAGCTACCAAGCAACCGCGGTGCAAGGTGTTGCCCGACAACGCGGCCGCCGGCCACGTAACAAGCTGGCGCACGAAAAGCTGTCCCTTCCGCTATACTCTCCCGTTACGCGTGTACCTAGCTCCCTACGCGCGATACCCCGGAGAGTTCATGAACCATAGGAACGTAGCCATCATCGCCCACGTCGACCACGGCAAGACCACTTTGGTGGACGGTCTCTTGCGTCAATCGCACATCTTCCGCGCTAACCAGCAGCTGGAAGACCGCGTGATGGACTCAGGCGACATCGAGCGCGAGCGCGGGATCACCATCCTCGCAAAGAACACGGCCGTCGAGTGGCATGGCGAGAAGATCAACATCGTCGACACTCCAGGCCACGCCGATTTCGGCGGCGAGGTCGAACGCGCTTTGACGATGGTCGATGGTGTGCTACTCCTCGTCGACGCAGCTGAAGGCCCGATGCCGCAGACGCGCTTCGTGTTGCGCAAGGCGCTAGCGCGCGGGCTGAAGCCCATCGTCGTCATCAACAAGGTCGACAGGCGCGACGCGCGGCCTGACGAGGTCGCTTCCCTCACGTTCGACCTGATGGTCGACCTGGGCGCCGACGACGACCAGCTCGACTTCCCGATCGTCCACGCCATCGCCAGAGAAGGGCGCGCGTGGTTGGAGGGCAGCGAGCCGAGCAACGACTTCGCTCCCCTCTTCCAGGTCATCCACGACCACGTCAAGCCCGCCAAGGCCGACGAGAACGCTCCGTTCCGCTTCCAGGTCGCTAACCTCGACTACTCCGACTACCTCGGCAGGCTGGCGCTTGGGCGCGTGCTGGACGGCACCGTCAAGCCAGGCGACTCCGTAGTGCGAGTAGCGCCAGGCAAGGCGCCTGAGCGGTCGCGCATCACCAAGGTCTACACCCACCTCGGCCTCAACCGCATAGAAACCGAGCGCGGCATGCCAGGCGACATCATCGTCCTCTCGGGACTAGATGACGTGACCATCGGCGATACGCTGTGCGACCCGGAACACGTTGCCGCCCTACCCGCTGTCGAGGTCGACGAGCCCACGTTGAGCATGACCTTCAGCCCTAACACGTCGCCGTTCGCCGGTCGCGAGGGCACGTACGTGACGAGCCGCCACTTGGCGGACCGACTTGAACGCGAACTCCTCGTGAACGTGGCGTTGCGCGTCGAGCCGCTCGGCAGCGAGCGCTACCGCGTTAGCGGCCGCGGCGAGCTTCACCTCTCGATCCTCGTCGAGAACATGCGCCGTGAAGGCTTCGAGTTCAGCGTCTCGCGGCCAGAAGTGATCATGAAGGAAGAAGGCGGCTCGATGCTCGAGCCGTTCGAGCGCGCCATCTGCGACATCCCCAACGGCGCGATGGGCAGCGTCATGGAGTCGCTGACGGCCCGCCGCGGCGTGCTGGTGAACATGGACCCTGGTGAGTCGCGCTCGCGCCTCGAGTTCCGCATCCCCAGCCGCAGCCTCTTCGGTTACCGCAACATGTTCCTCTCGATGACCCAAGGCGAGGGCCTGCTAAACCACACCTTCGACGGTTACGAACCGTTCGCTGGCGAGGTCGTCACCCGCAACCACGGGTCACTCGTCTCGATGGAGAACGGCGAGACGTTCGCGTACAGCATGTACAAGCTCGAGGACCGCGGCATCTTCTTCATCGTCCCAGGCACCGAGGTGTACGTCGGCATGATCGTTGGCGCCAACTCGCGCATGGGTGACCTCGACGTCAACATCTGCAAGAACAAGAAGCTCACTAACGTGCGCGCCTCCGGCTCTGACGAGAACATCATCCTCACGCCACCCAAGCGCCTCAGCCTCGAAGAAGCCCTCGAGTACCTCGACGACGACGAGCTCCTCGAGGTCACCCCGAAGGCGCTGCGGTTGCGCAAGCGCATCCTCGACCCGAACATGCGCAAGCGGGACCGCGGCAAGGCGCTCGCCTAAGCCACGCGGAACGCTCTTCGCGGGCGCCGCCGACCGTTCAAGTCGGCGGCGCCCGCGTCGGTTACCATTCGCTCCACGGCATGAACGACCCTGCACTCGACGGTTTCCGTGAGTACCTTGACGCCTGGGCTCTCGTGCCAGACGGGGCGCCTTTCACGAGCTACACCCGTAGCCTCCTCCTGCCAGTGCGCCTGGCGACAGGCGCGCCCGCGATGCTCAAGGTCCCGAGCAGCCACGAGGAGCGCAGTGGCAGCCGGGTCATGGCGTGGTGGGCAGGCGAGGGTGCGGCGACCGTGTTCGCGTGGGACGAGGCGACGGGCGCGCTCGTGCTCGAGCGGGCAGAGGGTAAGCGCTCGCTGTTACGCATGGTCGAAAGCGGCGACGACGAAGGGGCGACTCGCATCCTCGCCGACACTGCCGCTACGCTGCACTTCGGGCGCACTGCCGCCCCTCCGCCACGGCTAGTGACGCTAGAGCGCTGGTTCCGCGACCTATGGCCAGCCGCGGAGCGCCTCGGGGGTGTGTTTCGCGCTAGCGCAGCGACTGCCCGCGAACTGCTCGCCGCTCCCCAAGACGAGGTCGTGCTGCACGGCGACTTGCATCATGAGAACGTCCTCGACTTCGGTGAGGAGCGCGGCTGGTTGGCGATCGACCCGAAGGGGCTCTACGGCGAGCGCGGCTTCGACCACGTACACCACCTCTTCGACCGCGACGTGGTGGTGCCGCCCGAGCAAGAACTGGTCGAGCGGCAACTGGCGATATCGGCGGCGGCAGCTGGTCTCGACCTCGCACGGCAACGGCGTTGGGCCCTCGCGTGGGCTGGCCTCTCTGCCGTGTGGAGCATGGAGGACGGCATGGAGCCGACATCCGCCGTGGCGGTGGGCGAGATGATGGCGCGGCGGTTAGCTGAAGAGGGAACCCTGGAGTTCTAAGCTGCGGGTTGGCTAGTGAGCGCGTCCGCGTCGGACTCGTCCTCAGCCCAGTCGCCTCCAGCTAAGTCCTTGGCGGCGTCGGCATCCGCTGCTGCCCGTCCACTGGCGGCGGTCACCACTATCTCGCCGAACGGTTCGTCCTGCGTAGCGACAAGGCGCCCCTCGCGCACGAGCTCGAGCACCGCCGCCAGGCCGACGGTGCGCGTCGGCCAGTCGCGCGCATCGAGCAGTTCCCATAGCGGCCCGCGCCTCACGCGCTTCAGGGCCTGGAGGAGGAAGCGCGCCATGCTTGCGAGCGTCAAGCGTTCGATGGCAAGCTCGAAGTAACCACCCACCCGGTACCTGCCAGCCATACGCGCAAGGTCGCGGGGGGTTACGCGCTGCGGGCGCTCCTTGCGCGGGTAAGTTGGGGTGGGCGCGCGCGCTGGCACGACGAGGCGGCGCTCTTCCCGGCGTCTGCGCAGGAAGAGGATGGCCTCCTCCAACTCTTCGAGCAGAGCGACCGCCTCGAGGGCGGCAGCGACCGCCTCCTCCTCTTCTTCCTCCGCTTCTCGCGGGGGCTTCGGGAGCAGCAGGCGCGTCTTGAGTTCGATGACTTGTGCCACGCGCGGCAGCGCTTCGGTAGCGAGCTCGAGGTCTCCGGCCGCGTGGTGTTCGAAGTAAGCGAGGTACGCCCTGACGAGGTGGTAAAGGTCGAGGCGAGCGGGCGCCAGCTCGTGGGTGCGCAGCGCGTGGGCGAGCTCGCCGAGTGTACCGTTGAAGTGTTCCTGGACGACCAGGAACTGCTCGAACTCCGACTCGAAGAGCTGCTCTTGCACCAAGGGACGTTACCACGGCCCAGAAGCCGCCTAGAACGCCGCTCGGGTAAACTCAACTGCCTAGCGCGCAGGCGCGCAGCTGCCAAAGGAACCTAGTGAACTTCTACCCCATCGTCAAGCGCGCACTGTTCGAACTCGAACCGGAGCGCGCCCACCACTTGGTGATGTCCGGCCTGGCGCTGGCTAGTCGCACCGTCACCTTGCCTCGGCTCCTTGGCCTCCTCGCACCGGCTAGCGACCCACGCTTAGCGGTCGACGCCTTCGGGTTGCGCTTCCCCAACCCACTTGGCTTGGCGGCCGGGCTGGACAAGAACGGGGTGGCGTTCCCCGCTCTAGCTGCCATGGGCTTCGGGGCGGTCGAGTTGGGGAGCGTCACCGCCCTCCCTCAGCCTGGCAACCCGCGGCCGCGGCTCTTTCGCCTCATCGAGGACGAGGCGCTCATCAACCGCATGGGCTTCAACAATGCCGGCGCCACGGCCATCGCGGAGCGGCTGGCGGCGCTACGGCGTGGCGCCAGCGGAGCGGTCTTGGGCGTCAACGTCGGCAAATCGCGAGCGGCGAGCATCGACGGTGCGGCCGACGATTACCGCGCGGGCCTCACGGCCGTGTGGAACGTCGCCGATTACCTCGTGGTGAACGTCTCGTCCCCGAACACCCCGGGGCTGCGCACGCTGCAACGCACGGAACCCCTCGTTGAGCTGCTACGGGTAGTCAACGACCTTCGAGGGTCGCTTGGCCACAAGCCCGTGCTGGTGAAGCTGGCCCCCGACCTGGACGGCGCCGAACTCGCCGACCTGGTGGACGCCGCTGGTGGCGCCGGAGCCACTGGCCTGGTGGCGACGAACACGACCCTCGCGCGTGACGGCCTCACTTCGGCACACCGGTCAGAGGAGGGCGGGTTATCTGGCAAGCCGCTAGCTGGCCGCGCCATGCGCGTCCTCGAACAGATCAAGGGGCGCACGGCGTTGCCCGTCGTGGCGGTAGGCGGCATCTGGAGCAGTCAGGACGCCATCGCCAGGCTCGAAGCGGGCGCCGACCTGCTGCAGCTCTACACGGCGTTCATCTACCGCGGGCCCGAGGTCGTACGCGAGATCCTCACGGGCATCTCCGCCGAGCTCGACCGTCGCGGCTTGAACAGCGTGACTGACCTCCGCCAGCCCCGCTAGCTGGTTGGGCGGCGCTTGCGCTCCGGCTTGCGCGCCACCCACACGACCTCCGCCTCGCCGGCGCGGACGCACGCGACGCGCGCCAGCACGAAGAACAAGTCCGACAGGCGGTTGAGGAGCGGCAGTACGTGGTGACCCACGTCTTCGTGGCGTGCGAGGGCGACGGCGTGGCGCTCGGCGCGCCTAAGCACCGCGCGCGTCAGTTGCAACGCGGCGGAGGCAGCGGTGCCGCCAGGCAGGATGAAGTGCGTGAGTGGTGGCAACTCCTCCGAATAATGATCGATCAGCGCCTCGAGGTGGTCCACGTCGGCCTCTTGGATCGGTTGGATGAAGTCGCGCGTCTTGCTTCCGCCAGGTGTGGCGAGGTCCGCGCCGAGGTCGAAGAGCAGGCTCTGCAACTGCGCGAGGTCGGCGTCTAGTTCAGGCTCTACCGGGCCTTCCTTGGCCAACTCGGCACGGGCCAAACCTAGCGCGGCGTTGGCCTCGTCAACGGTGCCGTACGCCTCGACCCTGGCGTCGTCCTTCCCCACTCGCGAGCCACCGAACAGTCCGGTGCTGCCGTCGTCACCCGTGCGCGTGTAGATCTTCATGTGGGTAGGATAAGGCAAGACCATGACACCAACTGTCGACCCAGCAGACCTTCAACGCTCGCTACCCGACTGGCTGATGGCCGTAACGGTGGCCGTCGCCTTACTGTTCGTGCTCCTCGTGGCGCGTCGCCTGCTTACCAGGCAGTTCGCCAAGGCGGCAGCGCGGGAGCAGGCATCCGCGGTGACCAACGCGGCACATGCGCTCTTCTCGACGACCTGGTTCCTGTTCCTGCTCGTACTGGCCGTCTACGTCGGCGCGCTCGTGCTCCAGGTCGGGCCGACCGCGCGATCGTTGGTGGAGAAGGTCCTCACCATCACCGTGTTCGCCCAGGCGGCGCGTTGGGCGGTCGCCATC
>ERZ778017.393-NODE-393-length-61900-cov-6.451419_pt1 | contig 61900 bp, 41 predicted proteins | sample MGYA00375747_ERZ778017 | MGnify/ENA primary metagenome ERZ778017 (study PRJEB29350, sample SAMN05509838) | bioreactor metagenome | biome: bioreactor; material: wastewater | place: South Africa: University of Cape Town | collected 2014-03-17 ...
CATCCTTCTTTAACCCGATTGTCCTTCTAATAGATATTTGTGGTTTATTAATCGGAAACCTTCCATCGGAGTTGTCGAAAACAATCTCCACGTACGCTGACATGACAGTTCCCGAGCCTTCATGAATCAAACCCTGACGCTCTTCTCTCGACATATGGGTGTAGGCATCGGAAAGAACAAACCTGATAGCGGCGAAGAAATTGGATTTCCCAGACCCGTTACGTCCAACAACAACATTATGATGTGGACTCAACAAGTCAATCACTGTGGTATTCTTGTAGGTTTTAAAACCTTGAATTATTATCTTGGTAATGAGCATGATGAGAAGAGTAAGATAGCGCGTTTTACTGACCCAATATATGGAAATTCACGCGTTAAATTTCACAAATGTATAAGTATTGATCCGAGAACTAGTATTTCTCACTTTCAGCACGCGTACCGCAACGAAATAATGTAAGAATCGATATCAATAAAATCTTTGATTTGCTTGCAACACAACTGTAGTTGCAAAAACAAAATATAATATACAGGAAAATTAGATCTCCAGGAAACCTAAATGAGGAATGTCGTGAAATAATACAAAGGAGGTGGTAATACGCGACCAGTCGTGAGTAAATTGGCCAATGACAGAATAAACCAGTGTTCCTCTTCTGCAGCAGGTAAAACTACTCTCAATGTTTCTGTTAATTGATGATGTCAGCCGGCGCTACCATCCACAATCCAGTTGGGGTAGCAGGAACAGCTACCGCAACTGGTGTTGCGTTGGGTGAAAACAGCAGCATAGAGACAGTGTTTCGTAAATGACTTTCATAGTTAAACAAATTCACTACTAATTCGCAATCGTTGTCGAAAGGACATACATTAAAATGACGTCGTACAATGAGCAGAACAGCACAATGAAATACACAAAAATTAAGGCATCACAAATTCAACCACAGCACCAACACTATAAACTCCCGAGAATTCAGTGAGTACATCCGCAATGTGTTTGCCACCGGTTTTGTTCTTTTGCCGAGGTCGTTCTGGTTTATAAATATCTGGGGTAAAGGGCCCAGCCTTCATATAAGAAATGCCTGATTAGCGAAAAATTACGGCCGATTGTTGGACTCAATATTTGACGTCCAATGTCTCGTAGAAGAACCAAAAACAAGGAACCAACAACGGTCTCTGCCAGATCGACTGCGTCAATCTTCCAAGATGGACAGATTGAACATACTGGAAATGAAGAAGTGAACAAACTGGACAATGGTGAAACTGGCAATGCAGCACCAAAGAAACCATTTGGAGATGACGATGATATCGAAAATAGTCCGTTTATTATGAAAGTACTTTATCGTGCCCAAGACTTCTTAAATGAAAACATGACTCTTTTGAAGTTTGTCCAAGTGTGTGCTTTCACATACTTATTGGAGATCATATATTTCAACTATGAGAAGTTTGAGAAATTAGAAATAAACTATCCCATGATTGGGTTTAATGTATTTGGGGTTTTTTCTGGAGTTATCCTTAGTTTTGTTAAACGTGGTGAGAATTTAGATATGTTGCCAGAATTTGAACAATTGTACAGCATCTTATTCCCATTGTTGTACAATTTGATTTGGTATAATAAGAACTACTTTTTACCAAATCTTTGTTTGAACTATTTCATTGCCGACTCGTTGCACCCTGCGTTCAGTGTTGTATCAGGAGTGATGTTTTTCAATGTTTACGCGGAAGATGAAGCTATTACTTCTGTGGGCATAATCCAAATGGCATTGATGCATGCAATTTTGTTGTATGGATTCAAATACATGGGTGATGGTAAAAGTTTCAGAAAAGCTGAAAGTCAGTTGCTTACTGTGATTTTGATTAATTTGATTTTTAATAATGAATTGGTTCATCAGTACTTGCCAATTACAATCTTTCAAAAGTTAATTATCAGTACCGTTATAATGTTTGCAGCCATTCTTCCAATCTTTGAGTACGTTCCACACATCGTTAGCATGGGTTTATTTGCTGGTGGTTTCTATTTCTTGACAGTTTACCAGTTGAATTCAGTCTTGAATGAAAACGCAGTTATGTGGTTACGCTCGTATATTCTTGGAAATGAAGAATATACTAAAATTTTAGCATACTGGCTCGGTGGACTTGCTGTTGTTATTCCAGTAGTATTTTTGACAGTAAACAAGCTTGGAGTTAACTTTAGAAGAAAAGTTTGGCATTTTGTTGTTGTCGTTATGTTTTTGTTCAGACAAGATATTCTTACAACTAAGATTGAGTTTACCTTGATTTGCTTACTTGGAGCAATTATTTTGTTTATTGGAGCAGAAGTAATCCGGGCAAACAAATTAACAATTATTGGCGAGTACTTATACAATGTTCTTTTACAGTTCCAAGACTCTAAAGATTTGCATGGTCCATTAAACTTGTCATACATTTATTTGATTGTTGGTGTGACGTTACCAATTGCATACGACTACATGGCCAATGAAAGGGCCACAGTCATTAGATACATGGGATTGATCGGAATTGGACTTGGTGATTCCATGGCATCTATTGTTGGCAGAAAATTCGGTTCTTTGAAGTGGAAAGGCTCCAACAAATCAGTCCAAGGTACGATTGCATTCACTGTCGCAACATTTGCCTCTATTGTTGCTGTAGACCATTATATGTCTACCGATTCCTTCTATACGCCAATTTCTAATTGGGAAAATGTGTTTGTCACAGCGTTGCTTACCGGGGTTTTGGAAGGTGTTTCGGACTTGAACGACAATTTGCTTGTTCCAATTGTCATGCCAGCTACACTTGAGGTATTGAACAGATGTTACCCATAGCACATTAAGGAAAACTTTAATATTTACGTCAATGGACATATATTGGTATATAAAACTCTAATTAATAAACAGTTGTTCATGCATAATACCAGTGCAGAATCAATCTTGTAGTTGATACAATCATACAACAAGAAGCAAAATCGAATCAGACAGCTTAGCCACATTTGGTACTTAGCTGCAATGGTGTCGCCTAAGCGGTCTTCATGCATATTTTGATGCGATTTTTGACATGGTAGTTGCAGCCACGTTTGCAGCCTCAATAGAACCGAATGAGACAGGTTATAGTAGTTTGAATTAGAGTTAATAGGGTGTACTTAAGAAAGGATGTTCTGAATTTACAACTACGTCGACCCAGCTAGCAATGCTGGTTTACGGTTTACGGAGACTGGAAACCTTGCCAAAGTGAAAGTATCACAAAACCTTGATCCAGTACAGAAAACCTAGAAAAGTGAACTACCAAATCATTTTGACAGTGCAACGCAAAACAAATTTCAACTCAATTGAATAAGTACTGTTTGCTAGCATTGACAGTACCTCATCTGTGCTCATGTCAGGGTCCTAAATCCCTTTGTACATCTACTGCACCACAACCTTCAGAAAATGGCAATTTTTAAGACCAGCACAAAAGATCACCTAACCAAAATACCTCACTACGTCGACTCACTGTCAGTCTGGGGTTTACACTCTATTGACAAACATAATTACTACCACTGGCTAACATGGCTGTGGGTGGTAGCGCCATGAATGCAGGAGCGATGGTGAGATTATTTACGTTTACAGTAATAATATATTCAAATTAAAGGAAACAATAGCGACACCATGGGGAAAGCCAAGCGGTTGATCTCACGGCGGCAAATCATTGAATGGATTGCAGAGGGTAAAGCAATAGTTCTATATGATCGAAATGTGCTAAATTTGACCGCATGGATCAAGTATCACCCTGGTGGTGAAACCGCGGTTTACCATATGATAGGGAAACAGGCCAGTGATGAAATGAACGCTTATCACAGTGAAGAAACAATTAATACATTCACAAAATGGAAAGTAGGAGAAATTGATTTTGAATGGGAAAATCTTTTACCACCTATTCAAGGAGCTGATTATTCCAAATTTACTGAGAACAATGTTTCTGTACTAGACGGAAAATTAGATGAAACTTCGTCCAACTCCGATTTCGACGTAATTGACTCGTCAACATCTTCAATTACCGATGAATCCACGTTAGCTGCCAAAGACGGCATGGGATTTCCCAAGGGAAAAGTGGTGCCAGTAGTTCCACAGAACGTTCTAGTTAATGATGAGAACAAGGGTGAAATTTTCAAAAATAAAGAGTCTGGTAAGATCGTCGATCCTAAAGTGCTCATGGAATTATATGACAATGGACTTAGTCAAAACGATTTGGAGTCGATTCCTTCGTTGGACTATGAAACTCAATTATCGTTACGGAAGAAATATAACCAGCTCCACAAGACAATCATAGACTTGGGTCTATACAAATGTGATTACTGGAACTATGTTCGGGAATTGATGAAAATTACAAGTCTTTTCATACTTTCCTTTTCCTTCTTGAAATGGGACTGGTTGTTTGCTAGTGCACTCTTTATGGGAATGGCATGGCACCAGATGACATTCATTGCTCACGATGCTGGTCACATTTCTATCACCCACAATTATCAGTTCGACAATATATTTGGAATAGTTATTGCTGATTGGTTCGGAGGTTTGAGTTTAGGCTGGTGGAAAAGAAATCACAATGTTCATCATTTGATCACTAACGATCCGGTTCATGATCCAGATATTCAACACTTGCCATTTTTTGCCGTTAGTGTGAGGCTTTTTCAAAACGTGTATTCAACATATTACGACAGAGAACTCACATTTGACAAGGCTGCACAGGTGTTGATTCAATATCAAAAGTATCTCTACTATCCAATTTTATGTTTTGGAAGATTCAACTTGTATAGATTATCGTGGGAATATCTTTTATTAGGAAAGGGTCCAAGACATGGCAAAGCTGCATGGTTTAGATACTTTGAGATTGCTGGGTTATCATGGTTCTTTTTCTGGTTCTTTTATTTGGTGGTATACAAATCAATTGATGGTGGATGGAATAGGTTCAATTATGTCATGGTTAGTCATATTGCAACAATGCTTGTTCACGTTCAAATTACATTATCCCACTTTGCGATGTCAACTGCTGATCTTGGAGTAAGCGAATCGTTTGCTTCCAGACAGATCAGAACCACTATGGACGTCGATTGTCCAGAATGGCTCGATTTTTTCCATGGTGGGTTGCAGTTTCAAGCAATTCATCACTTATTTCCAAGATTACCAAAACATAACTTGAGACGGGCACAGCCTTATGTAATTGATTTTTGTAAAGATGTGGGCTTGAACTACTCAATTTATGGATTTGGTGAGGGTAACGAGATTGTCATTGATAAATTGGGAGAAATAGGAAAACAATGCAGCATTATGTTAGATGCCACTAAACATTATAATGGTGATTTATATTAGAAGGTGTATATATGAGATTTAGATACGAATATAAAACTATTTCTTCATAACGTCGTGATTAATGAGGCCCTTTTTGTCCATGTATTGAATGAATTCCAAAATCGTTGAATTTTCATGCTCGTACTGGTCTCGTTGAACCAAGTTCTTGAAAAGAGCCGAGTCTTGTCTATTGGAATACAATTTAGGAATCAACACAGGAATGCCGTTTATGGTTCTAGTATAATGATGTTTACTAGTAGGAGTAACTGAACCAGATTCGTGAAGGTTTTTGCACTTGTTTCCGAATTTACAGTGTTTGTGTTGCTGGAAAAACTTGCAGACTGATTTCTGTTTCTTGGATTTCTCATTACCAGTACTTTCCAGTGGTCTTTTCTTCTCTTGCTGTTTCTGCTGTTGTTTAAGTTCGATATTTTTGCGTGTCGGCCAATTCCTTTTCCTTTCGTCTATCCATTTGGCAATGTCCTCATCAGTCTGTAAAGTAATTGATGTACCAGGAATACAAACCGGTGCAGCACTATCAGTATTGGGTCGGTCATCATCAATTTCATCTGCTGTTTGTTCTACTTGATGTCTAATCTCATTTGAAGAATTGGTTTCTTCAGCACTGGAATCTGGGATATCATTAGGTAAATGTGTAGGTAAATCTAGAAGGGCATTTGGCAGTGGGTCGTCATTGAAGGGCAGTCTCGTTCTGCCTGGTTGTCGCAGGTTTACAGACTTATTATTTGTGTTGGCATAGCTCCTTGGTCTCGACGACGACGAGGGAGGAGGAGGTGGTGGAGCGTATACAAAGTCCATGACGTGCCAGATTAATATGTAAATTTGAGGTTTGATGAGTTCAAATCGTGCGATGTGTCATAAAAGTAGACACTTTTTTGTCAAAAGTTACGACACAGATTTACTCAAATTGAATTATGTGTTACGGCTTGAAAGGAGTCAGTCAATGGTTCAAACATACAAAAGTGCCCAAGATCAATGTATACCATTCAGAATTGTTTATTTCAGTTTGTGTATATTAAAAATCTATAACATGGTAAAGTACCAAAACAGTGGTAGCCAAAAACATATTTACCTAAAACAAGTTCAGTGTCAGTAACGTGGTTATATCAAGTAGGGTTTTGATGTGGACTCATAATTATCGTTCACGTCATATCGATGGTACATGCTCTGGAATATATCCTCGAACACCATATTCTTTTCATGGGTTATTGTCGGTGCTGCTAAGGACATAGATAGCGACCTGGACTTTTCATTGGTGATGACATTTGGGTTGTCCAGTTTCTCTTGGACGACTGATGTAAAGCTTTCAAGATCGCTGACGTCGGGGGGATTTGTCTTTCTCACTTTGCAAGCAGGAATTGTGTTGACTTTCGCCAGTGTTTCTAGCTCAACCTCATCATCGCTATCGGTATCAAAATTATTCTTAACAGTATAGTTATCTGACACCCGTCGTTTTATGGACACTTTCGGAGCAGATATCTCGAAACCTTTCCCAACAGCGATATCATCATCCGAAGCTACAGCACAATCGTTTTCACCTAAATCGTCATCGAACTTGTACCGGAATAAATCAACAAGTACTGGAGGTAATGATGACACTTTTCGTTTACTGACGTAGTATGGTTCAACTGTTTCGTGGTTATCAAAACTCGGGGCCGATATAATACTGTTTGGTCCGATAGCTGGCAAGTCCAATTGACATGCCGAATAAAGCCTCATGTTGGCTGGTTTTACATAAGAAGTTGCAGATTTGGAATTGTAATAGGGCTCCTTGCTCATAATTAGAAGATTAGACAAGTAGAAAACAGAAAAAAAGTAGAATATATCATCGCTGTTTATTGTTGCAAAAGATAAGAATCGTTATCGCAAAGCGCACCTGTACCGTAAATCACGCTCGTACATATAGCACGACTCGCCGCAAGCAACATATTGATTACATGGCCCTATGTCATCTCACATACAAAACAATAGCACCAATCGTGGCAACAGTCAATGCACATGAGACGAAACAAGTTGAAGCCAATGTATTCAATTTTAATACCATCGTTAGGGGGCTGAGAAGAAGGGGCAGGAATGTCAAATCCAGGCGACTTTTCACATATGTCATCGGAGTCATCGACTGCCCAACGGAGATATTGATGCGATGAGCCGTGGCAGTTAACGATTCGGACTTCCGATGGTTACAGCCCAGAATTTTGCCACCAGCTCAAAGTGCCGTTTTTCATAGCCGAACCATCAGCAGCAATCGGAAATAGAGATGCCAAAACGGTTACCCCGAGCCACCGTAAACAAATCCCACCAGTAACAAACAACGTTGTCGTGTCGTATTTGACTCGAGAAACCTACATGATATACGATGTACCTGAGTTTCACTCAAAATACAGTTCTGACAAGAGCGAGATCACGATTTCAACGGTTGCATCAGCAACTCTTGTCGCTTTCAACCACAGCAATAGAATTTATGTAGATGTACTCTACAGTCTACTACCACTTGAACATGCAATTTCACATAACAAACCCGCTTCGTTTCCTTGGTGATGATGGCAGACCCATTTCTACTCATTGTTGCCACCTTTCCCTGCATTAAAAAGCTACTACATGGATTGCTGTTACGACTTTCCTGTACGTCAATGATTCGATCTCTGACATATTTTCACAGCTTCGCTCTGCATCTGTATAGTCTTTGGACTATTTAATTCGGGACGTTGTTTCTCACAAAACGTATTCGGCGTCATACAAAAAAGCCTTGCACTGCTGTTGAGCATTAGGATCGACATTCAAAGCATAGAGATAGTTAACTGTTTGACACTTGATTGAGTTGGTGATATTGCACCTACTACCACTTTTGCCTACTGTTTATCCCCTTTCGGTATACGTGCTAGTGTTGGTTGTTCTCGAAAATGAGTTCAGATTCGTTACCCATCTCATGTATTTCTTGCCGGAAGAAGAAAATCAAATGCAACAAGCATCATCCCTGTAACCAATGCACAAAGCGGAGCATTAGATGTGAGTTTCCGAGCAAGTTCAGGAACAATGTATGGAAACAGGATGAAAACTACAAAAACGTAGAATCGTATGAAGATAATCAAACGATTTATGATTTGGAGTCGTCCATAAATAAGTACATGCATCCGAATCAAGCAAACTTTACAACAAACGATCCAAATAGCTCCGATTATGGAATTCCATCCAGTCCCTATGAATTGCGTCAATTAGTTCTCGATAACAACTTCCTTCAGAACCAAAACAGTTTGCTAAAGCAAATGTTGACAAACTCAAATCAAAATCGTTCAGAATTGGGTGTCTTAAATAATACTATCATTCACGAAAGTCCAGAACCAACTGACGCAAAAGAAGGAAATCCCCAAAACGCTCATTCAAGTACTAAAACCATCAAGAAGGACGGGAGTAGAGTAGGATATGGTGATCCCAAATTTCGGGATAAAGGTGATGATTCTACCACAGCAGCAAGACAACTTGAGTCAAATGTAGAAGGTATTTCATTATTCGACAGGCTGACAAAAGCTAGAGAAATCGTTGTGAGTGGTGAAACTACCGAGATGGGAGAAAAGTACTACGGCCCCCAGTCTTCCAGTTTCATGATTGAAGATTTAAAAGCTGATGAAGAGGAAACAAGAAGAAGCTCAAATAAATCTTCAAAAAGACATCATGATGAAATCTATTTACCTGCGAAGGATCGATCATTTCTGGAGATTACATCAAAAGGATCTAATCGACTGCAAGAAACCGAACCAAATCGCATTTCTGATTTTGAGAATGCTGGAAAACGAACCGGCACTCCCCAGAGTCTTGTTGAGCAAAGTTTAACAAAGAAAAAATTACCTTCAATCAGCTTTAACTTGATTCGATTTAAAGACATTAAGGCATCAAAAACCTCCCAATCCCACGCAGAATTGACTGAACTTAATTTTAAAGCAATTGTCCAATTAGTTAACAAATTTTTTGATTCTAACCGATATTATGAAACATTTATTGCTAGGAGCGATATATTAGATTTTTTGAATGAATATGATTCTATAGACGACCATAATTGGGAAAATGATGACGATTTGCTTTTGTTGATTATTATTTTGGCATTAGCATTTCAAAAGATAACTCCCCAAGAATTTGCTGACTTGGAGCTTCTACCTGTTTCAATTAAGATAAATCCAAATAGATACAGAGAAGTGATTTGCGAAAAAGTCTTGATGCACCACTTTGATACAATTAGGCACAATTTAATTAACGAATCCATTAGAACAGTACAGGCGTATATTTTGTGTCTTGAGTGGTATTTTGTCAGACAACGGTACGAAGAATGTTGGTCATTAGCATTTCATACCCTTTCTATCGCGTATGCTATTGGGTTACATATTCAAGGGAGGTATAGGAAAAGTCCTCGTGAAAATAAGAGAAACTTGTCACTTTCCAGCAACATTGATGAAATAGATGATGAATTAGAAACAGATATCGAAAGATACAAAGTTTGGTTTGCATTGAAAAATATTACCAGTCACCTATGTTCTACCATGGGCCGTCCAAACCCTATTTCAATTCATGCTAATTTTCTTGTAATACAAAGCAACAACGAGTCCAACTCAGAAGCTTCGTACAAGTTAAAACGAGCAGAATCTCACGTCTCACTTAAAGTTGGTCTTAGTGAGCTACTCCGGCTTTCAAATATCGTAGCGATGAAAACGTATATGGATGATTTTCCCTTTAAAGAGTTGGCTGCGTTGAATATTGATTATGAAAATGAAATTAAAAATTTGCAATGGTTCTGTGACCACAACAATCTGCAAACTAATCAACTTTTAATTGATGAACACACAAAGTTACCAGTAAGTGTAGATCGCACAAATGTGTTGATGGATCTTATTGTGTTATATGTGAACCGTGCTAAGCTTTTTGAGCCATTCGTTCACGACAGTAACTATAATCGTGAGCAAGAGTACGATTTGATATTGAAAAGTTTAACTTCATCAATATTGAAGTTCACTGAATTGTTTTACACCTTACTCGAGGATTTTATGCATAAGTTGCTTAAAAAATATAATGCAAAGAACATCAATGAAGTTTACGCATTCAGTACTATTAGATTTGGGAGATATTTTAGATCGTACTATCCATTTTTGAATTCAACAATTTACCAGGGAATTGTTGTTATATTTGCTTTTCTTCATTATAAATTGAAAGACATCGTCAAAAGAAAAGGCAGCAATTCTTTCGACAATGAAGTGTTGGCGATTTTAGAGTCGAATTTAAATCGTTTAATTGGCTTCGATAAAATAGTTTCGAAAAATTCGGACCTTGATGCAAAAGTCTGGAACAATAAAACTGGGAGCTTGATCAAAAAGATTTTGGAGAATATCGAGTTAATAAAGAGATACCAAAACGAGTTCAAACAACTGAATTCAGAGCATGAGAGTAAAAGACACAAAAATAGAGACCACGAAGGTGGTCACAACCCACCAAATGAAGAAATCCTCGAGGGGAGTCCATCTGAAGACGTACCAAATACTCAACAAACTCAGTATGAATTTGAGGACAACTTCAATCCGTACTCGTTATATGATGTCCAGTTTCAAGATCGATTTTGGCGAGCAAGTCCCGAGAATCTTCCGTACTACAGTTCCCCCAGTGATGGTGGTGTAGATGAAGATATTTACTTGCAGTCTTTGATTGAATCAAACCCAATTTTAAATCGAATTGCTAGTAGTAACTTCCAGGGTCTGGGACAACATGGCCCAATGCAATCATCTTCCAATTGGAACACCTATGGAAATGTTGACAAGTACTTGGATCAACAGCAAGGAGTTTATGGGATGGGCAATGATGTACAACAGGGACCGATCCCACATGATATTCGTACATCGATGCAGCACTTGAAACTTGACCCAGTGCAGAAGTCTACAGATTCGCTACCTACGACAGGGTTATCCCAGTCAACGTTGAGCCTAGTACAGAATGCTTACAGCAATACGGTAACTCCGCCGTACCCTGAGCTGCAGGGTACAGAACAGCACCAAAAGACCAGGAACCAGTATATGGAACCGCACGGTCAAGCACAACAAGAACGGACAGGGCAACATGGTAGTCACCACACGCAACGTCCATTCCACCAGCACCACCATAGCCAGCAAGAACAGCCACAACACGGACAGCTGCACTACAACCAACCACTATCACAGTCGCACGACAGACAGCAGACGTTTATCCCACCACAACCGTTCCCCTCGTACCAATCACAGCCATATAGTACTTATCAAGGACAACCGTTTGTTCCGTACCAAGGCACCAACGTGACGCAAGTGCCTTACCCATACCAACAACCCCCAATTCAGTACTCGCAACACCAGCAGAACCCGTTTCCACAACCACCCAACCAGTTCCAGCCACCACAGCCACCACAACCACCAAATCAACAATAACAACTTGGCTGCAAAATTGTAATCGAAGGAACCATACTGTATAAAATTGCCAACCTCAGCCTAATGTACAATCGCAAAGAAACGCAATATTTTCCTACGCACGGAAAACAGCAATACACCACCCCCATGTGACCCCCGACCGGATCCCACCGCCCCCGGTACCACCGTTGTCAACGTCGGCAGAAGCCCCGCCGCCATCACCGCGCCAGATGGCATCGCGGTTACAACGCCGGCAGAAAGCATTTACCCTGCGCACGACCGCTATCAGCGGAGGTACAATAACCGTGTACTCCTCTTGACGATGAAAAAATTCACTATTCCATACTCAACCTCTCTAGACGACACCGTTAACGTAGTAGCTGGACACTATACAATATGTCATCCTTCAGAGCATTCAAAGAAAAGTTGTTCCGGAACAAAACATTGAGATACGTTTGCTCGACCCACTTTTGGGGCCCCGTATCTAACTTTGGGATTCCAGTAGCTGCCATAGTCGACTTGAAAAAGGACCCGGAATTAATCAGTGGGCCCATGACGTTTTCTTTGATTGGGTACTCGCTTGTGTTTATGCGGTATGCCATGGCTGTGACGCCAAAGAACTACTTGTTGTTGGGTTGCCATGTCACGAATGAAACTGCCCAGTTGATCCAAGGGTACAGATGGACCAAGCACCATTTCCTCGACAAGAAGCACCCGGAGGAGGCAAAACAACATGGTGACGACGACAAAAAGCACGTTTCGTTGAACACTCCGGTTTTGGAGGCGTCTGGTGGTTCCAAGTAACGAGCCTCTTCCGTGATAGACCATTTTACCATCATCATCCCCTACCATAAATATAGCTGCATCACCTTTTTGTCGTTCGTTTGTGTATTTTCTACTTATCTATAGTTTAGAGTTTTCACTAGTCAATAAACGGCTTGTTTAGTGCCTGTAGACGGTGGTTGAGCAAGGTGCGGCATTGGGATCAGTACATAATTGGCAGCTTAGTTACCGTGGGTGGTACAGCGCCATGGGTGGTTAGATTAAGCTGTACGCCAAGTTTCCAGGCAGGTGCTGATAAGGATATTTTTGCTAGATAAGCCATGCCTAGTACAAGTGAAACATGGTTCAAGTGATGTTGGCTACAAACACCAATGGCAAAATCCATCGATCAACTGAAGTTGGTCCCAAGCACCAATGGTGCTTCCGGAACACCTAACTACATTGCCTACGTGCCACTGGTTGCTCCTAGCGGGTCGATCCAATTGGTGAAAACGCTGGTACTGACATCGCGGTGAAGTGGAGGTGACGTCGCGGTGAAGCGGTGGTGAGGTCGCGCTAACGTAATGCTGGAGTTCTGCCGAGGATATCCACGGCTCGCACTACGGAGGTTTTTCCACCACGAAGAGAATCGACTTCAACACCCTAAATCCACCCTACCCCAAACATGTTCCAGCAACCAAAGAAACCTCTTTGGACAAACTATCCACTTTTCGAACTAATTCGGCACCACAAGCACAAATCCCCCCAACCGTGGATGTTTCCCAATTGAGATATCAAAAATTGAATTCGTGTCCACACCAATCGATCACCATTGACCCAACCAACCTGAAAAATATCCACCACAGATTGTCAGGTCATCGTTTGTTTTTACAACGAATTAGGTATGGGTAAAGCGTATATTGGGACCACTGTTGTTGTTGGACTAGTCATCATGGGGACTTTTTTTTCCAAAACTAAATTTGTTGCCAAATCCATCATCTATGGTACATTGGTCGCAGGATGTGCTTTGTATGGGGTAGTCATTTCGGCAGTATTAAGAATCTTTGGTAAGACAAGATATGCCCAATATCTCGTTGCCAGAGCGTTCTACGCTTGTGTATCCAAGACTTTGGGCTACAAAATCAACATCAAAAACTCCCACTACTTGGACTCAAACCCTGCCATTTACGTCCTTAACCATCAATCTGCATTGGACGTTTTTGTCTTGGGTAAATTATTCCAACCAGGTTTCACTGTCACCAGTAAGAAGTCGTTGAAGTACATCCCATTTTTGGGGTGGTTTATGTTGTTGTCTGGGACTTTCTTCATTGATAGATCCAAAGGGGAAAAGGCTAAAGCGGTGTTGAATTCCGCATTAGGAAACTTAAAGACAACCCACTCTGCTTTGGTTATTTTTCCAGAAGGTACCCGGGCAGCAAAGACTGAATTGGAATTGTTGCCTTTCAAGAAGGGTGCATTCCACTTGGCCAAACAAGCGGGAATCCCAATCGTCCCTATTGTTGTCTCCAATACTTCTCCTTTATTCCATGCCAAAACTAAAGTGTTTGAATCTGGTACTATCAACATCGAAGTGTTGAAACCAGTTTCTACCGACGACATCAAAACTAACGACGATGTCACCAAACTTACCGAACAAGTTAGATCGGACATGATGGATGCTTACAAGCGTGTAGGGTTTTCAATTCCAAAGAATAAACCTCAACCATCACCAGCACCAGCACCAGCTTCGGCAGAATCATTAGACGAAACCACTCCATTAGTTGGGTGAGTTTCTTTAGATGCATAATTTTGATTAAAACAACGCTAATTTGTCACATATACGCGTTTACGTAGCTTAATATAATTAATTGGTCTATGTAAAAGTTGTAATCTATTCGATAATAGCAGCCTTTTTCTTGGCCTTTTTTGTTTTCTTCACAGCAATGACTTTGCCAGGTACTTCTTTGGTTTCGTCCTTTGCATTTTCTGCTGGTGCTGGAGACGAACCAGGAACAGGCTCAACATTGTCCGTCGTTGTCTTGATCTCAGACAGTTTGGACTTTTTCTTCTTCACTTCGCCAGACAGAGTCTTTTTCTTTTTCTTTTTCTTGTCTTTCCCAGCTTCTGCAGACAGCTCCTCTGCAAGCTTCTTTCTCAACGCATCGAGATCAATGTCGTACTCCTTGGTGTCAGATGAAATCGGGTCTGAAACCGTGGATGTTAAGTCAAAATTGTCGAGATTTGAAGAGTCAATTTTCAACTTGTTCTTCTTCTTGTGATATTCAGCAACAGGTGTTGGGATTGTTGCTGGCTCAGAATCGTCTCCAATTGTTTCTTCTGATAAAATTACTACTTTTTCTTTCTTAAGCTTTTTGGACCTAGGCTTCTTCTTTTTACCTTCCCGGAGCTGGGAAATTGATGCTATTGAGTCTTGTTCACCATTTGCATCAGAAATGGATGCCGTTTGTTCTTTTTCTGAACTCTTTGACTTTGGCTTTTTGTTCTTGTTGGAGGTTGTTGATGAGGTAATGTAGTATGGATCATCCTGTAATCGTTCTAACCTCTCATTCATCTTTTGTTGTGTGTCTTCCGATAAATCTAACAAGTCCTCCTCATGGTTTGCTTCTCCTCCATCATCTGACAAATATAGGTTGTATGCATCATTCACATCAGTATCCTCAGGGAGGAGTTGAGGTGTTGGATTTATGGGTTCGTCAAGATTCAAGTCATCTGGGATAGCAATATTTCTTTGAGCAGTTTTCGAAACTGGATTTAGTTGATGTGATTTGAAAAATGATGGTAACACATGTCTAACCAAAAATGGCAATTCAACGTCTTTGTTGTCTTCCTCTGCAAAAGGATTAGTCAAGTTTATGTCAAGACTACTTTCTTTAATCGTGTCACCACTAACTTTGTTGATCTTGTCTTCATGGTCGTTTTGAGCACTGTCACCTTCATCACTACTGTCTCCATCACTTTCCTCATCACTTTCCTCTTCCTCGTCGCTTTCGTCATCTTCACTTTCATCATCATCACTATGATCATGCAACCTCTTTTTTCTTTCTACTTGATAGTATTCTACCTCATCATTTTGAAGCTTTTTGATGGTAGTTTCACTGACATGAGACGCTTCAAGACACAATTTCAAGAACTCCAACCATGATAATGCACGTTCTTGGACTTCGTAGTTGGAATGGTTTTCCCAGTTGGCCAAAAAAAGCGTCATTTTGTACAAGTAATACATCAATTCGTTCACTTTTTCCTGGGGCAATGCATCATTAATCGAGTAGACTTGAAGGTAATCATTTACAATACCGGAAAACAACTTCACCAATGCTGGTATCAAGATTGCCAATACCTCAGAAACTGACAAATTAATAAGGGCGTGGGAAATAGGAAATTGTCGGTCTTCTGAGACATTCATCAACTTGTCGATTTTGAAGTTAACGGTATTGTTGAAGATTTGAATTTTTGTGCCCAAACCTCCTGAGGTATTACCGCCATTTTCAAAATCGTCGTCGTCATCCTCTTCGCTATCATCACCATTTTGTTGTGTTGATTGAATTTCATCAACATACTCACCTAAAATCCAATATAAATCTCGTAACAAAATTGGACAGTGTTCCAAAATTCGAATGTCTTGTCCCAATGGAATGACGACTTTGGTTAAAACAGTCAGTCTAATCGAAGGAACTTTTGTGGTTAAGTTCTTGAATTCTTTCCCTATTTCGCTCGCAATAGTATTTGCTGTATTGTGTGAAATGGTAACGACATTAGCGTCGGCAGAAATTGGTAAAAGTGTCAAGTTTATGATATCTTTCAAAACTGCAACGTACCATTTGAAATTTGGAATATTGGTGTAATTATCTTGGGAAGCAATGGAAATGATTTTTAATGCTACATCTTGCTTCAAACTTTCTGGAACAGTCTTTTCTGTAGGGACCAATTGGAGAAGTAAAACCTTGACAACTTCGGTAATATTGTCTTCGTTAACCAAATAATGACTGATTTCCAAAGCTTTTCGTTGGATAATTATGTCGTTTTCCGTAAGGCATTCCATCACGACATTGGAAACCCCGTCCATGTTAGCAATCAAATCCGGGAATATCTTCAAAATATTAATTAATGCTAAAAGACCAACAAACTTCAAGTTGGAGTCTCTTGTTTGAAAAAATTCCATTAATTGTTTAATGCAAATTCTTGCTGTTTCCTTGTCTTTTGAGGAATCTTCTGATAACATGTTTCCATTGACAATACAGTTGATGCATTCGTATATGAGCGATGATGCTTGGGTTCGCAACATTAAGTCGAGCAAAGTAGGCATAATCTTCTTTTTCATTCTAGGCTCAACTTTTGATAAACTCTGGAACAACTTCAATATTCTGATGATTAACCAATTGTTCTTAGTTTCTTCCAAAATGGTGAAAAACTTGGGCAAATAGTTGACAAAAATGTTTGGGTTTTTCTTTGAAATTTCACAAATGACGTTTACGGTTGCACTTACCACCGAGATGTCAGTATCATCCAATTTTTCAATGATTCTGTTAAAGTTGATCCGTAAACTTTCTGGGTATTGCAAGAAGATTTTGTACATGGCCAAAATTGCCTTCTTTCTAATATACGGCTTGGAATGATTTAGCTTCATCAACACATCGTCATTAATGTCTTTGGACAAATTGGGCGTGACAATAGTAGCAATCCCACTGAGAGCTAGACCGATTTCCACATGATTATGAGAGTTCAAATCCTTTTTGAATTGGTTTGTGGCAAGAATCAACAAATCTTTTTCATTCTTAAACGATTGGATAGCGGCCAAGTACCCAATCCGTTTCTGCTGGAACTTTGACGATGACATTACTTCCAAAATCTGGAAATTGCACGAAGACATATCAAAACCGTACATTTCCAAATAACACAATTTCAACACCGCCATTGCCTTGGTCTCCAAGTCAGTGCTTTTCAATTCAGTTTGGCACTCAGCAATCGCCCCGTCTAAAAACGTCGCCAAACTCTCGGGAGAGTCTTTGGCATGAGCCCGAATTCCTTTGATCAAATCATTGAGCGATTTCTCAAACAGAATCCCAAATGGTTTCAACCGCGCCAACACGTCGGCGTTCAGCAATTGGAACGACGCCATTGGTTTAATTGCTGTGGCTATAAATCAACCTTAAAGAAACTGATACGAACTTCGCGAAATCAAGATTTGGCACACACCAGTGATGGCGTGTGGGCCCACGCACCACCGCGACTCCAGTAAATTCACCGCCAATCGCCCCACCACTGGAAGTAACCTTGGCCCTACAGAACGAAAACCTACTGAGGTTACCGTTTCTCCAGATTACGTTTATTTACCTTAGTTTACCTTTTTCATTACTACACCAATGTCAGCATGGACCAACCCCAGAGTGCCAACAATGCAGAAATAACACACGGAGAGGACAGTAGTGCTACTGGAGAGGTCCGCAGGTCAGACGTGGAGCCAGCTAGCACCAATGGCGGTGATGATGGCACCCCTAGTACTGACGATGATTATGATCTCAGTGACTGCGACGATGGTGGTAATTTAGAGAGCCACAACGGCTGGTTCATAGCAAACTTATCAGACCACAGCAAGTACCTCCATAGTGTTTTGACCGAGGCTCTAGACCTGACTGGTTTAGACAAATCACTAGCTCTCCAGGCCCGGTTGAGTGGGAAATTGAATAACGAAACCCAAAAGATTGTCGATAAGAAAATGGTACTTTCTGAGAAATTGACAACACTCCAGCATCTCTACCGAACGAACTTTCTAAGTGAATCTGGAGCAAGCAAAGTCGAACGGTTGAAACACGATATTGTGCAACTAGAACAGAGAATCCAGGTGTTGAAGCACGGTTCGAAATCGTCGGTGTTTTCCATACTAAAGCCCAAAAACCCGGGGTCAGAAAGCGTTGTAGATCGATTCCCTATTGAGTATAACCAGGCCCGTGACAAGGTCATTGAACGACAACTCGACGACCAGGTATGACTGGCACCAGATTACAAATTCACGATGTATATTCACAAAACCACACCATCAATTGCATCCCAAAACTTGTACTATAAAGACCTACACCCAGCAAAAAGACAGTTTCTACGCATAAATCATCCCAAGTCCAACTAACCACCGTCCAAGATACCCGTACATTCCCACCATAGTAAATTGGGGCCCAGGAACTTCAAGTGTCGATAAATGACCTCCGGAGGCATTACCGTACATTTGCGTTTTTCTACCAGCACTGGTTTCGATTTGTATAGCATCGATCCAGGCCCCATTTTGAACATGGAACTTGGCTATGGTTTCACCAGGTTGCAAATCGACATCAGTATAGTTGTTCGTAGTATTGCCAATCGTCGCCTGCAATTGTTGCTGTTGGTGTTGTGGAGAACTAGGTGGTTTCTCTGAAGATCCTCGTAACTTGTCTGCTAGTTTATGGACATAGTTTCTAGGGGGAATCTTGGGGGCAGTATTGTGGTTACCACCGGAGAAATAAAACGTCATTCCGTCCAACGCACCTCCATGGTATACTCTTACTTTATAGACACTGTTGACATTGAAAAATATCTGTTGATACGTATCTTGGTCAACCCCTAATCTACCGGATTTGTAGCCAGTAAGTGTTCCTCTACCCAAACCAAAATCGCCTCGGATAGTATTGTCATGGTTATTGGCAATGTGGTTTTTGAACTCGTTGATGTACAAATCACCACCTAGAGACATGATTCGTAAGGCAAAGTTCTCATCTGACTCCTTTGACGACCGACGCAAATCCTGGTACAATTGGTTGTAGTCCAAATCCAACGAATTAACCAAACCCCTACCTCCGTACCTTTGTGGAAGAAACGCAACGTTGAATCTCGCAAGGTCTTTTGTGACTACTTCAATATTGAAAATACCAACTTCAGACTTGACAATAATTCCGTTGTCTTTGACGTACTCATTTGGTTGCAGCTCTTTCGGATTACGAGTAGTCCCAGCAACCTTGCCAAAATCGTCAATTGGCAAGCTAAACGAGTCATGAAATAAGAATCTAATAAGGTCTAGTTTATTCCAATGACAATCTTGGTCCCATCTTCCATCGGGCCCAATTATTTGTCCTATAGTATGCGTTCTCAAACACTCATTTTCTCTCGTCATAAAAGCTCGATTCCAACGAACATAATCTCTCAACATGATACCATCAACTTCATGGGGACATCCCAATTCATGGCCAATTTCGTGCAAGAATGCCCCAGCACAAATATTCAAACATTCCCACGAAGTTCCACATTCATTACAATCGTTGGCTACTTCATTCTTGGACAAGTGGGTGGCATCAAGGAAACATGGTGTAACCTGAGCAAAGTTGTTAGGGTACGAATGTAAACCATGGGACCCAAATACCGCCATTTTCAAATCAGCCGTACCTCCACCCAAAGCAGCATGGGTCAATATCAAATCGTTCTTCTTGTCGTATGTGGAATCAAGATACATACAAGCTGCTTGAACAGCACCACCTTTTTCCTTGTGTTCATTGAAAATTTCAGGATATGCTCGAATTAAGTCGTTTGCGTGATGAAACGTGAAATCTTTATCGGAAGCATTGTGGTTTTGTTGTGCTCTATTGGGATCTCTAAGTTCTGCCACAGTCTTATCAGAACGAACTACATAAACCTTGATTTCTTGATGTGGTGTGGGCGAATTCACATCGTATCCAAAAATACCTTGGTGGGATTGCAGTTCTTGAACGAATTGAAATGTCCTGTTACTAAAACCAATTCTTCTCATTTCATCATGAGTATAGGCTTGAAATAACCGGCCCATAACCTTCAATTTTCTCACTGCCAAATCTATAGTAGGGTGCTCTCCACGTTGCAATTTATACGATGGCATGTCATACTGACCCACGGAGTCTTTACCTACAATTAAACATAAATGAATTGGCTTGTTCTGGAGTAATTCATGAAACACAATGGTCAACGTTCCCTTGTCAGCAACGCGAGGATTCCCTCGGTACTCAGGAAATCCGCGAGCATTGATCCATCCATTATCATACGCTTCTACCACGAAGTCATTGTTGCCATCACTGACATGAACAATTGCTTTAAACTGGCCGTTATTGATCTCGAAATTCTGGGGTGGAAACACTTGGTTGTTGTTGTTGGTAAAACTTATGACACCTTGCGAAACCGTCGTGCTCCCGCTAACTATGATCGTGGGCGACGAGACTATCTCGCCATTCTGGTAATTGAACCGAATTCCCATTGTTGCCGGGACTGACCTTGTGTTCATTTCACTACGCCATAATCGAATTCGGACTTGGAACAGGTCACGTGAAAATCTTTAATTTCTGTAATCCATAAGAATTGGGTTTAAAAGGGTTCTGCGGAGCTCTGGTTGATAGAGCTGTGTTGGGAAGGACGATAAGGTGTAGAATTACAACCAGGTTGAAAAAATGTCAATGTTGTTTGGTGTACATTGGTGTACTTGTCCGTGCATTGCAGTGCTGTTGGTTCAACCAAGCAGTTAATAGACACGGTACAGAACTCGACCTTTTGGTCCAGCAAAGACAAAGAGCAAAGAGGTGAACAGGGCCATGTACTTGCATTGCTTATTGAAATCGAGCTGTCACTTGAGACGAATATCACATGGTAGCGCTGCTGCCCAAAACTTGCTAATGAAGGTGTAGGAGCATGAGATTGCCGCAAGATGCTTCTGGGGTCGATAGACGTTGGCAGAACGGTATGTACTGAGTCGTTTGCAATGCAGACAGGTTACTTTAAAAATAGTGAAATCTGTGAATCAAAAGAGTGCTGATTTTGTGGGGATTATTTCACCAACAGTTGCAAATAATTATATTAGAGATTTCATGAAATAGAGCTGAGGAGCAACAATTTTAAGGCAAGAGTAATTAATTCTAGATAAAAAAAACTATTGTGCGATTAAAGCTACCAAGTGCAACAATATATTTCAATTGTCGCGACATGTCTACCAAAAGGTCCGATGCGTTTTTGGCGGCACGAAGCTACTGGGAAAAGAAACTGAAAGTGGTCTCGGAACCAAGATCTGAAGCCCATGTAAATGATATTGAAGAGAAGAAACAAGCAACCTCGCTGGAAAATGAACTTGAACAAATACCCAAGGGTCAACTGAACAGAGACAAATCAGGTTCAGATAAAGACGACACAACACCTATTATTGTTAAAGATATTGGATCTGATCTAACTGATGGAACTAGCAGTCAGCCGATAGTGATTTCTGATGACGAAGTACTGGATGGTTCTGAACCTGTTGTGGAAAACACCTCACCGATACGGTTGTTGTTTAACCCTAGTTATGACGATGAATTGCTGGCTAAAGTGAACAAAGATACTGTTAAGATATCGACGTTGTTGGGAACGAAATCCTTGAATAAAACGTTTCAGTTCAACTTTAACGTTGACTTGGAATTTGTGTTGTCACTTTTCCATCCTGATGTCTCCAAAAACAAAGTTCCAATAACTTTTGTTGTTGGAGGTTCCATATTAAGTGATATCGGTAACGAGATAACTGGGTTGTTTAATCTATCTGAAGTTATTGCTGACATACCGAATCGTTTTGGAACCCATCATACGAAGATGATGATCAACTTTTACGACGATAACGAATACGTACAAGTGGTGATTATGACATGCAACTATACTAAGCTTGATCTTGGTGGTTTGACACAAATGCTATGGAAATCAGAAAAGATGCACCTAGGTGAGACCAGCACCGAATCAGGTAAACGGTTTCAAGTCGATTTGATCAACTATTTGAAACGGTACAATAAACAAAAACTTACTAGACTAGCACAAGAGTTACTGGCATACGATTTCCTGTCGGTCAAAGTCGAACTCTTAGCATCAACACCTGGAACCTACGATCTTTCAAAAATGACAAATGATAGCGAAATTTATGGTTATGGTAAACTATACCAAATTTTGAAGAGAAATGACTTGTTAGTTTCGGACTACAGCAAGACTCACAATTTACTTTCTCAAGTTACGTCTATAACATACCCATTTGCAGTGAAAAACCGTGATACCAGCTCAGTTTTCACTCACCTATTATGTCCCTTGATATTTTCAGGTAATGACGAGTTTAAAGTTTTGGAACCGGGAACCAGTTCTTCTAGAAAACACCAATCAATTCATAATTATCATCCACACATCATATTTCCCACAGCCAAAGAAGTCGCATCATCGAACGTCGGGTTTGGCGCTGGTCAAGCAATCCATTTCAATTACTCATCAAGCCATACCCACACTAATCAGTACAATCAAAACATAAAACCATACCTACGCAAATGGAGCAATTTTCCACAAAGCAAAATAGTCACAGGTAGAGAATCAGTTATGCCCCACGTCAAACTAATGATTTGTGATAATGGGGATAACTGGTCATCTTTCAAATGGGTCGTAATGGGGAGTCACAATCTATCAAAGCAAGCCTGGGGAAGTGCTAAAGGAAGCAAGTTCTTGACCAATAGCCCGAACATGTACGATGTAGCAAGCTATGAATTATCTGTGGTAGTGATACCAGAGCCTGGAAAACGGTTAGTTCCACTTTACGCAACTGACAGCACCCAAGACTCAGAACTGATTCCTATTCGAATGCCGTTCATGCTACCACCAAAACATTATGGCAAAGACGACCAACCATGGAGTATGCATTTGAGTTATGGTGATTCAGTAGTGGATAAGTTTGGCCAAACTTATAACTTAGAATAGGCTTTCTATAAAAACCAAGAATACGTAGTTCTCCTTACGGTCATCCACGATGAAATCAGTCAAATATCGATTTAGGTTTATTGTTCATTTGTGTAGGGCCAAGCATTGCTTCATCTATGTCTTCTGAAGAGTCAGAATATTCGGTATCTGGATCGTTGATCTTGCTACTAGGCAATATTGAAAAATCACTAGTTTTTTGCTTTTTGTTTGGATGGTCTTCCTCTTGAGGTGTTCGTTCACGTCCGTAGGTGACAAACTCATCACCTGCTTCAGACGAAGGAGTAGGATTATTTACAGGTGTTTCAGAACGGCTCCCTCTCACAGATCTTGGAGTTTGAGTTTGGACTTTTGGATCAGCTAATGCCTTATCAGGTTTTGCACGTTTTTCGCTACTTTGATGTTTTTGAAGTTTCAATGATAATTTACGACTTGTCAGTTCATCTAAACTTAAAATAGTTGATCCCAAAGTTGAACTATTACCGTGTGGTGACGACTTATCATCATCAGCCGTAATTTGAATATATTGGATAAGAATGTTTTGATGGGAAAATTCGAATAAAATCGGGTCACCAGGGTTTTTGAAATATATTTCAAATGGGGTATCGCAGTCAACCGAATTACATAGATTAATGAAATTTCTAAATTCTTTGATTCGAAAATTGATGGATTGCTTCTTGGGAGGATCCGATGATTGGGTGGATTTAGGAGATGGAAGAAGATTACTACTAAACGTATCATGTAGACTCATAGCAATAGAAACTGCCATTGGCTGCTTTAAATACTCTTTATCTTTAACAACCTGCTTAGTGTATCCCGCAAATGACAACTTCTCTCCTTTGAATTCAATCTTGAAATCCTCCGTTGAAGACGGAACCATATCCAAAAAGTTTTTTGGAATTGATTGATCAAGCATGAGGTAATTGACTTTATTTCCAGAGTTGAAATACTCCGATGGTTGGTTGTAAAATTCCTGTTTGTAATCATTTGGGATGTCCAATTTACTTATAAGAATCGGCTGGTAATTGGTTTGGAACTTTTTTATAATCAACTTTTTAGTCTTTATTTCAACAAACAACTTGTATTTCTGTGCAATTGATGCAAACTTATTACAGTAGACTCGTAAACAAATGTAACTTAGGTCGTTTTCCAAGTTTTTGAACAAGGTAGAAAGGTGTTTAGAATTCAACAAAAATGAATAACTCTGGGTGGTTTTACCGTCCCCTTTATCGTATCCTTCCGGAAGGATATCGGAAAAGTCCATGGAGAACTCATGGAAAAATTTCTGGCTAAATTCTATCTCTCCATGAGACGTGTTAGCATTATTGATTGCAGAAACACTTAGAGACGTATCGGTGATGACGAACTTGATCTGGTCGGAAATTGCTGCGATCGACATTATCGCCTGGGACCATACCTTCTGACTGGCAACAGAGTCGATCGCTCCGATGAAAGACATTATTGCTAAGTGGTCAAAAAGTCCGAGATGAATTAAAATCAAATCAAGATCAAATCAGAACAAAAATATACAACGCGCACCTTGCTGGATTTATCAAGAAAGAGCCCAAACAAAATACTTTCTGGAACTTTACTAAATGAGTGCGAACCACCATAATCGACGGTCGCAACCTGAGTGATGTGCGATCAGCTTCGCGGTGTGGTTCAAAAACACTTTAGCTTAGAGAATAACTGCAAGTTGTGAACTAAACATAAAACAAAGCTTAGTGTAGAAGACTTAGAATCAGTATTTGTCCATTTTAAAGTGTTTGCAATCCCTAATTTGCACCACCGAACTCAGATGTACGGCCGAGGGTGCACGGCGTGCGTTAAATCATGCTTATTTAGCGTACTGTCTCTTGTTGTCTTTCATGGAAATCTCCGAGATACTGAAGAAGTACACCTTTTTTCTTATTCTCTAGTGAATTAGTGTTTGAGATGGTGAGACTACTTGTTATAAACCCCAACTCATCACAGCTGGTGACAGATCAACTTCAAAGTGTAATTTCGTTGCCCCAGGCAGAAGTGGAATACTATACAGCCCCAGCACCGGCTCCAAAAGAAATCGTAACCACAAATGGCCAGTTGTCGGCAGACGTCTGCTTGAAAGACATACGTGAGCGTGGGCTTGACCACGGGTATGATGGATATCTTGTATGCTGTTTCAGTAATCATCAGTTAGTTCCCGAATTGCTGGCTGTCTCAAAAGTACCTGTAGTAGGCATTATGGATGCGTCATTGATCCATTGTACTAGAAATGAGGGCAAAGCGATCATCATCACATCAGTCAGTGAATGGGAACCAGTATTAGATCAAGGTATAGTTGATATCTTGGGGTTGAATGAATTCCCTAGGGATAAGTTTTATCCTACCAAGGCATTAAACTTGTCTGTCTTGAACTTGGGAAAACAAGAAAATGTTGACCTTATTTGTAACAAATTCAAACAACTTTTACCTGACGATGTCTCAATGGTGATTTTGGGCTGCGCCGGGATGTCTGAACTCGAGTCAACCTTGAAATCTTCATTCCCTAATATTTCTTTTGTCAATAGTGTTCCAGTTGGTATAGATATATTGTACTCTCAGATAGAGAAATCCTGAACTGAGGTCACATTAACATACAATTTTCAATGTACGAATCCATGACTACTTTCCCTCAGACATTGTCCATGTTAGATGGATGTATAGTAGAGAGTCAGTGTGCTTTGACTCATTTGGTATTTTCTAAACAAGTTTAGTTCAAACCAAGTGAGGTATTGATTTATTTTTATAGGTTTAAGCCAAATTCAAGTAGTGAATAGTGATTTAGTTGTTGTACTGTTGCACTAGTCACATTCGTTCAAAGCAGCAGTTGACCATTTACAGCACACGTATATTCGAAAAGAGATCACAGAACAATTCTGTGTTTCAGTAGTCTTTGCCATTAGTAAACCGTTTCAAATTCTGATATTGTAATGGTAATTGTGTTCCTGACTCGTATAAGAAGACCTACATTAATCTATTTCAGCAAAAGAAGGATCATCTACCTGGAGGAATATCGAGCCTTTGAAATCTTTTTCTACTGGGTCAATTGAAACTGTATTTGGTTTCTGAGTCTTGTTGTTCGTAGTAAAAAAAATTCCGAAAAATTCAGTCTGGATGTGACTTGAGTGTATTTATTACTAGTTTATACAATAGAACAAATTTTCACACAATCTATTGGATTCATGTAGTCCACTGTTAAAGTATAGTTCAACCAAAATGCTAAATGGTTGCAAATTAGGTGGTTGCACTGCATGCAGTTTAACTATGTTTAAATATATGATTTCTTTCTTTATCAGTACCTACAGTAGCAATGCCAGTCCAGAGACTGAGCAGATACCGTTGTTGAAAGAACATATGAACAGTTGTGGCAAATAAAAACACTATGCTCATTGCAATGCTTGTGATGGTACATTTCAAAATAGCTCCCATTCAGTTTGTACAATTTTGAGTATTGTTCTCATGGGTCGTTAGATTTCATAGAGAACCTTCATTACCGTTTGAGAATATGCTTTCATATCACCTGGTTTTCTGTTTCCATTCAAATTATGAGACTTTTCCCATGACCCAATATTTTCCGACAACGAAGTATAAAATTTAAATTTGTCCTCAAATCAGTTCAGTCAAAATGACCAAAATTAAATGTGTCTTTTCTCCAACTATTTCAATCAAAATTCATGTCAACTACACCATGCTGTTCTTTCATTCAGCTAGACGGAAATGGGAGGGCATCACATTACTGCGCTACCAACTGGTGAACGTAGAGGACAAATCTAGAGCGAAAGTCATCTCACCAACACTTTAGTTCACAAACACAGGTTTTTCTATATACTCTGATTGAAAACAGCAGCTTTTTTTTGTCTCCACTTTCATCCTCACTTTCGTCCTCATTTTCAACCCCAACTTGACCTTCCACTCGATCAGTGGCGCTACCATCCAGAACACCCCACCATCTTAGGGACTGTGACAAACGAATTACAGCAAGCAACTACAGCCAGATTTGAAGCAGTGTGGAGTGTGCACCAAATGCATATCCGTCGTACGATCCATTAATTGAGAATTGGCGGTATAAAACAATAGTTGCTAGTATACACAATCATTTCTGACACCAACACCATTTCTCACCGTTGAGGTATGGCAGAGCAAGCAAGGAAAATCGACCGTTCTGACTTGACAGACAGCGGCATTGAGGTCAGTGAACAGTGTCCACCACCACCCCCAGTTCGTCGGAAATCAAGTTTTTTTGACCGTCTCTTTATGCGAAAATCCCCTACGCCATCCCCGTTGTCTAATACCACCTCCATGGAATCATTACCACCATTGTCTCCATTGTCATTATCTGGCTATAACCGTCTGACGAGACATCGGCTCTTGGACCAGGAATTGGCCGACAACATCAGGAATATTCTTCCACCACGGATGCAACTATATGATACCTGGAACCTAGTATATTCCATGGAGCAGCATGGAATAAGTTTGAATACATTGTATCGTAATGCCGATTCAAATAATCATATGTCGAAGCCACATCACATTGCCGATTCTGGATTTGCCGATAAAATCGTCACCGATATGGTTGTGACGTCGGCACGGCAAGACGCAAAAGCTCCTAGTGGTACGGTATTGATTATTAAAGATAAGCACAATAATAAATTTGGTGCGTATTTGAACGAAGACTTAAAGCCAATGGACCACAAACGGTACTATGGAAATGGAGAATGTTTTCTTTGGAAGTGTGAACCAGTCCACAGTTCAGACAAGAGCATTGAAAATCACGTTCGATTTAAAGCATTTATGTATACTGGTATAAATGACAATATCATATTTTCGAATGCCAACTTCATTGCTATTGGGTCTTCAAATGGTGAAAATGGGTTATATATTGATAAGCTTTTATCGTCCGGGGTGAGTTACCGGTGTGATACGTTTGGCAATGAAATACTTAATTCGTCTGATCCTAATTTGAAATGCGGGAAATTTGAAATTGTGGGATTGGAACTCTGGAGGGTGGGTGATGCAGCGTAGTTTATGAAAATACACAATCATTGTGCACAAACATTTGTGTTTTGTCATGGAACATATTGTGCATTTCAGGAATAAAAGCCATATAGCTGATACATTAGTAGCTAGGTTTAGTTTAATATATGCATATGACTATGGCCGAAATCATTACGTTAATTACAGGTATTTGATGATAATTTTATATTAACTTTTATAAGAAACCATACCGTTGAGGATGCAATGCTATACACGGGTGTATTTTGTAAAAACCATGATTAAAAAAGGATAATTGTTGAAATGAAAGTGTTTAAACCCCATAATAATAAATTGTAATTTAGTATCATAAAAATGCAAATAAATATTGAGAACCGCATTTGGATTAGGATAATAGAAGATTAATTGTTGAAATAATAATCTTATTGAGTATGTTGAGTACTCGATCCCTGCTGTATAGAATTGAAAACATGAAATGAGAAAAAAGAAAACAAGATCACAAGTCTGATAACTTAAATCACGGCCAATATGCCCGCATCATTAAGTTGTCAGTCTATTGCAAGTTTGGAATGTTCAATTCATCGATCAATCTGAAAATTGTTTCGTTTTGGTCCAAGAAATCGTTGTTGACAAGATTACATAAAACGTAGTCTTGACTAAACTTGGTTATAAATTGAGTAAAGTTGACTTGATCTTGCTCGTTTATCTCGGCAATATTTGATTGGTAAATCTTGACCCATTCATCAAATAATTGATAAACTTCATCTTTCCAAGCCAAAAATGAAGTCTTTTCAACAATTGTTGGTTGCAAGATTTCTTCACCTGGGAAAACACCCCAGGTAACGGCATTGATATCTTCATCTCTACAGTTGGTTGACAAATTTCCTGATTTATCAACTGCAAAGTAGGAAATGATTGACGACGATGCCTCTTCGTTGCTGGAATTGTATCTGTCAATGGAATCAAGTAATTTAGCACTTAATTCCTTGTGGATGAAAAATTCCAAGTATTGTTTTTGGTAAACATAACCATTCTTTGGACCCCAACCGTAAATCTTATCGTTAGATTTGGTGGCATTCAAAGCAATTTGAGAGTTCATTGTGAAAATACCTTTTTGGTTCAATTCGATCAATTTATCTTTGATAGTAGCAGTATCTTCACCAATTGGACCATCAGACCATGGCAAACTCTTGAGATCCCCGTTCAAGTAGCGGATCAAGATTTCCGACAATTGCTTCAATGAAGTTGGAACACCCCACAAGTCGTAAGCTTTCTTTGGAGATTGTCTTAACAACTCGGTTGCAAACAAATCAATGTCACCAAAAGCTGGCGAACGAGAATCACCCCATCTACCATTTGGAAATTCATCCCAAGTGGCAGTACGAGAGATGTACGAGTATTTTCTGTTGGACCAGAAGATTGGTCTAATGGATTCTTTTGATCTAGTTGGTAATAACGATTTTCTCCAAGGTAACTCGGTACCACCAACTGCATCATGGGATTTGATGGTTTCAATCAAGTTCAAACTTTCCAACACCATAACCGTGGCTTTTTCCAAGTTCATGGTGTAGAAATGCAAATGATTGACGTGACCCGATTTGATCAATTTGTCACACATTTCTGACACTAACTCGGTACCTTTTTCTCTAACTAAGTAATCGTCATCTTTAATTGGATCTAAAACGTCTAAGAAATGTTGAGGAATCTTGATTTCTGACCATTTAGCTCTTCTGATAAATGCAGCGTAAGTCGAAATTGGCATGATACCAGGAATAATTGGAATAGTAATACCGATTTTACGCAACTTATCGCACCAAGAGATGAAATTGTCCACATCGTAGAACATCTGGGTAATGATGAAATCAGCACCCACATCACATTTTTCCTTCAAGTAGTACAAAACCTTGGATTGATCTTGCTCTTCAGGATGTCCTTCTGGATAAGCAGCCACCCCGATATTGAAATGGTCACCGTAGTTCTTTCTGATGTATTGAATCAAATCTTTGGCATACTTGAAATCACCGGTCGATTCCGATCCATCTAATGGTGGGTCTCCTCTTAATGCCAAAATGTTCTGGCAACCAGATTCATAAGCTTTCTTCAACGCTTCGTCAATCAACTCGACTTTCATGTTAGTACATGTCAAGTGCATACAAGTTTCCAACCCTAAAGTCGATTGAGCGGTATACACCATTTCGTTAGTCAACGTGGACGATCTTCCACCAGCGTTCCAAGTGATATCAATAAAGATAGGGTTCAAATCGTACATCCGATCCATTCTATCGTAAAGATTCTGAACCCCCTGGGAGGTTTTTGGAACGAAGAACTCGAACGAGAATGTTGCTGGTGGTGGTTTAGTTCCCGAGTGAACCTGGTCCAATTTATCTGAGATTTTCATGTTTAGTACCAATACAAAATCTACCAATTACGACTTCTAAAACCAAAGAGGTGAGATTTCACCGACAAGTAATAATAGGCCTCGAAATATACAGTTGGGAAGAAAATGAAATTTCGTTGGGAAGTTTTGCTGCAGTGTCGATTTTGCAACATTTCACTATCGCAAGTTCACATGATAAAAATAACACAAAACCCCATGAGTCATATTCTATACGAGCTGGTTGTGAGTGGACGTGCGCGTCGTGGTAATTTCCCACCAGGCTTTTCCCGGTGGTGGTAAATTACTGATTTTCTGCACCAATTTCTGCAAGTCTCGTGCGACAACGTGCTTTTGTAACTGGAACAACGGTCTGGCACCGTGTACAAACGGCATCTTGAATCATCTTCACCGGGCCCGCTACCGGCCGTAGCCTGCAACGGCACCGGCTGCAAGTCCAACTTTGGCGACTGTGTGATTCTGGTTCACTCTGCTGGTGGTGGTACACTGGTACGTCTTTGGAGTAGATACTCAAAGTGGAAAGACCCACTAGTCTCTTACAAGCTGTATAATGTTATGGGTTTACTGTACAGATTACTACTGCTATCTTTGTTCCTTTCTTGGTGTTTCTGTGTCAAAATATACCGGAGATCTTTCTGCTATAAACGAGTCAGCATCGGGATACTCAACGTAACTCCGATTTTTATAGGTTACCTGAAAAATTGTTCTTGCTCAATCTACTGAATTGTCTTGCTGAGTACACTTCAAATTTGAGTTTACGCCAACATATCACCATCGCTGATCCTCACAATTCGTCGTGGTCAAAATCATTACTGTCATCAAAGTCATCGTAATCTTCCTCTCTTTCCTCTTGGTTTTCCAAGGCTTCTGCTTCCTCTGCTGCCTTTTTGGCTGCCTCTGCTTCTGCTTCCGTAAATATCACCGTTATCTCATCATCGTATTGCTTCCATTCAGGTACAACCCGTCTTGCATGTTCCAACTTTGATTCACTGCTCCATGGATCATGGCATAAATCAATGGTCTTTGCATTGGCTTTACTCTTTTCACTGCACCATGTTTCGCACCATACCCAGTCTTGAGGTAAACTGAAAATTGGCACTTGACGTTGAAGGTTGTTTGGCAAGTCTTGGTCTATAATTGATAACGAGTTGCGATCGCTTGATAATTTTTGGTAGTGACTCCTCAATCGTTCTCCCACTTGCATACTTCTGAACTTTATCAAATCAACAACAAATAATGCGCTGTTGTGGTATCTATAATCATCTCCTAATGTATCTTTCCAGTACCCTTTTTTCCAGAATTTGAATCCATCCATATCTTCTCTATCGTCTCCCATAGGCACAAATCCATAAGGAGCACCTTCTAAATCAATATTCAAGAGTTCACTGATATCTGCTCTGAAAACCTGGTCTGTACCGACAAATATCACTTTTGATAAGCTTTGGGGGAATATGACGTCAAGAAACAATATTTTGTATCCTGATACCACACGATGCTTTTCTCGTTGTAGTCTCAAAAAGTTGGGCCATTTATAACTAATCAACTCATAATCCAAATTGTATTTTTTTGCAAGTTTTGGCAACGCCAACTTGAAATGAGACGAAAGAAAGTTTTCAATCATCCAAACCTTTATTGACTTGTTGGAATGTTTGCGAACACTGGCAAGCATTGATCCAAGAATCCTCTCATCTTCGTTATCAGATGGTAATACAAAGATATTCACGTCAGCTTGTACCTTAGAGTTATCATACAAGTCACCTAACAACGATTTTGTTTGATACTCAACACTCTTTCTTAATCTTGGATACACCTTTTTAGGTTTAAGATCAAATACTGGAATATCAACAGTCTCCAACTCCTTAGTGTTGGCAACAAATTTGTTGTTTGATGCTGACAATAAGCTATAGTATTTCCTGCTGTTTCCATTAAGTGCTATTTTTGAAATTCCTGGGGTTGTATGCAACTGTAAATATCCTAAACTAGACATTATTGATGATTCCGTGTAATAATCACTGTTATTCAACGAAATTGAAACACCTGTGGGAGCGGTTCCAAGCTTGACATCCTTAGCATAGCCTTCAATTAACAAATATTTTAGATCGTATGTTGCTTCAATAGACTTATTTTCATAGTTCTCAAGCTTCAAGTTTTCCAAATCAATTCCAACAGAACACTGTTTTTGGACAGTAATCCAGTTGGTGGGCGCATCGATGGTTGTAATAAGCTCATCATGAACCGGTAAATTTTCAAATTTAGCAGAATTTTGGGATATCCACTGGCCAATTTCGTTGAAGCTTGTTGATGGGAAAACACCTTTATAAAATCTTCCAATTGGCACTTCATGAACATTCGTTCTTGGTTGAAGAAGGATTTTGATATTCACGAATTTTATGTCTTTAATCGAGTTGAGAATAGATATCAATTTTTGAGATTCTTCTTCAATTGGATCAATAATCACCAATACATCAACTAGATCACCGCTTGCAATATTTATAGAGTTTGACATATCAACTGTATTAAAGTCAAAACGAGATACATCTGTCACAAACAATTTATCATCAACGTGGAAAGATTTTGTTACTAAGGATATAATCAAGTCGTAATTGTCTGCATTGTTTTTGGATATGTCGCTAATTGATTGATAATCAAAAGTTTCAGGGTATGAGTTGATTATGTCGTTAACAATACTAAGACGTTGGTTGTTTTCATATTCAATCAAATCCAAAAGGTCTCTTCTTGATAAACCATCATCAACCCTGATATATCTGGAGTTATACAAGATGAAACCATGGTGAACCGGAATCTGCTTTTTTTCTAATAACGCAGTAACTTCTTTGTTCAAAGTATTTGGACCTGTGGTAGCTGTTGTTGTGTTCAAAGCATCGATAATCTTGTCAATCTTAGAATTTGAAAGCCTTTGTCCCAGATTCAATTTCTCAATTGTTTCCAATGGCGAAAAATCTGCACCACTATTAACTACGCGGACTTGTACATCAGCCTCTTTAATAACCTTCAAAAGCTCACGTAACTGAGATGACATTGACGGGTCATTTAAGTCACCAATTAACCAAAACGTTGTAGTCATTCCATCCGATTTTCTAAACAACATGGAATGCTCAATCAATTCTCTATCTATGGGTTTGAAAATGGACTCAACAGGATCAGTTGGAACAATTTTTGTGTTTCTTTTATCTTTTGAATTTTCATAAAGAACCCTCTTCAAAGGAATATCCTCACTCTTATCAGATTGTAAATGACGCTTCAACAAACTGACATCTTGAGCAATTTGTTTCCCCATAGAAATTTGCCAATCAGGTGAAGCCAAGTCAAAGATCACTCCGTTAACAATAACAGATGGTTTGACAATACCGAATTTATCAAGAGTACTTTGAAAGTAATTGTTTTCAAATTTGTAGTCTTCAATGATTATTTTGTCCATCAATTGTTGAAAATCATCTGTATCATCCGATTCCATATACTTGTAAAGGAAAGCTAAAGCTTCTTTGGCCGAAGTTTTCTCCACCAAGAAGTAGAATATTTTTGCAAACTGTTCATCCAAAGGGTCAGTGCCCTTCATCGGGAGAATTCCAAATTGTTGTGGAATGCCTTTATCTAAAATAATTTTAGATAACATAAACAAAACCCGAAGTTGAGATTTATCTGCTAGATTAATTGTAATAATCATATCATGAACATTTTGACGTAATGGTGGAATTTGGTTTTGTTGGAGGTTCATTTTCAAATAAGCTTCATTAACACTAGTCGTCAATTGATCATATGTTTCGTCATTCTCAATGTCATTCAAGAATACGATACCTCTTCTGCTTCTTTTTGAGAAAGTGTTTTTATAAACTTTGAACCTATTTTCATTCTTACCCATTATTGAATTTCCAGTGCGGAACTGGGCTTGTTTAAACGCACTCAACGTTGCAAATTTTCTAATTAAAAACTTAGCTTGATCGGTTGTAAACCCTAGTTCTTTAAGCTTAAACACAATCGTGGCTTCATCTTTGATTTTATCGATTAACTTCAAAACATCGAGTTCCAATTTGTGAATGGGGGAGCCATTAATATATATCCCGTTCGAATCCTTTGCTAATCCTATTTTCTCGTTACTTGTGGCAATTTGTTTAACTTCTTTGTAGTCTGCTTTGGATGTTGCAATGTAAGATGCATATTTTGGGAAGCTACTTAACAACTTTTTGAGAATTTCAAAAGAAGAATAATCGGGAAATTGATTCGACAAAACAAGCGACGCAAACTTGAATCCTAAATCAGGTAGTTGGTCTCTTTGTACTGGCTGAATTTCGGTAATTTGATCAATTGCGTCCAAATCGTTGACAATGTTTAATTTCTTATTTGGCAGTTTTTTAGTAGGTATTTCATCAACAACTAAACTAGATGTATTTCTTATTGACAAGTCTACTCCGTATCCAGTCAATATCTCGGGAGACTTGCCAGAAGGAACGTATCTCCAAACAAATCTCAATTTACCGATTTTGGCACTCTCGTAAAGGTTGAGAAAGAAGAGCTTAAACTCCTCTGATTTGGGATTAGCATAAAGTATGACTAACGGTCCCGTGGCCCCAATTACACGGTCAAACTCATTTGGTTCAACTGTCAGTCTGGAATCGGTCTTCAAAGCATAAAGATCATCTACAGAGCCATAAATCTGATCATTAAACAAGACCCAACAATTAACAACTCCGTCTGAAGAAATCGGGTTTCCAAACGAATCTTTCAAATCAACGAGGTCATAGCTTGACGCAACTGTTTTGTAGTGATTGTAATGACTTTGAATTCTTGGACTATGCACTTTATATGTGAGATCAAAGTCCACAAGTGAAGCATGAAACTCGCTTAATTGTAAGCTTTCAATAAGACCAGCGTACATTTGCTGGTCCAGCTGAAAATCATCAATATCGAATTCTTCATCCTCCTCAATTCCAAAAAGTTTTAGTGCTGTGGGAACATATAATGATTCGTTGTACGCTGCTATGGTTTCTAGTAGTAGTAGCTCAAAAGGGGACGATATTCCTGACTCGAGCGTCACAGAAAACGAATTTTCGGTAGCACCACTTACAGTTGTAACAAACGCCAACATTAGCGTTGTCAATGCCTGCCACCATCGTGTGTATTGCATTGTTACTGGAAAGAAGTGGTTTTATCGATTTGGAGTAATTACTGTATGAAAAATAATCTAGTGCGAAATATGTTTAATAGTGCGATACTGAAGGAGTTTAATGAAGTAGATTTAATAGCTAAAACGAGCTTCGAAACTGATAAATTATGAACGGTTTTGGTTTTGTGAGTTTCAAGTTTTCTACTGCGTTAAAAAATGGTGTTTCTTGCTCGTCGAAATTATGTACTTGTAGCATGTTCTAGTGATGTATTGTCCTAAATACATATAATTATTAGTAGATTTTTCGTATCTTGAGATAAACTTCCAGCGTTCATCTGAATCATAATAGGTCTTTAAACAGGATTGGCTTCACGGTTTTCTTGAGCTTGGGTTGTTCTGGGTTTTGCAGATGCGGTAGCTTCTGAATGGATTTCTTCTTCCTGAGGGTCTTTTTGTTTTTCTTCTTCTTTTCTGGAACTTTCACCTGGGTGATTTGCTTTCCCTTCTCCAAGATTTGCTGGATATTCAAGTTCGCCACAAACTTGTGACGGTTGCTGTCTCCTTCTATGAAATGCGACGGTGACGACGAAAGTGAATAACTGATATAGTCCACATCGTCGTGGTTTTCCTGCTTTTCTGTCTTCTTCTCATCATCAAACGACGGCAATAGTTTCGAAACTGGTACTGGCCGCCTGATTTCAGGACCTTTGCTAGATTCATCCTCGGACGCAGAGCTTACAGAAGCGAGTGTCTTGGGCATTGCGGGAGAAGACTCGCACCCATCAATAACAATGATTTCTTGGCTTGGTTCTCCGTATTCCTCATTCGTAAGGTCTACAACTTCTTTGTATTCTGGATTAATCTTCCCAAGATCCTTTACTTCGACAATTTCAATTTCATCATCATTGGGCTCAATGTCCTTTCGTTCGTTACTGTTGCACCACTTTGAATCCTTACGCATTCTCTCAATTGCCTGAAGCCGTAAATCTCGCAAACTCTTCATATCTGGCTTCAATACCTTCGAGTTGGTAATCTCCAGCAACGTGCCCAACTGTCTTGTTTCTGACTTAAATTTCGGTGTATGTGCTTTAATACGTTTCTGTTGAAGTGAAAGATACCCCAGACTCAACGAATTCGTCCCTAATCTATTTTCTTCGCATCTATACCCATTCAACGATATTTTGTTGTACTGAAGAGTCTCGTACCGAGACTTCAAGTTGTCCAAAAATTTGTAAAACTTGCTATCATGAGCACCATAGATGTTGTGAGTCAACTCATGGAGGAAAGTCCCAACCAAGTCGGATAAAGGTAGAAACAGCCTATCGTTGGAGTGATATCGCAACCTTATAAGGATTTTTTGACCTCGGTTTACATTCAATCCCAACAAGTTGGGGTCTTTGGGAAACATCTCGCACACCGTGCCAACCTTAAAGTTATTTTCGTGTATTATTGGTGCCGTTAACTTGACAATCTCATGTAGTAAGGAGTTTGCATGATCCTTATCACTATATCGTTTTAATGACGCAATGGAGCCAATATTCGACACTGGCGAGGGCCTGACAGGATCAGGTTTTTTGTTACGCGTGGTACTTTTGGCTTGTCGCACCATGTCATACTACAGTTTGGTGGTGGTTGTATTCAGGATATTGTGGTGTTTTCGTGAAGTGGTCTATCGTATAATCAATCGTATATTTCCTATAAGAAATTCGTGATGCAAATACGCGCGACATTTGGTAATTTTGTGACATTTTTATCGTACATCTTCGCGACATTTTTGCAACCATTTCTGGTGTGACATTACAACCAATTCATAAAACTCTAGGCGGAGGACCATCGTAGATCGCTTACGTCAGTCGAGTCATTTCTGTACAAGTATTTTTGGTCTGGACTATTTTTGCGGGATTAGGCAGTTTTGTGAGTGAGGGTATAGAGGGAGTCTATAAAGTCTGTCATGAAACTTCCTGGTGTGGTGGCCGTGGCACTGGCTCTTTTACCAGCAATGTTGTACAACTCGACAGCAGAAACCGTCAAGTTGTATAAATTGATTTTGTCAGTTTCTCTGTCGGCACCGCAGGCGAGAACTGCGGCAATGACACTGCCTAATGAACAACCAGTTCCAGTGATGTACCCCATCAATGCGTCACCACCAGGAATAGCGCAGTGTCGGTCATGGTCGATGACGTAGTTGACTGCTCCTGTAACTACAACAACACATTTGAAGTCAGTACTGATGTGTTTACCCATACTGATAATGATTTCTGGTTGAAGCTCGACATTGGAGTCGACACCTCTCATTAATACCTGATCATGTTCCATAGAGTCGTAGTCACTGGTTAATGAGTATATAGCAGAGATTTCACCGACATTCCCCTTGATCACAGACACCTGGCCTGCGTTCAAGATCTTACGGCAACACTGTAATCTAGCTTTACTGGCACCACCGGCAACTGGGTCAAATACAATGGGCTTTCCGGTACTATTATACATCTTCATGGCAGTCAAGAATGCGTCCATAATTGCGGAGCTAGGGGTCCCCAAGTTCATTAATAACCCAATGTTTGGTAATACTGAAAGCTCTCTGTACTCATCTGTCAATTCGGACATGATTGGCGATGCACCGATGGCCAAACATACATTGGCACTGAAATTCTTCACGACATTGTTGGTAATATGGTGTACCATTGGCTTGTACTGGGTCAAGCACTTCATTGTCGCAGACAAGTCGTCAGATTTAGAGTCGGTGGTCTCGATCTTATCCCAGATACTAGGCGAATTGATAATTCCTCTCAACTCCTTGGTTGCTCTTCCAGCATCAGGGCTAGACATAATACATGAAACTACTGCTAAACCGTCCAATTTCTGCTGAGGTACCTGGCATTGAAACAATACCTTGGACGCATTGAAGTGGTTAATACCACCAATAGCTACACATTTGATTGGCGATGACGGGTTTTTTTGATTGTGTTTCTTCAACACATGAAGCATTTTACGAATTCCAATGGGACCGGTACCTTCTGGGTCAGAGACATTGGTTTTGGTTGCGGTAGGATACACCGTGCCCAACCCAACGTAATCGGCCACACCTTGTTTGACTACTTCCTCCACTTCCTTAGGGTTAGAGCAAGTAACTCCGAGAATCTTGGATGGACCAAGAAGCTTTCTAGCCAATGGAGCTGGCATGTCGTCCTGACCAACATGGACACCCTCAGCATCAATTGCCAAAGCTACATCGATACGGTCATTAATAATCAATGGGATGTTCTTTGCCTTGGTCAATTTGTGCACTTCCTCAGCTCGTTTGATGAAGTCTAACGTCAGCAAGGATTTCTCTCTCAATTGGACAATGGTAGCACCATTGTTGATGGAATCTTCCACTTGTTTAAGAAAAGTCGACGATTCGTGGACTAAGTTGGAGTCTGTTACCAAATAGAGCGTATAGGCAGTCATAGATTTGTGGAAGAAGAAGTGGATTCCCGTTTCAACTTGGTTCACTATTATGTATGGCAGAAATGTACAGGAGTAAATGACTCCGGGAATTTATGGGACAAGCTCATAAACTCAAATTGGTAACAAGTGACGGAAGTAGAACAGGATAGTGAGTGTATTAATGTTGTGTGTTTACTAAGTTTGTAGTCTTTTGTGTTTAAATTGGATTTAATAGCTTGTTGGGCAATTATTTCGCTTTTGCCAGATTAGCGCATACTGAACCTTGGGGGGCTTTTTTTGATTGGGTGCTTTGGGGAGTCAAGGTAAAGGAGTTGATCATCGTGGGAGTATATAGGGATTACTTGGTCTTATTGGAGAAAGTATATTGTATCATATGTGGTACCATTTGTTGTTTCTTGTGTAAAAGAAACTGGTTTGTGTTTTTATTGTCTCTCTTTTTTCTCTCTTTTTTCTCTCTTTTTTCTCTCTTTTTTCTCTCTTTTTATAATTGTTGCAAAAAAACCCAAAAATATTCTGCAACCCAAGGTGTACTTTTTCATTAAATACAATTATTTATCAGGTTCATCACTAACACCCGTTTACTAATAAGCAACTCAACACTGTCCGTCTTTATACTTTTTGGTGTGAAATCCACAACTTTTCCATTTTTCTGAAACTTCTACACTGTGAGATTTACGATGTTTATTAATTATTTGTGGTCGGTGGAAAGGTTGAACGCAAATTGTGAAACTTCATCGTCTGGACACGGTGATTGAAGCGAGACTTGTCACATCAGCGACACTGTCAGAATACGGGCAATGGTGCATTATAGACCCGCTGTTGTAGCATAGATCAAATAATCCAATTATTCTGTAGTGTGCTCTATTTTAAACTACCTTAAAAGTCTGTTTGGAACAGCCTGACATCTCATACCCGCTTGGTAAGCATAACCAGTCATTCTCCATACCTACCGTATGCCATTTCTGATGAACCCTCATACGTACGCAATTCCTGTGACAGTGCTGGTTCATCATAATCCAATTACGGCTCCAGCAGTTATAATAACAGTCTTTTACTCCCTTGATGACACCACGTCCATATCGCTTAAAACTTTTCACTCTGGTTTAAGACTGAGTTAGTCCTGTTCATCGTCAGAGATGGTGCTGAACCCGGAAATCAAATTGTCTATAGATTCCGTACCACGATTCATCCACGCCATAAGCTTGCGAGAGGACTGGATAGAGTACTGCTCACACTTCTTGATCGTTCCACTGACATGTGTGACTCGCACAATGACATCTTCACCAGCTAAATGATCAATAAGAGCCAACGATCCTACTACTAAATTACTAGACAGACGGCCACATCGAATTATTCCCGTGGACGTCTTGTTACTAAAATACTTGACCTGTAACAGCATTCCAGCAGTTCCACCACCAACGTCACCGTAGTGATCCTGTATAACCTTTCGTATCCATTTGGTTAGGGTTTTTTGGTTGATTGAAGATGGTGATGATTTGTGAAGACTAAGTAAAACATCTCGGGGAGAAGAGCTATAGCTCAATTTCTCAGCATCAGATGGCGGGTACAAAATCTCAAAGAGAATGTATCGCTGTTTCAATCTCACCATGACGTGTCTTTTGCTCTGGTGATCGCAGTATCACCGTGAATTATTTCTCACAATGTTTATCTCATCTAATCGCACTACTATCTTGAACGGATTTTGGCTGTGAAACACACAACCGTAAATTATTATTACATTCTATTACTATTCGATATTAGCTCATTCAGTAACGTTTTCAACATTCATCTTCGTTAGAGATCAACCTTGTCGTTTGAAGTATAAATCACTCTAAAATTGCTACTCTGTTACTGATGCATAATCAGTTTCGTCTTTTACACTCCGATATCGTACATACTCTACCACTACATCGAATCATCACCTTACCTTGTCTCTAGACCATCTATATGGTCAAATACTTTTCGGTTATGGCTCTTGCCAATTGACTGTTTCCATTGATATTGTAAATCAACGTCAAATTGTATGCGGCTTCCACAGACATGTCATACTCTTCATCGAGCTTGCCGTGGAATTCAAGCACTTTTTCGTAATGAGTAACTGCCAACGACGTTAATCCTAGCATGTGAAATAATCTTCCCATATTGTATTCGATCTCTTGTAATTCGTAATCACTAGCTCCGGCACTACGTAAATCGCGATATTCAAGAATATAGCTTATTCCCTGAAGCAATTGCATGTGTCTATTGGTACTCAATCTTTGCATAGAACGATGAACATGTGCTAATCCCAACGACAAACATATCATTGGGTCCTGGTTGTATTCCTTATAAGCTCTAGTCAAATAGACAACAGACGAGACGTACGATCTGTTTCCTCCTAGTAAGTTTGAGTAAACGTATAGTATATCTGGATGCTCTCCTTGTAAATTCTTGTCAACATTAGCGGTAATTGTGGCCATACCCGAAATCTTCGTACCCGATTTGATGGAGTCCCATGCCTTTAGTTGACGGAGAAAGAACTTCTGATGATTGTAGTTGGAAAACGTCTCCCAAGCTTTGATACCACTGGTGAAACAGCATAAAAATAGCTTGAATATAAATGGACTAAACTGGTTAGCCATTAAGAAGAATCGAACATATGTTGTTATACTAGTGCTGTATTCTTCATTTTCAATCCCGATAATCAATCGTATCAATCTCAAGAACTGCTCCTTTGTTTTGTCTTGTACAAAAACACTAACAGTCATGCAAAGATCTATGATTTCACACGAATAGTCAAGATTGTTTTCAATCTTGTTTAATAATATCGCATACTGAATGAATATCATAAACCATTCATCATAACTGAGTCCTCGATATTCAGTCTTTGAAGTAAGAAATTGTCGAGAGTAATTTTCATCATTAACAATCCCTTCATACAAGTTATAAACACGGGCAATCTTTTCATCGATACCCATTTGCTTCTTTCGACGGTAAAGAACAATCCCTTTGAAGGTTCTGTTTTTATCCCGAGGAAAGAAACTCCGCACACTCATAAACATCTCCACCAATTGTGCTGCTAATTGCATCCATGTTTTAATGGCAATTTTATCACCATTATTAATGGAATCTTTCAATCTTTCCATTCTTCTATGTTTATCTAAAACATTCCTCTTGGCTTTTTCTTCTATATCCACTTTCTCTTGTTCAGTCAATTTTGTAGATCTTTTAACTAGTTTCTCATTCTTAATTAAAGCCGAAGAAACTTCGTTATCATTATCTTCTTCTTTGATTCCATTGATATCTTCTGCCTCAACAGAACCCTGTTTATGCGCCATGTCCTTATGATTCAATTCAACTTCTTGCAACAACTTCTGGGATTCTTGTTCCTTACCAAGATGAAACAATGCTTCTGCAAGTGACAAACGATAATCGTCATTCTTTTTGTCGTTTTGTAACAAAGTTTGATACGCAAACTTTGCTTGAGAATAATCACCAACTTCCAAGAAACATTTACCTAGCAAATTTATTAACTCTGCCATGCCCTGAAATTCTTCAGATTCACTTGCCCTAGTAAGATATGGCAATGCTTCTTCATGATAACCGTGTTCTTCTAATGCCTTACCAGCTTCGAAGAACAAATCTCCAATATCTTCTTCTTCCTCCAACAAAAATTCAAAATGGATGATTGCTTCTGCCTTCTGATCCAAACCTAATCTGAAACAACCTAATTTGAATCTAATATCAATAGGTAAATTATAAAATTTATCTTTTGTTGCTTGTTGTTGTTTTGCCGGTCTTGTTGCAATAATAGCAAACCGTCTTTTATCAAACTCACTGTCATCATCTGTTTCGTCCCACCATGTTTCATCACTTCTATTTTGGATCCATCTCGATACCAATTTAATGACCTTTACTCCAACTCTCCAACTATGTTGTTGCATATACAATTCAAGCAAGATATTGAGCTCAGTCCACCCAAACTTTGGATAAACTTGGTTTGTCGACGTCCGGTTGATATTGTAGTCCAAAGCTCTCATATAAAGATTAATTGCGTCATTCAAACGCTTTTGTTCCGCATAAACTGAAGCGAGGTACTTGATAACATTAGGGTCTTTAGGATAGACCTGTCTGATTTTCTGGAATCCTTCCAAAGCCCTCCCGTAAGATTTCTTTTCTTTGTATAATATAGCTCTTTCCAAGATGTATCTTGCTGACTTATTGATATCTGAAGTTATGGCTTTCCCATAACAGTATATGGCCTGGTCTTTGTGGCCCAATTCTGCCGACAAATCGGCAACATTACCCCAAAATTGAGTATCCCACGGGTGGATATTTGCTGCTAACAACCATGAATTGCAACAATCGTTCAATCGGCCTTGCTGTTTATATATTTCCCCTAAAGTTTTATAAGCTGAAAAGTTCTTGGGATCCTTCTTGATAACTTCAAGATACAAGTTCAATGCCACTTGGAAATCGTTTCGCACAAACGCCTCATTGGCCCGCGAAAGGTTTTCTCTCACTTCTGGATCCAATTCACGGTTTGATGCCCTCATCATCTTTCTCTTAAAATACGACTTGGACTGGCTGGATTTGTTTTTGACTCTCAACCCAGCTGCACCACGTAACGCATCCTTAAAGTCATAAACATCGTCATCATCGTCCTCAATTGGCTCGCCATCGGGATTATACTCCATGTCATCGTCTGAATCTTGGAAAATGATGGGGACATGAGTTTCATCGTCGTCATCGTCAGATCCATCCTTGTAATCGGTAATAAAATCGTTCAAATTGTCATCATCGATATCGTCCACGTCAGCACCGGCGTTGGTGCCATTCTGATCGAAATAGTTGGTCGAACTCATACGCCAGTTTTCTTGCTAGTAAACAATTGTAAACAAATGATGTAACGTTTCGATTCCCCCTGGCAGCGAAAAAATTGAACCCGCACGAAAAAAAGAATTTGAGCAAACAGATGCGAATAATCAGAATTAAGTATAAACTTGGAGATTAATTATCACGACAGAAAATCTATTTGTACTACAACAGTATTATTGGTATGTTCGAGCTTACACACATTTACGAAAGCTGTTAAAGTTTGAAACTGAATTCACAAATGTCAAAGTGATAGAATGCTTTAAACAGTTTAGTCTACGATTCTTTAAACAATGGTACCACTATCGAGCCTATAAAGCCCTGAACAATGTACACTGTTGGAGTAAACAAAACGCTTAATATGTGTTTAAGATAGGATATTTCCATTCCACGTAGTTCGTCTCATACCGAACTTGGTATATGCAGAAGACAATGGCATGTAAGAAGGAATACAGAGAAGTAGCTCTTAGACTCAATTGACAGCTTTGTAGCATTAGTTGGACGTGGGCACGATAGGATGAACGTTCTGAGGTGGTACTTGAACTCGTTTAGCATAAACAATACAGCAAACCAAGACATAGAAGACAACAACAACCATCTTCGCCACAACGTAGTTATACCAGGTGGTGACTACGTAATCTTTGATTGAAGTTGAATAAGTGATTACAAATGGATGAATTTTATATCAGATTGTTGACCAGTCATGTTCTATTGGTGACCAGAATTTATAAGCCATGATTCATTGGTACTTTTGATGAATGGCAGTTGTAATATTGTGTTTTATAAAATAAAGTTTCGAAATTTGAAGTTGCATTTCCTGAGTCTTACAAAATACAATAGGACTGTAGCGATATATTCATCAAAACTGCTAACATGCATTTTCTACACCATATCATGAACTGTCAGTAAATGAGTGTCCTTGTTACTTCATTCCATAGTTATGGAGGGAAACAGGGGTAGGACAATATTTTTTGTACATGCAGATACAATCTACGTATTGCAAATACGAAATATATTTTCAACGCTTTCAATGCATGAGAAGATATCAAACTAGGAAGTGTCATTAATTGGCATACTCAGAATCTCGTTTAGATTGATTCATTTTTTAAATATACACATTTACATCCGTATCCCCTACAAAGGGCCAATGGTGTTACCACCTTGAAATGTTTTTTTACAGTGATGTGAATATACGTTTTGAGCAGCTATGACACAGAGATATCAAGATAATGTTGCGACCAGAACTTTTGCTTTTAATGGAACACTACTGCAACATTGGTTTGACGGACTTTGATTTTGAGATCAAGATGAAATTGTGTTTAAATTTGGCACATAATTTCTGCCGAACATATCGAATACTCCATTCAAATACGAAATGTAGCAAAGTTAATAAATAAACGGTTAAATTTCGTAGTAGGTATTTAGGTCACTAATACAGGGAACATTGATATATGAGTTTCTTCGATAGGGTCTAAGCGATGTATTTTAAATCAAACAATAGGACAAAAGAAGTTGATCGCAAAAAGAAACGGGATGTACAATATCTCAAAAGTTGTTTTTGGATCTTTGGGATGGAATATGCTTTCGAACCAAGTGCACTAGCAATGCACCTAGATGCCTTGGAAAACTTTCGTTTAAACTTTTTATCGAGAATTTGATCATATATAAACTTTAAAACAAGATATTTCACAATAATCGATTTGCAACCATTTTAAACAAGGACCACAAAACCAAAGTCAAATTGAAAATAAATCCCAGATCTCGAAGATATGGGAGAAATGGCAGAAATCTCACAGATGAATTTGGAGTCTTTCTTCTTAACTAACGAGTGTATAGCAATGCTCTGTCTTTAGTTCGTGTACGGTAATGTAAACACTTAAATTGAAAATACATAGTTCGATTTATATTTATTTGGTTTGAATCAATCAGGTCGAGTTTGTTTCCAAAAGAATACAATGCACTCAAAATTATCAAGATTTAAACTGTCCACTGAATAAAATAGAAACAATGGATGGTCATCTGGGAAATTAAAACATGATAGTAGCCTGGATAGGCTACCTGCCTCAGAATATAAAAAATTGGTTTTGATTGACGTGTTCTTCACATTCACTAGTTGTCTTTTCTTATTTGTTGCCAAATTACCATGCCGGGGATAGTTTCATTCAAAGAGTGCCTTTAGCTGTATAATTAAAATCTAAACTAGATGGTACATGCGCGGTATCAGCACCTTGCTTTGATCTTTGATTAAAACGATAGAAAGCACAGTGAAACAAAGATAGTAGACCGCTCATCAACGATTAACTGTCGTACTCAAAATAATATACTTTCTGAAAAATAAACTACACTTTCTCACTAGAGCAATAGCAGTAGTGATGAAGGAAAATTGCATACTACAAGAAATGCCACCAATACTATAAACTGGTCCAAGCATAGAGTGTGTGATTTGCTGTTGGTTTCCTAGGGACATAGAGAGTGCTTCAGTAACCACCACGACGGAAGCAAAGAATAGTCGGTTTGTCAGAGTAGATTGCTACTACGAACATTGCAATTGCTACGGCGTGGATTTTATCACGTTTTGAGTGCGTCGTAGTGAGGTTTGGACATGAAGCCTCCTTGTAGAACCTGTCCTGGCTAGTAATCAATGAAGCTGCCAAATGTTGCGGCTCGATTGGAGAACTGCCAAGTATTCACAAACCGGGTCCCCACTGTAGTTGCGTGCTTCTGCATTGCTTTATATTTTGCCTGGATTTGAGCTTACCTTTCACCCGAGGCTTATATCGTGAATTACCTGCTATTTCGGGACTAGACATCGTACAACCACCAACGACTGTCTGCAACAGTTCTCAAACCATCTCATCCATTCATTTACCGGTAAAGGTTACAAAAAGTGTACACTGGCTAGACCAAGCTCGCACTGTACCATTAACCATAGAGTACACTAAAAGACCAGGCACCATCTTCACTAGCGAATACGATCTGGTGCACGCTTATGTAATAAACGTACCAGAAGCTCATCAAAGCACCTCTCAACATGGATGCGCAGATACTCAGATACTTCCATTCGTACCACTACACCGCTCTGAAACAACGCCAGTCGTAGTACTACACCGCTCCGATACAATTGCAACACCTACACTATCGCATACAAAACCGACTCCCCTTCCAGATGTAGGTTTGGTCTGCACCCGGTTGGTGGTTGGTCTGGCTGCTGGACCACTTTCTCCTGCGTGTTGTCAGAATATTCTCTGGCTGGAAATTCTACATTTGAATCGTATAGCACAATAGTATGTAGGCATGAATATCTTTCGGTAAAGTTTTATTGTTTTTTTGTTGTCAACACCATGGAAGACTTACGGAAATCAGCCATCTCGGGTTCGTTGAACTCAGGGCCGAGCTCTGGAGCTTCGACTCCGGTGCGAATGGAGAAGACCGACTCGGTGGTCAACTTGACCAAGCCCGAATTGTACAGTCTCTACCGTGATGAATCAGTATTGAACTTGAACTTGGAAGATGACTTGGTGATTTTGGAAAAGAAGAAGATGGAAGAGGCGACCGACGCTTCGGCAAGAGAGGGCCAAGTTCACTCAAACATCTCAATTGTCAACAAGTTGCTCGTTTTGGGGTTGTCGTCGTACATTTATTGCGAGATCACCAAGCACATCAACATCAACCATTTTGGCGAATCCGACTTGATCAAGAACCCGCTAAACCTCTCCAACAAGTTGATTTTTTCCGTGTTGGACAAGTTCAACTTGTCGAATTATATCGCAATTCTCTCACAGAAGGACTTCCAGTTGGTTAATCACACTTTGTCATGCTTGCTCCAGGGGATTTTCATGAGCTCGGTGGTGCCGATATTGGACTCGGTGTTGCCGAAATCGTTTTCCAAGAGATTGTTGAGCTCGAACCCAAATGGAAGACAGCAAAACTTGACAAATGAGTTGGTGAGAAGTTCGATCATGTTCTTGGGGATCAGTTACGCAATCAGGAAGTTGGAATGGAACAACTTTTTACAAGTGTCGATCGTGTGGTCTCTCTTAAATCCAAGTCTTTGGCTCTTGTTGGATGGGACCATCACGGGGTTCTTGGCGTCGTTGTTCATTTCTGCTGGTGCTTGTAGCATTATCTACTTTGAAAACTCCACCATGATGGCCAAATTACTTGCAGTTCAGCCAGAAGATACATTGGCCACATGGTTGTGGATCGGCAGTTTTTTCTTCTGTGGGTTGATTATATTCGGCAAGATTGGCCGGGGGTTGATATAACTCAGCAGGCAATGACCACACCTACTCACCATTAATTACTCTACATGACACTGTGCTGGGTATACGTGCACAAAAAATTAAACGAACAGTATTGTACAATTGCTAAATAGACGTAACGGGCCAAAGTAGCCTCCTAATACACGCAGTTGATCTCATACGTGGTGGTGAACCCTGGTACCTAACTCGGTTACGGCGTGGTGTCGCAAATGAACGACAATATCACGTGACTGTGTCGGGTTTCTCGACAGTCGTGTCCGGCGACATTTTTCCAACCAATTAGTATTTAGAAATTGGTAAAAAATCGTAGCTCAAATCCAACTTTGAATTTACTAGCAAAATGTCGGGAGGTCCAGTTCCAGTATGGAAAAAGTACACCACCCAGTCCACCGGGATCTGGGAGAAGTTAAGACAGATTCTTTCTTTGGTGCCAAACAGATCTTCAGGTAACCCTATTGTTTCCAAGTTCAGAGCCATTCCTCCAGGTGCAAGACTTCAAGAAGCAAAGGAATACAAGGACCCAATCACCATGCCAGCTGGTGATATTCGTGGTAACCCGTACCACAAGAGAGACTACAGAAGAAACTTCCCTCAAGTCCACGCTTTTGACCAATCCAAGGTTTCTGGATTGTTACAAGTTGGGTCTGAAGCCAGCCCAAGAATTGCTATTGGAGACAAGGGACAAAAGCAATTGAGTGTTTACATTGATTCTTCCAACCCTGTGAGCTTGGCCACTACTTTATCGTCTGTTCCACAAAATGTTGTTAGAGGAGAATTATTAGGTAAGGAAGGGGAACCAATTGTAGCTCCATCGTTGAACAAGTTCAAATGGACCATTTTGCAAGAACCACAACACGGTATGTTCACCGATGAATACCCATGTCGTATTTTCACCGACGTGAAGAAACAGCCTGCCACCCCATAAGTCACCATTGCATACGTTTAATTCTATATTATGTAAATTATAATATAAACCATAGAGAAGAGGTAATTATTGTGTATGACTGTGTTTGAGAACCAACTGAGGAAAAACGGCTTGTAGGCCGTATGTAGACCACCACGCGAAAAGGTACTCCAAGCCGGTGGTGATAGGGAACTGGTCCATGTAGGCCAACGTTTCACACGGATGTAAGCACCACCACAGTTGGTGAAGAAGATGGTGCGACTCCAACACCAACGGCACCGATGTGGTCATTGGCCGTTCCAATGCTAGAAGATCGTCCATCGATGTAAGTGGAACGTCACACCGGTACACCCTAAACGATAACACGGGACATCTGTAGACGTGGTGGTAGCTCACTGTGACATCAATAACTATATCGTTTTCTACGGGCAATTTAAGCTTGAGAAATAGGTACTTTGTGGTGTAGTTGTGTAGAACGACGACGGGTTGGTGGTTGTACACCAATCCCAGCATTAGAGCGGCGTTGAAGTGCGGAAGTGCGTCATTGAAGTCGGTCACACTAAGAATCATCTCCTAGAACGAACATGAGAATCATATGACACAAATAGCTGCTTGCAAAAATCAAGTCTTATAACAGAAAAGAGTATTTGAGAAAACGGAAAATGCGAGATAATGAGCATCAGTGCTTGTACAACATGAAAAAGTAGTTGCGGTCGCAAATCTGTGCGACTGGCTAACGTCACCTGCGTAGTTCAGACAAGACCTCTATGTACTACCAATACCATGTCACGGGCTCAATTGCTGGTGCTACACCTTCATGACTGTACCTTGTCATTAACTATACAAACTAAACGTGAGACTATTCTGGTGGTGGGAACTCGTGGCGGAACCGCCTGCTTGACATTGTAGCCCAAAATGCGTCACTGGTTTTCCAGACGCCAACCTTGAGCCTCGGCAGTATAAACCACCACAACATTTTCCTATACTAAGTGAACACCAGGGCCGTGGGCCACGAGTATTGATGATTGTAGAACCATTGGTGCACCACGACCAAACCGTCATGGTACACTTGTGTAGACACCACGGTGGAGGTTATTCCTTTTCGTCTTTGGGAGTCGATTCGTTCAACAAATTCGACTTTCCATTATACAAGAACAGAGCATTGGTACTACTTATAGAGTTTCGATTATATATTTCTTTGACCTTCTCAGCATTGGGATGTCTCAATGGCACCCCCTGGCTAATACCCCTTGAACGGGCAGCGTCGCCACCCAATTGCTTTTGCATGGCATAGTCACCACTGTCAAAGTACTTCTTATCCTGGAATTTGGACGATAAGATCTGCTGCCTCGTGGGCAACTTCCCGTACATGTGGTAGATCCGTAACTCCTGAGGCGATAACTTGGACAAATCTAAGTTCTGTTCGTTCTTAGGCTGGCTCAATGGGTCGTCTTCTGGCAACGACATGGTGTATTGTGGTGTGGTGAATCAACTGTAACGCTAACCCTGACTTTTCAAATCCTGTCACTAATGTTTGTTGTATCACGTGACGTGGAACACGTGGTGGTCGAATAGTGGCATGACAGGACGGTGCGGCTGAGATGGGGGCCCAGGGCGGTACTACGGCGACAGGGGCGCGAGAAGCGAGGTGGTGGCCAGCCTAGAGTACGGCTGAGGAGTTGTCCACCACAGAAACCGTTTAGACAACCAAGGTGGACTACAGTATTTGACTTGGACTCATGTGGTTACAAAGTGGTGTATTCTGAAGGAGTTTGTTTCTATGACTAATCGTGCAATCGAATATTTTTAGTAGTATATCCGAAATTGCTTCCAACAATGCCATTGGAGCGGATTTGGCACTTGGTGTTAGCCAAGAGTAGATCACATTTCCGTGCCACCGTTGCGTTCACGCACACGGCATGGTGTGAATTGACTGTTCAATTCAGTCAGTTCTTTCTATGATTTGTAGTTGTAGTCACTACACCGAAACATTATTTCCATGCAAGTGTGGTGCAATAAGTATTCGGTTCGCTATTTTGCTGGATCCGCACTCATGACACAATTGTTTGTTTGCACAATTCTCTTATTTATTCGCTCTGATCTGATGCCTGTTTGTACCTTATCTGAAGAATGCCTTGTACAAATACGGAGCGACAACTGCCACAATTACGATCGAGATATCGACTAAATAGGTAATTGTATCGTACAACTCCAACGGAATAGGAAGCCATTTGTTGGGTAGCTTAGTCAAGTATAGCTGGAACTTTATATGCTCGTTTGTAGAAAAGTACTTGTCGTCGTAGCTGGCAGCATCCATTTTATACGATACTGCTACATACAAACCAAGGTATGTTTTGTCGTCGTCAAATTCGTTGGTGAATAAATGGGTCAAATCAAACCCTACCGGCGTGGTTGCTGGCCAGCACACCTTGATGCTGATGATATCGGTTGGAGTAAACGACGTATTGTTGTAGTTGTTTATTCTCACTAGCAACGTCTCGGTTGGTTTGTCGACCGAGTTGTAAACAACGTCAACTACGTGGGGCTCATATGTCTTTTCAATTGAATCTAGGGGATAGTTGTTCAATACAGAATATGTACTATTTAATCTTGTCGGAGCATAGTCTATTGAGTTGTTGAAACTTGGGGGAATTTCGTAATAATACGGAACTCGAACCATGTACGTTTCTGTGTTGGCAATACATAGCGATAGCAACAGTAATATGCTAACTATTCCCCATAACATTCTATGAATCTCTGGTTGAAATGAGTATGTTGTATTCTGAAATGAGAATTTCGCGAAATCATCGCGATAGAATTAACCAAAAATGAGTAACGTTGATTACGTAGGTTTATGCACACGGTTTCGTAGAGACAATTCTTGCTCTTGTAGTGACAATGACAGAGAAACGATTTGGCTGTAAACGTTGGAATTTCCAACTTAAACCGGAGTTCACTCTACTGGTCGACAATGCTTGTTTATGTACTGAGTCTATAAATGATTGGGGTGCTTCAGATGAAAGTATGAAACTACTCCGAAAACCGTTATGATGTAAAGAGTATTCTTGACTTGACACGAGGAAGGTACTGCTTGCAGCACTCGGTGATGTAAGGCTGGGGCTGTCCTTGGAGGCTAATAGTAAATCTCGATATATGTTTCCAATCTAGCTTGGTTAGGTACTGCGAAACAAACACATCGGCAACTACATGCCAGTTGAGCAATTGTAGCAGTTGAAGATTCGGGTAGGTATCGAGGATGCTCTGGAGTAGATGTGGTGACAACGACTTAGTGCATTCAAGAGTTAGCTCAGTAACACTAGAGAGGCCCTCGTCGACTTTTGTCAAGTACTCGTTGAACCTTTCTGATAGAATGAACGAGTGATTGTGGTAAATAATGGTAAGTGATGTCAAGCCATTAGGTTGATTAAATTGACTAAGCTTAAATGGATACTCCCACGAACAGCCATTTAACGTTAATTTACTGAGTTTCAACGTACCAGTAGTGGATGAAGCATCGTCCCAGTTGAAATGGTAGTTGTGCAAAGTCAACAGCGTCACGTTTGGAAACTGGACCAAGTGGTTCAAGTCAAATATTCTCATCGTCTTTGACCGGGGATCCTCGCTGTATAGCGTGAGGGATGTAATGGTCGATAGACTGCGGTACTTGAGCCAATTGGAAGATTCGTTGCTGTTGACAAGCAAATGGCGTAGTCTGGGTAGGGTTGTCTGTAGCATCTTGAAGATGTCAGAGTGCCATTCTCCGTAAGAGTAGCAATTTGATATACGTAAGGTGTCTATATGATGTTGAAACCGCTGGAGAAACCCACAGTCATCACTAAGTTGTTGCCATGTCGTTTTAACACTACGAAACAACATCTGACACAACCATTGTCGGTTTGTTTTATTGATACACGATAGGTTGATGATGTCGCCAGTCGATAAATGGCCAAAGATTATGTCGAAGATTTCCTGGGGAAGATTTAAGAGTGGGCTGGGCGATCCCGGTACGGCCAAGTCCTCTTTAGCGCACGCAAAGTCAGAAGACAAGTCGTCAACGGGAGATGGAGTTTGTGATTCGACCGAAGGAATCAATCTTGGTTTTGCTCGTTTGGGGAAACTGTCAAGTTCACGCTTTCGTTTGCCGTAATCAGGCAAACAGTTGGGGGCATGATTAATCATGGACCATGACACGAGCGAACGAATAAATAGAAACGTGTAAATGAAACCACTTAGATGCCCGACTCAAAATAAGTATAGAACAAAAGGGAACTGGGCCATTATAAAGAAGCAAGAATAAGATCTCAGAAAAGTGTATTGACGGTTAGCCAGTGTAGGCGCGGCAAAACCCATGTGCAAGCGTAGAAGCAGAGGCACCACGGGCAAAGATGGACCAACGAGCGACAACGAGTTGCAGCAGTGCGAACCCACGGCAGTGGTAGAACAGAACCGCACGGTTTAGCTCTGACACGGTGGGTATGTTCCCAGTAAGTTCTGAGAGTAGACAGTGTAAAGTGCTAGAAAGTGAGTGTAGAAGTGTTAGAGAAAGTGAGGGTAAAAGTGTTAGAGAAAGCGAGTGTAGAAGTATTGAGAAAGTGTTAGAGAAAGTGAGTGCAGAGTGAGTAAACCGACTGAAGTGATCACAAATGGTAGTAGACGAAGCAGACGGTCCAAGAAGCTAACCAGTCACGGTAAATGATAAGTGCGACTACTAGCTTAATTGACTTATTGAAATAAACGATTCTTTTCTCTGAACTGTGGTTGATTGAAGAAAGGAATTCAAACGAAATATCATCTTGACGTTCAGCAATCCCCACACAACATTGGATCGTAAAACACCGGCGTATTGCAATGGCTTGAGACTGAGAGGCAATTTAATCCGATATAGGAAGTGTATTTGTCCGTACTTGTCAAACCGTCAAACCAGCAATACAATTAGCCCAACCGATTGACGTCGATGAATTGGACTGCTGCAAAACACCAGCGCATCCCGTGGCGACGGGCTGTACCTGTTGTGACGGTGATGGTGGTGTGGTTGTGGCTCGCTCGAGTGGACTTTGTACCATGGTCGATGTCACTATTTAGACTGTCATCACAGGAACACAGACCGGTGTTTGGCCCGCTACAGTCAGAGCCGCAAGATCGGTTTAACTACCAGGAGAACACCCCCGTCTGCTGGATTATCACGATCGTGGCGATTTTGGTGCTAAGTGCCCTCGCATCGTAACTACAAACTTAAGTTAATAATGGTATAGTTCAATGTATATCAGCTATCGTACACACTCTATGGACCATGTCTACGTAGGAATCTGGCTATGCTGTTGTGCTGTACGGAAACCGTTCTAATTAAATGGTGGATTTGGTATCTTTTGTGTCCCATATAATGGTGACGGGCCCGTCGTTGACGAGACTCACGTCCATCATCGCACCAAACTCTCCGTCCTTGACCTTGTCTTCGCCCAATCCCACCTTTAATTGGTTCAAGAACTCGCTATACAACTCTACAGCAATCTCTCCCTTGGCAGCCTTGTGAAAGTCCGGCTTGGTTCCCTTCTGGATTGTCCCATATAACGTGAACTGACTCACAGAAAGAATCTCGCCCTGGATGTCACAAATGGACTTGGCCCACGGTTTCCCGTACCACGCAGTCTTGGTGTTTGGTGGGTTGGCCATGTCCTCGAACACTCGCAACGACAAGATCTTCTTGGTCAATTTCAACACGTCGTCCGATGTGTCTTGGATGGAGATTCCTACTAGGATCATAAGACCCTTGCCAATCCTGAACCGTTAGTCAGCGTTTTTTACTGCTACCGTACAAAATACATACTGAGAAATCATCTTGTTGTCAACTACTACAGATGCCAGCTTCACTTTCTGGATCACTACCTTCATTGTGTTGTGGCCGTTGAAACGTCCTGCGATGAGGAACTTTTCCCGTGGTAAATACCGATACTTATTGGCCGGCCGAAGTAAATTGCGACTGTGTCGGGGCGAAATTATTCCGGTGCCGATCTCTACAATTCTCATACATTATGCATTACCATTATTACGTCCCACTACCTGTCGTCATTGACGATGAACGAACAGAAATACTTAACCCCAGCAAAGATTTCATGTCCTACTTGCTCGATGTACTTGGATGGTAAAAGAAACCCATGACTTCCAGTATCACGGAGTTTCAATTGAAATGCCCAGTAGGCCCGCTTGTTGTACATGAAATCCAACGCTGAACCTGCTCCCAACGCAGGAATCATATCTGAGTCTCGGTCTATACATGCTGGCAACACATTGTAATTTTTGCCCGACACTAATCGGATCGTTTTCGAGATTCCGTACGCTAACTCGATCAAGTTCTCTTCATCTCGTGGCTGGTGGCTGCATGAGTAAGCATACGGGTAGAGGATTTCTTGTGAGTACGAGTGTAGATCCAAGTAGCCGTAAATTTTGTGCGATTCCTTGGTGGAGTTCAAGTAGTCGTCCCAGATCTTTGATTCGATGGCTTCAAACGCTTCTTCTCCAGAATACTCTTCTCCACACGGCCAATCAGACGACTTGGTCCAGTGGAAATCGTAGGAATGATCGATATCAATTCCAAAACACCGAGGATGGATCGTTTCTTGCCGATTCTTTCTCCATAACCGGTCGTTTTTCCACGTATATTCGTATCCATCTGGGTTTGCTATTGGAACAAATAAAAAGTTCAGTGCCAGCAAAATCTCCGATTCGGGATTGTTGCTGTACTCAACAAGCAACTGGTAAAGCACATAAAGTGCCGTCGAGATCGATATCCATTCTCGGGCATGGACACCTCCCGTGATTGCTATGGTCTTTTTGTCTTCGTGAGAAACACCAGACGAAGGTGTGGTGAAGTGGATTACGTTGAAATCTCTGTGCTCGTACGTTTGTGCCATTGTTTCTATCGAAATAACTTCAGGGTATGATTGCTGTACGAGTTCCAACCAAGCATTAATGCTTGATATCGGCCGGTATTCCTTGAAAAATATCTCGCTGGCGGTACGAAACTGTTGCTTAATATAATTCTGATGACTGGTCCTGTCAAACGTGTCGTCGGTACGACGGACTTTCATTGTTTCGATTGCTGATTTCAACTCGTCCATGGCAGTTTCGAACTCATCGGTGTCACCATTTGGGTATGTTTCGTAGATACTTTGCGGTAAATCTTCAATAACTGTGCGGTAAGACATGTTTGGAAACGTTTTGACCAATTTGACCAAGTTTTCGTCATCAATTTGTAAATCTATCCATTGGGTGTGTTTTCCCCATACGTTAAACCTGAGACCACCGTCCTGTTTGATCAAAAATTGTCTGATTTCTGGACTTAGTTGTACTCGCACAACCTTTTCAGATTGATACTGCAACAAATCAATGGGCAAATCGTCTTGATTCACAGTCAGATAATGAACTGGGGCCTCCTCTGATATGGGGCCATGCTTGGGACTAATGTACTTCAGTAATGAGTCAAAGTTGAGTGGAATTTGTATTGCACTAGCAATCTGAACTGCTACCAACAACGACGCTAGCCGTATAGCCACCATGTTTAATATTCTATAAGCAATGAATGAGGTGAACGGGTTAAATAAATCCTTTGTTTCTAGGATTGAAATAATCATTTCCTGCATTTATACTGGGCGTGGCTAGGTTGAGTCCCGCGGGGGGTTTCCGCGGGGGAATGCCGTTAGGTTCTCGCTAGCAAGGTTTCTCCGTACCTGGCTGGGGTACCACGTTTTACCCTGAACAACGCAAATAGATGATGGCAATGTATTCGTGGGTATTTGAGATAATGCTTTTCGTGGTGGGTTGAGTTTCTGGAGGAGAGTTGTGTTTCAGGACGGTAAATTTGGGCCCTACGCTTGGCACCAAAACGAATTTTTTCTGGCCCTGTCTTCTACGCAGTTAGAGGAACAGAGGGCAGTTAGTAGCGCAATAGAGCATCGGAGGACCAGTATAGAAATGTTCTGTTGTTATGGCAAGTTCAGTTGCTAGGGATGTGACTTTACATAGTGCTGATGTGGCTTTCCTTCAGGTGTTTATGTATGAGATTTTGCAGCCACCCAAAGATGGGTTTACGGGAGCACAAGACCGAGTGTTTCCGAGCTTGTTTTTGCACAAAACCAATAGAGCAGTGGTTGCTGTTCCCTTTGCTACCAGCTACGAATAATAGTCAGAGCAGCAACGGTCCGTACCAAGATCTATGTATGGTAGCGCCGATACTTACTTTGCACTCTGCGTGTGGAGTAGTCGCACGATCGCCAGTCTGGCAAGACTACCACCCACTTCTGAAACTGCATTTCCTCCGTGTTTCTGACACTGCCTTTCCTCTGTGTTTCTGTTCCTCTGCTCATACTCTTCTGCTTATCAACCGGCACAGAGACAGGGTCTTGCACGTGCAATGATCTTCTCGCATCGCTACCATGCCAGACTCATGTGACTATGAGTCATGGGATTTTCACTAATTTGTTGTAATAAACCGATTGCAAACCATCGTAGCCCAACCAGACGTGGACCAAAGCAAATGTCATTATTTCGTGTGGCCGCAAGGGTTCTGTTAGCTCGTAATGCTACTGTGTTAAAAAATCGCGGTTTTGCCGTAAGAAACGGGTTTCTGAAATTTCCCAGAGTCAACTATTCTACAAAGACGGTTGCATTGACTAGTGAGACCTACAGCAACAAAGTCCAACGTGACGATCGGTACAAGACGTTAGATGATGCTGATATTGCCCATTTCACAAAGATTTTATCGCCAACCGGGGTTATCACTAACGAAGATGACTTGTTGTTCTTCAATGAAGACTGGATGAGGAAGTACAGAGGACAATCAAAGTTGGTGTTGAAGCCCAAGACCGTCGAACAAGTGTCGGAGATTTTGAAATACTGTAACGACAAGTGTTTAGCTGTTGTTCCACAGGGTGGTAACACTGGGTTGGTGGGAGGATCCAACCCTATTTTCGATGAGATCATCATCTCATTGCTGAACATGAATAAAATCAGATCATTCGATGGGGTATCCGGGATTTTGAAATGTGATGCTGGGGTTATTTTGGAAAATGCTGACCAATTCTTAGCAGAAAACGGCTACATCTTTCCTTTGGACTTGGGTGCAAAAGGTTCGTGCCATGTTGGTGGTACCGTTGCTACCAATGCTGGTGGATTACGGTTGTTGAGATACGGATCATTGCACGGAAGTGTTCTTGGGTTGGAAGTTGTGTTGCCAGATGGGACTATCTACAACTCAATGCACTCGTTGCGTAAAGATAACACTGGTTATGATTTGAAGCAATTGTTCATTGGTGCTGAAGGTACTATTGGTATTATTACTGGAGTGTCGATTTTGTGTCCTTCAAGACCCCAATCGCAAAACGTTGCCTTCTTGGCTGTTTCGTCGTATGAAGCGGTTCAAAAAGTGTTTGTTGGTGCTCGTAAAGAGTTGTCAGAAATCTTGTCAGCATTTGAATTTATGGATGGTAAATCCCAAGTTTTAACAGGTAAACACTTGAAGTTAGACCACCCTATTGAATCGGGAGAATATCCATTTTATGTCTTGATTGAAACTTCTGGTTCTAATAAGGAACATGATGACGAAAAGTTGGAAACTTTCTTGGGTAATGCCATGGAAGAAGGGTTAGTTGATGATGGGATTATTGCTCAGGACGAAACTCAATTGAAGAACTTGTGGAGTTGGAGAGAGTCAATTCCAGAAGCATCTACTGCCGCCGGTGGTGTGTTTAAATATGACGTTTCTATCCCATTACCTGATTTGTATGGTTTAGTTGAAGCCACAAACGAAAGATTAAATGAAGCTGGAATCGCCAGCATGGAAGACGAGTCAAAACCAGTGGTGCAAGCTATTGGTTACGGACACGTTGGTGATGGTAACTTGCACTTGAACGTGTGTGTAAGAGAATACTCCAAGCAAATCGAATCGGTGTTGGAACCATTTGTTTATGAATGGATTCAACTGAAGAAAGGATCAATCTCGGCCGAACATGGGTTGGGATTCCAAAAGAAAAACTACATTGGATACTCCAAGAACGACGTGGAGATTTCCATGATTAAACAAATCAAGAATGTTTATGATCCAAAGGGTATCATGAACCCATACAAATACGTTTGATCTATACTAATTTATTTTATATAAGATCTAACTAACTAATAAATACATAATACATTACTTGTAACTAATTCCACAATCACAATTTAGTATCCCTAAGAAGCGAGCCTTCGTCATACAAGCTTTGTAAGGTGTCCTGGAAGTGCTTGAAGGCAATTGGTCTCTTGATCTTCAAGGTTGGAGTGACAACATTGTCTTCAACAGTCAATGGGTTGAAAGCAACCTTGATGTTGTGGATCTTTTCGAATCCTACTAATTTTCCGGCGATGGATTCGTTCATGTGACGAAGCAATTTACGTTTGTTGTCGGCGTCTTCAAAGAACCTGACAATTTGGTCCTTGTCAGACATGTCCTTACCAAACAATTTCTTCATCAAGATTGGAGCAGCCATTTCTTCCAAACCAACAATGGCAACCAAGTAGGTTTGCAACGAATCACCATGGACGTAAATCTGTTGGATGGCAGGGTAGCACGCCAAGTAAATGTTTTCAATTCTTTCTGGAGTGATGTATTCCCCTTGGGCCAACTTGAAGAAGTTCTTGACTCTATCAACAATGAACAATCTATTGTTATTGTTTGGGTCTACTTTAGCGACATCACCTGTATGGAACCAGCCATCTTTGTCAATAGCCTTAGCAGTTTCTTCTGGATTCTTGTAGTATTCCTTGAAGATTTGTGGACCTCTAATCAACAATTCACCTCTTGGTCCTCCTTCATCGTCAGCGTAGTAGTTCATTTCAGGAATTTCCTTCAATCTCATCTCGGTGGTAACGGCAATAGCACCACAACTACCGGGGTTGGAATCAAACTTTGGTGACGAACAAATACCAGCAAACGATTCGGTTAACCCGTAACCTTGGGACATACCAACACCACACGATGCCTTCATGAACTTGATAGTTTCTGGGGCAATTGGCGCTGACCCAGTAGAAACCCCAACCAATCTATCGAAACCAATCTTTTTACGCAACAAGTTGATCAATCTGTCATAAACAAGGTGTGATCCTGAAGCCCCATCAGCAACCGATTGAAGTTCCATTTTCCTGTCGATGGCTTTGTTGAACAAGTTCTTCAACAATGGCTTTTCGTCATTGTTGATGGTTTGAGCCTTCAATCCTGCTTCCAACTTGGTGAACACTCTTGGGACTAATGCCAAAAAGTGTGGTCTTAATTCCTTAACATCATCCAACAACGTCAAAGGAGATGCCGATTGTGGGTACCCAATAGCAGAACCTTTGAATAATCCAAATTGCAACGACATTCTTTCGTAAATGTGGGCCAACGGCAAGAAGGAGTAAGTGACGGGGTTCTTAATTGCTGGACTTTGAGCTACACAGAAAGTGATGGCCGAAACGGCGTTTTCGTGGGTCAAAACAACCCCCTTAGGATGAGAACCAGTAGTACCAGAAGTGAACGATAAAGTGTACACCGTCTTTGGGTTTGGTCTGATCAAGGGCAATGGGTTTAATTTACCAAACTGTTCAATTTGGTGGAAGTCGTAAACGACGATTTTGTTGGCAGCACCGGAATCGATGAATTCTCTATCGCTAGGGTTGGCTGGGTCCAATGGGTCCATTGATACGAGCGCAATAAGGGTATTTAATTCCTCGGGGTATTTGGCCTTGAGGTCAATAAGCAATTTCAACTTGTCCTTCGAACACACAACAATGGGCGATTGCGTCAAGTTCAAGATGTATTCAGTGGTTTCTGGACCCAAACTTTCGTAAAGCGCGGTGTTGCTGATGGAGTAGGCAACACAGGCGCAATCACAGATGGCCCACTCAGCTCTGTTGGCAGAGAAGATGGAAAGAATAAATGACGACTTTTCCATGAGAGGATCGTAGGAAATATCAGCGTGGGTTTCATTACGGAACTGGTTGTTGGTCAACGCAAAGTAAATCCCAGCACCAAAGTTGTCTCTTCTTTGTTTGACGGTGGCATAGGTTTGGAATTTGTACTTTCCCACGGTGCCATCAGGTAACTTTTCTCTAGTACCGAGACAATCACCGTTTGCGAAGTTGGCGACGGCGTATTCGAACAAGTCGAATAAGGTGGTGAGACTGGGATGTGGCACCGTTTTTAACCCGTCCACGGCGTGGGCATTACGGTAAATGCTCGAGTACCCTTCTTCCTTGGAGTTTGGAAGGGCCACAGCAGAGAAGAGACTCAAGTCTTCCTTGGAGTTTTTGGAAATGAGCTGTTCAATGTGCTTGTAGTCTTCGTTGAATAGCGGTAACACGGCCATATTGGAGTTTACTGGGGTAGTTAGTGCCAATCATCATTGTACCCCAGTTCATTATATATATAGTGAAATTTTACCCTCGGCCCAACCTGTCGGCAGGTGAATTTTCACTGGACGGAGATCTAAGGATGATTCTGGTGTTAGTTCCACAACGCGTGCGAGTGATAGTGGCGTTGTGTTGGGGTAGAGAAAGATGGTGGGGGTTTTGGCGGTTTACGACTACGTGTGGTACTTGGGATGATGTTGGTGACGACGGCTCTTTCCTGACAAAAGTAGCCTGGGGTTCT